>Ga0302314_10022022_pt1 | contig 10471 bp, 11 predicted proteins | sample III_Palsa_N2_3_FD_200533 | JGI IMG/M metagenome (GOLD analysis project Ga0302314, IMG submission 200533) | Peat permafrost microbial communities from Stordalen Mire near Abisko, Sweden - III_Palsa_N2_3 | ecosystem: Environmental > Terrestrial > Soil > Palsa > Peat permafrost | place: Sweden... | reverse complement strand
CGGCTACGACGAACTGGCGGACGCCGTCTGCCCCGCCGATTGGTCGGACGCCGCCCAGCAGCAGAGCCGCCATGTGCTGGGCGCCTATATGGCCGCCCATGGTCCGGCGGCGATCCAGCAGGCGCTCAGCGGCGGCCAGTACAGCCACCCGGCCGGCATCTTCTATGGGGGGGCAGAGCCCACCTGGTCGCGTCGCACCCAGACGGCGATCTTCGAGACCTATCTGGGTCAGGCCGGGCGGATCGGCATCCTCGATTACCACACAGGCCTGGGGCCCTGGGGCTATGGCGAGCCGATCATCACCGACCCGATCGGCAGTGCGGGATTCAACCGCGCCAGGGCTTGGTACGGCGGGGCCGTCACCTCTCCGTCCAGCGGCAGTTCGACCTCGGCCGACATCGTCGGCGATGGCCTGGCCGGTGCGCCGATCCTGCTGGCCCACGCCGAAGTCACCGGCATGGCGCTGGAAGTCGGCGTCCAGGACCTGATGCAGGTGATGGACGCCTTGCGCGCCGACGCCTGGCTGCACGCCCATGGCGATCCGCTGGGCGACCAGGGACGCGCGATCAAGGCCAAGATTCGCGACGCCTTCTACGGCGACGCCGACGACTGGAAGGGCATGGTCGCCGGCCAGTCGCTGCTGGCCTGCAAACAGGCGATCGCCGGACTCAAGGGGTAGGGCGCACATACGAAAAACGCCGCCGGCCCTTCGGCCGGCGGCGTTCTTTCGATCGTTGGAAAACCGATCAGGCGGCGGCGACGGCCGCCTTGCGGCGCTGGCGCATCGCGGCGCCCATGCCGCCGAAACCGACCAGCATCATCCCCCAGACGGCGGGTTCGGGAACCGCGCCGCCGGCGGCGGAGCCATAGCCGTAAAAGTCCTGCGAACCGGCGCCGGTCTTGCCGGTGAAGAAGGACTGGTAGCTACCGCCGCCATTGTCCCACACCGCGTAGAGGGCGTCCTGGCCGGCCTGCGGCGCGTTCGTACCGATGGCGAAGATCAGGCCGTTGGAGTCGATCGGAGCACTGGTGCCCGCGTCGAAAATGTCAGTCCCGTCATTGGAGCGATAGCCGAGCAGCCCGCCGCCGTCGACTTCGACGCCCGGCGTCGCCAGGGTGATCAGAGTCAGATCCTCAGTCCCGGAGAAGTCGGCGCCGGAGATGGTTCCCGTGCCGCTGATCGCCTGTCCGCCGACCACGTCGAGGGAAAACTCGGCGGTGTAGGCGCCGAGCGGCGAGGCGCCGGTAAAGTCATAGTTTATGGTGGTGGCGTTGGCCGCCAGCGGCGCGATTGCGCCCAGGGAGGCCAGCGCGGCGCCAGCCAAAAGCATCTTGATCTTCATGTTAAATCCCAACTCTGGTCACTTAAAAAACTCGGGCGAAGCGTCCCAGCGAGAGACACGCGCCGTGACGGTGGGCGCCTATGCAAGATTCGGCGCCGGGCCGACAGCCCCTTCGCCAAAACAGGGAATGACCGCTCAGGCTGCGGTATTGTCGGGTTCAGAAGGCGATATACGGCCCCGCGGTCCCGCCTGCGCTTCGGCCCTCCAGGGCGGTGTAGATTTTGCGGCCATAGAAGAAGGGAAGTCCGAAATCAAAGCTGGCTGGATAGGCCATGAGACCGCTCACGGCGTTCGGGTTGGCGCCCAGACCGGGCAGGACGGAAAAGCTCGTCGATAGCAGGGTCTGGGCGTTGTTGAGCGTAAAGGCTCCCGACGCGGTCGCGCCGCTGAGGCCCTGGAGCGTGGGGCTCAAGGCCAGTGGCGAAGCAGGGCAATAATAGCCTTTGAAGCCGGAGCCGGTGCATAGCGCGATCGAGTTATCGACAAAGAGATATGTGGTGCTGCCGCTATCCAGGAAACTCTGGTCGAGACTCTGACCGCCGTACGTGGCGGTAAACAGACCCGCCCCGTTGGGACTGGATGAGGTGGTCGTCGTCAGGACCGTCGCCGCGCCGAGGGCGTTGTTGGTTTGCGTGCCGATGCCAAAATAGAGCGTGCCGGTCAGGCTGGCCTGCCCGGCGGCGGAAGACGCGGGCAGGCTGATGATCACGCCATTGTTGTCGACGCTCATGGCCGCGACGGGATTGGGCAGTTGCTGGAACGGCGCGGTCGTCGCGGCGGTCCGGGCGATGATCGACGCGCAGCCGGACGTGGGGCAGTCATAATAGACCGCCGCCGAGAATCCTCCGGCGGTCTGGCAAAAGGTTCCGCAGTCGGTGGTCGTCACCCCGAGGCCGATGATGCCGTTGGCGCCGAACAGCTGCACAGTGTTGAGATTCGCGCCGCCCCCCGACGAGCACGACGAGGGGACGGCCGAGAACACGCCCGTATCGGCGACCACCTGCATCGGCATCCCGGCGACAGTCTCGCCGCCGATCTGGAAGTCGGCCTGCCGGACCGAGCCGAACACATAGCCGTCGATATAGCCGTAGCACTCGCCGACCGGATCGCCGCTCGCGTCGGTCTGAAGGGGCAGCGCGCTCAGCAGGCCGGGGCTCAGGACGGACTGGAAAATCCGCAAACCCACGGACCCGGTATCGACCAGCACATGGTCGATGGTCTGGCAGTTGGTCGTGCCCGGCGCGCAAAGCGTCACCGAAACATAAAGCGTATTGTCCTGGATATAGGCGCCCGGACCGGTGTCCAGGACGGCCGGTCCAGCGTCCACCGTGATCGTCGCGGAATTGGCCGCGGTTGCCGGCGGCGGCGGCGTGGTCACCGGCGGGGTGGAGCTGACGGCGCTGCTGCTTGAGCCCCCACCCCCTCCGCCTCCGCACGCCGACAACACGATCAGGGCGCCGAGCGCGCACAGGGTTCGAATCATGACCACGACCCTACTGCAGGTCCCTGGCGGCAAATCCCGCGGGTGTCATCTTGGGCAAATAGGCGACGCCCCAGAACGCGCCTGGATGGCCGCCCGTCTGGACGACGATATCCGACCGGTTGACGGAGAGCGGCCTTCGGCTCCGCCGGCCGCCGCGCGGCGCATTGTCGGCCTGGAACGTATCGAAATAGGGCCCGAGCAGCTGACGCAGATCGGGCCGCCCTGGCCCCCGCCAGGTTATGGCGAACACGCCGCCGTCCGGACGCGCGAATTCTCGGGCGACGCCGTTGGTCATGGTCAGGGCGTGAACCGTGTGGGTCGCGGCTGAGCTTGAGGTCAGTTTGGCCGCCAGATGGGCCCGATCCGCAAGGACGGTGTCATAGGCGCCGCCCAAGGCCGCATGGGCGGGTGCGGCGAGGATAGTGCATGCCGCGCCGACCAGAGCCCGTGTCCGGAATTGACGCAACCCACCCTCCACGGCCGCCGAATCCGCTGAACTCCGTTATCCTACGCGCAGCCAACACACAGAACATGTTCGCGATGAAACATGGGCGAAAAACGCGAGACCACGGCGAGGTTGGAACCCCGCCGCGCCCGGAGGCTAGACTACGGACTGACCGCGTATCGCGCGGATCACGAAGCTGGCGACGAGCAGGACCAGGAAGATCAGGAACAGTATCTTGGCGATGCTCGCCGCTAGTCCGGCCAGGGCGAAGAAGCCCAGCAGCCCGGCAAGCAGGGAAAGCACCGCGAACGTCAGGGCCCATCCAAGCATGACGATCTCCATGAATTGCGCCGCCATAGCAGCGGCTCGTGGGAGATCAACGCGGCGGGACAGGCGCCGTTCCGGAACGCCTCCTCAAGTCGAGTTGGCGTTGTCCGGCAGGCCCAGGATGCGCTTGGAGATGATGTTGTTCTGAATCTCGGCCGAACCGCCATAGATCGACATGGCCTTGCCGGACAGCCAGCCGCGAACGCTCTCGACCTCCGCCGACGCGAAACCTTCGCCCTCCCAGCCCAGACCCTGATGGCCCATGATCTCCAGGGTGAGTTCCGCGCGGGTCTGGGCGACCACGGTGGCGGAATTCTTCAGCACCGAGGGCGCGTTGCCCGGATTGGCGTTGCCCTTGGCCTCGGCCATGGCCCTGGCGACCGTCAGGTTGTGCGCCTTGGCGTCCATCAGGTGGCGGATCACGCGGGTGCGCAGTTCCGGATCGGCGATCCGTCCCTCGCCATCAAGTTCCACATAGCGCTTGGCGATCTCCTGCAGCGGCGCCTGGCGGCCGCCCCAGCCGCCAGCGCCGGTCTGGCTGGCGCGCTCGTGCTGCAGCAGCCGCTTGCCTACCGTCCAGCCCTTGTTGAGCTCGCCGAGCAGGCCGTCCTTCTCGGCCCGCGCATCGGTGAAGAAGGTCTCGCAGAAGGGAGAATCGCCGCTGATCAGCTTGATCAGCCGGGTCTCGACCCCAGGCTGGCGCATATTGACCAGCATGAAGCTGATCCCGTCATGCTTCGGCGCCGTGGGATCGGTGCGCACCAGGGCCCCGCACCAGTCGGACCACTGGGCCCCTGAGGTCCAGACCTTCTGCCCGTTGATGACATACTGATTGCCGGCGTCGACGCACTTGGTCTGCAACGACGCCAGGTCCGAGCCCGCGCCCGGCTCGGAGTAGCCGACGCACCAGCGTACTTCACCGCGCACGATCGGCGGGATGTGCTGGCGCTTTTGCTCCTCGGTCCCGTAATCCATGATGGTCGGGCCGATCATGGTGATGCCCATGCCGAAGGTCAGCGGATTGAATGCGCCGACGCGGTCCATCTCCTGCTGCAGCACCCGCGCCGATTTCGCGCTGAGACCGCCGCCGCCATATTGCGCCGGCCAGGTCGGCGTCGCCCAGCCCTTCGCGCCGATGGCCTTGCGCCAGGCGGCCAGATCGCCGGTCGGCGAGGCGCTCTCCTCAGTCATCACCAGGCCGGCCTTGCCCTTTAGCGATGGTGGGAAGTTGGCCTCGAGCCAAGCGCGCGCATCGCCGCGAAAGGTCTCAAGCTCCAGATCTCCGCCGGAATCCGCCATGTCTAAACTCCCGATCGCCGCGCGTTCAAAACCGCTCGTTACGCCACCCTAGCCTGCGTTTGCGCCCCCGCAAACGGTCACCTAACGTAAGGTGGAGTTCGACGATGGCGTCAGGCGCGCCGCGCCCGCATCCTGGCGTACAGTTCCGCGATCGTCGCCACGGCGCTATCCGCCTCCGCCTTGTCGGGCGTTTCATTGGCGTCGCCATAGCCCTTCATGTCGCCGCCATCGAGCGCCTGGATCACGATGCCGTCGCGGCGGGCGAGCATGCTGACGTCCTTGTAGATCACCCCTTAGTTCACCTCCGGCTGGGGGATCAGCCAGGCGATCTGGCCGCGGACCGGGACGAGCGACTCGTCCTTCCACAAGGCGCGGGCGCCATAGCCGGGGCAGTTGATCACCACCTTTTCCTTCAGCAGGGCGAGTTCCGAGGGCGCGTGGAACTCTCGCCGCTCGAACCGGCCGCCGGCCGCCAGGAAGTCGCTCATCAGCGTGTGGCCGTAATCGGCTATGTTGAACATCATCTGAGAGGCGCGCCGGACATAGGGCGTTGGAAAGGACGTGCTATTGGGTTCCACCGCTTCGAAACGCGGCATGATGTCCAAGATCCGGTCGCGATATTCGGCGAAACCCAAGGGGTCCGGCGCGCTGTGCTGGGCGGCCTCCTGGGGCGAGACGTCCGATACCAGATAGCGATCGACCCACTCCACCGGACTGCCCGGCAGGCCCAGATAACGCCGATAGGTCTTGAACGAGGTCCGCGCCATCTGCTCCCACAGCGCACCGAAACCCGGGCCTGCCGCGCTGGTCAGGGCGATCCGGGAATCCGGCGTCCAGCTGCCGGTGGCCCGGGCCGAGCGCGTGTCCGGCAAGAGCTCGCGCGCATAGATGGTCACCGTGGCGCCGGCGTTCTGCGCCAGGATCGCCGAGGTCAGCCCGAGCGCGCCGCAGCCGATCACGGCCACCTCGCGCGGACTGCCGGCCATGGCCTTCTGCACCGCGATCGTGCTGGAGCCCCAGGACAGCGACCACCCGCTGCCGCCATGGCCATAGTTGTGGACCACCAGCGCGTCGCCGATCTGCTCCGTATCCAAACGCGGACCGCCGGCGCGGAACGGGCGTAGGCAGACGGTGACGTCGAACAGGCGATTGGTCTCGGCTCGGACCGGCGCGAGGGATGGGACGAAGAGGTTGCTCGTGCTTCCGGCGGAGCCTGGGGCAGTCGCGCACCCGCCCAGGCCGATCAGGCCCACGCCTCCAAGACTCGCCGATCCCTGCAGCAGACGGCGTCGATTCAGCGGCTCGGTGCTGTGGCGCGGCACGGGTCCCTCCAACCAGTCGTGATCCACGATTTTTCCTCGACCTTGACGAAAAGCGCCAGAGTCTTGAAAAACACGCATAACCCAGATAATTTGGATTTCGGAGGTGCGCCATGTCCAGTGTGAGCGTTACGTCGGCGGAATTCCAGAAAGGCTTTGGCCGCTACCGCGAAGCGGCGCTGAAAGAGCCGGTCACCATCACCCATCATGGCCGCGACAGCCTGGTGCTCATGGCTGCTGACGAATATCGGCGCCTCAAGCAACGCGAACGACGCGTGATGGGCCTGGACGATTTCTCCGACGACGACCTCGCGGCGATCGAGGCCAGCCAAACGCCCCCGGAAGCAGCGGCGTTCGATCGCGAGCGAAATGACTGATCGTGCCATTGCCAACGCCGACCGCGGGTCTGATCATTCGATACGCCTTTGTCTGGCGCGATGAAGCGGCGCGCGGAATCGAGGAGGGAGCCAAGGACCGCCCCTGCGCAGTGATCCTGGTCACCACGGACGAGCCGGACGGCCCCGTCGTCACGGTGCTGCCGATCACCCACTCTCCGCCGAGCGATCCATCGCTGGCGGTCGAACTCCCTCCAGCGACCAAGCGGCGCCTGGGACTGGACGACCACCGCTCGTGGATCGTGGTGACCGACGCCAACCGCTTCTTCTGGCCCGGACCGGATCTGCGCTTTGCATACCCGACGATGCCGCGAGCGCGGCCTTTGGCCTGCTGCCGCCCAACATCTTCAACGAAATGCGCGCCAAGTTTATCGCGGCGGTAAAGGCGCGACGCGCAGGCACTGTCTCCAGAACTGAATAGGACCTCCCCCTCTACGCCCACCGCCCCTTCAAATGATCCCCCACCCGCATGGCGTTGGCGACGATCGTCAGGGTCGGGTTCACGGCGGCGCTGGTGACGAAGAAGCTGGAATCGACCACGTAGAGATTGTCCAGTTCGTGGGCCTTGCAGTTGACGTCCAGCACCGAGCTTTTCGGGTCGGTCCCGAACCGCGCGGTGCCCACTTGGTGCGCAGTCCCATAGAGCGGCAACAGGCTGTCCAGTTCGAAATGGTGCTGGGACAGGGGGTGGGCGTGGTCGGTGAAGCCGTCGAGGGCCTGTTGCAGAGTCTTCACCAGCCGGTCGTGGCCCTCCAGGTTGTTGTGGGTGTAGGTCAGGTTGATCCGGCCATCGGCGCCCAGGGTCACGCGATTGTCCGGATCGGCCAGGTCTTCCGAGATCACCAGGAAGCTTAGCAGGCGGTGGGCCACCGCGTTCATGAATACATCCGGCATCAAGGCCGGCGGCAGCCAATCGGACACCTGACCCTCCAGCGTCTTGCCGGACATGTATTCCAGCAGCTGGATATGCCCCATCGGGAAGTCGAACCCGCCACGCGGGTCCTTCCAATAGAAGTCGTTGACCGCCAGGGTCTTGGGGAAATTGATGTCTTCCGCCGCCGCCGTCAGGGAGATCATCGCCGTCAGGGTGTGGAAGGCGTAGTTGCGGCCCACCTGGTCGGAGCCGTTGGCCAGGCCGTTCGGATGGGCGGCGTTGGCCGAGCCCAGCAGGATGCAGGCGGTATTCACCGCTCCGGCCGCCAGCACCACGACATCGCCGCTCCAGCGCTCTTCCCCATGCTCGGTCTGGCAGACCACCTCGCTGACCCTGCGGCCGGGCCCGTCGGTCTCCAGCCGCAGGACTTTGCGCCCGGTCAGCAGGGTCACGTTCGGCAGACCCAGCATCGGCTCGACCGCCAGGCTACGGGCGTCGGACTTGGCCTTGAGCAGGCAGGGATAGCCGCCGCAGGTCTTGCAGCGGATGCAGGCCGAGGTGACCGGATGAGCCTCGTCCAGGTTGACCCCCAGCGGCAGCGAGAACGGCCGCCAGCCCCGGTGCTCCAGATGGGTCTTCAGCCGCTCGATCCCCGGATCGTTGGTGATGGCCGGGCAGGCATAGGCCGGCTCGTTCCCGACCTCGGTCGGATCGACGCCGCGCGCGCCGTGCACCCGCCAGAGGGTCTCGGCCTCGGCGTAATAGGGCGCCAGGTCGTCCAGCCGGATCGGCCAGGCCTGGGAAACGCCGCCCTTGTGCCGGGTCTCCTCGAAGTCGCCCTGGCGCAGCCGCATCAGCGCCGCGCCGTAGAAAGTGGTGTTGCCGCCGACCCAATAGTGGGTGTTGGGGGTGAAGGGTTTGCCCCGCTTGTCGAACCAATGCTCCTTGGTGCGGTAGCGGTGGTCGATGAAGACGGCCTTGCTGTCCCAGTTCTCGGCTTCGCGCGGCACGTGCTCGCCCCGCTCCAGGATCAGGATCTTCTTGCCCGTCGGCGCCAGCCGCTGGGCCAGGCTGGCGCCCCCGGCGCCGCTGCCGACGATGATGATGTCGAACGTGTCGGCCATGCGCTCAGTCCCCCAGATGATATTTCGCCGAGCCGGCGGATATGATCGCGCGCACCAGCGGCTCGGGCAGCGTGCGCATCAGCGCCACCGCCAGCTTGTTATGCCAGCCGGGGATGACCACAACCTTGCCGCGTTCATTGGCCGCGATCGCGATCTGGGCCACCTCGTCGGCGGTCTGCGAGAAGGCGCGCGGCTCGCGATCCATGATGTGCTGCACCCCGGCGACCGCGCCGAACTCGGTCTTGGTGAAGCCGGGACAGACGGCGGTAATGCGCAGCCCCTTGGCCCGGTACTCCGCGTCCAGCGCCTGGCTGAACTTGATCGCCAGGCTCTTGGCCCCCGGATAGAGGGTGTTGCCCGCCACGCCGGGGGAAAAGGCCGCCACCGAGGCCACATTGATGATCTGGCCACGGCCGCGCTCCACCATGCCTGGGATCACGCCATAGGCCAGACCGCAGGCGCCCACCACCATGGTCATCAGGAAATCCCGCTGCCGCTCCCACGGCACGCCGGTGAAACTGTGGGCGATGCCGAACCCGGCGTTGTTGACCAGGGCGTCGACCACCCTGCCCCTCGCCGCGATGGCGCTCAGCACCGGCGCCTGGGATTCGAACAGCGAAAGGTCCGCGGGGACGGCGAAGGCTTCAATTCCGTGTGATGCGGAGAGTTCGCCCGCCAGCGCTTCAAGCCGGTCGGCGCGCCGCGCGACCAGCGCCAGATCATAGCCCCGCTTGGCGTAGGCGCGCGCGAAGGCCGAGCCGATCCCCGCCGAAGCGCCGGTGATCAGCACCAGGCGCCCTCGGCCGCGCTCGTTTGTCTCACTCGACGTCAGCTCGGCCATCAGGATAGGAAACCTTAAGCAAATCGGTGATCTGCTTCAGCTAGTGGGCCGAAAGTCGTCGGCGTCAAATCGCGTGATCCGTCGGGGGACGTGAACCTATGTCCTGGGACCTACCGCAGAACATGATGCAGGCCACTGTCGAGGTGGAGGCGCCCCTGCCGGACGGGCGCCACACCATCGGCACGGGCTTCCTGGTTAACGATCCAACGCCGGACGGACGGCCGCGCACCGTGCTGGTCACGGCCAATCATGTCTTCGATCGCGTACCCGGGGCCGAAGCCCATATCGGCTATCGCGTCCAGGGCAAGGACGGCGGCTGGCGCTACGATCCCCAGCCGATCGTCATCCGCGACGGCAAGACCGAACTTTGGAGCCACAACGCCGCTCACGACGTGGCGGTGATCGTGGTCAAGGCCCCGCCGGCCTTCGCCAAGGCGGCGATCCCGATCAGCTGGCTGGCCGGAGACGACACCTTCGCCAAGTACGGGATCGGCCCCGGCGACGAGATGATGGTGCTGGGCTACCCCCAAGGGCTTTCGGCCAATTCGGCGGGCTTCCCGATCCTGCGTTCGGGCCGCGTGGCCTCGCCGATCGAGGCGCCGAGCGCCAATCCGACCTTCCTGCTCGATTTCCACGTGTTTCCGGGCAATTCGGGGGGGCCGGTGTTCATCTCCGCGGCCCAGCATAGCGTTCCCGGCGCGCCGGACGTCCAGGCGGCGCCCTTCGTCGCCGGCGTCCTGACCCAGCAGGTCGAGCTGAACAACGAGCGGCTGGAGATCGGCATCGTCACCGACGCCCAGTTCGTCAAGGACGCCATCGCGCTGCTGGATCAACCCAGGGCCGCCGATCCAGCCCCGGCCCCGGCGCCCGTCCCAGCCGCGCCAATCACCCACGACGTCTCCGTCTCCGCTAACGTCGGCCACGCCATCGCGGATTAGAGAACCCTTCCCCCTCGATGGGGGAAGGGCAGGGTTGGGGGTGAACACGCCGAGGATGGGGCGAAGAACGCGGGAGACGTCTC
>Ga0302314_10022021_pt1 | contig 10471 bp, 9 predicted proteins | sample III_Palsa_N2_3_FD_200533 | JGI IMG/M metagenome (GOLD analysis project Ga0302314, IMG submission 200533) | Peat permafrost microbial communities from Stordalen Mire near Abisko, Sweden - III_Palsa_N2_3 | ecosystem: Environmental > Terrestrial > Soil > Palsa > Peat permafrost | place: Sweden... | reverse complement strand
AATCTGGTTGGAGGCGACGAGGATGCCCAGGGCGATGGGCAGGTCGAAGCGGCCGCCTTCCTTGGGTAGATCGGCGGGCGCCAGGTTGATGGTGATGCGCCGGTTCGGAAACAGGTAGCCGCTGTTGAGAATGGCTGCGCGCACGCGGTCGCGGGACTCGCGCACCGCCGCCTCGGGCAGACCCACGATCGACAATCCCGGCAGCCCCGGCGACAGGTGCACCTCCACGGTGACCGGGTCGGCCTGCAGGCCGTTCTGGGCCCGGCTGTGGACCGTGGCGAGGCTCATGGACCCTATTCGCTTCCCGCCAGCTTCTTCTCCAGAGACTTCAGACGCTTTTCCAGGCTGCCCAACTTGGTCTGGGTGCGGACCAGCAGTTCCGCCTGCGTGTCGAAGCGCTCGCGGCTGACCAGTTCCAGCCGGTCCAGGTTGGCGCGCAGCACGGCGCGGAAGTTGTCTTCCAGTTCCGCGCGCAGGCCTTTCAGGCCAGGCGGCAATACACGCGACAAGCGCGCGGCCAAGTCTTCCAGTTGCTTCGGATCCAGCATGTCGGGTTCACCCTGAGTCTTGCAACGGAGTCTAGCCGCCCGCGCCGGGCAACGCACCGCCGACCGTGTCTGGGGCCGCTCCGGGGCCGCTGGCACGCTCCATGCGTCAACCCGCTAGCCAAGCCGTAAGGGGGCACTTTAACGGCTGGCTCACAGGGCAGTTCTACCGCTGCAGGAAAGAGGAGTTGCATCCATGAAATTGATCACAGCCATCATCAAGCCGTTCAAGCTTGACGAGGTGCGTGAGGCGCTTTCGGAGATCGGCGTCGCGGGCATCACCGTCACGGAAGTCAAAGGCTTCGGCCGGCAGAAGGGTCACACCGAGCTGTATCGCGGTGCGGAGTACGTGGTGGACTTTCTGCCCAAGGTCAAGATTGAAGTCGCAGTCACGGACGACAAGCTCGACCCCGCGATCGAAGTCATTACCAAGGCGGCACACACCGGCAAGATCGGCGACGGCAAGGTTTTCGTGCTGACGCTGGATCAGGCTATCCGCATCCGTACCGGCGAAACCGGCAAAGACGCACTGTAAACAAGGAGTTTATAAAAGTGATTTCCCTCACAAACCTCACACGAGTCATGCTGTTCGCGGCATGTGCCGCGATCGGCGGCACGGCCTGGGCCGATACGGCGCCCGCTGCCGCGCCTGCCGCAACCGCTGCGCCCGCTGCCGCCGCACCCGCACCCGCCGCTGCCGCACCGGCTGATGCCGCCGCTGCCACCGCGGCTCCCGCCGCCGATGCCCCGACGCCGAAATGCGGCGACAAGGGTTTCGAATGCAACAAGGGCGACGCGGCGTGGATGATGACCTCCACCGCCTTCGTGCTGCTGATGACGGTGCCGGGCCTGGCCCTGTTCTACATGGGCATGGTACGCACCAAGAACGCCCTCTCCACCACCATGCAGAGCTTCTCGATTTTCTGCGTCGTTTCGGTGCTGTGGGTGGTCTACGGCTATAGCGTGGCGTTCACCGCCGGGCACGATGGCCACTGGTATCAACCTTTCATCGGCTCGCTCGACAAGCTGTTCATGTATCAGAACGACATGAATGCGCCGAACTATGTGGCAGCGACGTTCAGCAAGGGCATCTACCTGCCGGACTATGTCTACTGCATGTTCCAGCTGACCTTTGCCGCCATCACCGTGGCCCTGATCTGCGGCGGCTTCGCCGAGCGCTTCAAGTTCAGCTCGATGATCATCTTCAGCATCCTGTGGTTCACCTTCGCTTACCTGCCCGTGTGCCACATGGTCTGGTACTGGGACGGCCCGGACGCCTACTCCAGCGTGGATGCCGGCAAGATCGCCGACAGCCATGCCGGATTCATCTTCGGCAAGGGCGCTCTGGACTTCGCCGGCGGCACCGTGGTGCACATCAACTCGGGCATCGCCGCCCTGGTCTGCGCCCTGGTGCTGGGCAAGCGCAAGTCGGTCGGCGCGCCACATAGCGTGACCATGACCGCCATCGGCACCGGCCTGCTGTGGATGGGCTGGTTCGGCTTCAACGCCGGTTCCGCCCTGGAAGCCGCCGGCACCGCCGGCCTGGCCTTCTTCAACACCCTGTTCGGCACCGCCGTCGCCGGTTGCGCCTGGGCTCTCACCGAGTGGGTGCTCAAGGGCAAGCCCAGCCTGCTCGGCGTGTGCTCCGGCATTGTCGCCGGCCTGGTGGCCATCACCCCGGCTGCCGGCTACGTCGGCCCGCTGGGCGCCCTGGTGACCTGCGCCGTCGCCGGCGTGGTCTGCCTGATCGCCTCGACCAAGGTCAAGCACTGGCTCGGCTACGACGACGCCCTCGACACCTTCGGCGTGCACTGCGTCGGCGGCATCATCGGCTCGCTCGGCACCGGCATCTTCGTCAACCCGAAGTTCGGCGGACAGGGCGTGTACGACTACGTCGCTAACAAGGTTGCCGACTTCGATGCCGGCGCGCAGATCGTCTCGCAGCTGTGGGACATCGGCATCACCCTGGCCTGGTCCGGCAGCGTCGCCCTGGTCGTCATGCTGGCGCTGAAGTACACCATTGGTGTGCGTTCCACCCCGGCGGACGAGGAAGAGGGCCTGGATATCGCCGACCACGGCGAGAAGGCTTACAACTACTAAGATTCAGCGTCACCCCGTCCCAGCGGGGGTTGTAAAACGGGCGGGCCGACATCGGCCCGCCTTTTTTTGCTTTTGCTTGTTTCAACAGTCCGGTCATGGATGACCGGTTCTTGGACAGGATGTCCACAGTGTTAGACTTTACTTAATACATTCCCGATGGGAACAAAAACATGAAAATGCTGATTGCGATCATCAAGCCATTCCGACTCGACGCGGTGCGCGAGGCGCTGGCCGAGGCCGGCGTGCAGGGCATGACCGTGACCGAGGTGCGCGGCTTCGGCCGGCAGAAGGGGCACACCGAGCTGTACCGCGGCAATGAGTACACCGTCGATCTGCTGCCCAAGATCAAGATCGAGGTGGCGCTGGCGCCGGACACGGTGGAGCGGGCGGTGGAGGCGATCCAGAAGGCCGCCCGCACCGGTCAGATCGGCGACGGCAAGATTTTCGTGTTCGACCTGAACCAGGCAGTGCGCATCCGCACCGGCGAAACGGGGGATGGCGCCGTCTGAAGGGTGCTGCCAAACTGTCGGAAATGGGGAGTGCCATGAAAACTGCACCAAAATTCGGACTGACTGCTGTGCTTGCCGCCGCGCTGCTGCTGGGCGCCACGGCCGGCGCGGATGCTACGCTGTATCGCTGGGTCGACAAGGACGGACACGTCCACTACGGCGACGATCCGGCGGCCAACGCCCAGCGGGTGAATCCCAATCGCCTCGACGGCCAGGGCGATTCCTCCAGCAGCGGTTCCGGCGATGCCAGCGCCGCCGCCGCCGCCAAGCTGGCCGAGTGCAAGCGCAAGAGCGACGATCTGGCACGCTTCCAGAACGCCATCACCATCAGCGAAACCGACGCGCTCGGCAACACCAAGGAATATACCGCCGAGCAGAAGGACCAGCTGGTGGCCAAAACCAAGAAATACGTCGCCGACAACTGCGCCGCCCCCGGTGCTCCGGGCGCTCCCGCTTCCTGAGGCTCCGGCCCGCTTACAGCGCCAGCGCCTGCTTGACGAAGTTCGGCAGCGCGAACGCCGCCTGGTGGGTTTCGACGTTGTAGAACTTGGTGCCCAGCGCCACCACCGCCGTTTCATCCAGCCGCTGCGCCAGCGCGCCCGCGGTCTTCTGCGCCAGCGAAGCCGACCACCAGCCCGAAGGATAGATCGGCTGCGGGAAGTGCAGCAGCCGCGTCTGGGCGAAGCCCGCATCGCGCATGAAATGATGCATCTCGGCGATCAGCTCCAGGTGCAGCAGGGGCGACTCCGACTGCTGCACCAGCATGCCGCCGGGCCGCAGCGCGTTCAGGCAATCGACGTAGAACTTGCGGCCGAACAGCCCTTCCGCCGGCCCCACCGGGTCGGTGGAGTCGATGATGATCAGGTCCAGGCTGGCGGCCGGCGCCTGCTTCATCCAGGCGATGCCGTCGCCGAAGAACAGCGTGGCGCGCGGATCGCCGTTGGCCACGCACAGCTCCGGGAAATACTGCTCGGACAGGCGCGTCACGCGCTCGTCGATCTCCACCTGCACCGCGCGCTGCACCTGCGGGTGCTTCAGCACTTCGCGCAGCGTGCCGCAGTCGCCGCCGCCCACCACCACCACCTCGCGCGGATTGGGATGCGAGTTCAGCGCCGGGTGCGCAATCATTTCGTGGTACAGAAAATTGTCGCGGGTCGAGACCATGGTGCAACCGTCGATGGTCATCAGGTAGCCGAAGCTCTGGGTGCGGTAGATCTCGATTTTCTGGTAGGGCGTCTGTTCGGCGTGTACGCGTTCGCCCAGCTTGAGCGAAAATGCCGTCCCGGTCTGGTCGACGGGCTCGGTGAACCAGCTGTTATCGAGGGACATCGCGGCACTCCGTGGTCATACGGCTGTATTGAGCCGCGCAGTATAAAGGTGAAATGTTGGAAATGAATGACTCCGCCAAAAACGCACCGTGGACCGCCCAGGACGCCTCCGGGCTCTACAACATCCCGCAATGGGGCGAGGGCTACTTCAGCGTGGGCGCCGACGGCCACCTGCGCGTGCGCCCCTACCGCGACCGTTCCCCGGTGGAGATCGACCTGTACGAGCTGGCGCGCCGCCTGCCACGCGAGGGCCTGGAGCTGCCGGTGCTGGTGCGCTTCACCGACATCCTGCACGACCGGGTCGACGCCCTCACCGGCGCCTTCGCCGAAGTCATCGCCGAATACGGCTACGGCGGCGCCTACACCGCGGTCTACCCGATCAAGGTCAACCAGCAGCGCGAGGTGGTGGAAGCCATCGTGCGCCACGGCGCCAGCCGCGTCGGCCTGGAGGCGGGCAGCAAGCCCGAGCTGGCCGCGGTGCTGGGCGTGGCCCCCGCCGGCAGCGTCATCGTCTGCAACGGCTACAAGGACCGCGGCTACGTGCGCCGCGCCCTGATCGGCCAGAAGCTCGGCCACCGCGTCTACATCGTGGTGGAAAAGCCCGGCGAGCTGGCCCTGGTGCTGGAGGAAGCGCGGAACCTGCAAGTCACGCCGCTGCTCGGCCTGCGCGTGCGCCTGGCCTCGATCGGCACCGGCAAGTGGCAGAACACCGGCGGCGAGAAGTCCAAGTTCGGCCTGTCCTGCAGCCAGGTGCTGGAATCGCTGGAGCTGCTGCGCCAGGCCGGCGCGCTGGACGCGCTGCGCATGATCCACTTCCACCTCGGTTCGCAGATCGCCAACGTGCAGGACATCCAGCGCGGCATGCGCGAGGCGGCGCGCTTCTATGCCGAGCTGCGCGCCCTGGGCGCGCCGGTGGACACGGTGGACGTCGGCGGCGGCCTGGGCGTGGACTACGAGGGCACCCGCTCGCGCTCCTCCTGCTCGATGAACTACAGCCAGCGCGAATATGCCCGCAACATCGTGCGCACCCTGCAGGAAGTCTGCGCCGAGGCCGGCCAGCCCGAGCCCAACCTGATCAGCGAATCCGGCCGCGCCCTCACCGCCCATCACGCTGTGCTGATCACCGACGTCATCGACCACGAGGCCGCGCCCGCCGCCACCCCGCCGCCGCCGGCCGAGGGCGAGCCCGGCATCCTGCACCTGCTGCACGATCTGCTCGGCGAGGCCGCCGCGCGCGGCCCGCTGGAATGCCTGCACGATGCGGTGAGCCTGCTCGGCGAAGCGCAGTCGCAGTACACCCATGGCGTGCTCAGCCTGACCCAGCGCGCCTACGCCGAACAGACCTACTTCGCCGTGTGCCGCGCCGCCGTGCCGAAGCTGGACGCCGGCATCCGCTCACACCGCGAGGCCCTGGACGAGCTGCGCGAGAAGCTGGCGGACAAGTACTTTTGCAACTTCTCCGTGTTCCAGTCGGTGCCGGACGCCTGGGCCATCGACCAGGTATTCCCGATCCTGCCGATCCACCGCCTCGACGAGCGCCCGCAACTGCGCGCCACCCTGTGCGACCTGACCTGCGACTCCGACGGCCGCATCGACCAGTACGTCGACCGCGGCGGCCTCGAGCCGACCCTGCCCGCGCATGCCCTGCTGCCGGGCCAGCCCTACCTGCTGGGATTCTTCATGGTCGGCGCCTACCAGGAAATCCTCGGCGACATGCACAACCTGTTCGGCGACACCAACGCGGTCAACGTGGTGATCGATGGCGACGGCTGGAAACTCCAGGGCGCCGAACACGGCGACCGCACCGACGAGCTGCTGCGCTACGTCCACTTCGCCCCGGAAGAACTGGCCCAGGCCTATCGCAAGAAATTCGCGGGTGCCGAGATGCCGCCGGCACAGCGCGCCGCTCTGCTGGCCGAACTGGAGGCGGGCCTGTCGGGGTATACCTACCTGAGCTGATCATCGGTCCCCTTCGCCGTCATTGTGATGTGAATTGCATCACAGTAGCGGCGCGCAAAAATGAGGATTTGGGAGTAGAGTTTGGGATGCGAGGGTCTGCAATGGATCCTCGCATCCAGGGATTGGGGGGATCTGCCATGCGATTGTCATTCCAGGGGATGGTCAGGGTAATTCTCAGCGGCGCCATTGCGGGTGGCGGCTTGGCGGCCACTGCGGCTTACGCCGAGACGCGCATCACCAATGTCTATGCCGACAGCGTCAACAACGTTCTCTACATCGACGGCGCGGAGTTCACACAAGGCCTGGCGCCCGACCAGGTTCCCTATGTCGAGGTCAACGGCCAACGCCTGTCGCTGCAAAGCGGCTATACCGATTCCTATCTCGCCGCGGTGCTGCCGCCGAACCTGACGGATGGCGAATACCAGATTTTCGTTTCACGTACGACCGTCACCGCCGGCACCACTCAAGCCTCTGCGGTTCCGGACACCCATGGTGCGGCCCTGATCGCCGCCGGGCGCACGGCAAATTTTTCCTTGACGCTGACAACCCCGCCGGCTGCGGAGACGAAGGATGCAACCCGCAAGGCGGGTCCCATGGTTACCACGGGTGCGACCGGGCCCACCGGCCCAACCGGACCCACCGGTCCGACCGGTGCCACCGGAGCAACCGGCGCGACGGGTGCGACAGGCTTGGCGGGCGCCACCGGTCCGACCGGTGCCACTGGCACCACCGGAACCGCCGGCGCGAAGGGTGCGACCGGCGCAACAGGAGCAACCGGCACTGGTCTGACTGGCGCCACCGGCGCGACAGGCGCAACCGGATTGGTGGGTGCTACAGGACCGACCGGCGCCACCGGCGCGACTGGAACCGCTGGCGCGAAGGGTGCCATCGGTGCAACAGGAGCAACGGGCACTGGCCTGACTGGCGCCACCGGTGCGACGGGTGCCACCGGATTGGCCGGTGCTACAGGACCGACCGGTGCCACCGGCGCGACCGGAACCGCCGGTGCGAAGGGCGCCGCCGGCGCCAAGGGTGCGACTGGAGCGACGGGCACTGGCCTGACCGGCGCCACTGGTGCGACTGGAGCGACCGGATTGGCTGGCGCGACTGGTCCGACCGGTGCCACTGGCGCGACAGGAACGGCCGGTGCGAAGGGCACCGCCGGCGCGAAGGGTGCCACTGGTGCGACCGGCGCGACGGGCACTGGTCTGACGGGCGCCACGGGTGCGACCGGCGCAACCGGATTGGCGGGCGCGACCGGTGCCACGGGCGCAACCGGAACCGCCGGCGTGAAGGGCACGGCCGGCGCCAAAGGTGCGACCGGAGCCACCGGTGCTACGGGGGCACCGTTTTCGGTGCCCTATAGCACCTCGGTAAACAGCGGCTCGACCTTGTTAAGCCTGGCCAACACCGGCACCGGCTTCGGCATCGACTCCGAGTCGACTGGAAACACTGGTATTTACGCCAACACCGGCACGGTGTCGGGCGCCGGCGTTCTGGCCGACAACCTGGCCGGTGGCGAGGCCGTCACCGGGCGCACTGTGACGGTGAGCGGCACGCCAACGGGCGCGGTGGTCGGACGCAACGACGGGCCCGGCTACGGCACCTACGGCTTCATCGCCACTGACAACAGCGGCACCGGCATCGGAGTGCTGGGCCAGGTCGGCATTAACAGCAGCACCGGCGAGGCCGGCGAGTTCGACAACCTGAATGCGAGCAACGCCGCGTCCACGCTGGTGGCGACCACCAATGGCACCGGCATCACCGCGAGCCTGTCCAACACCAACAGCAGCAATACCAGCAACACTCTGTACGTCACCACCAACACCGAGGGCGTGGTCGCCGATCACACCCAGGGCAACGCCGGCAACTTCTTCTTGAACAACACCAACGGCGTGGGCGCGGGCGTGCGCGGCGAGGTCAACAGCATCTTCGGCAACAACGGCACCGCGGGCGTGTACGGCAACTCGGCGGGAACCGGCGGCTACGGCGGCTACTTCGATCACACCAACGCCTCCGGATTCGGCATGGCGCTGTTCGTGACCAACGCCGGACTGGGTGTCTCCGCACACGTCGAGAACACCAACGCTTCCGACGCCCAGGATGTGTTCGAGGCGACGACCAGCGGCACCGGCATCTCCGCGAACATTTCCAACACCAACGACAGCAACACCTCCAATGCTCTGTATGTCACCACCAACGGCCCCGGCGTGATCGCGGATCACACCCAGGGCAACGCCGGCAATTTCTTCAACAACAACACCAACGGCGTCGGCGCGGGCGTGCGCGGCGAGGTCAACAGCATCTTCGGCAACAACGGCACCGCCGGCGTGTATGGCAACTCTTCGGGAACCGGCGGTTACGGCGGCTATTTCGATCACACCGATTCAAGCGGGTTCGGCCTGGCGCTGTTTGCCACGAACGCCGGGCTGGGCGTCACGGCTCATTTCGAAAACACCAATTCCTCGAACGCCCAGAACGTCCTGGAAGTAGTCACTGCCGGCTCCAGCGATCTTGCGGTGTTCGAGAATGCCAACGGCAACGTAGCCCGCATCAGTAATACCGGCGAGGGTTTCTTCGACGGGGGCACCAAGACCAGCGGCGCCGACTTGGCGGAGTTCGTGCCCACCGTGGGGGCGGTGCCGCAGGTGGGCGACGTGGTGGAGATCGACCCGGACCAGGCCGACCGCTTCCGCATCTCGACCCAGGCCAACAGCACCCGCGTGGCTGGCGTCATCTCGACCAAGCCGGGTGTCACCTTGAACGCCGACGGCGCCGCGAGCCAGGAGGTCAGCGGCCCGGCGCTGGCCCTGGCTGGGCGCGTGCCGGTGAAGGTCACCGACGAGGGCGGGGCCATTCACATCGGCGATTTGCTGGTGGCCTCGTCCACGCCGGGCCATGCGATGCGGGCCCCGGCGCACCCGGAGCAGGGCACCGTGATCGGCAAGGCCCTTGAGGAATTCACCGGCACTGAAGGAACCCTGAAGATGCTGGTGATGCTGCGCTGAGCCCGAGGCCTGCCTGACCTCGAAGCAAAAAAAGCCCCTGCAAACAGGGGCTTTTTTCTGCCGGGTTGTTTTATTACCTGCCGCCGCAGACCTTTAACGGGGGCTTGCCGTCCTGGGGCACGGCCTTGCAGTCGCGCTCCGCGGCATTGGGCTTGGGATGGGCAGGCGCGCTGTGCGGCAGCGCCAAATTGCCTGCTCCTTTGACCGGGGTGCCGGAAGATGTCTGCGGCTGGGCTGCCGACGCGGCGCACACCGCAATGGCCAATCCCGCCAAAACGATTCTGATATCCAGGTGCCCAAGATTCATTTGATTCTCCGGCGGCTTTGGCCTTGAGTATACACTTGGCGGGCAGGTCTGGAATTCCACCATTGCAACCCGGCGGCGAGCGGCCCGATGGCACGAAAAACCGTCTGCCTCAACATGATCGTGAAGGACGAGGCGCACGTCATCCGCCGCTGCCTCGACTCCCTGCGCACGCTGATCGATACCTGGGTCATCGTCGATACCGGGTCCAGCGACGGCACGCAGGCGCTGATCCGCGAGCTGCTGCGGGACATCCCGGGGCGGCTGTTCGAGCGGCCCTGGAAGGATTTCGCGCACAACCGCAGCGAGGCCATCGAACTGGCGCGGGGCAGCGCCGATTATCTTCTGTTCATCGACGCCGACGACCTGTTCGAGGCGCCAGCCGGGTTCCGTATGCCGCCGCTGAGTGGGGACGCCTACGACATCGTCATCGAATATGCCGAGACGGTTTATCGCCGAGTGTGCCTGGTGAACAACGCGCTGCCCTGGCGCTGGGTGGGAGTGCTGCACGAGTATCTGGAGTGCGATGCACCGTTCAGGATCGAGCCGCTGGAGGGCCTGTGCATGCGCATCGGCGGCGGCGGCGGGCGCAGCCGGATCGACGAGCAGGAAAAGTACACGCGGGATGCGGAAATTCTCGAACGCGCGCTGGCCGCCGATCCCGGCAATACGCGTTACGCCTTTTATCTGGCACAGAGCTGGCGCGACTGCGGCCAGT
>Ga0302314_10022019_pt1 | contig 10471 bp, 10 predicted proteins | sample III_Palsa_N2_3_FD_200533 | JGI IMG/M metagenome (GOLD analysis project Ga0302314, IMG submission 200533) | Peat permafrost microbial communities from Stordalen Mire near Abisko, Sweden - III_Palsa_N2_3 | ecosystem: Environmental > Terrestrial > Soil > Palsa > Peat permafrost | place: Sweden... | reverse complement strand
CTAGAGGACTCGCAGTTGAAGTGCGGAGCAGCAGGAGGGGAGCTTTATTGTGTCCATGGATAATATCGAACATGTCGTCGTGCTGATGCTGGAGAACCGCTCGTTCGACAGCATGCTGGGCTGGCTTTACGAGCACGACACGCCCGCCCTCAACATCCCGCCTGCCGCGCCTGGCCAAAGCGAACAGCTGGCTGGTTTCGGCGAACGAGCCGCGTCGGCGCCGACCTTCGAGCAGGTGCTCACCCTCGCCCAGCCGCGCACCGACGAGGCGGCGCTGCCGTTCCTCGACACCCCGCATGCGATCGGCGACCCGGTCGGGTATGGCGACTCGCTTTCTGCTGAAAAACCAGAACAGCCAGTACCTGAGTTCCTTCCACACCACCATGAAGGTGGCCGGCGGAGTTTCGATCATACCGAGTTCTGTCATGTCGATCTGCGTGGATCTCGATGTCGCCGCTTATTTTCCCACTGTGAGCGACTCGCCGCCCGTCGTGCTTTCCTTCGTCACCCAAGCCGCGGACCCGCCGGCCCAGATAAGTAACAACGCGCAGGTCACTATCGTGTCGCGCGAGCCGGGACTGGGCGCGCGGAACATGCTTGGCGCCTGGGCCGATTCTCATGATTGCTACTACTACGACGAATACTTCGACGGCGACAACGCGGCCAAGGAGAAATGGATTCTGCAGAAACTGGCCAACACGGACCAGTCGTTGCGTTATGGCGATCAGGTCTACCTGATCAACGTGTCCTACACGGGTCACCGGCTCACCCGCGGCACGCGGTGGCTGGTCGGCTCCGGGTATGTCACGACGGCTGCGGGCGGAGACTACTGGACGGTCGAACCGGCTCCGGCGCGCGTTCCTGGCTCACGTCTTCCTTAGCTGAGTGGTCGGTGCGGCTACCATCGGGTGTCGTTCACATCGTCAGGCCCAGCCAGAGGGAGGATCCGTGGATCCCGAGACCATAGACCAGAACTACGCTCAGCTACAGCAGCAGGGTCAGCAGACAGCAGGCCTGATCCAGGCGCTGGCCGGAAAGCTGCAGGCCGCTGCCGCGGCAGGCGACACCAACGCCCGCGAATGGATGCTCGACCTGAAGGAGATCACGCTCGGGGTGCAGCAAGAGGAAGGGCAGGTGTCGCTGCTGCTGCAGTCCATCCACTCGATGGTCGACAACCACGTCCAGGCCAGCACTGTGCCGCCCGAATACCAGCAGCAGCCGCCGCAGTATCAGCAGCCGCCGCAGTACCAGCAGCAGCCTCAGTACCAGCCTCAGTACCAGCAGGGTGCCGGCGGCATGGGCGGGCTGCAGCGTTTCCTCGGCGGCGGATTCGGCCGCGCGATCGTGACCGGCGCCGGCTTCGGCATCGGCGACGACCTGATCAACAAGATCTTCTAGGCGGCCGTCGTGACCTGCTCCGAACGCTTCAGCTGAGCTGCTCGGCCAGCGCGACAATGATGCCCTCGGGGCCGCGGACGTAGCAGAGCCGGTAGCTGTCCTCGTACTGCTCGACCTCGCCAACGAGTTCGGCGCCATGGGCGTGCAGGCGGGCTAGGACGTCCTCGATGTCTTCGACGGCGAACATGCGGTCCACCCACCGTCCCTCGACCGCCGCCTCACCCTCCAGTTCCAGGCCAAGCTCGACAAAGAACGCGATGGCAGCCTCGAGGTCTTCAGGCCGTCGAGCAACGAGCGGGACACGAATGCGTCCCGGTCCACGGCCGCGAGGTTCTCGATCTCGGCGAGGAGTGCCGCCTGGCTGACGAAGCCGCCGTGGTCGAGTGTCTCTCTCAGCGTCTGCTCGGCGTGACCCGCGGGGATCCAGCGGTGCAGTTCGCCGAGCCGCCGGACGGCCTGCCCGGCCAGCAGGCACGCGGTCCCGGCGTCCACACCGGGCAGGTCCATGCCGGACACCGTCCCCGGGACGCGGACGTAGCGGGCGTAGCGAAACTCGCCTCGGAAGAGCCCGTGGCCGAGCAGCGGTGGCGTGAGGCCGGCGGGCAGGTGGTGGATAGGGACGGCCCACGGCCCACGCTTTCCGGCACGGCCGGTATCTTGGCGAGTGATGCTAGAAACCCGCCAGGTACCGTTTCTCCCGACCGAGGCCTCGGGAAAGCTGGCGTTGATGGCCCACGGAGAGGGCTTCTCCGCCCACCGCCACCGCGAAGGCCAGCTGCTCTACCCCTCCGCCGGGGTGATCGCCACCACCACCGAACAGGGGACCTGGCTGGCCCCGGCGAACCGTATCGCGTGGACGCCGCCCGGCTTCGGCCACTACCACCGGGCCTACGGCCAGACCGAGATCCGGCTGGTCGAGGTGCCCCGGAGGCTTTGCGCCGCCCTGCCGACCCAGCCGACCGTCTTCAGCGTGACCCCGCTGCTGCGCGAGGCGCTGCTGGCCCTGACCGGCGGCCGCTCGTTTCGGCCGGACGCCCGGGACCGGCTTCGCCGCGTCGTGATCGACGAGCTGACCGACGTACCGGAGCAGCCGCTTCATCTGCCCGAGCCGGCCGATGACCGGCTCCGTGCCGTCACCGGGATCCTGCACGCCGATCCGGCCGACCCGTCCACCCTGGCTGAGCTGGGGCGGACCGTGGGCGCGAGCGAACGGGCCCTCAGCCGGCTGTTCCGGACCGAGCTGGGCATGGGCTTCCACCAGTGGCGCACCCTGCTGCGCATCCAGTACGCCCTGATCCACCTGGTCGACGGCCACACCGTCACCGGCACCGCGGCCCGGTGCGGGTGGGCCAACCCGACCAGCTTCATCGAGGCCTTCACCGCGGTCCTCGGCCAGACCCCCGGGCGCTACCAGAGCGACCTTCGGCTCGCCGGGCGCTAGGCCGCCGCATCAGGCCGGCCGCGGGCGCAGCGGGCGCACCGGACGCGATGCAGAAACGCGGCGGGCGGGGCGGGTGTTATTGGCGGCTTTCCGGTATCACTGGTCAGGATGCCGGTGGCACGCAGCCGGGCCGTTCGGCATAGTTAGAGATCATGGACAGAAGAGGCGCACGTCAGACCTATTCAGGCGACCCCGGGGTGGTGCCTGTCGTGACGCCAGGGCCTGCGGCTCGTCCGGCGCTGGCGGTCGGGGTGATCGCGCCGGCGGTGGTCCTGGTGATCGGCATGGTCGCCGCGGTCAACCTCGCGATCCCGGCGCTTCAGGCGAGCAGCCTGCACCCGTCGGTGTCCGCGACGGCGTGGATCGTGGACAGTTACACGCTGGTGTTCGCGTGCCTGCTGATCCCGGCGGGCGCGCTCGGCGACCGGTTCGGGCGCAAGCGCGGGATGCTGACCGGCCTGGGCATCTTCGCGGCCGGGTCGGTCCTGGCCGCCCTGGCCCCGAACGTCGCGGTGCTGATGTGCGGGCGCGCGCTCACCGGCGTCGGGGCGGCGTTCGTGCTGCCCGCCACGCTCGCGGTCACGCTCGCGCGGGTCCAGCCCGCCGACCGGCCGCGGGCGGTGGCGCTGTGGTCGGCGCTGGCCGGGGTCGGCGGCGTGGCCGGCAATCTCGGCGGCGGGCTGGCGGTCGAGTTCGGCGGCTGGCGGGTGCTGTTCTGGGCGGGGGTGCCGGCCGCGCTCGCGGCCGCGGCGCTGATCGCGTGGCTGGTGCCGGCCCAGGCCCCGCACGACGACCCGGTGGACGGCGGCGGCGCGGTGCTGCTGACCGCGGGCAGCGTGGCTTTGCTCTACGGCATCATCGAAGGACCGGAGTCCGGGTGGGGATCGGTGCCGGTGCTCGGATCGCTGCTCCTGGCGATCGTGCTGCTCGCGGCGTTCGCGTGGTACGAGACCCGGCTGGCGCACCCGATGCTCGACCCGCGCCTGTTCCGGCTGGCGGGCGTCCGCACCGGCGTGCTCGGGGTCACCGCGCTGTTCTTCGCGCTGTTCGGCCTGTTCTACATCAACGCCCAGTACCTGCAGGACGTCAAGGGCTACTCACCGCTGCTCGCGGCGCTGTGCATCCTGCCCGTCGCGGTCGTGATGCCGTACACCAGCGCGCAGAGCGCACGCCTGGCGGCCCGGATCGGCGCGCGGGCCACGGTCGTTGTCGGACTTTTGGGTCTGGCGGCCGGGATCGCGCTGCTGTCGTTCGCCACCGCTGCCACCCCCTATCTGCTTTACGGGGTGCTGCTCGCCGTCGTCAGCGGCGGCATGGGCCTGGCGATGCCGCCGCTGTCGGGGATGATGGTGCACGCCCTGCCGTCCAGCCATGCCGGCGTGGGGTCGGGGCTGAACAGCACCACCCGGGAGTTCGGCTCGGCGCTCGGCGTGGCGGTGCTTAGCACGATCCTCACCAGCCGGTTCGCCAGTCACCTGCCCGCCGCGCTGCGGAACGTCCCCGGCGCCCGGGGGCAGGCCATCAGGCAATCCATCACCGCCGCCCTGCAATACGCGCGGAGCGCCCCGGACCCGGCGGTCCGCGCGCAGCTCATCGCCGGCACCCGTGACGCGTTCACCAGCGGAACTAGCCTGGGACTGCGCGTCGGCGCCGCGCTGATCCTGCTCACCACCGCCGTCGTCGCCCACCAGCACCCTAAGGAGGAGCCGGCCGGCACGCCGCGATGAGTTCTGCGGCGGCCGGCGGTCGTACTGTCGGACCCGTTACCGAGGAGGACTTCTGATGCGCAGCGTGACCTATTCGATGGGCGTCTCACTTGACGGCTACATCGTCGGGCCGGACGGCCGCTTCGACTGGACGGTGCCCGACGAGGAGGTCTTTCGCTTCGTCACCGACGAGATACGAGGGGTCGGCGTCCACCTGCTGGGACGAAGGCTGTACGAGACGATGCTGTACTGGGAGACCGCCGACCAGGATCCATCGCTCGGCGACTCCATGCTCGAGTGGGCCGCGATCTGGAATCCGCTCCCCAAGGTGGTGTTCTCCACCACGCTGCCGGCCGTGCAGGGCCATGCCCGCCTGGCCTCCGGCGGCCTGGCGGAGGAGATCGAGCAGTTGCGAGCCGAGCCGGCGGAGGGCGACATCGCGATCGGCGGCGCGGCTCTCGCCGCCGAGGCGGCCGCGCTGGGTCTGATCGACGAGTACCGGGCCAGGGTCTACCCGGTGCTGGTGGGCGGTGGCATTCCGTTCTTTCCCCAGCACGAGCGCCGGGTGGATCTCGAACTCGTCGAGACCCGCACCTTCAGCTCGAGCGTCGTCTACCTCCGCTACCGCGTGGCGCGCTAGCCGGCTCGTCCGCCGGGCCCTGGCTCGTCCGCTGCGGCCTGGCAAGAACGGGCCGGCCATTGGTCGGAAGACGGCACTCCGACGTCATCCGGGACCGCGGCCTGGTCAGATGGGGTACCTGGTGGGTTCGGTGGTGTATTGCCGTCCGGAGGGGGCGGTTCGGCGGAAGGTTCCCGGGGTGATCTGCTCGACTTTCCACTTCGGGTGCTGTTTGAGCCGGTGGTCGTGGCGGCAGGTGGGCCCGCCGTTGCACAGGCATGACCGGCCGCCTGCTTCGTAGGGGGTGTTGTGTTCGAAGTCGCAGTTACTGGCTGGTCTTCGGCAGGTCGGGGCGACGCAGGTGGCGTGCCGGATCTGGGCCAGGTGCCGCAGCTTGACCCCCGGGTCGTGACCGCGGGCCTCGAAGCGGTGGTCGCAGGTGTCGAGGGCGATCGGGTCGAGGGTGAGGAGCAGGTCCGGCTGGCCGGGCTGGCCGGTGGACAGCCGCCAGGCGCCGTATCCGCCGGGTGGGCCGTGGTCGCCGGAGGCGGTGAAGGTGAATCGTGGCGGTGGGCGGCTGTTGGATCCGCCGGGCGGGTCATGGTCGCCGGGCGGGACGGGTCCGTCTCGCTGGGCGGGGCGTTCGCGGTTCTTGGGTGCGGGCCGGGCGCAGCCGTGGCCTATCGCGTGTCCTTGCTGGTCGGTGACGGTTACGCAGTAAGTGGTCTTGGGGTTGGCGGCGGCAGCGTGGACCAGCTCTCGGGCCAGGGCCGGGTCGATCGGGCCCAGGCCGGAGATCTCGCCGGGCCGGTCGGCCAGGCCCAGCAAGGTGGGCAGGGTGACGGTGAGGTTGATGCAGCCGACGAACCCGGCCGGGAGCACGCTGGCGGCCGGCGGGATCCCTGCCTCGCCGGGGTCCGGCGCCGGTGATCCGCCGCCGGGACTCTCAGGCTGGTCGCCGGGACCTTCAGGCGCGTCGCCGCGCGGACCGTCCGGCCTGCCGTTCTCGCTGTCGCTGCCGGGCGCGCCGCTGCCGGGCTCGCGGTCCTGGCTGTCCTGGGCTGCAGGGGGCGAGGCGGTGGGGCGGGAGTCCTTGTTCAGGAGGATCCTCGGTCAGCCAGTCCTCCGTTGAGGCAGGCAGCTCCCGCCAGCCCGCGCCAGGGAACTCGTCCGGAGCGGGCTGCGGACCGCCGACGGGGCCTCCGGACGGGGACCCGGCGGACGGGGACCCGGCTGGCCCGCCGGGCCCGCCGGGCAGGGACGCGCCGGGCAGGGACGCGCCGGGCTCGCCAGCACGCCGGGCGGGATCGTCGTCCGGCCCGGGGTCTGGGGAGACCGGTCTTTGGGTCACGCGCCACCGTCCGTTCAGAAAAATGATTTTTGAACCTGGGCTTTAGGCTCTTATCAAACATAATAGCGAATCAGGTTGATCCTCGCAACCTTACTGGCCTGATCTGTGATTAAATTCGAATTAATAGTCTAGCGTGTTTAGTGTGACGGTAGTGGGATCGGCGGGGCGTTCCCGCGGGCTGGATGGCTACGAAAGGGCGCGCATGGCCCGGGCGAAGCCTTCGCCGGTAGGCGCGGTAGGCGCGGTAGGCGCGGAACTGGGCGAGGCTGGGCGCGGCCGGCGTAGAGGAGGACCACACCATCGGGCTTGGCCTACCGGTGCGGCGATGGCACCGCGGAGTCCAGGTCCCGGCAGTCGGTTACGCCTGCGAAGAGCGGGGACTGATCTGGCTCTTGGTTCACCGGCCGCTTCGCTAACCTGCAGGGGTAGGCCGCGCCGGGTTGGGCGGCGTCGTGGCGGTGAGGAAGCGCAGAGGCGACATGGACCCTGAGGAGTTCCGGGCGGCCGGTCATGAGCTGATCGACTGGATCGCGGACTACCGGGCCCGGATCCCGCAGCTGCCGGTCCAGGCGCAGGTCAAGCCGGGCGAGGTGGCGGGGAAGCTGCCGGGCCGGGCACCGGAGCAGGCCGAGCCGTTCAGCCGGGTGCTGGCCGACCTCGAGGCCGTCGTGGTCCCGGGCGTGACCCAGGTGCAGCACCCTCGGTTCTTCGGCTGGTTCCCGTCCAACGCGACCCTGGCCTCCGTGCTGGGCGACCTGGCCACGTCCGGGCTCGGTGCGCTCGGGATCACCTGGCAGTCCGCCCCCGCGCTGACCGAGGTCGAGGAAGTCGTGGTCGAGTGGCTGCGCGAGCTGACGGCGCTGCCCGAGGGGTGGAAGGGCGTCATCCAGGACACGGCGTCCAACGGGTGCCTGGTCGCCCTGCTGGCGGCGCGCGAGCGCGCGACGGGCTACTCCGAGACACGCGGCGGGCTCCAGGCCGAACCCGCGCCGCTGACCGTCTACACCACCGAACACGCGCACTCCTCGATCCCGAAGGCCGTGGCCCTGGCCGGCTACGGGCGGGACAACCTTAGGTTCGTCGACGTCGACCCGGTCAGCTACGCCATGCGCCCCGAGGCGCTGGCGGCGGCCCTGGCGGCTGACGTGGCGGCCGGCCGGCGCCCGGCCGCCGTCGTGGCCAGCGTCGGCACCACCGGCACCACGGCCGTGGACCCGCTGGCGCAGATCATCCCGGTGGCGCGGCAGTACGGGATGTGGGTGCACGTCGACGCGGCGATGGCGGGCTCGGCCCTGCTGCTGCCGGAGATGCGCTGGCTCGTCGCCGGGGTGGAAGGCGCGGACTCACTGGCCTGGAACCCGCACAAGTGGCTGGGCACCGTGCTGGACTGCTCGCTGCTGTACGTCGCCGACCCGGAGCACCTGATCCGGGTCATGTCGACCAGCCCGTCCTACCTCCGTTCGGCGGTGGACGGCGCGGTGACGCAGTACAAGGACTGGGGCATCCCGCTCGGCCGCCGGTTCCGGGCGCTCAAGCTGTGGTTCCACCTCCGGCTGGACGGCGCCGAGGCTATCCGGGCCCGGCTCCGGCGGGACCTGGACAACGCCCGCTGGCTCGCCGGGCAGGTCGCCGCCACCCCCGGCTGGCGGGTCCTGGCCCCGGTCAACCTGCAGACCGTCGTGCTCAGGCACGAACCGGCCGGGCTGGTCTCGGCGGCCGGCGCCGTGCTGGACGCCGGCGCGCTGAACGCGCACACGCTCTCCTGGGTCGACGCGGTCAACACCTCGGGTGCGGCCTTGGTGACGCCTTCGCTGCTGGACGGCACCTGGGCGGTCCGGGTCTCGATCGGCGCCGAGCGCACCGAACGCGCGGACGTCGAGGAGCTGTGGCGCCTGCTCCATCAGGCCGCGTCGAGCTGAGCGCGTCGGGCTGAGCGCGGTGCCGGAAGTACGTGAGTCACCGCCGCGGCGTTCCTGGTCGCCGCCTATCCCGACGAGCGGGAGCGCGCCCGTGCCCTCGGCGGGCTGGCCTGGATCGCCTGGCACATGGGGGCCGGCCGGGAGCTGGCCTGGTGGGACATCCCGGCCTGGGTCGGTGAACGCAAGCTCCGGGCCGCCCGGATCTGGACCGGCGCCGTCACCCTCGGGCTGTTCTTCGCGGCGACGGCGGCGCTGGTCGATCCGGCCTCCGCCGGGTGGGCCGGGGGCACCGCGGCCGTGGCTGGCTGGCTGATCAGCAGGAGCAAGCGGATAAAGCCGGGCCGGCTCCGGAGTGAACCGTGGCCGCAGGCGATGGTGCCATGCTGGCCGCGCCGTCGGACTGCTGCCCGCCGCGCTCGTGGCCGCGGTGGGCAGCTGGGCGGCCGTGCTGACGCACCGTGGCTGGCGGACCGCGCGGCGGGCCTGGCTGCGGCCCGCCGGCGACCTGGTGCTGGCCGCGACGGCGGCGATGACCACGCTGCTGCTGGGAGACCAGGCGGCCGAACAGACCACCACCGCCCTCACCGCGGCGCTGCACGTGGTGCGGATCGGTGAGCTCGAGGTCGTTCAGATAATGGCCGAATATCTTGGCGGCCTGGTCGAAAATAGCCCGCTGAAGGACGTCCTCGCCGACTGGGCCGGCCGCTTCACCGGCGCGCCCGGCCCGCCGCCCCCGCCGCCCCCGCCGCCCCCGCCGCCCCCGCCGCCCGCGGCGGAAATGGTCGTCCCCGATCCCGCGCGGCTGAAGGCGGACGCCGCGCAGGAGGTGACCCGCGAGCTGACCGAGGTCCCGGTCACCGACCGCGCCGCCGTGGGCCGTCTGCTCGCCGAGCCGGCCATCGCAGCCGCGGTCGACCTGACCAATCAGCTTCGCTACCTGCAGGAGGACAGCGGGCCCTGCGAGGGCTGCGCCCGGCCGGAGTGCTGATAGGCGACGACGGCCTAGCTCTGCCGAATTGGCTGTGTCACGCAGCGGGATCGACGAAAACCCTGTCCCACGAGAGTCTCCCGTCACAGCTGACCGCCATGATGGCCGCCGATTTGCGCTCGGACTAGTTTTCGCTTAATGACCTTTTGGTGTGGTTGTGGCATTCTACTCAAAAGAATGTGCAGGCTGTAACATCCATGCACTACGGGCGGGGCCGGACGTACAACTGGAGGGGGCACTGGAGTTAGCGAGGGTAGTGGGGTTCGCTGGGCCTGCGCTGCTAGTGGTGCCGTTCAGTGGTTGTGCCCTTTCAGGCGGCGGCGCGCTCGGTGACGGGCCGGCGGCGGAGGTCCGGGTGCAGGAGGGCCGGGGGCAGGTAGGCGGCCCGGTCGGGCGCGCCGACATCGGTGCCGGGCGGGACGATCTCGTCGATCCGGTCGAGGATCTCGTCGGAGAGCTTGACGTCGACAGCGGCGAGCAGGTCGTCGAGCTGCTCCATCGTGCGCGGCCCGAGGATCGCGCTGGTCACGCCCGGGTGGGCGATCGCGAACGCCAGGGCGAGGTGCGTCATCGGCAAGCCCGCCTCCTGCGCCAGCGGGATGAGCTTCTCGACGGCATCGAGCCGGGGCCCGTCACTGAAGCTGGTGAACATGGCGGCGCGGCGCAGGTCGGTCTGCTGGCCCTTGCGGAGGCGCCCGGTGAGGATCCCCTTCGCCAGCGGGCTCCAGACCAGCGTGCCCATCCCGTAGCGCTGGGCGACGGGCAGCACCTCGGCTTCGATGCCGCGGTTGAGGATCGAGTAGGGCGGCTGCTCGGTGCGGAACCGCTCCAGGCCGCGCCGTTCGGCGACCCACTGGGCTTCGACGATGTCGGAGGCGGGCATCGTGGACGATCCGATCGCGCGGACTTTGCCGCTGTGGATCAGGTCCGACAGCGCGGACAGCGTCTCCTCGATGTCGGTGCCGGGGTCAGGCCGGTGGATCTGGTAGAGGTCGATGTGGTCGGTCTGCAGGCGGCGCAGCGAGTTCTCGACCTCGGTCATGATCCAG
>Ga0302314_10022018_pt1 | contig 10471 bp, 10 predicted proteins | sample III_Palsa_N2_3_FD_200533 | JGI IMG/M metagenome (GOLD analysis project Ga0302314, IMG submission 200533) | Peat permafrost microbial communities from Stordalen Mire near Abisko, Sweden - III_Palsa_N2_3 | ecosystem: Environmental > Terrestrial > Soil > Palsa > Peat permafrost | place: Sweden... | reverse complement strand
TCGACCGGATTGCCGTTCGACAGCAGCACCGGATAGCGCTGGGCGTCGGCGACGATGGTCGTGGTGTAGCGCGCCATCACGTCGGGCCGGTCGAGGAAATAGGTGATGCGGCGGAAGCCCTCGGCCTCGCATTGCGTGGTGAAATTGCCGCCGGACTTGTAGAGGCCCGACAGCTCCGTGTTGTTCTGCGGCTCGATCCGGGTCTCGATATCCAGCACGAAATCGCGCGGCAGATCCGGGATGGTCAGCGACTGATCGTCCAGCTGATAGCGGTTCGGCCCCAGCTTCTCGCCATTGACCGCAACCGACACCAGGGTCAACGTCTCGCCATCGAGCTTGAGCGGCGGGTTGCCGACGGTTGCGGCCGCCGGGTTGCGGCGCATGCCCAGGCGCGACTTGACCGTCGAATGCTCTTCGCCCAGTTCGAACAGCAGATCGGCGGTATCGATCAGAAAATCCGGAACCTGATACTCGGCAAGGCGAATGGTCTTGGGTGGCGTGGCGTCGCGCAGGGCGTCGAGCATGGTTTCTCCGGAAGGCGTCCTCATCGCCTTAAGCATAAACCAGCCGGCATCGCACGGCCAAGGGAATGCCGCCCGGGGGCCTAGCCGGGTGGGGTTTTCGCAGGCACGGCTGGTGCCGGCGCCCAGACCGCCGGCGGCGGGGCGGGGGCTGGGATTGCCGGCAAGGGTTGCGACGTCGGCGTGGGCGAAGGCGGACGTGGGCGGGGTCTGGCGACGGCGGGTGCTGGGGCGGGCGCCGGGGCTGCGGCGCTCGCCTTCTGCCATTGCTGGAACCGGTCGAACATCGCGGCTTTCTCGGTCGGCGACGGCGGCGCGCTGGCGGTTTCCTTGGCCTGCTGGTCCAGATAGGCATCGAAGGCGCGGCGCAGATCCGCATCGGCCTGGGCGGACGGGGTCTTGCCGCGCCGGCGCAGCCAGTCGGCCGCCGGGTCGAAGCGCTGCCAGCCGGGCAGGTCGGCGGCCAGATTGACCTCGTGCCATTTCGGATGGCGCGGGGCGCTGAGGAACTTGTCGAACGAGCCGAAGAAACCATCGACGAAGCTGGCGGCCAGGCGATAGCGGTCGCTGCCGGCCGGCATGTTGTAGATCGCCATGACCGCGCCGACCGCGACCGTATCGACGGTGGCGCCGTCCGGGATCAGTGCCGGATAATCCTCATGCCCGATCTGGGCCGGCAGATAGGTGCCCAGCAACGCCGGCGTCTGCGGCACGGCGATGAAATGCAGGCCCTTGTCGGCGGCGATCGACGTGAACAGCTTGGCCGGCTTGCCGACGACGAAGATCGCGGCGTCGAGCTTGCCCGACGCCAGCGCCGCCAGCGCGTCGTCCTGGCCCAGATGGCTCTGTTCGACCCCGATGCCCAGGGTCTTGAACACGATCTCGGCGGTCATGCCGGTACCGCTGCCGGCGACGTCGGTATTGACCCGGCGGCCCTTCAGATCCTGGATCGACTGCACATCCTTGGCCGCCAGGATGTGGAATTCCTCGTTATAGAGCTTCGTCACATAACGGATCGCGTCGGTAACGTCGGCGTTTTTCGGGTCCTGGCGCAGGTAGGTGAGCGCGTCCGACTGCACGATCGCGATATCGACGCCGCGCAGATAGCGCAGATCGTAGAGATTCTGAACCGAACCCTTGCCGATCATCGGCACCACGCGCAGCGCGCCGGCAGTGTCCAGCACCGCGCTCAGGTCCGAGGCGACGCGCAGATAGGTGCCGTCGATGCCGCCGGCGATGACGCCGACGGCGCCCTGTCTCGCCATCGCCCGCGGATCGTCGGCCCGGGCCGGCGAAGGGGTGGACAGGAACAACCCAAGCATGCCGATGGCCAGCAGGAACCGCATCATTCGTTCCATTCTCGTCCCCATGTCGCCGGAGGGAAGGTCAGAAATTAGAAACAAATGTGCGGAAATGCCTGTCCCTTATCTGTTGAAACGCCGGGTGCCGCAAGTTTAAGATGAGCACTCAAGCACAATTCCGATGGCCGCTCGGCTCGCCGATCCCGCGCTCAACCTTGAATGCAGGTGAGTTGACGATGGTCGACGCTCGTTTCGACGATGGGGATCGTCATTTTACCTCAGACGAGACCGACGCTCGCTTGTTCGAGGCGCCGTTTCTCCGCGAGATTCTGAACGATCTGATCCTGGCGCTCGACCTGGGCCGTCCGGTGTTTCTGCTGGGTGCCGCGGGCAGCGGCAAGAGCGCGCTGGGGGGCCAGGCGGCGCTGCTGCTGGGCGCGCGCTACGGCGTCGCCCGGCTCGCCGGCCGGCGCACTCTGGCACTCGACGACGTGGTCGAGGCCTGCCGCCAGGGGTTCGCGCCGGAGGCCTGGGCGGATCTGACGGTCCGGCGCGGCACCGAACGGGGCCGGCCCGGCGGCAATGTCGTGATCGTCGACCAGGCCGAGGCGATCCCGCCGCGCTTCGTCGAACAGATCATCGCCATGTCGAACGGCTCGCCCGACCTGCTGCCCAGCCACCGCATCCTGCTGATCGGCCGCGAGACGCTGGCCGACGTCATCGCGACCGGGCGGGTGCGCAACAATTGGGGCCTGCCGCTGGTGCTGACCATGCCGCCCTGGCCGGACGAGGCGGCGGCACCGTTCCTGCGCCATCGATTGCGCGCCGCCGGCCTGGGCGATCCGGACCTGCTGTCCGACGCGGCGATCCGGGGCATCGCGGCGGAGGCCCTGGGCAATCCCGGGCGCATGCTGGATCTGGCACAGCGCATCCTGGTGCCGGACGATACGCCGGACTGGACCCCGCCCCCGCCCCCACCGGTCGAGGCGGCAAGCACCACCATCATCGATCTGGAGCCGGTCGAGGCGCCAGCCGAGGAGCCGGCCACGGTGCTGTTCGCCGAGCCGCCGCCGGTACTGGCGCCGGCACCGCCCGCCGGCGCCATGTTGACGCGTCTGCCGGTGGGTCTGCGTCGCCTGCTGCAGCTGGCCTTGCCGGCCGGGGTCGTCGTTGCCGCGGGCCTGCTGATCTGGGCGTTCGACCAGCCGCCGGCGCCGAAGTCGCAACAGTTGGCGGCCTTGGCGCTACCGCCCGCGCCCGTCGTACCGCCACCGGTACCGGTCGCGGTCGAACCGCCGCCGCCGGTACCCGCACCGATAGCGGCGCCAGCGCCGCCGCCCGAGCCGGCGATCCCGGTCGAAACGCTGATCGCGCGCGGCGATACGCTGCTGGCCGGCGGCGATTTCGCGGCGGCGCGGCTGTTCTATCTGCAGGCGGTCCGTGCCGGCAGCGCCAAGGCCGCAACCTCGGTCGCGCGGACCTACGACCCGCTGGCGCTCGACCGGATGGGCGTCGTCGGCGGTCGGGGCGAGCCGGCGAAGGCCGCGGAGTGGTATCGCAAGGCGGTCGATCTGGGCGATCCGGCGGCGGCCGAACCGCTGCGCCGGCTGAGCCCGCCATAAAATTTCGGCGGTACGGGGATGCGCGAAAAATCGCCCGCGTATCATCTATATCCGCCAGCAAAGCCCATGGATCCCCTCCAGAACGCTGCATGACGGTGCTTCGCCCCGCGGTCTCTCCCCCCGACCGCGGGGCGTTTTTTCTATGACGCCAGGCTTTCCAGCAGCCACGCCCGGAACGTCTGCATCGCGGCGGTGACGCGGCGGGATTTGAGCGCCGTCAGCCAATAGGTGCCGACCGCGATTTCGAAGGCGAACGGCCGGATCAGGCGGCCCTGCGTCAGGTCGCGGGCGAACATCGCGACCGGCACCAGCGCCACGCCCAGCCCCTGGGCCGCGGCATCGGCCATGGCGATCGAACTGTCGAAGATCGTGCCGCGCGGCGCCGGCAGCTCCAATCCTGCGACCGCGAACCAGCGCGTCCATTCGTCGGCGCGGTACGAGCGCAGCAGCTGTTCCCGCGCCAGATCACCAGGCTCCCGCAGACGGGCCGCGATCTCGGGGGCGGCGACCGGCGACAAGGGCGCGGCCAGGAGCGGCGCCGCCTCCGTGCCGTGCCAGAAGCCGTCGCCGAAGCGGATGGCATAGTCCAGCCCCTCGCCGGCCAGATCGACCCGGTTGTTGTTGGTCAGCAGGCGCAGGTCGATATAGGGATGCGCCGCGCGGAAGGCCGGCAGCCGCGGCAACAGCCAGCCGAGCGCGAAGGTGCCGACCGCGCCGACGGTGACCACTTCGCGGAAATGGCCGTTCTCGAACCGGTCGAGCGTCGCCTGGATCCGGTCGAACGATTCCTCCAGCACCGGGATCAGCGCCTGGCCTTCGTCGGTCAGCGCCAGACCGCGCGGTAGCCGGCGGAACAGGCTGACACCCAAGATTTCTTCAAGGCTCTTGATCTGATGGCTGACCGCCGCCTGGGTGACATGCAGCTCCAAACCGGCCTTGGTGAAGCTCAAATGCCGGGCGGAGGCCTCGAACGCGCGCAGCGCGTTGAGCGGGACTTGCGAGCGCAACATGGCGAACCCCAAAATTTTCTAATGGGTCGTCCGATTTATGATCATTTGTCAAGCCGCCGGCCCCCGCGCGAGTTTGGCGCCACGAACGGACGAGGGGGTGGCCATGATCACGAGACGGCGGATGTTGCAGGGCGGCGCGCTTGCGGGCCTGGCATTGATGACGGGCCGCGCCCGGGCCGCAGAGGGTGTCGGCACGCTCGGGCCGAAATTGGCGGCGATCGAGGCCGACAGCGGCGGCCGGTTGGGTGTCGCGGTGCTGGACATGGCGAACGGCGCGCGTTCAGGTCATCGCGCCGACGAGCGGTTTCCGATGTGCAGCACGTTCAAGCTGCTGGCCGCCGGCGCGATTCTGACCCGGGTCGACGAGGGCCGCGATCGGCTCGAGCGCCGTGTCCATTACAAGGCGGCCGATCTGGTGGCTTATTCGCCGATCACCAAACCGCATGTCGGCGGCGACGGCATGAGCCTTGGCCAGTTGTGCGAGGCGGCGCTCACCTATAGCGACAATACCGCCGCCAACCTGCTGCTGGCGACACTCGGCGGGCCCACCGCCATCACCGCCTTCGCCCGCACGCTGGGCGACCGCGCGACCCGGCTCGACCGCAACGAGCCGACGCTGAACGAGTCCGTTCCGGGCGATCCGCGCGATACGACGACGCCGGCGGCGATACTGGGCGATCTCAGGCGGATGACCCTGGGCGACGCGCTGACGCCCGCGTCGCGCGACCAGCTTATCCACTGGCTAGAGGCCAACACCACCGGCAACGATCGGATCCGCGCCGGCCTGCCGACCTCCTGGCGCGTCGGCGACAAGACCGGCACGGGCAGCCACGGCTCGACCAACGACGTGGCGCTGATCTGGCCGCCCGATCGGGCGCCGCTGCTGGTCTCGGTCTATCTGACCCAGACGGAAGCGCCGGCCGAGCACCGCGACGCGACGCTCGCCGCGGTCAGCCGCGCGATCGCCGAGGCGATCTAAACGCTACTGGGTCAGGGTCGGAGGATTGTATTTCTCAACGAAATCGACTGCGGCCTTGAACATCTGGGTGCGCGATGCCGGGCGCGACAGCCAATGGTCCTCGTCTTTCAGTTCGATGAGTTCGACCTGCTTGCCGGCAGCACCCAGCGCTTTCGCCATGGTCTGGCTTTGACGGGGCGGGACGACCGTATCGTCCGCGCCATAGACGAGCAGGACCGGCGCGTCAGCGGCGGCGGCAAGTGCGATCGGAGAATAGGCCTGCAGGCTGGAGTCGGTATTCGATTTCGCGCCCATGTAGCGGCGCCAATATTGGGTCCCGACGCTTTCTTTGCCGGAGCGGCTGCTTGACCATTCGAGCATGTCGAGCAGGTCTGAGACGCCGCCATACGACACGGCGCAGCGATAGAGACCATGCTGGACGGTGATGCCGGCCAGGGCCGCATAACCACCGTAGCTGACCCCGACGATGGCGACCCGCCGTGGGTCGATCATGCCCTGGCGGGCGAGATCGGCAACGCCGTCGGAAATGTCGGTTTGCATCTTGCGGCCCCATTCACCGAAGCCGGCATCGCGGAACGCCGTGTTGAAGCCGCCCGATCCGCGGAAATTCGGCTGGAACACCTCATAGCCTCGGGCGGCGAATACCTGTGCCATCCAATCGAAGCCCAAATGGTCGCGGGCTTCCGGCCCGCCATGGGGCAGCACGACCAGGGGCAGATTCTTAGCTGGCGCGCCGGGTGGCAGGGTCAGGATGCCTTCGAGTGCCATGCCGTCCGCCGCCCGATAATGTACCACGCGGGCCTCGCCGATCGTGCCGTCTTGCAGATCAGGATAGATGGCGCCGATTTTCTCGACGTTCTGACTGGTCAGATCGACCAGGTAATAGGTGCCGGCGTCGGTCGTGCTGCTGGACCTGACGATGAGGCGCTTGCCGGTCGCATTGAACGAAACCGGATCGACACGGGCTGGCGCAAAGGCTTGCTTCACGGCTTCGAATGTTGCCTTGAAGGTTGGGTTGAACAGTTCAGGTATCGGCGCGTCGCCCTCCAGTTCCGCGCCGATAAGATGGCCGTCGCTATCGTGCAGCAGAGACCGGAACGAGGCATGTGTGAGATTGACCGGGGCCTGGCCGGGGGTCATCGATCGCTCCCAGAGACCGACTTCCGATCCGGACGGGCGCTCGATCAGATAGGTACCGGCAGTGCGGCCCAGCCCCATGAGACGGGGGAGGTCCGTTGCGGCGTCCTGCTGCTCGATCAGATCGCGCTCGAACCGTCCGGCATAAAGCTGCCATTGGTTGACGCCCTTATCGCGCCGAATGACGGCATGGACCAACGGGATGCCGTCGCCGCCGACCACCCAGTTTTTGTTGCCCTCGCCAGCCAGGCTGTAGACGCCCGTATCGAGATCGACCTGATAGAGACTGACGGGCCCGAACGTGCCGCGCGTCGAAGAAAAATCGGTGTCGGGCATCGTCGCGCCGCTGAAATAGCCGTACCAATGGCCGTCGATCTCGCGGTAGCCCGCCGAGGAAAGCACGATGGGGAATAGCGTCCTAGAGTGATAGAAGATGAGGAGCGCCGTCTTGGTCTTCACATTCAGCACGGAAGCCTCGAACACCTCACCCGCGTACCACTCGCCGGGCACATAGAGGCCCCGGAGCGTGGTAATGCTCGTTTCCACGATGAGATGATCATCGCCGGCCCACTGCAGATTGCGCACCTTGGCGTCACCAACCGCAGTCGCCTGCAACACCTTGCCGTCGGTGGTGCGGATCACGACCCGGCGCTTGTCGCCGGCGCCGGTCAGCAGTGCGATGCGCTCGCCCGACGGCGACAGCGTCACAAACTCCGTAGCCGGCAGCTGCGTATAGGCTTCGATCGGGGGAGGGTTTGCGGCTGCGGCGGCGGTGGACCAGAGGCACAGACAGGCGAAGGCCGACACCAGATGCTTCATTCTTCTCTCAACCGATGATTGGGCTCATCAGCCCAGAGATGAATGAAGCTTATCGCGCCAACCTACGCGCTTGTCGAGGGGGTGCGGTTACAGTTTCCGACCGGCGACCAGGCCGGCGATGAGGGCGGCGAGCGCCACGGTGACGGTGCTGGGCGCCTCGATGCTGGCGCCCAGTTTGCGGCCGGCCTCGCCCGCGAGCGCGCTGAGGTCGGTCGCGACCGCCGAGGCGGCTGTGGCGACCGGCCGGCTCGCGCGGATGGGCTTCCGGAAGGTCACGGCGATCAGGATTGCGGCCAGCAGGATCATGGCGGCGCCGACCAGGGCGGCGGCGCCGGCCGGGGTGAGATAGGGCGTCAGCGCCAGCACGACCGCGTAGAGGACGAACAGCAGCCCCGCCAGACCGACAAACAGGGCCGCCAGAACGACCGATCCGATGCCGGCTGCCCGCCGGGCGCGCTGGCCGGCCTCGCGTTCGACGAGGGCCAGGATCACGCGCGCCGCGACGAGCATGCCGCCCATCAGTTGCGGCTCCGGCTCAACATGCCGAGAACCAGGCCGATGCCGAGCGCGGTCAGCACCGAGGTCGTGGGATTGCGCTCGATCGTGTGGTTGAGCTCTTCGCTCAGGCCCTTGGCGCGGTCGCCGACTTGGCCCAGCTTGTCGCGGCCTTCGTTATAGAGATCGACGACCACGTCCTCGACCTTGCTGCGGGCCTGGCTCGCCTCGAGCTTGACTAGGTCGGCGACCGCTGCGGTCAGGCGCGCGATGTCCGCTTTAAGGACGCTGATCTCGTCGGAAACCGAGGCTTCCTTCGTCTTTGTCGCTTCGCTCATGGACTTGTCCTTTCATCTCGTCAGAGGGATTGCACCGGAAAGGGCACAAGCCGCTAACACGCGCGGGATGAAACGGTTCGCCCGAGCGGCAGAGAAAGACCGGGTCCGTGGCCGATTAGCCGAAGCGGTAGCCGGAGACCGCCTTGCCGAAGACATGGTCGCTGTAGGCCCGCACGCCGGCATCGGCACCCGCGGCGCCGGCGGCGACCATCAGCGGCAGCAGATGCTCCTCGCGCGGATGGCTGGCGCGCGCGCCGGGTGCCTTGGCCCATTGGGCGAGGGCTGCATCGCGCCGGGCCGGGTCGGCGTTGGTCACCGCGTGGGTCAGCCATTGGTCGAACGCTTCCGCCTCGGTCGTGATGCGGGGATCGTCGGTGAAGAAGCCGCGCAGATTATGGAAGCTCAGGCCGCTGCCGACGATCAGCACGCCTTCGTCGCGCAGTGGCTCCAGCGCGCGGCCGATCGCCAAATGGGCGGCCGGGTCGAGCGTCGCCGACAGCGACAGCTGCACGACCGGGATGTCGGCGTCGGGATAGATCAGCAAGAACGGGATGAAGACGCCATGGTCGAAGCCGCGCGCCTCGTCGCCGGCGCTGGGTATGCCGGCCTGATCGAGCCGCAACCGGATCTCGGCCGCGAGCCGCGGGGCGCCTGGCGCGGGGTATTTCAGCTGATAGGTGTGGGGCGGAAAGCCGTAATAATCATAGATCAACGACGGGGCGGCGCCGGCCGTCACGGTCGGTTTCGTCTCTTCCCAATGGCCCGAGATGACCAGGATCGCCCGCGGGCGTTGGCCGATGTCGGCGGCGATACCGCGCAGATAGGTGCCCATGGATTGCCACGGATCGGCCATGCCGCGCGGCGGCGCCATGAAGAAGCAGGGACCGCCGCCATGGGGAATGAACAGGGTCGGCAGGCGCGGCTCGGTCATGGTTCAGCTCCCGGATTTGGTCGCGACGAGATCGACATCGACGCCGACGTCGAGCCCGACCCATTCGGCGGTGGCCCAGACGCCCTGGCCGACGCCGAAGCCGGTGCGGACGAGCGAAAGGTGGCCCTTCGCGGCGGCCTTGTCACCCGTGACGGCGAGCGTGAACGGCAGCACCACATCTTTGCCGATGCCGCGGATCGTCAGTTTGCCCGGCGCCTCATAGGCGTCGCCGCCCTTGGCGACGAAGCCGGTCGCCTCGAATGTGGCGTGCGGGAAGGCCTTCACGTCGAACCATTCGGCCTGGGGCAGGGCGCCATCGCGCTGGACGTCGCCGGTCTTGGCGCTCGCCAGATCGATCGTCACCTTGGCGTGGCCGGCTTCCGGATGGGCCGCATCGAACGCGATCTCTGCCGTCCATGTGCCGAAATTGCCCTGGAACGGCGCGCCGTTCTGCACGCCGGAGAAGCCCAGGTGGCTATGGGGCACGTCGACGGTCCAGTCGGCCGCGAGCGCCGGGGTCGCCAGCAGCGACAGGGCCGCCAGCAGGGCGAAATGCTTCATGATCGGGGGTCCTTGAGCGGCAGCATGCGGCGGAGAATGCCGTCGCGCAGAATGAAGTGATGGCGCAGCGCCGCCCCGGCATGGAGTGCGATGATTGCGGCGAGTGCCCAGGCGAGCTTGCCATGGATGAATTTCACCACGGCCTCGACCTGCGCCTTGTTGGCGAGCTCCGGAAATATCGGCAGATGCGGCCAGGGCAGCACGCCATACAGCACCGTCGGCAGGTTGAACGGCGAGACCGAGACCAGCGCCCAGCCGGTGAGCGGGATGATCAGCATCAACAGATACAGCACGCCGTGCGTGCCCTCGGCCGCGGCCTTTTCCAAGGGCGGCATGGCGGGCAGCGGCGGCGGCCGGTGGGTCAGCCGCCAAGCCAAGCGCAGGAGAACGGCCAGCAGCACGGTGATGCCGATCGACTTATGCAACTGGTACAGCTGGAACTTCACCATGGGCGCCAGACCCAGATGGGTCATGGCGAGCCCCAGGACGATCAGCGCCAGGACGCCCAGTGCGATCACCCAATGCAGGATGATGGCGACGGTATGGTACCGCATGATGGCCGTTCCCTCGTGTCGAGCTTAGTTGTGCTCGAAGCCGGCGCTGATGATCAGGTCGACGTCGTCGCCGATCAGCGGCAGGTAGGTCTTCACGCCGAAGTCGCTGCGCTTGATCTTGCCGCTCACCTCGAAGCCGGCCGTGTATTTCTTATCGAGCACGTTGATGCCGGCGCCGTTGAACTTGACCGTGAGCGTCACCG
>Ga0302314_10022016_pt1 | contig 10472 bp, 6 predicted proteins | sample III_Palsa_N2_3_FD_200533 | JGI IMG/M metagenome (GOLD analysis project Ga0302314, IMG submission 200533) | Peat permafrost microbial communities from Stordalen Mire near Abisko, Sweden - III_Palsa_N2_3 | ecosystem: Environmental > Terrestrial > Soil > Palsa > Peat permafrost | place: Sweden... | reverse complement strand
ACCAGCGGCGGCAAGAACGTCTCGCCGAGCCTGCTGGAGGACCGGCTGCGCAGCCGTCCGCCGGTCGGCCAGTGCGTGGTGATCGGCGACGGGCGGCCGTACGTGACCGCGCTGATCACCCTCGAGGCCGAGGAGATGGAGCACTGGCTCTCGCTGCGCCGGCGCCCGCTGAACACGCCGTTCGCCGAGCTCGCCCGCGACATCGAGCTGCAGTACATGCTGCAGGCGGCGGTGGACTACGCGAACAACGCCGTCTCCCGGGCCGAGTCCATCCGCACGTTCCGGCTGGTCGAGGGCGAGTTCAGCGAGGAGAATGGACTGCTCACCCCGTCCTTGAAGGTCAAGCGGCACGCGGTCTTGGACGCGTACGCGCAGGAGATCGAGGAGCTCTATGTCGGTCACTGATGGCACGCAGGGAAGCCCCGACTACGACGTGGTCGTGGTCGGTTCGGGCTTCGGCGGCTCGGTCGCGGCGCTGCGGCTGAGCGAGAAGGGGTACCGGGTGCTCGTGCTGGAGGCCGGGCGCCGGTTCACCCGGGATACCCTGCCGCGCAACTCCTGGGCACTGAAGGACTACCTGTGGGCGCCGCGGCTCGGGCTGTTCGGCATCCAGCGGATCCACGTACTGGGCAACGTGATGGTACTCGCCGGGGCGGGCGTGGGTGGCGGGTCCCTCAACTACGCCAACACGCTGTACGTGCCGCCGACGCCGTTCTTCACCGACCCGCAGTGGGGCGAGATCACCGACTGGGAGGACGAGCTGCGGCCGTACTACCGGCAGGCGCAGCGGATGCTCGGGGTGCGGCAGAACCCGACGACGACCGAGGCCGACGAATACCTGCGCGCGACGGCCGAGGCCATGGGCGTGGGCCGCAGCTTCCACCTGACGCCGGTCGGCGTGTTCTTCGGCGACGGCCAGGACGGGAACGGCTGCAAGGCCGCCCCGGGCGAGGAGGCGGCGGACCCGTACTTCGGCGGCGCCGGGCCGACGCGGCGGGCGTGCGTGGAGTGCGGCGAGTGCATGACGGGGTGTCGGCACGGCGCGAAGAATACGCTCAACGAGAACTACCTCTACCTGGCTGAACGCGCTGGCGCCGAGATCCGAGCGATGACGACGGTGGTGGATGTCCGCGCGCTCGAAGGCGACGGCGGGTACGAGATCCACGTCGTCCCCACGGACCAGCGCCGGAAGGCCAAGCCGACGACGATCCGCTGCGGCCAGGTCGTGCTCGCCGCCGGGACCTACGGCACGCAGACGCTGCTGCACCACGTCCACAGCCGCGGCGGGCTGCCCCGGATCTCCGCGCGCCTCGGCGACCTGACGCGGACCAACTCGGAGGCGCTGGTCGGCGCGCTCACCTTCCCGCGGCCGTATCGCAAGCGTCGGAACTCGGCCGGGCAGCCCGATTTCACGCACGGTGTGGCGATCACGTCGTCGATCCACCCGAACGAGACCACGCACATCGAGAACGTGCGCTACGGCAAGGGCTCGAACACCATGGCCCTGATGTGCGTGCCGCAGTATCAGGTCGGCGGACGTGTGCCGAAGGCGCTGGCCGGGCTCTGGGCGTACGTCTCGCATCCGGTGATGGTCGCGCGCACGCTGGCCACGCGGCATTGGTCGGAGCGTACGATCATCGGCCTGGTCATGCAGACGCACGACAACTCGCTGAGCACGTACCTGCGGAGCAAGTGGCCGGGCAAGGGACTGCTGACGGCTCGGCAAGGACACGGCGCGCCGAACCCCGTGCACATTCCCGAGGGCGCCGAGGCGGCGCGGCTGCTGGCCGAGCAGATCGGCGGCGAGGCAGGGACGAACCTCGGCGAACTGATGGGGATGCCGCTCACCGCGCACTTCCTCGGCGGCTGCCCGATCTCGGCCGATCCGGAGCACGGCGTGATCGATCCCTACCACCGGCTGCACGGCCACCCGGGCATCTCGATCGTGGACGGCTCGGCGGTCTCGGCGAACCTCGGCGTCAACCCCTCGCTGACGATCACGGCCCAGGCCGAGCGGGCGATGTCGCTGTGGCCGAACAAGGGCGAGCCGGACCCGCGGCCCACGCAGGGCGAGGCGTATCAGCGCGTCAAGGCTGTGGTGCCGCGCTCCCCCGCCGTGCCGCAGGACGCCTTCGGTCGGCTGGATCTGACGGCGTAAGGAAAACGCTGAGCCCCGCGCACGCAACTGCGCGGGGCTCACTCACATCAACCCGCTAGTACGACAACGAGTACGAGTTCACCGTGAAGTCCTCCTGCACATCACCGGTGCCGCTGATCTCCCAGCCGAAGTCGACCGTGGACAGCGTCGGGTCCGAGAAGTAGCCCTTGGTGTTCTGCAACCAGTCCAGCAGGCCGAGGATGTTGACGCTGCCGCTGGTCTCGTTGGAGGTGCGCACGAACGAGTACACGGGGTGGCCGACGTTGCCGACGTAGACGTCCCAGGTGTTGCCGTTGAGGGTCAGGTCGCCGATCGACGAGCCGGCCGGGCCCACGTCCCCGACCGTGTCCGTCCACACCATGACCTCGATCGAGGTCGAGTTCAGCCAGATGTCGTACGCGGCCTCCCAGTTGCCCGAGCTCGGCACCGAGATGCCGAAGGAGCTCGTCACGCTGGAGAGCGAGTCGAGCGAGTCACCGATGGGGCGCGCCGCGTCCGGGTAGGCCTTCACGCCCGAGGTGCTCGGCTGGGTCGAGTAGACGCCCCAGTCGCCGGCGCTGTCCTCCCAGAGGGTCTGCGGACCGTAACCGCTGCCCCATTCGTCGTTGTAGAACGTGTAGGACCCGCTGGTGCACTCGCCGTACTGTGCGGAGGTCTCGCAGTCGGCGGCCGCGGCCGGGCCGATCGCGACCAGCGTCGCGCTGCCGGCGAACAGCCCGGCGACGGCGAGGCGGAGCAGCTTCTTGCGTGTGCGCGTCATTGCGCCACTTCCCTTCATGCCGTGGGTGAGAACGGTGATACGCCTCGACGGGGGGAAATCGTCGAAGCGCTTCGAAGTCTGCGACTGCGGCATTGAACTGTCAATATGAAAGGAAGGAAATTTAGTGTGCGGCCTTGTTCGACAATATCGTCGAAGCGGTTCGACAGTGATTCGAAGCGGAAACCGATCGAGGCACAATCGGGGAGAGGTTTCGGGAAAGGGGTCGGCGCCGGGCCCGATGTGAGTACCCTGCACCTATGATCACAGCCGGACACGTCGTCCTCTACAGTCGCGATCCCGAGGCGGACCGCGAGTTCTTCCAGAAGGTGCTCAAGTACCCGCACGTGGACGCGGGGGACGGCTGGCTGGTCTTCAAGCTGCCGCCGACGGAGCTCGGCGTGCACCCGACCGAGGGCGCCGAATCGCACGAGTTCATGCTGATGTGCGAGGACCTGGTGACGACGATGGCCGAGCTGACCGGCAAGCGGATCGTGTTCACCAAGCCGGTGACCACTCTTCCCTGGGGCCGGGTGACCGCGTTCCGGCTGCCCGGCGGCGGCGAGCTCGGCCTGTACGAGCCCTCGCACCCGGTCGCGGCCAACCTCTAGCGCATCGCGGCCGCTGCCCGCATCCCGCCGGACCGTGTCACGCACCTGACGGCAATTGACGCCGCGTCACACCCCTAAGATCACCGGTGTGAACGCGGCGGAACTGCTCACCTACGGCCTCGGCATCGTGGTCAACTCGACGATCCTCGGACTCGGGGCGCAGCGCCTGGTCGGGGTGCGCTTCTCGGTGCCGCGGCTGCTGATCGCCGGGGCGGTGGGGCTCGCGGCGGTCAACCCGATCCTGAACAACCTGGCCGGATCGATCAGCGACGACCGCATCGCCTACGGCCAGGCGGCGCTGCTGCTGATCCTCGGCTGGGCGGCCGCGATCCTGATCATGCTGATCGTGCTCGTGCTGGCCGAGGCCTTCGTGCCGACCGGCAGTCTGGTCCCGGTCCGGCTGTGGCCGACGGTGCTGCGTGCGCGGGTCCGGCGGAGTCTGCGCTACCTGCAGATCAGCCGGATCTTCGTGCGGCACGGCCTCGGCTCGTTCATCCGGCACCGGTCGGCGATACTGCGCCAGGACTCCCCGTGGACCGAGGAGCTGCCGGAGCGGCTGGCGGCGGCGCTGGAGACGGCCGGGCCGACGTTCGTGAAGCTCGGCCAGCTCATGGCCACGCGGCGGGATCTGCTGCCGCCCGGATACATCGGCGCGCTCGGGCGGCTGCACGACCAGGCCGCGCCGATGACGGCCGATCAGCTGACGCGGGTTCTGCTCGCCGAACTGCGTACGCCGCTGGAGACCCACTTCGCCGCCTTCGACCACACCCCGCTCGCCTGCGCGTCGATCGCGCAGGTGCACGCCGCGACGCTGCTGGACGGTACCGAGGTGGTCGTCAAGGTGCAGCGATCCGACGCGCGCGAGCTCGTCGCCCGGGACCTGGACATCGTCAACCGGCTGGCGAAGGTGATCGAGGCGCGCACCGACTGGGGCCGCGGCCTCGGGCTGAGCGCGCTGGTCGAGGGCTTCGCGGTGTCACTGCGCGAGGAGCTGGACTTCCGGATCGAGGCGGACAACTTGGCCTCGGTCGCCGCGGAGGGCCGGGAGAACGCCGCGCCCGTGCGTACGCCGGAGCCCTTCCGCGAGCTCAGCTCCCGTCGGCTGCTGGTGATGGAGCGGCTGCCGGGCGAGGCCTTGAGCCGGTCCCGGCGGCGGATCGCGGAACTCGACGCCGCCCATCGGTCGGCGCTGGCCGGGACCGCGCTGGAGGCGCTGCTGCGGCAGATCCTGCTCGGCGGCACCTTCCACGCCGACCCGCACCCGGGCAACCTGGTGCTGCTGCCGGACGGCGGCCTCGGCATGATCGACTTCGGCTCGGTGGGCCGCCTGGACCGGCCGACACGGCGTTCGCTGGCCCGGCTGCTGCCCGCGCTGGACCGCGGCGACCCGCTCGTCGCCGCGGACGCGCTGCTTGAGGCCGCGGGCCGGCCGGAGAACCTGAACCAGACCGGCCTGGAGCGCGACCTCGGCGAGCTGATCGCGCGTCATCTCGGCCCCGGCACGAACCTGGACGCGCGGCTGTTCGGCGCGCTGGTGAAGGTGCTTTCCCGGCACGGCCTGACCGTCCCGCCGCAGCTGGCCGCCGTCTTCCGGGCGCTCGGCACGCTCGAGGGGGTGCTGACCGACCTGGACCCGGGCTTCGACCTGGTGGCCCGGGCCCGCGAGCTGTGCTGGTCGATGATGGCCGACCGGATCACCCCGGACGCGGTGCGGCGCGAGGCGACCGCCGAGGCGTTGACACTGCTACCGCTGATGCGCACGCTGCCGCGCCGCCTGGACCACCTGCTCGACGCGGCGGAGAACGGGCGGTTCTCGGTGCGCGTACGGCTGTTCGCGGAGGAGGACGACCGGCGCCTGATCAGCGGCCTGGTTCAGCAGCTGGTGCTGGCCGTGCTCGCGGCGACCTCCGGCGTGATGGCGACGCGGCTGCTCGGCATCGCGGGCGGCCCGATGCTGACGCGGAGCATGAGCCTGTACCAGTTCATCGGCTACTGCCTGCTGGTGATCGCGGGCGTGCTCGGGCTACGGCTGCTCGCGCCGGTCTTCCGGCGGGGGTGACTGGTGCTCCGGGTCGGCGTCAGGTTCGCCCGCTAGGTCGCCGTCCCCCTCGTCGTCCAGTTCGTCGTCCAGCTGGAGCAGATCCAGGTCGTTCGGCATCAGGGTCGTGTTCTTGAGCAGGGCCCTGATGAGGTTGTGGTTGAGCACGTTGCCCACCGGCTCGCCCACCCCGTCGTCGCGCAGGATCCCCGGCACCGGGCTGCGGCCGGCCGCTAGCCGTTCGCGGACCGCGCCGACCAGGTGCGCCGCGATCTTCGGCGTCCACTCGCGGTCCTCGCTCACCCGGTTGAGGTCCTCGGCGACCTGCTTCCAGGAGACCGGCTGCGGGTAGCGCTCCTGCCGCAGGTAGCGCTGCGCGAGCACGACCAGCACGAGCCGCTCGTCCTCGCTGAGCTGGTAGACGTCGGGCTCGCGCGTCGGCAGCATCGGCACCTCGTCGCCCGGGGCGCCGATCGGCCCGACGACGTGCACCTCGAGCAGGTACGAGCGGTGCGCCGGGGTGTTGATGAACATCGGCGTGTAGCCGGGCTCCATCGGCAGCTCGTGGCCGGACAGGACCATCAGGTCGCCCGGCAGGTAGATCGGCAGCCGTCCCTCGTTGCGCAGCCACCACTCGCGTCCGTCGCAGCTGAGCACGCCGTGCAGCCTGCTGACGTAGGGGTCGTGCGTCCCGATCGCCACGTGCACGTCGCCCTTGCCCCGGCCGAAGTACAGCTTGAAGGGCCGCGGCGGCACCGCGAAGCCGCCCTCCGCGGCGAGCGCGAACAGGGTTCCGGGCGGGGCCGAGGGAACCCCGTCGGACAGTCGCGGGGTGGACGCAGGCAGCACCTGCGGCACGAAGTCATCGGTCTGCACCCGTGGGGCTCCCTTCCCTGCCTGCCGATTTGTCCGCAGGCTAGTGGGCGGGACCGGGGACCCCTCCCGTGCTCCGGCTCCGTCGCCGCGCTCGGTCCCCCGCTCATTCCTTGCTCCGTATCCCTTGCTCCGCCTACGCGAACTCGTCCTCGTCGTCGTCCTCGTCGCCGAGGAGGGCGAGGTCGCTCGGGGCCAGCGTGGCGCTGCGCAGCAGGGCGGTGATCAGGTTGTGGTTGAGCGTGTTCCCGACAGGCTCGGGCATCTCGCCGCGCAGGATGCCCGGGATCGGCGAACGCCCCGTGGCCAGGCGCTGCCGTACCGCGGCGACGACGTGCTCGACCGAGCGGGCCGTCCACTTGCGGCCGACCCCCGCGGCCGGCGCACGGCTGAGGTCGTCGGCGGCCTGCGCCCAGGAGACGGGCTGCGGCGAGGGATCCTGACGCAGGTAGCGCTGCGCGATCGCGACCACGGCCATCCGCTCGACCCCGTTGAGCTCGTACTCGTCCGGCGAGCGGGTCGGCGTTTCGGGCCCGATCTCGTGGCCGGGCCGCGGAAAACCGGCCACGTGCACCTCGACCAGGTGGACCCGGTGCGCGGGCGCGCCGACGAGCAGCGGGGTGCAGCCGGTCCGCAGGGCGAGCTCGTGGCCGGCGAGGACCATGCTCTCGTCCACGAGGCGGATGGGCAGCTTGCCGATGTTGCGCAGCCGCCACTCGTACCCGTCGCACAGCAGTAGCCCCTGCTTGCGGCTGACGTAGGGGTCATCGACGCCGACGGCGATGTGCACGTCGTCCTGGCCGCGCCCGAAGAAGACCTCGAAGTGCGCGCTCGGCAGCTTCTGGAAGCTCCGCTCCTCGGCGACCACCAGAATCGTGCCCGGCGGCGTGCTCCGGGAGAAGCCGTTGAACACCATCTCTTCGCGCTCCCTCGCCGTCGCCTCGATCCGCCCGCCTCCCGGCCGGCTCCGGCAAGCCACCACCGTAGTGCGCCGCCGCCGGGACCGGTCCCAAACGCCCGCTCCGCCCGCCCACCTGCCGCTTCCACCCGGCGCGCGGGTTCGGCCGGGGGCGCGGGACGACGTAGGACTTCGACCGGAAACAGTATCCATCGGGCCTTGCCTCTGCGAAATCGCCCGAGGCTTGGGATACGGTTGAGTCAGGACTGAATGACCGTGGGCCGCGCGAGCCGTCAGCTTGAGTCCGGCGTGAGTGGGGGTGACTTCGGAAGATCATGCCTTCCTTGTCCTCAGGTGTCTCGGTGGCGCTGCGCCTCGCCGGTTTCGAGGCGCGCTACGGCGCGGGCGCGATGGGCCCCGGCCACCTGCTGCTTGCGCTCAGCTGGATCAGCGACGAATCCCTGCCCGACCGCTTCGACGACCCGGACAAGCGGCGCGAGCTCGCCGAGGAGGGCGAGCAGCTGCGCGAGCGCTTCGCCGAGGCGGGCATAGACCCGGACGAGCTGCGCAGCAGCCTAAGAGCCGCGCTCTCCGCCCACGCCCGCGAGGAACTGCTGCGCGGCGGTGTGGACGGCGAGTACGGCGGCGATGGTGACAGTGCTGATGCCGATGCTGATCCCGACGGTGACGACGCCGATACCGATGCAGACCATGACGACGATGACGATCACGGCGGCGCGGACGAGCGAACCGACAGCACCCTCAGGACCACGATCCGCCGCGCGACCGAACTAGGCGAACGCAACCACGCGGGCGTGATCGAGCTGCTGCGGGCGATCCTGGAGCAGCCGTTGACCAGCTGCCGCGAGGTCTTCGAGGTCCTCGGCATCGATGAACCCTTATACGCGTTCTTCCCGGAGATACCGCACCCGAGGCCGGAGCCCTCCCCGGACGCGCTCGACGTACCGGACGACTCACCCGAAACCGACCCGGACTTCGACGTCGACCTGGACGCCGCGGACCACGCCGCGTCCGCCAACGGCTCCGCCGCCTCCACCTCAGACCCCGACACGGGCTCCGACCTGGACGCCCGCCTCGTGGAACGCACCACCCGCGTCCCCCGACGTCCGCGACACGCCGTAGACGAAACCCGTACCCCGCTGCTGGACCGCTACGGCAGAGACCTGACACTGCTCGCACGCAAGGGCTCGCTGCCCCCGCTGATCGGCCGCGAGCAGGAGATGCTGAGCCTCGCGCGGGTGCTTGTGCGCCAACGCAAGGCGAACGCCGTGCTGGTCGGCGAGGCGGGCGTCGGAAAGACCGGCATCGTCGAGGGCCTAGCCGCGCGACTGACGGCTGAGGGCGCGCCGACGGATCTGACGAACGTGCGGATCGTCGAGCTGACGATGTCCGCCCTGGTCGCGGGCACAAAGTACCGCGGCGAGTTCGAGGAGCGGATGGAAGCGGTCCTCCGCGAGGCCCGCGACACCCCCGGCCTGATCCTCTTCCTCGACGAACTGCACACGGTCCTCGGCGCCGGCGCGGCCACCGGCGCGACCGACGCGGCCAGCATCCTCAAGCCGATGCTGGCCCGCGGCGAAATCCGCGTCATCGGCGCGACCACCGCGAGCGAGTACCACCGCTACGTCGAGGAAGACCCGGCGCTGCAACGCAGGTTCGCGGTCATCTGGGTCGAGGAGCCGACGCGCGCCGAGGCGGTGGAGATACTCGAAGGCGTCGCCGAGCACATCGCCCGCCACCACCGCGTCGAGATAGCCGACGACGCACCCGCCGCAGCCGTCGAACTCGCGATGCGCTACCTGTCCGAGCAGCACCTGCCGGACAAGGCGATCGACCTACTAGACCAAGCCTGCGCCGCCGCGCGGATTCCGGTTCTGTTGGCGCCGTCGGCCCTCGCTCCCACCGCCACCGACACGGACCCATCAGACCCATCAGCCTCAGATGTGATGGACCCGGATGCGGCGGACGAAGCCCCGCCTTCCGCCCGCAATGCCACTCTCGCGCCCCCACGAACCGTTGATGACCTTGACGCCGTCAATATAGCAACCATCTTAGATAATTCAACCAGTTCCACCTTCCCCACCAGCCCTGATACAGCATCTGCCTCAGCCAAATCCCGCCTATCCCCTGCCTCCCCGCCTTTCCCTATCCGCGTCAGCCGCGCCGACCTGATTTCCGTCGTCGCCGAGCGTGCGCGGATCCCCGTGGAGCGTGTCGCCCTGACCGAGGCTCAGCGGCTGCTCGACCTCGAGGCGCACCTGTCCCGCCGCGTCATCGGCCAGGACGCAGCCGTATCGGCTGTATCGGAAGCCGTCCGCGCGTCACGTGCCGGGCTGGGCGATCCGCACCGGCCCATCGGCGTCTTCCTGCTCGCGGGCCCGACCGGCTCCGGCAAGACCGAACTCGCCAAGGCCCTCGCAGAGTTCCTCTTCGACGACGAGCAGCGGCTGATCCGCGTCGACATGTCGGAGTACCAGGACAAATACACCGTCTCCCGGCTGCTGGGCGCCCCGCCCGGCTACCTGGGCCACGACCGCGAGGGCCAGCTCAGCGGCCCGCTGCGAGCCCACCCGCACAGCGTCGTCCTGTTCGACGAGGTGGAGAAGGCACACCCCGAAGTCCTAGACCTCTTCCTTCAGATCCTCGACGAGGGACGGCTAACGGACGCACGAGGCCGGCGCGTCTCCTTCACCGAAACCGTCGTGATGATGACGACGAACCTGGGCTACGAGCGAGGCACGGACGGCAGCATGGGCTTCCGCGCCCAGGGACGCGGCGTGGACCCGATGCCCTCGGCAGGCCCAACCCGAATCATGGCCGAACTACGCAGGGTCCTGCGACCCGAACTGCTAGGCCGCGTAGGCAACGTAGTCGTCTTCAACCCACTCCCCCGCACCGCGCTCGAAGCCGTGCTCACCAAGCTGATCGCCCGAGTCCACGACCGCCTAGCCGACCGCGCCCTGACCTTGGACCTAGACGATGCAGCTCGTAACCTGCTGCTGGATGAGGGCACTGACCCAAGGTCGGGCGCGCGGGCCCTGGAGCAGACCGTCGAACGCCTGCTAGTACAGCCACTAGGCCGAGAACTACTCAGCGGCACGTTCCCCGACGGCTCA
>Ga0302314_10022014_pt1 | contig 10473 bp, 3 predicted proteins | sample III_Palsa_N2_3_FD_200533 | JGI IMG/M metagenome (GOLD analysis project Ga0302314, IMG submission 200533) | Peat permafrost microbial communities from Stordalen Mire near Abisko, Sweden - III_Palsa_N2_3 | ecosystem: Environmental > Terrestrial > Soil > Palsa > Peat permafrost | place: Sweden... | reverse complement strand
GGCGGCACCGTCCTCATCGGCGGCGACCTGCACGGCGCCAATGCCGCCGTCTACGATGCCCTCTCCACCTACATCGGCGAAGACGCCGTCATCAAGGCCGACGCCACCGACAGCGGCAACGGCGGCAAGGTGGTGGTCTGGTCCAACGACGCCACCCGGTTCTACGGCAGCATCAGCGCTCAGGGCGGTCCCCACGGCGGTAACGGCGGGCAGGTCGAGACCAGCGGTGGGTATCTGGAGGCCTTCGGCACGGTCAATACCGCCGCGCCCAAGGGAAAGATCGGTTCCTGGTTGCTCGATCCGGATAGCTTGACCATTCAAACCAGCGTTACCGATAGCTCCGGCATCGGCACCGGCCCTGATTTCACCGTTTCGAGCATGGGCACCACCACCAGCCTTTTGAGCACCATCACGCTCGAAGACGCCTTGGACACCGGTGACAGCACCATCACGGTCCAGGCCGATGGCAATATCACGGTCAGCAGCTCCATCGAGTGGTACACCGGCAACGGCCTGACCCTCACCGCCGGGGGCGGCATCACCGTCAATGCCATGATCTCCAACACCGGTGGCGCGGCGATCACCCTGCGGGCCGATAACCAGGGGACCGGCGTCGGCACCGTGACCGTCAGCGGCAACTATCTCTCCACCTCGGGCGCGGTGACGATCTTCTATAATCCCACCAACAACGACTACACCAACCCGACGACCTACACCAATGCGGGCGGCGGCAGCATCACCCCCTACATGCTGGTGAACACCATCGCCCAGCTCCAGGCGATGGCATCGGCAGTGAATGACGGCGTTGCAAACGACGCCGATTTCGCCCTCGGCAGGAATATCGACGCCTCGAGCGTCGCCAATTTCGTCCCGATCGGAAACTTGGAGAACAGCTTCACCGGCATCTTCAACGGCAACGGCTACACCGTCAGCAACGTGACCATCAATGACGGAGGCGACCTCTATGTCGGTTTCTTCGGCGATAACGGAGGAACCATCGAGAACCTGGGCCTCGTCAATGTCAACATCCAGGGCAGCTACTTTGACGTGGGCGGATTGGCCGGCTTCTCCAACGGGACCATCACCAACAGCTATACCACCGGGACGGTCTCCAGTGGAGATTTCGCAGAAAATGTCGGCGGCCTGGTGGGCGAGAACGGCGGCCAGATCGAGTCGAGTTCCAGCAGCGCGACGGTCAATAGCAATGCGAGCGTGCAGACCGAGCCTGCGGGCGGCTTGGTCGGCACCAATGACTCCGATGGCACGATCACCAACTCCTCCGCGACGGGGAACGTCATCTCCACCGTGAGCGGCGACACGATGGGCGGCTTCGTCGGATACAATCTGGGAAGCATTTCCGGCTCTTATGCGACCGGGAACGTCACCTCCACGGTGGATAACTCCTACGTCGGCGGCTTTGCCGGAGACAATGCGGGAACCATTTCCAATTCCTCCGCGACGGGGACGGTCACCTCCCTCGCTTCCACCGCCACCAGCTCCTACGTCGGCGGGTTCGTTGGAGAAAACGAAAGCCAAGCAACCATTTCCAATTCCTCTGCGACGGGAAGCGTCAGCTCCTTCGATGCGAATGCCTCCCTCGGCGGCTTCGCCGGAAACAACGATGGAGGCATTTCCGGCTCCTATGCGTCAGGGAATGTCACCTCCACCGGGGAATACTCCGATGTCGGCGGCTTCGCCGGATACAATGACGGAAGCCTTACCGGCTCCTATGCGACGGGGGAAATCATGGCCAGCGGTGAAACGGTCGGAGAGCTCGTCTCCGCTATCGGCGGTTTCGTCGGTTATAATAATGAGGGAACGATCACCTCTTCCTATGCCACCGGGGCGGTGACGATGACGGCATCGGATGCCGATGTCGGCGGTTTCGCCGGTTATAATAATGGCACCATCACCACCTCCTATGCCACCGGGGCGGTGACGGGGGTCAGCAGCTCCATCGGTGGTTTCATCGGGGAAAATGACGCGGGTGGGGCCATCGCCAGCTCCTATGCGGCAGGGAATGTCACCTCGAGCGGCACCGGCTCCTTGGCCGGCGGTTTTATGGGGCAAAATGGCGGGTCTATTTTCGGTTCTTACGCGACGGGGAATATCCTATCCAACGGTGAGGACTCCTCCGTCGGCGGCTTCGTTGCGCTAAATACCGGGGGTGGGATCATCGCCAACTCCTACGCGACGGGGAGCGCCACCGCCAGCGGCGAAAATTCCTATGTCGGCGGCTTCGTCGGGGACAATCAGGGGGAGGCCGAGACCATTTCCAATTCCTACGCCACCGGAGCGGTGACCGTGACCGGCGCCGACAGCTATGTCGGCGGCTTCGCCGGATATAACGCGTCCCAGATCGAGGAATCCTACGCGGGCGGCGCGGTCACCGATACCGTCAGCCCGAATGGCGACTTTACCGGCCCCTTCGGCGTCGGCGGCTTCGTCGGAGACAACGAGGGAACCATCTTGAACGCCTACGCCTACGGCGCGGTGACCGGCGGCGCCAACAACGTCGGCGGCTTCTTCGGCTACAGCAATACCGGCGTTTTCAACAACGCCTACGCGAGCGGACAAGTGACGGGCACCGGCAACTACGGCGGTTTCGGCGGCGAAATCGACAACGGCTCGATCACCGACAGCTTTTGGGATATCGAGACCACCGGCCAGGGCATCAATCAGGGCCTCGGGTATCATGGAGAAGGGGTCAATACGGGAGCCGGTTATCTCACCGGAATCACCACCTTAGAGGCGATGAGCCCCGGCACCTATACCGGCTGGGACATCGATACCGCCGGTGACTCCGAAGCTCTCGACCACACCTGGGTGATCTTCCAGGGCCAGACCCGCCCGATGCTGGCGATGGAATTCCCAACGGAGACGGGTAACGACACCTATACCATCACAAACGCCCACCAGCTCCAGCTCATCGACCTGAACTCGATGACCACGGAGTACAGCTACACCCTCGGAGCGGATATCGACGCGACCGGGACCTACAATCCCTCCGATGTCTGGGGGACCAGCATCAGCGGCGGTGCGATCACGAACGCGGGCTTCGTGCCGATCGGATCGAGCAGCTATGCCTTCACGGGACAATTCGATGGCCAGGGCCATACGATCAACGGCCTCACCATCAATGATCCGAACGCGGACTACACGGGGCTCTTCGGAGACGAGGCTGGAGTGGTGCAGAACCTCGGCCTGACCAACGCCAATATCAACAATACTTTCGGCGCCAGCGATGTGGGGGCCATCGCGGGCTACCTCCAAGGGACGATCCAGAATTCCTATGCCACGGGCACGGTCACTTCGGATAATGGAGACATCACCGGCGGCTTGGTCGGCTACAATGACAGCGGGACCATCGAAAATACTTATTCGAGTGTCACCGTCGTCTCGGGCTACGGCGATACCGGCGGCTTGGTCGGAAGGAGTGATGGCGGCCTCCTGGAGGAGAACGATGCGAGCGGGGTGGTCACCGGCGCCGGAGGACAAGAGACCGGCGGTTTTGTGGGGCTCGTCAATGGCTTCACCATCAATGCCAGCAATATCTGGGACGGGACGGTCAACCCCACCCTCAGCGGAGCGGGCGCAACCGGAGACGGCGGCATCTTCAGCGGCACCGCGATCACCTCCTCCTCCCAGGCCACCTCGCAGAGCTTTTACACCACCGCAGGCTGGACCAGCATCGGCAGCGCATCCAGCAACACCTGGGTGATCGTCGATGGCTCGACCCGCCCGCTCCTGGAAATCGAGTACGCCGCTCTCGGAGGCTCCGGCCAGACCTCGGCCGGCCCCGGCAATTCCACCTCCACCTCGGCGGTCGAGGCAGTCGTCGCCGCCACCGGCAGCACCAGCATCAGCCAGACCACCAGCATGATTCAAACCGAGACCACGGCCTCGACCACCACCAGCACGACCGGCGACACCACCTCCAGCAGCAGCAGCTCGACCGACACCGGTACCGGAACCACCACCGGCAACGGCAGCAACAAGAAGAGCGCGATCATCCCCCCCGCCCCGTCCAGCTCCGGCAACACCGCCACCACCCCGGAAACAGTGGTCGGCGCAGGAGCCACCGGCGCCATCGGCCACGGCGGCTTCACCCCCAACATCCCCCCGCCGCCCTCCCTGGGCGCCGCCTTGAGCCCCGCAGTGCGCAATCAATTGCAGAACGCCCTCGCTCCTTGATCAGCCGCCGGGTTTCGGCTGCAGGCCTTGGAATCCTTTAGAGCCTGTCATGCTCTAGGAAGAGGACGTTTTACCCGGATGCCGTGGCGTGCTCGCCACACACTTGCCAAATTTAATAACGAACGTGCAGAGCAAGCGGGGCGTCATTGACCTCCGCAGCGAGATCGAGAGCCTGGTCGCCGGGGGTAAAGGTGATCCCTTTGATCGCCGGAGCGGCTTCCCCCGGCATCCGGAAATAGATCAGATAGGCGAGCACCCCGTCGCCGCCCAAATGATCGGCGGCGGTCCAGGGCCGCTCGACATAAGCCCGCTTCTCGTCCTTGCGGAAGGCCAGGGTGCCGTCGCCCTGGGTCAGCGAATAGATGTCGATCAGATAGTCGCCGTCATGGACTTCGCACGATCCCGCCGCCCCCTCTCCTGCCGCCCCGCCCTCCGCCGCTTCGTTGAACACAAGCCGGAGCCCTCCGGCCGCCGGAGTCGGCATTTTCCCGGTATAGGCCACCAGCACCGCCCGCTTGACCTGGGTGGAGTAAAAATGGGCGTAGCCGTTGCCGAAGCTCATCGATGATTGATCCATGCAAAACCCGACCGTCCCGGCCGGCTGCGCCACCGGAAAATAGCTGACGACGTTCCTCTGCTGCTGCCAGACCGATTGCTGGTTGACGCTGCCGACGATGATATCCCCCTCCCGATATTGGGAGAGGATCATCCCGGGCCGGTTCATCACCGGCATTTCCCGCCAGGGCACCGTCGGTTCCTGAAATTCCGGACGGGGATCAAAAGGGATCTCCGCCATCCCCATCAACCCGGCGAGGTCCCAGGCGTGATCGGTCTCGGTGTCGTTGAGCGGATATTTCCCATCAAGGGCGAGCGCGAGCCAGTATTTCAACCCCGCCGCATATTCCAGCATGTTGTCGCCATAGGAGCGGGCATTGGGACCGGCCAACTGAAAGGTGGGGGCGTGGTAGGAGGCGGCGATATCCTTCCAGAAGGCACTGATCAGCCGGTCGCCCGCATCGGCGACCGCCGGAGTAGAAGCATATCTCTTGATCGCGTAAGCCGACTCCAGATCGACTCCGAAATAAGTGGGAGCCAGATACTCGGTGAAGGCGGTTCCCGGCTGCGCCCGGGCGAGGATCCATCCCGCCTTGCTCATGGCAAAATCATTGGCACCGGGATAGTTCAATAGCTTGGCGCCAGCCGCTCCCACCGCAGCGGAAATCATCGATATGTTGATGTAATCGGGACTGACGTCTTCGCGAATCGTAAAGCCCACCGCCAATCCCAAGGCCGTCTCCAGATCCTTGCGCAGGTCCGGGGAGAGGACATGGTTCTGGTCGTTGTCGTCTTGGATCACATTGGCGAGGGCCAAGGCGGTGAATTGGCAGAAGTTGGGGTCCGGTTTGACCATGGTGGCCAAATCTTCCTCAAAGGTGGGCGGAAACGATCCGTAGGTGGGGGAATCCTTTCTCACATCCTGCTTGGCCAGCACCAGCCGGAGCATGGCCTCGGCCCGGGCCCGATCGGCGGGATCCCGCGTCATCAGAAGGCCTTCGGCGAACATGGCGGTATGGGCGACCAGATGGCCATAGCCGGTGTGGTTCATGTCTCGCAGGACCATGCCATTGTTCAAATGGCTCTCACAATAGGCGCGCCCGATTTGATAGAGATGGAGGCGGACCGCCTGGAGATTGAGGCTCGGGTCGGGCTTCCAATCGGCCGCCGTCGCCGAAGCCACCAGCCATCCCATCGATAGGATGGCCAGGACCTGGCTCATCCCCCTCTTAATCCAGGGATCGCTTCGTGGAATTTTGGTCATGGCCTCCTTTGAAGCGATCCGGAAACAGTTGCGGTTAGCGAGGTAGGAGAATGGGTACGACATATAAAGAGAAAGACTTTCCAAATATGATAAATATAGGGAACACATCGAATCGGCCATGCAATAGAGCCACGGAAATACTTTCTCAGTTAATTAGTGGGCGATTCAGAACCCAACCAGCCGAAAGCGCCCGCAGCAACCTCGCGTTCACCGGATAATCGCTGCCGTCCCGACGTTCGGGCTGCAAACCCATGGAACTTTGCGGATTCGTGGTTTCCTTATCGTTCCAATAGGTCCAGCTGAAACCGGCCGGTTCAAAGAGCCCGATCGACGCGTTGACCCAGCGGATCTGATCATCCGGATTCGCATTGTCGCAGCCGAATTCACCCACCCATACCGGGACATTGTATTTTTTCGCGAATGCGACCGCCGGAACGATCTTCTGCTGAAACGCGTCCGGATCGATCTCCGTCTTGATCCTGAAGAACGGCGCGCCCAGATAGGTATCGCCCGTCGCGCCGTCGAGCTTCACCCACGCCGAGATGCGGTAGGACTGGCCGGCCTGAATGCCCACGCGTTCTCCGATCCAGCCGTTGAAGCCTGTGGTCCCAGATATCTTCAGACTACCAGGCTTATCGTGCCCCACCGTCGGATCATAGGTCATCGCCGCCTGGGGAACCTCGGGATGAAAGCCCTGCGCATCCTTGTCAAAACCGGCCGCCTGTAAAACCCTCCCTGCGGCATCCGCCACCTCGACATCATCGAACCAAGCCGTTCCCGAGTTCGCGATCGATCGCAGCACGATGCTGAGATGATCCGCCCGGGGCGGAGCCGTGAAGGTTTGCTCGATTCTCGTCCAATCCTGCGTACCCGAGATTCCCGGCGTCTGCCTGGGGGTGCCCAGCCAATCCTCATTGCCCCCGGAACCCAGGTACCAATGAAAGGTATAAAGGATATTGTCGTCGGGCATCTTCATCGCATCGAGGTCGCCCGGCCCCGAACCTTGATCACCTCCCACCACGATGACCTTGGCGGGATCGACCGCCCGGATGGCGGCGATCGCCCGCCGATCGATGTCGTACAACAGCTCCGGCGTCTTTTGCTTCGAGCCCGGTTCGTTCATCAATTCATAAGCGGCCACCTCCGGCCGGTCGCGGTACCGTCGGACGATCTCGCTCCAGAGGGCGATGAACCGCGCCTGCGCCGCCGGATCGGTCCAGAGCTGGTTACGCCCGCCCGCGCAATAGAAGATAGGGCTTTGCCCTCCGGGGGCGACATGCATGTCGAGAACGACATAAATACCGTAACGCTTTCCCCACTGGACCACCTCGTCCAACTGCCGGAAGCCGTCCTCCTTCCAAGCCACCGGATCGCCATCGGCCTCCAAGTCGCTGTACGTAAACGCCAGCCGGACCACATTGGCTCCCCATTGGGCCAGGTGCTGCATGTCCGCCTCCGAATAGCGGGTGCCCGCCAGATGCCACCAGCCCCAGTTGATGCCCCGCAAACGAATGGCCCGGCCCTGGGCCATCAAGAGATTTCCCTCCACCTTGAGAGGAGCCAACTCGGAAACAGTTCCTCCCGAGGAAGAGGACGCGCCGTCGGCGGCATCGGCCTTCAGCAGCGGCGCCGAAACCGCCAGAACGGCCACGACCGCCACCCATCCCGCCCTCTTCGATGATCCGTGCCGTTGCATCTCCTGAGTTCTATCGGTCAATTGAACGAGACGGAAAGACGGGGCCCATCGACCACCCCCGACGCGGAGACGACCCCCTCCTTATCGACATTCAGCGTCAGTCCCGAAACCACCGGCGCAGGCTGATCGGAAGGACGGAAGACAATCAGATAACTCAAGACATGGAATACCCCCACCGTATCCGCCGACGACCAGGGCCGCGTCACCCGAAAAACGCGCCCATCGGCCTGCGCATCATAATGGGCGGCCTTATCGGAAGAGACCGGGTAGAGATAGGCGGTGATGGAACCATCCTGAATCCGCAGCGGCTGGCCGTCCCCCGCGACCACTCCCGCTCCCAGATCGAAGACAAAGGAAGATCCTCCCGAAGCCGGCAGCTGGTTGGAAGTGGCCAGCGCCACCAGCGCCGCGTCCTTTTCCTGATGGGAATGAAAGGAGATTTGGGCGTAGTGAAATCCTGCGGGCAAAGTCTCGTTCGACTCATCGATGCAAAAGCCGACGCGAAACCCCTCCGGCGCTGGCGCGTCGCTGCGCCAATAAGCGACGAGATTGCGCTTCTGGGTCCATTCATCCTGAAAGGCGACCGTGCCGAGAACCAGGTTTCCCGCCCGGTACTGGAAAAGACGGCGCTCCGGCCATTGTCCGCCGCCGATGGCGGTGAACTCCTGCCAGGCGGGCACCGGCTGCTTGAATTCCGGCCGGGCCGCCAGCGGCAGACTGGCCAGCATCGCAAGACTCCCCTCGTCCACGCCATGCTGATGCTCGACCTCAACCAACGGATAAGAGCCGTCCAAGGCCAGATAGAGCCAGTATTTGAGGCCGGCCGCATACTCCAGCATATTATCGCCATAAGCCCGCCCGAAAGGGCCGGCCAGCTGGAAAGTCGGCGGATGATAGGCCCTGGCGACTTGCCTCCAGAGACTATCGATCATGGCGTCGGCCTGCTTGGCAAAAGCATCGGAAAAGGCGAATTGGCGGGCAAAATAGGCCCCGTAGAGATCGACGGCCGTATAGGTCGGGCTCAAATATTCATAACAGAGCCCCTCCCCCGCCAGGCCGAGAACCGTATCGAGCTTCGATTGCGCAAAGGCCGCCGCATCGGGCATATTCCAAAGCTTCGCCCCCGCCGCCGCCAGACCGGTCGAAAGGAGGGCGATATTGGTATAGTTGGTGTCGACATTGCGGCGGATCACCGCCTGGACGGCCAACCGGCAAGCCGTCTCGACCTGGGCGCGCAGGTCGGGATCAAGCGCGGGCTGCCGCCGATCCAAAGCGACGATCTCGGCCAGGGCCGTGCCGACGAAGGCGGCTGAATTCAGGTCGGGATTGGGCAGATTTTCCCAATGATCTTCCGCGATCCACAGAAAGGCGCCTTCCGACGCGCTGTCCGGACGCGTGTCTTGCGCGGCGAGAACGCGGCGCAGCACCTCCTGGGCCCTGGCCCGATCGGCGGAATCGCCGGTCAATAGGAGCGTGTAGGCGTAGTAAGTCGATTCCCGAATCAGATGCCGGGTCTTGCTAGGCAACGGATGCCGATCGGAAATCTCCCCGATCAACTGCGCATCGGGATCGAAACCGGCATCGCCGAAACGGCGTCCCATCTCGTAAAGGCGGCCATGCTGCGCGGGATTTCCCAAGGAAGGATCGGGGATCCATATCGGCGTCGTCCCGGCGGAAGTTTGACCAAGGCCAAGAGGACCCGCCGCCAGAAAAAGGATGACCGCCCCGATCCGGCACCAAGCGCTCCGTTCAAGATCCATCATCGGCTCCCGTAACAGATCCTAGTGAATATCAGTGGCAAAGCCGAGGGCGGGCAGGCCGTCGAGATTGAACAAGTTGGCCCAAGCCGTCGGCCAATACCGCGCCGCGACCGGATTGGGAACGTCGGGACTCGATAAAACCACGGTTTGGCCCACGATCGCCGCGTCCGCCCAATGCCATTTCTTGTCCTCCCCGGCGATCGCAAATCCCTGGAGCTTTTGATTCGGGGGAGTGGTCAGTCCCTGGCTCACGTGCGTGAAGGAGACGACGAGCTGATTGCCGTCCGCCTTGAACGAATCAAAAATCGGCCCGTAATATTCGATCGGCTCGCCGTAGACCGCCCCGAGGGCCACCTTGCTGTCCCGGGTGGCATAACCCGATTTGTTGATCGGATGGATGCCGTTCGCCAAATCGGAGGTGATGGTCAGAAACGTATTCGGAAACAACGAAATCCGGTATCCTTCCGTGACCGAGACCGCAAAGCCGGGGGGAAAAGGACTCGGCAACGGAGCAAAGGGCAGCGCTCCGGCGTTGACCGGATCATCGGGATTCAGCGCGCACCCTCTCCCGCTCGGCTTCTCCACATAAATCCACGGGAAATCGCCCTGCCCCCAATCCTGCCGCCAGGAGCGCATCAGCGCAGCCATCAGCGTCGGCTGGTCGAGGCAGGCGACGCCGGTGCCGCTCTCCCCCTGATCCCAGAGCACGCCGCGGATCGCATAGGGAACCAGCGGGCGAAGCTGCTTTTCGAAGATCTGGCCGGTCTTGGTTTCGGTGGCGAGGATCGGCGGTTTCGGCTCGGGATATTTGGCCAGGATCGCCTTGTCGATGGGCGCCGTCGCAGCGGCGGGAGGGGCGCTCGGATCGTAGGGCAGAATAATCTGAGCTGAGGCACTGGAAGAAGCCGTGGGAGGATTGGAGGCGTTAGCCGCGATGGCAGCGGCAATATCGGTTTTCCACTTCTCATGGGCATCCTCGTACTTCTTCTGTTCGATCTCGAGAG
>Ga0302314_10022009_pt1 | contig 10474 bp, 10 predicted proteins | sample III_Palsa_N2_3_FD_200533 | JGI IMG/M metagenome (GOLD analysis project Ga0302314, IMG submission 200533) | Peat permafrost microbial communities from Stordalen Mire near Abisko, Sweden - III_Palsa_N2_3 | ecosystem: Environmental > Terrestrial > Soil > Palsa > Peat permafrost | place: Sweden... | reverse complement strand
TCGAGGAGTGGCGCGAGCTGTATCCGTTCGTGCGGTTCGGGTCCTAGGGGCGCGTGCGGCTGCTGCTGGACGCGAACCTGTCGCCACGGCGGATTGGCGGGCCGCTCCGAGTCGCGGGCCACGACGTGCTCGCGCTCGCCGAGGACGCTGCGTTTGAGGGGCTCGACGATCCTCTGGTGCTCGAGTTCGCCACCGAGCGACAGAGGGTCCTTGTCACACGCAACAGCCGCGACTTCGCGCGGCTGGCGCGGGAGTGGGCCGAGGCGCAGCGCGCGCACGCTGGGATGATCCTGATTTGGACACTCGATCACAGTGAGTTCGGCGAGATCGTCGCCGGCGTCGAGCGACTGCTCGGCGAGTGGACCGAGGAGCAGTGGCGCGACCTCGTGGTCGGCCTGTGATCCTTCTCGGCGCAGTTTGGGCGCACGGCTCGTTCGGCGCTGCGACATCGCGCCCCGTCCAGGCCGAAGTCAGCAACGGGAGCGCCAAATTGAAATACAGACGAGGCGCCACGCGGTGTTGGCCGCCGGTTGAGTCCGGACCTACACGCGGACCGTCCGCCCGCCCACGGCAGCCCGAATGGTCACCGCGGCGTGCTTCTGACCGATCCGCAGCGTCAAGGGACCCGGTGCCTGCAAATCTGATCCAGCCTGCCGGACCGAAGGCACCCAGATGGGCCCTTCCGGCCGGCTAGAAGGCGTCAGCCAGACGGCGGGAACGGGTCCGGCCCGAACGGGGGTCTGGCTGTGTTGCGCTGATCTTTCGTAGAAGTGTGTGTTCGCTCACATTTGTTGCTGTGTGGGGAGTACTGTCGAGATGTGGGCTGGCCCTGCGGTCGTGGCCCTCGAGACCGAACCGGAATTCACGCCAGCGGCGCACGCGCGGTCGGCGGGGAGTGCGGGGGGTTGGTTGGGTCGCGGGGCCGGTACATGACCTTCAATTTGCGTACGCTCTGGTCAGATCGACTCGTGGCGTGAGCAGGAAAGGGGATCCGGTGATCCCCGACCAGCCAGGACCGGAAGACGATTGGACGCGCTCGGGTCTGGATCAGTCCGGGGCGGACGCTGACCAAACACGTTCTGATGGTGATCAGACCAGCTCTGACCAAGATCAGGGCGCGGCCGAACGCGATCAACTCGCGGCCGACAGTGACCAGGCGGCCAGCGACCGTGACCTCGCTCACGGCGTTGATCGCGATGCGTATGACAGCAGCCGCGCGGCTCGAGAACGCACGACCGAGGCGCGGCGGATGAGTGCCAGCGAACGGCACGACACCGCGAGCGCGCGGGATGTGACGGCGCGCGAGCGTGATGTTTTGGCGTTGGCGCGTGATCGAGCTTCCGAGGCTCGCGATCTTGAGGATGACGGATGGGATGGGCAAATCGCTTCTCTGAGCTCGTCATCTGCGACGAGGCGGCGACAGGCGGTCGGCAGGTCATGGCCGACGACGGCGCGCGACCGACAGCGGGCGGCGTCTGATCGCGCGCGATCCGCTCTGCACCGCGTCGATGCCGGCGCCGACCGCGATCGAGCCGCCAGCGACCGGGCGCTGGCTGCCGAGGACCGTGTGCTGGCCGCCGCCGACCGCGTCCAGGCGGCGGTGGAGCGTAACGCCGACGAACTCGACGCGCTGACCGGCGCGCGGCGCCGGGCTGCGGGACTCGCGGACGTCCAGGACGAGATCGACCGGGCCAATCGGGGCGACGGACGGCTGATCGCCGTATACGTCGATGTCGACGGCCTCAAGGCAACCAACGACTCCAAGGGTCGTCAGGCCGGAGACCTGATGCTCAAGCACATCGTCGGGGTGCTGCAGACGCAACTTCGTTCCTACGCGCCGGTCGTGCGTCTTGGCGGAGACGAATTCGTCTGCACGATCTCCGGGACGACGATCGAGAGCGTCCGAGAACAGTTTGCCCAGATCGTCGCGCAGCTCAGTCTCACCCCGGACGACGGGTCGATCACGGTTGGGTTCGCCAAGCTCGCCCGGGGCGACTCACCGATGGACCTCATCGACCGCGCCGACAGACAACTCATCGCAGCGCGCGATACACGAAATCAAGAGCAAACGGGCGCGGCGCCCAGGAGCGCCGACAACGAGAAGGAGCCGGGGAACGCCGACAGCGGCGACGAGCCCCAGAGCGACCCAGAAGCGCAAGATGAAGGACGCGCTTGACGACTTTCTCAGACCCGACTCGCTCGGACTCTCCGAGCGTTCGGCGACGCACCAGACCGGACGATCGGGGTGCACGACGGGTTTCGCCGCTGCCGCTTCCCATCACGCCGGGCTCGAAGCAGAAGTTAGACCGCCGGTCCGAAGGGCCGCTGGCACGGCCGGAGATTCGTGTGGGCGCAGGCCGGCCGGGAGATCCGGACTGCTCGGCAGACCCGCGCTGACCTCTGCCCGTTCCCGATCCCGATCACCCGCGGCCTCACCGCGCAGGAGGTAGCCGACGACTACGAGGGGGCGACCGGCACGGTGCTGATCGAGGCGCTCGCCGCCCAGCGCCCCGCTCGGGTCCCGTGCGCGCTGGTCTACGGTCACTCCCCGTTCTGCTGGGGTGCCGACGCCACCGCCGCGGTCGAGCATGCGGTGATCCTCGAGGAGGTCGCCCGGATGGCCCTGTTCACCACCGTGCCCGAGCGCGGATCGCTGTCCCTAGCGCCCGCGTGCGCGAGAAGCACTACGCCCGCAAGCACGGGCCGAGGGCGTATTACGGGCAGGGGTGAGCCGCGCGGCGACTGGAGCCTGTTCTCACACCGGCACCTCGGCGACTGGCATGAACTGGCGTGTGATCGTTGCCTCGCTGACTTCCTTGCCGCTCAGCTCGGCGGCCAGCTGGCCGTCCACGAGGATCAGCACACGGTCACAGAGGTTCGACAGCTCCTCGAGGTCGCTCGAGCTGATCACCACCGCGGCGCCGTCAGACGCCGCTCCGCGCAACTCACGATGCAGATCGGCCTTGGCGCCCACGTCAACGCCCTGAGTTGGCTCATCGAGCAGGAAGACCGAAGGGCGTTGTGAGAGCCATTTACCGAACAGCACCTTCTGCTGATTGCCGCCGCTGAAGATGCTCAGCGGCTGCTCCATTCCATCAGCCGGCCGTACCCGGAGACGCTCGAACCATTTCCTCGTGCGATGGGTCTCCAAGTTGCGCCGCAGGCGCAGCCCTTTCCAGAACGGACGGAGGTTCGGCATCGTGAGGTTCTCTCTGGCGGTCATGTTCATGACGCCGCCGCTTGTCTTGCGGTCGGGCGCGAGATACGCGACCCCGCGGCCGATCGCGAGGTCTGGCCGGCCTGGTCTCAGGTCCTGGCCGGCCACGCCGACACCACCGTCGGTACGTGGTACTGAGCCGAAGATGAGCGGGAGCAGTTCGTCACGACCTGAGCCGGTGAGTCCGGCGATGCCGACGATCTCGCCAGGTGCCACTGATAGTGACGCCTCGCGCACGGTGCGGCCCGAGAGGTCCTTGACCTCGAGTACCGGCGGCTCGGCACGATGGCCGGTGTGGTGCGCCTGCTCGGCCATTGCCTCGGACTCCTCCAGGGCAAGCTCCTCGCCGACGAGTAGGTTGACGAGCGATTGGTGGTCGAATTGCTGGACGGCGCCGCTACCGACGACCACGCCGTCGCGCAGCACCGAGAGATCGTGCCCCACGCGAAACACCTCACCCAGATGATGTGTCACGTAGAGGACTCCGACCCCCGTGGAGGCCATGCGCTCGACCATTGTCAGCAATGAATCGACCTCGTCGACTGGAAGCGTGGCCGTGGGCTCGTCGAGAATCAACAGCCGCGACGGATAGCCGGGGTCATCTCTGAGAGCTCGCGCGACCGCCACACCGGTCCGCTGAGACGCAGTGAGTTTCGACACCGGCACGCGCGGATCGATATCCAGGTTCAGCTTGCGGAGATCATCGCGTGCCTGGGCCAAGCTCTCACGCGACTTGATGGTCCCGGCGAACGTCGGAAAGCCGCTGGTCAGCGCCATGTTGTCGAGCACTGAAAGGTTCGGGATCAGGCCCAGATCCTGTTGGACGACGCGACAGCCAAGACGGTATGACTCAACCGGCGCGTTGAACGGCAGCTCGGTGCCGCCGACTCGCACCGCGCCGCCTGGATCCGGAGCGTGGTATCCGGACAGGATCTTGATCAGCGTTGATTTGCCGGAGCCGTTCTGCCCCAGGAGCGCGTGAACCTGCCCGGGCGCGACCGACAGGCTGACGTCCGCAAGCGCACGTGTTCGCGTGAAGCTCTTGGACAGCCGGACGACCTCGAGGGCCAGCTCGGCGTGTTGCTCCTGGGGCACGGCGTTCGTCCTTACCGCTCGCTGCTCACTACTTGATTTTCCAGACCCGCTCAAACTGCTGGAGCGCGTTGGTCGGATAGTTCCAGCCATCGAGGCTCGACAGCTGGAGCGAGCCGGCATTGGCGTGGGTCACGAGCTCCACCGGCTGCGTGGCGTCCGCGGTGGGGACCGGCAGGCCCTCTGCGTTGCGGAAGGCCGCATCCATCATCTGGAAGCCGTCGAACGGCACCGAATAACCGGCCCAGGCCAGCTCCGTCCCGGCCTTGACGGCCTGGAAGCCCTCAGCGTCGCCGACCTCGCCCATGATCTGCTCGCCGCTGATCCCGGCGGCTGACAGCGCCGACCGAATGCCGTCGAAGAACGGCCCGTCGTCAGTGACCAGATAGTCGTAGCCCGGATGGCTCTTCACCGCGGAGATCACCGCGCTGATCAGCTGGCCTGCCTCAAACTGCGCGAGCGTCACATCGACCACGGCGATGCTGCACTTCGGGCAGTCCGCCTTGACCGTGCTCTTGAAGCCCGAGGCGAACCCGTCCAGAACCGGGTACTGCGGGACCGCTTCCTCCACGGCCTTTCCGCTCCCGTGTGAGGCCACGACGAATTCATCTGCCACCAACTCGCCCCACAGACGCGTATCGGCATAGCTGCCGCTGTCGTCGATCACGGGTCCCGTCGTCGGGGTCGGGTAACCGGAATCTAACTCGAGCTTGATGTCGTGTGCCGTGGCCTCGGAGATCACCTGGGGCGGCAGCGGTGTGTCGGCTTCCATGACGTAGTTCGCATGCTTGGTGACTGCCGTGTTGAATGCGGCTAGAAAGGTGGCCGGGTTCGCGGGGTCATAGCTCACCGAGTAGAACTTCCAGCCCGCGAGCGCGGCGACTTGCTGGATCGTTTTGTTCACCTGCACGTTCTGAACCTCGCTCGTACCAAGGTAGACAACGGTCTTCCCTTTGGGCGGGGCCGTCTTGAGCGTCGGGTACGTCCCGATTGTGGTTGGCGCCGTGTCGTAGCCACGCAGCTGTTTCTCGGCGGCCGAGACACCAGCGGTCGCAGGGGCTGCGGCGTGGCCCGAACTGGTGGCGGAGCTGGTATTCGAGTTCGTCGAAGAGCTCGAGCCACAACCCGCCGCCGCACAGGCACACCCGGCCGTTAGAAGCACGGTGACACAAGCACGACGGATGAGTCCGTGTGACCGCTTGGCGGCTCTTATTCGTGTTGACATGGATACGACTAGCTCCTCTCCGTTGTCCTACTTTTGTCTGCGAGCTCTGACAATCCGAGCCGGCCAGACAGAAGCCGCTCCGCCGGCTCTGCTGTACCACCCTCGCGGGTCGGTTCTGCGCCCGGAGGTTCGGTTCTCTGCGGTCCACCGAGCCAGCGCCTGGCAGATCCTGGCTTGCCGCGTCGGACCGACAGCGCGACCGCAATGATCAGTGCCACTCCGTTGAACATGTCGCTGAGCCAGGCCGCGCCCGACACAAGCTCGAGACCCTGAACGCCCGTGGCGAGGACGTAGATTGCCAGCATCGTCCCCCAGACGTTGAACTTCCCGGGCTGAAGCTGAGTCGAACCGAGGAACGCCGCCGCGAACGCCGGAAGCAGCAGCGCCGGTCCGAAATCGAGTGACGGTCCTCCTTGCGATGTGAACAGCACGCCGGCCAAGCCGGCGACCGCCGAAGAGCCGATCAATGCCAGCCCCGACCAGCGATTCACGCGTACACCAGAGAGTCGCGCGGCCTCGGCGTTGCCGCCGATTGCATACAGGTACCGCCCCGCCGGGGTGTGAGCCATGAACCACCAGACGATCAGAGCCAGCACGATCAGCTAGAGGACGATCACCTGGAAACCCGCGATCGTGGTTTGGGTCAGGTTGTTCCAGGCCGACGAGAGCGGTGGCGTTGGTGAGGCGTCGCCAGACTCGATGACAAGTACCGCCGCGAGGATCGTGCTCATACCGAGCGTCGCGATGAATGAGTTGACTTGCAGACGCACGACGATGAACGCGTTGGCAAGCCCGATCGCGATGCCAACGAGTAACGCCAAAGCGACGGCCGGGACGACCGCCCAGTGGTGGTTGTTCATCATGACCACGACGAGAATCCCGGTCACGTTCGCGGTCGCGCCGACCGACAGGTCGTAGAGCCCGCCGGCAAGCGGTATCAGGACAGCCAGCGCGACCATGCCGGTCGCAGCCTGCTCAGAAGCAACACTGTGCACGGTTGAGACGGTCAAGAACTCACTGGGAGTCCAGATCCCGAACACGACGATGAAGAGGACCCACAGGTAGACGCCGCTGAGACGGTCCAGCCCGACGCCGTTCGGCACTCGCAGTCGCCGGGTCACCACAGCTCCCGCGACGCCAGCTCGGCACCCTCGGCGAGCGTCCGGAGCTTCCCCCAGGTGAGGGTCATCGGGACCCACTCCATGCCGGCGAACGTCGCGAATCCGCAGTCCGTGCTCGCGATGACCTGCTCCCGCCCCACCAGCTCGGCGAAGCGCAGCAGACGCTGCGCGACCGTGCGGGGATGCTCGATCCGGGTTGTCGTGACGTCGATCACGCCCGGCATCAGGACCTTGTCGTCGGGCAGCTTGACCTCTTTGAAGACCTCCCACTCGTGCTCGTGGGTGGGATTCGCGGCCTCGAAGGAGATCGTCTCCACATTCGCCGTCAGGACGGGTTCGATGATGGTCCGCAGCGGTACGTCGTGGTTGTGCGGGCCGGCGTAGTTGCCCCAGCACACGTGCAGGCGCAGGCGCTCTGGCGGCAACCCCTCGATCGCGTGGTTGAGGGCCTCGATCGCCGCCCGCACGTGGGGCATGTGCTCGCCGACGCCGGAGCCGAACTGATAGTGCGCCGACATCGCGAGGTCCGGCGAGTCGAGCTGCAGGTTGAATCCCGCGTCGATGACCGCCTGGTACTCGTAACGGAGCGCCTCCGCCGCCGCGTCGAGGTAGGCCGCGTGGGACGGGTAGTAGTCGTTCGGGTTGTTGAAGGTGATCTGGCCGGGCGTGGGCGCATTGAGAAACGCCATATCGCGGGGCGAATCGCCCAGCGCCTCCGCGAAGTTGGCGATGTCCTGCTTGATCGCCTCGGCATCCTTGAGCTCGATCGCGCCCTCGCAGTGCCGCATGTCGATGTGCTGGGCCGCCTCGGCCTTCGCACCGAACGTCGCCGCTGCGACCTCTGGGTAATCCAGGAGGTCCAGCGCGTTTGTCGCCGTCTCCACCGGGTGGCCGAAGCCTGTGTAGCGTTCGTAGATGTACGAGCTGAATCCGGGCTTGCCCACTTCGCCGTCGCTGATGACGTCCACGCCGGCGTTGCGCTGCTGCTCGACGACAGCGGCCAGGGTCTCCTTCGTCCTCTGCGACAACAGCGCCTCATCGAACCGAGGCGAGCTCGGCACCGGCGGCCAGGGCCTGCAGCTTGCCCCACACCAAGCTGGGCGGAATGAAGTGCACCCCGGCGAAGGTGGCGAATCCGCAATCCGTGCTGGCGATGACCTGCTCGCGGCCGACGACCTCGGCGAACCGAATCAGGCGTTGGGCGACCGTGCGTGGGTGTTCGAGCCTGGTGTTACACACGTCGATGACGCCTGGCATCAGCACCTTGTCGTCGGGCAGCTTTACGTCCCTGAAGACCTCCCACTCGTATTCGTGAGTGGGGTTCGCGCCCTCGAACGAAATCGTCTCCACGTTCGCCGTCAGGACGGGCTCGATCACACTCCGCAGCGGCACGTCGCGGTTGTGCGGTCCGGCGTAATTGCCCCAACAGAGGTGCAGGCGCAGGCGCTCCGGTGGCAGGCCATCGATTGCGTGGTTGAGCGCCTTGATCGCAGCGCGCACGTGGTCCTGATGGTCTGCGACCCCATCGCCGAACTTGTAGTGGGCGGACATCGCCAGATCTGGCGAGTCGAGCTGGAGGTTGAAGCCGGCGTCGATGATCGCCTGGTACTCGACGCGGAGGGCCTCACCCGCAGCCCGTAGGTACGCGTCGCGAGAGCTGTAGTAAGCGTTGGGGTTGTTGTGCACCACCTGACCCGGCGTCGGGGCGTTGAGGAACGCCTCGCCGCGAGGCGTGTCGCCGAGAGCCTCGGCAAAGGTGGCGATCTCTCGCTTGATCGGTTCAGCGTCCTTGAGCTCGATCGCCCCCTCGCAGTGCCGCATTTCGATGTGCTGGATGGCTTCCATGCCGCCCAGTAGCATCACCGCCACCTCGGGATAGTCCGCCAAGTCCTCGGCGTTCGTCACGGCCTCCAGTGGACTGCCAAAGCCCGAGTAGCGTTCGTAGATGTACGAGCTGAACCCGGGCTTGCCGATCTCGCCGTCGCTGATGAGGTCGATGCCCGCGTCACGTTGTCGGGTCACGACGTCATTGATCGACTCGGTCACTCGCCGCTCCAGCAATGCGTCATCGATCGGGTGACCCTCGGCCTTCGCCCAGATCAGCCTGGTCAGGTCCTCGGGTCTGGGGAGGCTGCCGACATGGGTCGTCAGGATGCGTTCAGTGCTGTGCATGCGTGATGGTGCCTTTCGCTGTATCGAGACTGGTCAGGCCAGACCTCCGTCACTAAACCCCTGCCGCGGTCCACTACCGACAGTCGCTTCGGACCAAATCCTCGGCAGGGCACTGCCCTAAGTGGACAGCGCGGAACCTGGTAGATGGCCTGGATCGCGTCATGGCAGCCACGGCCCGGCCGAAACCCATAGGACTTCGGCTCAAACCGTGCCTCCCACTCGGGCTCCAACGCGCGTTGGCGACCCGTGCCTGGTGGGCACGGTCGACGATCACGGGGATCCCGAGCGGGCGCTTCTCGACGCTGCCCGGCTTGGGATATACACCCGCTGACCGGCCAGACCGTAAACGTTTTCGGGGTGTGTTGGATCCTTGCGGCCAGCGCTAGCGGCTAGCTGAGCGAGCCGGCGCAGCTCGGCGTCGGGGCGGAACAGCAGCACGTCGATGCCCGCGACCATCTGCGCGATGTGCTGGTCGGGGATGTCCGGGAGCTGGCACTTGCAGAAGTCCGCGAACGTCGCGTAGGCGTCGTGGCCGAGCAGCAGGAACTCGAAGTGGTGCTGCCACATCAGATCGCCGAGCCGCAGCACGCGGCCGTAGGCGTGCAGCAGCTCGTTAGAAGGCGGTATGGCGATCGTCACCGAACGCCACCTCGTCCGGCTCGTACTCCTGCAGCTTGGGCACCTGCAGCTCGCCCAGCTCGGCGATCAACGCCTTCATCTTCGCCTTCCAACGGCCGTACAGCTCATCCCAGTGCTCGTAGTGGGAACCGGCCCGTCGAACCTCCGTCGCGCTGTGGGTCGCCGAGGGACGCGGTCCGATCACGCTGCAGCGCTTATACGCCAACGACGGCCCCCCAGTCAACCCGCTTGCATCTCAGCGCAGGTCCGCTTGCGTGCGGACGCTCAATTCGAGATCTGCTCGCCGAGCGGAGCGGCGTGCGCGGCAAGCTGGTAGTGACAACTCCGATCAAGGAGGCTCGAAATGGCCCGGATCGTGCTGGTGCATGGGGCGTTCGCCGGCGCGTGGTGCTGGGAGCCGGTGCTGCCGGGGTTGCGCGCGGCGGGACACACGGTCGACACGCTCGACCTGCCGGGCTCCGGCGAGGACCGGACGCCGGTCGCCGAGATCACGCTCGACGCGTACGCAGAGCGGGTGTGCGAGTTCCTGGCCGCGGGGCCGCCGGCGGTGCTGGCCGGCCACAGCATGGGCGGAATGGTGATCACGCAGGCGGCGGCGCGCAGCCCGCGGCAGATCCGCTCGCTGATCTACGTCGCCGCGTTCCTGCCGGGCGACGGTCAGAGCCTGCTCGACCTGACCGCGTACCCGGAGGCGGCCGACGACCAGGTGCAAGCGAATCTCGTGATCGACGGCGATCCGCCGGTCGCGACGATGCCGGCCGCCGCCGCGCGCGGGGCGCTGTTCGGCTGCTGCGACAACGACCACGCCGTGTGGGGCGTCGCGCACCTCGGCGGTCAGCCGGTGGTCCCGTTCGGTCAGCCGGTGTCGCTCGGCGACCCGCCCGCCGCAGCGTTCGCCGCGCTCGGGTGCGCGTACATCACGTGCCTGCGTGACCGGGCGATCCCGCCGGCGATGCAGCGGCGGATGTTCGAGGCGGCGGGCTGCGATCCGGTGATCGAGATCGACAC
>Ga0302314_10022008_pt1 | contig 10474 bp, 5 predicted proteins | sample III_Palsa_N2_3_FD_200533 | JGI IMG/M metagenome (GOLD analysis project Ga0302314, IMG submission 200533) | Peat permafrost microbial communities from Stordalen Mire near Abisko, Sweden - III_Palsa_N2_3 | ecosystem: Environmental > Terrestrial > Soil > Palsa > Peat permafrost | place: Sweden... | reverse complement strand
ACTTGCTTCGCTTCGACGATCTCTGCCCGACGCACTCCCGCACAGGCTGGGCTCCGTTCCGGGCGCTGATCGAGGAGTTTTCCCTGAAGCCCATCCTGGCCATCGTGCCCGACAACCGCGACCCGGAGCTGGAGGTCGACCCGCCGGACCCTGATTTCTGGGCGCGCATGCAGGCGCTTGAGGCTGGGGGCGCCACCATTGCCCTGCACGGCTACCGGCACCTCTGCCAAAGCCGCGGACGCAGCCTGGTGCCTCTGCATCGTCAGACAGAGTTCGCAGGCGTCCCGCGGGAGATTCAGCGGCAGTGGATTGCGGCCGGTCTGGAAATTCTGCGTGGACACGGGCTGATCCCGCGTGTGTGGGTGGCGCCGCGGCATGGCTTCGACCGGGCCACACTGGCGGCGCTGCGGAGCGAGGGCATTGGAACTGTCTCCGACGGCTTTGCCCGCGTTCCGTTCGCGCGCGGCGGACTCACCTGGATTCCTCAGCAACTTTGGGCGCCCGTTGAGCGGCCAAGCGGGCTTTGGACGATCTGCGTGCATCCGAACACCGCAAGCCCGGAGACGGCCAAAAACCTGCGCGCTTTCCTGGAAATCCACTCCGGGCAATTCACATCCGTGGAGCGGATTCTAGCAACGGCTCTGCCGAGCGCACAAGCGCCCATCGAGCGGGTGTTATCCTGGCTCGCTCTGTTCCGGACGCAACTCCGGCAGATGAAGGCGCAATGAAAAGCATGCCGGAATGCATAATAACTAGTTATGTATTTATATAAGCTTATACGCATAACATAAAGTAAACTATGCAGTTTTATCAACAGGCTGCAGAAAGCTTTTCCACAGGATGGTCTGGCAGCATTGCAGTCTGATCTCTCAACTTGCGCTTGATCGCTTCCAGGGTGGTGACTCCGAAGTTCCTGGTTCAATTGGGAAAGGACAACCGCAGATTCTTCGACTCACCACCCCCAAACTGAGAAGCGTTTGGGGCCCCGTTCGCTCAGGATGACAGCCAATTTTATGGTATGGAGTTTAGGGACAGGACATTAGCGGCGGTTGCGGTTGAGGAGATTTTTGTACAGTGCTTCCCAGCGGTCGAGCACCTGGTCCAGGCTGAAGCGCTCGGCAACGAACTGGCGAGCGGACTGTCCCATCCTGTTGCGCTCCCCGGCGGGCAGCTCCATCATCCTGGCCATGGCCGCGCGCAGGGCTGGCGCGTTGGCTGACTCTGCAAGGAAGCCTGTCTTTCCATCCACTACCGCCTCGCGCGTTCCGGGGACGCTGGTTGCCACGGTTGGCAGCCCGCAGGCGGCCGCTTCGAGTACGGCCATCGGCAGTCCCTCCCACCGCGAGGACAGCACAAATGCGTCTGCCGCCTGCATCCACTGGCGCAGGTTGAGCTCGACGCCGAGGAAGCGGACTCGGGAGGCGATTCCCAGATTCTGCGCCAATGCCCGCAGACTTGATTCAAGCGGGCCGCTGCCGGCGATGATCAGGCGGGCCTCCGCCGGCAGCCCGGCGAACGCGGCGATCAGCGTGGGATAGTCTTTTACCGCATCGAGCCGTCCGGCGGCCAGGAACAGGAACGGCTCTTCGATTTTCAACTCCTCGCGCATCCCGGCCCGAACCGCCCCGTCCGGCTTCCAGAAGTTGGCGTCGACTCCATTGGGCAGGATCGTCAGACGGGCAGTCGAGACCAGCCTAGCGTGCAGATAAGCCTTGGCTGCGGATTCACTTACGGCGGAAACTTCATCTGGAATCGCGCGGCTTAGCAGGTAGCCCAGCCTTCGCCCGAGGCCGCCCGTCGCAGAGCTGTGGACGGTATCCACCTGCACGCGCACCGGGGCTGCGAGGCGGGACCAGCGCGCCAGCCACACGGCATGGGGCAGATGGGCGTGCATCACGTCGGGGCGTTCCCGGCGCAGCCAGCGGTGAAAGCGCAGCCAGCCGCGCGGGTCGGCCCAGCCCTTGCGCATCTCCAGGGTGGTGAAGGCGATGCCTTGCTCGGCCAGCGCGCGCGCGCTGGCGCCACCGGCGCCGGTCATGGCCACCACGCTGACCCGCCAGCCACGCGCGTGCAGACCGCGTGCCAGCAGGAGCATCTGCTGCTCCGCGCCGCCGATACGGTCCAGCCCCGGAATGATCATGGCGATGGATTTCATGGGCGCTGCCCCCGGAAGGCCGGAACCGTTGAAAGTCTGGTCAATGACTGCGTCGATCAGGCTCTTGTAAGCTGCCAGGGCCCGGTCGGCGCGGAACCGATCGATGAAAGGGTGGTCGAAGCGTTGAGGTGGATTCAGGGAATCCAACGCATGCAGGATCGCGGCGGCCAAGGCTTCGCTCGAGGCTTCCGCGGCGAGCCAGGCGCCGGGCTGTCCGCGCAGCAAGTCTACGAGTCCCTGCGAGGCGGGGGTGGTGACCAGCGGCAGGCCGGCTGCAGCGGCTTCCAGAAGGGCGTTGGGCAACCCCTCGTGGCGCGATGCAAGCACAAACGCCGTTGCTCCGGGATAAAGCGCCCACGGCTCTGCCACATGGCCCGCAAAGCGCACCGCCGACTCCAGATCCAGGTGCCGGCACAGCTGTTTAAGAGCCGCTTCTTCCGGGCCTGCGCCGGCGATGACCAGATCAGCACCGCTATACTGCCAGCGCACGATGGCCAGGGCGCCAAGGAGCAAATCGAGGCCCTTTTCCGGGGCCAGCCTGGCTACCGTGAGCAGATGCGGGCCGGGGCCTTGCCAGAGGCTGGGCGAACTGGCCGCTCGCGCGCGAATCTCATCGACTTCAACCGGGTTCGGCAGCACGGCCAGCCGGTTTGCGGATACTCCTAGCTCGCGTGCCAGCTCCTCCGCCATGGCCGCCGACTGGCAGATGACGCAGTCTGCCCGCCGGTAGAGAAGCCGGTAGAGCAGGCGCGTGTAGACGGGAAGCCTGTCGTGGGCGAGCGAGGCGGAGAGTGTCCCGTTCTGCCGGATGACAACGCGGGTTCCGGAAGGGAAGAGCGGCCGCAGCAGCAGGACCAGGAAGTTCAAATGGAACATTCCCGAAATGACAACGCGAGGCCGAAGCCGCCGCACGAGCTTGAGCAGGAGCCATGCTCCAGCACGCACCCGCGCAGCCGTAAGGCCATGCACGGTTACGGCAGCGGGAAAGCTGTCGGCTGCCGAGGCGGCCTGGGTGATGAGCCCAACGTGGACTTCATACGCCTGCGGGGGATGCATCCCCAGGGCCAAGCCGCGCGCTAGCAGGGCGATGACCTTTTCAGCTCCGCCGCCGCCGAGATGCGGCGTGAGCAGGAGAATGCTGGCACGCGGTTTCATGGGGCGTTTCCTAGGTCAAGGGTGAATGCGATGAGTATATGCCGGTATCCAATACCTATGTGTTTCCCGTGGATCTTGCATCCCTGTGCAGAAGTGGTACCTTATTTTTACTTCCACTCCATACAAGGACCAAAACGGTCGAAGATCGCACTAGATTTGTAGCTTTAGCTGAACCACATTGCTTTGTTGCCTTCCGAGTCTCAGCGCAAGCCCGGACCCTTACCTTCACTTCGGCGTTGTATGCGGGGCTTTCCGATCCGTTGCCAAGGATCGCCCCAGGTGAAGGCGGAGCCATGTTCGTTGCGGAAGCGCCCGGCTATATTCAGGGATTTGAGCGCCAGGTTGCGCGCCGTCCCTTCCATATCGTGATCGGTATTACGCACCCGCAAACCTGTCTAACACTGACGGGCCGCTTGCGGGCGCTGCGGGAGGCGGGTTTTCGCGTGACGCTGGTCTCCAGTCCGGGAGATCTGCTGGAGCGGACCGCGGTGCGCGAGGGCGTGGCGGCAATCGGTCTGCCCATGCAGCGGGAGATTGCGCCGCTGGCTGACTTGGTCTCCCTGTTCCGGCTGTGGTGGCTGCTGCTGTGGCTGCGGCCGGATGTGGCGGAGTTCTCGACTCCCAAGGCGGGCCTGCTGGGCAGCATCGCAGCGCGGTTTGCGGGCGTTCCGTCGCGCGTCTACATGCTGCGCGGGTTGAAGCTGGAAACCACCCTGGGACTGAAGCGGCGAGTCTTGCTGGGGGCTGAACGCATGGCTGCGCGCTGTGTGCAGGTGGTGCTGTGCAACAGCGAAAGCATGCGTACGCAAGCGCTGGCGTTGGGAATTGCGCCGGCTGCCAAGATGCGCATCCTGGGCGACGGCAGCAGCAATGGCGTGGATGTGGAGCGGTTCTGTCCGGACCCGGCTCCGGACCCGGCTCCGGACCCGGCTCGGGGGTCGGCTCCGGGGTCGGGCGGCATGCGTAAATGGCTGAAGATTCCGGCGGAAGCGCCGGTGATTGGCTTTGTGGGCCGGCTCACGAAGGACAAGGGCGTCCCCGAAATGATTGAGGCTTTTGAGGCGATCCTGCGCCGGCTGCCGGAGGCGCGCCTGCTGCTGGTGGGGTGGTTTGACCGGGCCGAGGACGCGCTGGCGGAGGATGTGCGCCGGCGCATTGCCAGCCATCCGCGCATCCTTTGTACCGGCTTTGTCTCCGATACTGCGCCTTACTACCGCGCCATGGATGTGATGGTGCTGCCGACATGGCGCGAGGGATTTCCCAATGTGGTGCTGGAGGCTGCGGCTTCGGGAATTCCTGTGGTGACTACGGTCTGTACGGGGTCGCGCGACTCGGTGGTGCCGGAGGTGACCGGCCTGCTGATTCCGCCGGGCTACCCGGAGGCCATCAGCGAAGCGGTGCTGAAGCTGCTGACTGATCCGGAGCGGCGCGTGCGGATGGGTGAGGCGGCGCGGCTTTGGGTTTCTACGCACTTCTCCGACGGGCGCGTGCTGCAGCTGGCGGTGGCGTTTTACGCCGGCTTGATCAAAACGGCGCCGGTGGAACTGAATGCTGCTTGCGCGGCCGAAGCGCCGGGCGAAACCCCGCTCTGAAGGAGCACGCGCGGCGGGGTCAGGGCTGGACGGTTGTCTCGGGGCTTGGCTCCGCCTGGCGCCGGGGCAGCAGGGAATCGAGGAGCAGGAGGCATGCGCCGGTGACGATGGCGCTGTCGGCTACGTTGAAGTCGGGCCAGTGGTAGCTGAAGATGTGGACTTCGATGAAGTCGACTACTGAGCCGTAGAGAATGCGGTCGTGGACGTTGCCCATTGCGCCGCCGAGGACCAGCGCCAGGGCTACGGTGGTGCGCGTGAAGCGGTCGCCGAGGCGGACCAGGGCTACAAGCACGGCGATGAGGAGGACGACGGCGAAGGCGACGAGCACCCAGCGGACCAGGTGCGGGGAGGCGGATTCGGCAAACATGGAGAAGGCTGCGCCTTCGTTGGTCCAGTGGGTGATGCGGAGGACCCGTGGGATGACGGGGATGGCGCCGCCGAGTTCGATGTGCGCGGCGACCCAGAGCTTGGTGAGGCGGTCGGCGAGGACGATGAGCGCGGAGATGGCGAGGAGCCAGGGGAGACGGCGGGGGATTTTGAGGGTCAATTTGCCGGCTCCTTGGGTTGGTTGGGGTTCGTGGTTTCCCACCCTAGCCGCAAAAAACGCGGCGAGGACGGGGCACCCAGGGATGAGGCAGTCAGCGAAGGCTGTTGGGGAGCTTTGGTTTCCCTGGTCCCCGAATGCGAGGGACCAGGGGCACCCAGGGTCTGTTGGCTCACTGGGCAGCCTCCGCGGGTGCGGGTGGGGCGATTCGCATCTCGGTGAGTGCGGCTTGGCAGCGAGTGCAGACGTTTTCCCAGATGCCGTAGTTAGAGACATGTGGCATGAAGTTCCAGCAGCGGGCGCACTTTGAGCCGGTGGCCGGGAGGGCGGTGATCTTCAAGTCGCTGCCGGGGATCACGGTGACTTTTGAGACGTTGGCGATCTCTTTCAGGCCGGCGGCGTGACGCTCAAGCAGGGCTAGTTGATCGCCGGAGGCGGCGATCTCAAGCTCGGCTTCGAGGCCCTTGCCGATGCGCTTGGCCTGGCGGGCTTCTTCGAGCACCTGCAAGGCTACATCGCGAACCGCGAAGAGCTGCTTCCATTCCTCTAAAAGCGTCGCGGGGTCTTCTGAAAAGACTTCTTCTGGTTTGGGGAACTGGGCTAGATGGATGCTGGCTTCGCGGCCTTCTACTCGCGGCAGATACTCCCAGACCTCGTCGGCGGTGAAGCTGAGGATGGGTGCGACCAGGCGGGCCAGGGTTTCGGCGATCTGCCACAGCACGGTCTGCGCGGAGCGGCGCGGCTGGCTGGTGGGCGCGAAGGTGTACATGCGGTCCTTGAGCACATCGAGATAGAAGTTGCTCAGGTCGACGATGGCGAATTCGTTGACCGCGTGGTAGATGCGGTGGAACTCGAAGGCGGCGTACCAGCCGCGCACCTTCTCGGTGAGCTCGCGTGTGCGGGCTAGCATGTAACGGTCGAGGGGTAAGAGGTCAGCTTCGGCTACGCGGTCGGTGGCGGGGTTGAAGCCGCTGATATTTCCCAACAAGAACCGGAAGGTATTGCGCAGCTTGCGGTAGATGTCGGCGCAGCGCTGCATGAGGTTTTCGCTGGCGGCCATATCTTCGCGGAAGTCGATGGAGGCGACCCAGAGGCGGACGATCTCGCCGCCCAGGCGGTTGGCGATGTCGACGGGATCGACGCCATTTCCTAAAGACTTGCTCATGGCGCGGCCTTGCTCGTCCAGGGTCCAGCCGGCGGTGGAGACATGCGAGTAGGGCGCGCGGCCGCGCAGGGCTACCGAGGTGAGCAGGGACGAGTGGAACCAGCCGCGATGCTGGTCGCCGCCTTCGAGGTATAGCACCGGCACGGCCCCGCCATTCAGGTGTTCGCCGTTTTGGAAGGAGGTGTAGGCGTCCTTCAGGTCGGGGTCGCTTTCGGCCACGGCAAACCAACTGGTGCCGGAGTCGAACCAGACGTCGAGGATGTCGAATTCTTTGCGGAATTTCTTATTGCCGCAATGGGCGCATTCCGTTTGTGCGGGCAAGAGCCCGTCGGTTGCGCCGGTGTGCCAGGCTTCGGCGCCGTCCTTGTCGAAGAGCTCGACGATGCGGCGATTGAGGGCGGCGTCGAGCACCGGCTGGTTGCAACCTTCGCAGAGAAACACGGCGATGGGCACACCCCAGATGCGCTGGCGGCTGATGCACCAGTCGGGGCGGGTGGCGATCATGTTGGTGATGCGCTCCTTGCCCCAGGCGGGGTCCCAGACGACCTTGTCGATTTCCTCGATGGCAAGCTGACGGAAGGTGGTCTTGCTGCCGTCTTCGCGCTCGACTTCGGTTTCGAGGCCGATGAACCACTGCTCGGTGGCGCGGAAGATGACGGGCTTGTGGCAGCGCCAGCAGTGGGGGTAGCTGTGGTGCAGGTCGGCTGTCGCCAGCAGGGCCCCGGAGGCGCGCAGCATCTCGATGATGAGGGGGTTGGCGGCCCAGACTTTCTTGCCTTCGAACGGGGGCAGCTCCTGGTGCGGCCATGCGTCTTTGTCGACGTGGATGAAGCCGCCGGCGTCGACGCGGCAGGTGGGGTCTAGGCCGTAGCGCTGGCCGGTGTAGAAGTCGTCTGCGCCGTGGGCGGGCGCGGTGTGGACGGCGCCGGTACCGGTGTCGGCGGTGACGTAGGTGGCTAGCACGCCGAGGATTTTTCTACTTAGGAACGGATGCTGGTAGGTGGTGCGGTCTAGGACGGCGCCTTTGAAGCGGGCGACCTCGGTTGTCTCGCCGAGGTTGCAGGCGGCGATTACATTCGCGGCTAGTTCTGCGGCGACGATGTAGACGGGCCCTGTTTTAGCTGGCGTGTTGGGATTCGTGGGATCCCCGGTCTCAGAATCGAGACCGGGGGCACCCTGGGTGTTGGGGTTGGGGTTCGTCGATTCCACGGTCCCCAAATGCGAGGGACCGGGGGCACCCAGATTCTGAGATGGATCTGCGGCTGAGTTCGTAGCCAAGGCTACGTATTCGAAGTCGGGGTGGAAGGCTACGGCTAGGGACGCTGGCAACGTCCAGGGGGTGGTGGTCCAGATGACGGTGTAGACGTCGCGGCCGGCCAGGGCGGGATCGATGGCGGCGGGGTCGGAGGTCAGCTTGTAGCGGACGTAGACGGACGGGCTGGTGTGGTTCTCGTACTCCACTTCGGCTTCGGCGAGGGCGGTGCGGTCGTTGATGCACCAGTAGACGGGCTTCAAGCCGCGATAGACGAAGCCCTTTTCAAGGAAGCCGTAGAAGGCTTCGAGGGTGCGGGCCTCATAGGTGCGGGACATGGTTTTGTACGGATCGTTCCAGCGGCCGAAGACGCCAAGGCGCTCAAATTGGGAGGTTTGCAGGTCGACGTACTTCTGCGCGTAGACGCGGCAGGCATCCAGCACCTCGGCGGCGGGGAGTTCCAGCTTTTTGCGGCCGAGCTGCTCATCCACTTTGATTTCAATGGGAAGGCCGTGACAGTCGTAGCCGGGCACATAGGGCGAGGCGAAGCCGGCCATGGTCTTGGACTTGACGACGAAGTCTTTGAGGCCCTTGTTGAGGGCATGGCCCAGATGGAGGGGGCCGTTGGCGTAGGGCGGGCCGTCGTGGAGAATGTAGGCGGGGCGGCCAACTCCTGCTTTACGAAGCTCATCATAGAGGCGCAAGGATGCCCACTTGGCCAGCCGAAGTGGCTCATTCTGTGGCAGATTGGCCTTCATGGGGAAGGCCGTTTGGGGCAGCGTAAGGGTCGCCTTCAACTCGGGCGCGGAAGACATGATTACTCCTGAGATCGTGCAGAATCGTTCATCCTCTAGTGTAAATGGCCGGGCGCTTAATTTTCCGGTAACAAAGCACCCGGCGACGCGTCTATTGCTAATGGGAGCTGTGCCTGGTGTCCTGTCCCTAAACTTCGTGTCCAAAGTCGCGAAGGGACAAATGCAGATCCTGCGACTCACCACCCCCAAACTGAGAAGCGTTTGGGGCTCCTTTCGCTCAGGATGACAGGTGATTTTGTGTTATGGACTTTAGGGACAGGACACCAGGTTGATTTGCTGAAATTGGGAGCATAGAGCAGTCACAATAGAGTCGCCAAGAAAGGATCGGCGGTTTGATCGGGCGAATCCGAATCGGACGCCGCGACAATTGCTGGCTTTGTCGAGCATAATGGTACGGTGGTCCGGGAGGGGCTGAGCCCCGCGGAACGGATCTGAAACGACCACGCAGCAGCAACCATGGAAAAAGATTCATCTATGCCAAACTCGGAATCCCAAGCCGCGGCCCTCACCGGCCACGAATTCGATGGCTTTACCGGCAAGGCTTTTGAAGAAAAGCCGATCTGGACGGGGCTCTATGAGAGCATCCGCGACGTCTTCTTCCCGATCAAGCTGCCGCCGCTGGAACTGACTTCGACGCCCATCCCGGTGCCGGACCGCATGGCGGTCAAGGCGAACCCGTGGGCGATCGGCACGGCGGGCGTGGTCAACATCGCGATCCTGCTGGTGCTGCTTTTCTTTGTCGGCAAAAAGATTCTGGAGACGCCCAAGCCCGCGGTTGCTGTGGTTCCTATCGACGTGACGGACTTCAACCTGAAGGCGCCCAAGGCTGCCAATACTGCCGGCGGCGGCGGCGGCGGCGGTTCACATGACATTGTCGACCCGATCAAGGGCCACTTGCCTCCGCGGATGAAGGATCCCATTACGCCGCCGCAGACGCCGATTTTGGACAAGCCGAAGATTGCCATTGAATCGGCAATCGATGTGCAGAAGAACATCGTTCTTCCGGACAATCCGATGCTGCCGAATATCGGTGTGAAGAGCTCGGCCAACGTCACGCTCCAGTCCAATGGCTCCGGCTCCAATGGCATGGGCTCGGGACGCGGCGGCGGCATGGGCTCGGGCAGCGGCGACGGCTACGGTCCGGGCACGGGCGGCAACACGGGCGGCGGGCTTTACCGCGTGGGCGGCGGGGTTTCGGCTCCGGTGGCGCTGAACGACGTGGAAGCTGAGTTCTCCGATGAGGCGCGGCGCGCCAAGTACCAGGGCGTTTGCCTCATCTCGCTGATAGTGGACGCGCAGGGTAATCCGCAGAATCCGCGGGTGGTGCGGGCGCTGGGTATGGGCCTGGATGAGAAGGCGATTGAAGCGGTGAAGAAGTACAAGTTCAAGCCGGCCATGAAGGATGGGCACACGCCGGTTCCGGTGATGATTACGGTTGAGGTGAACTTCCGGCTGTATTGAGGTTTTCCTGGATTGGTTATGGAAAGAGGCGAAGCGCGAAGGCGTTTCGCCTCTTTCGTTTTACGGCTACTTAAGAATTGCATTGAGGTTCGTGTTTCCCAGGTCCCCAAGTGCGAGGGACCTGGGGCCGGTGTAGCTTGGAAGAAGGAGAGCCCCTCGTGCATTATTCGACCTTCGCTCGGCAAGATGTAACGCTAATTTCCGGGCTATTTTCCTGCTGCCCCTCCGGGGCGCATTCCGGTGTGGAAAAGTTCATCTCAAACGTAACTCGCGCCGCGAGTCATGCTGCTCAGGATGACCGCCAATTTTATCTTGCGTATTTCAGACTCAGGATA
>Ga0302314_10022007_pt1 | contig 10474 bp, 8 predicted proteins | sample III_Palsa_N2_3_FD_200533 | JGI IMG/M metagenome (GOLD analysis project Ga0302314, IMG submission 200533) | Peat permafrost microbial communities from Stordalen Mire near Abisko, Sweden - III_Palsa_N2_3 | ecosystem: Environmental > Terrestrial > Soil > Palsa > Peat permafrost | place: Sweden... | reverse complement strand
GTCCGCGGCCGCCGGCGGCGGTGGCGTCCACGTTGCCGACCGCCTCGGCCGCGGCCGCGGTCACGCCGCCGCTGCGCTCGATCGACGATCTCGAGACGCTGCTGGCGCGCGCGCCGCACGACGAGCACGACGCGTTGCGCACGCTCGCTCCCGAATGGGCGCTGCGGCTGGGCGACGGCGACCCGTGCGCGCTGGCCGCCGAACAGGAGGTGCGCTGCTTCCGCGCGCACGGCGGCCTCGCGCTGCTGCGGCTGCTGGCACGTCCCAGCGTGCTCGCGCTGCGCGACGCCCAGGATCGCCCCGTCTACGTGGTGCTGGCCGGACTCGGCCACGACGACGCGACCCTGGTGATGGGCAAGGCGCCGCTGCAGGTGCCGCTGTCGCTGCTGACCACCGCGTGGCGTGGCGACTTCACGACCTTCTGGCGCGTGCCGGGCGGCTATTCGGTGCCCTTGTCGCTGGGCTCGCATGGCCTGCTCGTCGACGCCGTGGGCGCGCAGCTCGCCGAACAGCAGGGCGCCTCGGCACCGGCGCCCGACCATCCGTTCGACACGACGCTGCGCGCGCGCGTCGCCGCGTTCCAGCAGGCGCAAGGCCTGACGCCCGACGGCGTCGCCGGCCCGACGACGCTGATGCAGATCAATCGCGCCAGCGGCGTCGCCGAGCCCTGGCTCGCCGGCACGGCGCCCGCCGCTTCGGCCGCGGTCGTCGCTCAACGAAAGTAATCGCGCATGTCCTACATCCTCGATGCGCTTCGACGGGCCGATGCCGAGCGCTCGCGCGGCGCGGTGCCGGGCCTGCACGCGCAGAGCCTGCCCATCGACGCCGAACCCGCGGCGCGCAACTACGCGCCGCTGGCCTGGGCCGCCGGCGCGGCCGGCGCGCTGCTGGCCGCCGGCGTGGGCGTCCTGCTGTGGGCGCCGTGGAGGCCGACCAACCCGACGCCGCCGGACGCGCGCGTGGCGCTCGTGCCCGCACCCGAGTTCGCGCCGGGCCCGCGCGACAACGCGCCCGCGCAACCCGCTCAAGGCGAGCTGCCGCCGCCGCAGCCGGGCGCGATCGATCCGGGCGCGCGTCCGATCGAACCGCCGCTGGGCCGCGGCAATCCGCCGCCGATGACGGGCTACCCGCAACAGCCGACGGCCTACCCGCCGATCGCGCCGCGTGTTCCTGCGCAGGGTGCGCACGACACGCTCGCCGACCGCGCCGTCGCCGGTCGCGTCGGCGCGCTGGTGCCGCGCGTCGACGCGCTTCAACCGACGCCGACGCCGACGCCGACGCCGACGCCGACGCCGACGCCGACGCCGACGCCGACGCCGACTCCGGCGCCCGCTCCGCCGCCGCCGGCCGTGGAGCATTACGGCGCGCCGGTCGCGCCCGCGGCGACGGCGGCGCGTCCTGCCGCCGTCACCAACATCAAGGACCTGCCGCCCGGCGTGCGCTCGCAGCTGCCGCACCTGGCCGTCGGCGGGGCGATCTATTCCGAGACGCCGTCCGACCGCATGGTGATCCTCAACGGCCAGGTGTTCCACGAGGGCGACAAGCCCGCGGCCGACACCGTGCTCGAGCAGATCCGACTGAAGTCCGCCGTGCTGAACTTCCGTGGCCAGCGCTACGAGATCTCGTACTGAATCCTTCCTCGAAAGACCGACGCATGATGATGTCCCGCACCCTTGCCCTCGCCCCGTTCGCCGCCGCCGCGCTGCTGGCCGCCTGCGGCACTCCCGCGCCGAAGGCGACCCCGCCGACCGTGGTGATCCCCGGCAGCCTGGCCGCGCCGTCCAACCAGGTGCTGGTGCGCACGCTGTGGGCCGACGGCGTGCAGATCTACGAATGCCGCAAGGGCCCCGACGCCAGCTTTCCAGATTGGGCATTCGTGGCGCCGGAGGCCAACCTGAAGGATGCCGGCGGCACGCTGCTCGGCCACCACTACGGCGGCCCGACGTGGGAGGCGAACGACGGCAGCAAGGTGGTGGGCGTCGTGAAGGCCAAGGCCGACGCGACCAACCCGCATTCGATTCCCTGGCTGCTGGTGGAGACGCACAGCACCGGCAAGCCGGGCCTGTTCGCCAAGGTCACGTCCATCCAGCGCGTGGCCACCGTCGGCGGCGTCGCGCCCGAGACGGGCTGCGGCACGGCGACGATCGGCAAGCAGGAACGCGTGCCGTACACCGCGCAATACGCGCAGTACGCGCCGGCGAACTGACCGGACCGGTCGCCGAGTACCGGCCGGGAGGGGTCCGGCTTCGCCGCCGTCCGCGTTCGCGATGCCGGCGATCGCCCGGCGATCCATCGCGGACGACGGCGGTGGCTGACCTCGATCGTGCGCGGGGACGGGGTCGGGCCCCTCCTCGAATCGCGATCAGCGCGGCAGTCTTCGGTCGGTGGACTGCGCGATTCGAGGAGACGCCAGACCCCCGCGGCAGCGACTCGTCGCGCCGAGGTCTTCAGGTCGGCGGCACGCGCTCAGAGCGCCTGCGGCACCACCGCCGTCACCTCGATCTCGACCTTCGCGCGCGCCTCCATCAGCGCGCTGACCTCGACCGCGCTCATCGCGACGTCGTAGTGGCCCATCACGGCGCGGTAGGCGGCGCCGATGTCGCGGCCGCGGGCGAGGTAGTCGGCGCGGTCGGTCACGTACCAGGTCATGCGCACCATGTGCTCGGGCGTCGCGCCGGCCTCGGACAGCACCGCCTTGACGTTCTCCAGCGCCTGGCGCACCTGGTCGACCAGGTCGTCGCTCTCGAACTCGGCCGCGGCGTTCCAGCCGACCATGCCGGCCACGAACACCTGGCGGCCTTGCGCGGACACGCCGTTCGCGTAGCCGCGCGGACGCGGCCAGCCTTCGGGTTGCAGGACGGTCTTCATGGCTGTCTCCCTGTCTCGTTGTGGTCGTTCACGGGCTCGTCTTCAGCCGGAAGCGCTGCAGCTTGCCGGTGGCGGTGCGCGGCAGGTCGGCGACGAACTCGATCGCCCGCGGGTACTTGTACGGCGCCACCGCGCGCTTGACGTAGTCCTGCAGCGTCTTGACCGTCGTCGCGTCCGGCGCGTGGCCCGCGCGCAGCACGACGTAGGCCTTGACGATCTGGCCGCGCTCCGCGTCCGGCACGCCGATCACGGCGCACTCGGCGACGGCCGCGTGCTCGAGCAGCACGGTCTCGACCTCGGGCGCGGCGATGTTGTAGCCGGCCGAGATGATCATGTCGTCGGTGCGCGCCTGGTAGCGGAAGAAGCCATCCTCGTCTTCCAGATAGGCGTCGCCGGTGACGTTCCAGCCGTCGTGGACGTACTGCGCCTGGCGCGGGTCGTCGAGGTAGCGGCAGCCGGTCGGGCCGCGCACGGCCAGGCGGCCGACGGCGCCGCGCGGCAGCGGGCGGCCTTCGGGATCGAGGATGCAGGCCTGGTAGCCGGGCACCGGCGTGCCGGTCGCGCCGGCGCGCGCGTGCTGCTCGTCGGCGGAGATGAAGATGTGCAGCATCTCGGTCGAGCCGATGCCGTCGATGGCCTCGATGCCGGTGGCGTCCTTCCACTGCACGCGCGTGGCCGCGGGCAGCGCCTCCCCGGCCGACACGCACTTGCGCAGCGTGCCGCCGAGCGCGACCGACAGCCTGCGCTCGCGCGCGGGCTCGGCGATCGCGCGATAGGTGGTCGGCGCCGTGAACAGCACCGTCGCCTTGTACTGCGGGATCGCCTCCAGCAGCACCGGCGGCGTCGCCTTCTCCAGCAGCACGGTGCTGGCGCCGATCGACAGCGGGAACAGCAGCAGCCCGCCGAGTCCGAACGTGAAGCCCAGCGGCGGACTGCCGATGAAGACGTCGTCGGCCTCGGCGCGCAGCACGTGGCGCGGCCAGCACAGGCAGATCGCCATCACGTCCTGGTGGAAGTGCATCGTCGCCTTCGGCTCGCCCGTGGTGCCCGAGGTGAACGCGAGCAGGCAGGTGTCGTCGGCGGCGGTGTCGACGGCCGCGAACGGCGTCGCGTGGCGCGCCATCGCGGCCTCGAGGCCGTCGGGCGACGCGTCGTTGAACAGCCTGACCTGCGTCAGCGTCGGACAATGCGGCAGCGCCAGCCGCAGCTCCTCCGCGAGCGCCAGGTCGCACAGCGCGTGCGTGACCTGCGCCTTCGCGACGACCTGCTGCAACTCCTTGGCGCGCAGCAGCGGCATGGTAGCGACGGCCACCGCGCCGGTCTTCATCACGCCGAACCAGCACGCGGCAAGCATCGCGTTGTTGGGCGCGCGCAGCAGCACCCGCTGGCCGGGCACGACACCCATCTCGTCGACCAGCACGTGCGCGATCGCGTCGGCCTGGCGCTGCAGGTCGGCGTACGTCCAGCGCAGGTCCGGGCCGAGGATGCACGGCCGGTCGCCCCAGCCGCGCGCGATCGCGTCGTCCAGCAACTCGACCGCGCAGTTGAGCTGCGGCGGGAACTGCAGCTCGGGCAGGTCGAACAGGTAGACCGGCTGCTGCTCGATCGGCGGCAGGTGGTCGCGCGTGAAGGTGTCGACGTGGGCGGACTTGCCGCGCGAAGGAATGCTCATGTCAGCCCTTCAACAGTTCTCTGGCGATAATCAGCTGCTGCACCTCGCTGGCGCCTTCGTAGATGCGCAGCGCGCGGATGTCGCGGTACAGGCGCTCGACGACCTGGCCGCTCTGCACGCCCGCGCCGCCCCACAGCTGCAGCGCGGCGTCGATCACGCGCTGCGCGCCCTCGGTCGCCGCGAGCTTGGCCATCGCGGCCTCGCGCGTCACGGTGTGGCCCTGGTCGCGGCGCCAGGCGGCGCGGTAGGTGAGCAGCGCGGCGGCGTCCACCGTCAGCGCCATGTCGGCCAGCTTCGATTGCGTCAGCTGCAGGTCGGACAGCTTCTGGCCGAACAGCGAGCGCGTGGTGGCGCGCGCGAGGCCTTCGGCCAGCGCGCGGCGCGCGAAGCCGAGCGCGGCCGCGGCCACCGAGGTGCGGAACACGTCCAGCGTGCGCATCGCCAGCTTGAAGCCGGCGCCGGCCTCGGCCAGGCATTGCGACGCCGGGATGCGGCAGCCGTCGAACGCCAGGCGTGCGAGCGGGTGCGGCGCCATCGTGTCCAGTCGCTCGGCGATCGCCAGGCCGGGCGTGTCGGCGTCGACGACGAACGCGGCGATGGACTTCGTGCCGCGCGCCTCGGGCGCCGCGCCGGGCTCGACCTGGCGCGCGAACACGACGTAGAAGTCGGCGATGCCGCCGTTCGAGATCCACGTCTTCTCGCCATCGAGCACCCAGTGGCCGCCGTCGCGGCGCGCGGTGGTCGACATCGCGGCGACGTCCGATCCGGCCTCGGGCTCCGACAGCGCGAACGCCGCGATCGCATCGCCGCGCGCGACGCGCGGCAGGTAGACCTCCTTCAGCGCCCAGCTGCCGTCCAGCGTGATGGCTCCGCTGCCCAGGCCCTGCATCGCGAAGGCGAAGTCGGCCAGGCCGTCGTGGGCGGCGAGCGTCTCGCGCAGCAGGCACAGCGTGCGTGTGTCGAGCGCGTCCGACTCGCCGCCGAAGGCCTTGCCGCCGACGGCGTGGCGCAGCCAGCCGCCGTGGCCGAGCGCCTGCACCCAGCCGCGGCAGTGCGCGTCGAGTTCGGCCCGCGGCGCGTGCGGCGGCAGCGGCTGCGGCAACCCGCTCGCCGGGTCGGCCAGCCAGCGTTCCAGCCGCGCATGCAGCTCGCGGTGCGCGTGCGCGAAGAAGGGCCAGTCCAGCGCTTCGGTCATCGAGCTCATGTCAGCGGCCCTCGAAGACGGGCCTGGACTTCTCCGCGAACGCGCGGTACGCGTGGCCGAAGTCCTCGGTCAGCATGCACAGCGCCTGCGCCTGGGCTTCGGCTTCGATCGCGGTGTCGATGTCCATGCTCCATTCCTGGTGCAGCATCGACTTCGTCAGCGAGTGCGCGAACGCCGGGCCGTCGGCGAGCTGGCGCGCGAACGCCGTGGCCTCGGCGACGAGCGCGTCGGGCTCGACGACGCGGTTGAAGAAGCCCCAGCGCTCGGCCTCGTCGCCGCCGACCGAGCGGCCCGAGTAGATCCATTCGGCCGCGCGGCCCTGGCCGACGATGCGCGGCAGCATCGCGCAGGCGCCCATGTCGCAGCCGGCCAGGCCGACGCGCGCGAACAGGAACGCCGTCTTCGAGCGCGCGGTGCCGTAGCGCAGGTCGCTGGCCATCGCGAGGATCGCGCCGGCGCCCGCGCAGACGCCGTCCACCGCGGCCACGATGGGCTGCGGGCAATGGCGCATCGCCTTGACGAGGTCGCCGGTCATGCGCGTGAACATCAGCAGCTCGGGCGCGGGAAGATCGATCAGCGGGCCGATGATCTCGTGCACGTCGCCGCCCGAGCAGAAGTTGCCGCCGGCGCCGGTGACGACGATGGCGCGCACGTCGTGCGCGTGCCGCAGCGCGATGAACAGGTCGCGCAGCTCGGCGTAGCTCTCGAAGCTCAACGGGTTCTTGCGCTCGGGGCGGTCGAGCGTGATGCGTGCGACGCGGTCGCTGCATTCCCACAGGAAGTGCGTCGCCCGGTAGTCGGCCAGCGGGCGGCGGTTGCCGGCGGCCAGGGCCGCGTGGAGGGTCTTGTCTTGAGTCATGGCTAACCTTTCAGCGGGTCTTGTCGTCCTGCAGCCGGCGCGTCAGCGACAGCCGCAGATGGCCCAGCAGGGCGTGCAGCCGTTCACCTTCGTCTGCGTTCAGGCCTTCGAGCAGCTCGATCACCCAGCGCTCGTGTTCCGCGGCGATGCGCTCGAACGCGCGCTTGCCGCGCGGCGTCAGCGCGACGCGGAACGAGCGCCGGTCCTCGGGGTCGACCGCGCGCGTCACGTAGCCGCTCTTCTCGAGCTCGTCGGTGAGGCTCGTGACGTTGCCGCCCGTCACCATCAGGTAGCGCGACAACGCGTTCATGCGCAGGCCCTCGGGCTGCTCCTCGCGGAAACGGTGGAGTTGCGCGAGGTAGTCGAAGCGCGGCAGCGTCATGTCGAAATGCGTGCGCAGGCGACGGCGGATCTCGGTCTCGATCTGCGTGGTGCACGACAGCAGCCGCAGCCAGGTCTTGACGGCCGCGTGGTTGGTCGTCGCCGCGCGGCCTTCGTGGCCGATCTCGGAGTCGCCCAGCAGTTCGTCGAGGCGGTCGGTGCTGCGCGGGTCGCGCCCGTCGGCCTTCATCGGCTTGGCTTTCAATTCATCACCTCGCCGCCGCTGACCGACATCGCCTGGCCCGTGTAGGCCGCCGGCGCGTCGGCGCACAGCCAGCGCACGGTCGCGGCGACCTCGTCGGGCTCGACCAGGCGTTGCAGCGGACTCGCCTTCGAGAACGTCGCCATCGCGTCGGCCTCGGCGCGGCCGGTGGCCGCCACGATCTTCGCGACGCCGTCGCGCACGATGGCCGTGTCGGTGTAGCCGGGGCACACGGCGTTGACGGCGATGCCATGGGCCGCGACCTCCAGCGCCAGCGAGCGCGTCAGGCCCAGCACGCCGTGCTTGGCCGCGGCATACGCGCTGCAGTAGGCGTAGCCCTTCTGGCCGGCCGTGCTCGCGATGTTGACGATGCGCCCCGCGCGCGCCGCGATCATCGGCGGCAGCGCGGCCTGCGTGCACAGGAACACGCCGGTGAGGTTGACGGCCAGCATGCGATCCCAGGTGGCGTGCGCCAGCCGCGCCAGCGGGCCCGTCTCGACCGCGCCGGCGTTGTTGACCAGCGCCTGCAGCGCGCCGCCTTTCGCGTGCACCTCGGCGAACGCGCGCGCCACGCCGGCGGCGTCGGTGACGTCGAGCTCGACGCAGTCGTGCGTGACGCCTTCGGTGATCGGCAGCGTGACGCGCACTTCCTCGAGCGCCGCGCGCGCGCGTCCCGCGAGCGTCACGTGCCAGCCCGCGGCCGCGAGCGACTGCGCGATGGCCGCGCCGATGCCGCGCGTCGCGCCGGTGACCAGCACGCGGCGCGGCGTCGGGCGCAGCGCCAGGGCAACGGCGGTCGCGGTCTGTTCGGCGACCAGGTCGGCGGTCTTGATCGGCAGCTCGAGGGCGCCGATCGCGGCGACGGCCTCGCCCTGGTCGCCGTTGCGGATGTCATGGGTCATCTGGAGGGCTCCGTGCTTCGCACTGCGTGGCGAGCGCCTGCCGGCGGCCGGGCGGCGCTCATGCGTTGCCTCCGGCCGCGCGTTCACGCTGGAAGATCGCCTCCAGCTGCGGCTTGGCCGAGCGGTACGGCGCGGGCCAGTTGACCTGCTTCCAGCCGATGCGCGCGGCCTCGGTCAGCGTCCACGCCGGGTTGGCCAGGTGCGGCCGGGCGACGGCGCACAGGTCGGCGCGGCCGGCGGCGATGATGCTGTTGACGTGGTCGGCCTCGCTGATCGCGCCGACGGCGATCGTCGCGATGCCGGCCTCGTTGCGCACGCGGTCGGCGAACGGCGTCTGGAACATGCGGCCGTAGATCGGCTTCTCGTCCTTGCTGACCTGGCCGGACGAGCAATCGATCATGTCGGCGCCGGCGGCCTTGAAGGCGCGTGCGATCTCGACGGCGTCGGCCGGCGTGATGCCGCCCTCGACCCAGTCGTGCGTGGAGATGCGCACCGACATCGGCAGCTGCGCCGGCCACGCCGCGCGCACCGCGGCGAAGACCTCGAGCGGATAGCGCAGCCGGTTCTCGAGCGAACCGCCGTACGCGTCCTCGCGCTTGTTCGTCAGCGGCGAGATGAACGACGACAGCAGATAGCCGTGCGCGCAATGCAGCTCCAGCCAGTCGAAGCCGGCCTCGGCCGCGCGGCGCGTGCAGATGACGAAGTTGTGCAGCACGCGATCCATGTCGGCGCGCGTCATCGCGCGCGACCAGTCGCTCACGCCCGGCAGGTATTGCTGCGCCGACGCGGAGATCAGCGGCCAGCCGCCCGAATCCAGCGGCTGGTCGATGCCTTCCCAGCCGAGATGGGTCGCGCCCTTCGCGCCGGCGTGGCCCAGCTGCATGCCGACGTGGGCGTCGCTGTGCGTGTGCACCCAGTCGACGACGCGCGCCCACGCGTCGCCCTGCGCCTCGGTGTACAGGCCCGGGCAACCTTTCGTGATGCGGGCGTCGGCGCTGACGCAGGTCATCTCGGCCATCACCAGCGCCGCGCCGCCCAGCGCGCGGGCGCCCAGGTGCACGAGGTGGTAGTCGCCGACGACGCCGTCGATGGCCGAGTACTGCGCCATCGGCGACACGACGACCCGGTTCTTCAGCGTGACCGAGCGCACCGTGAACGGCGTGAACATCGGCGGGATCGGCTGCGTCGGCGCGACCACCACGCGCGGCACGACGGCGTCGCCCGGCTCGATGGTGGTGGCGAGCGCCGCGCCGCGCTGCGCGAACCAGCGTTCGTAGCCCTCCAGCCAGCCGGCGTCGCGCAGCCGCAGGTTCTCGTGGCTGATGCGCTGGCTGCGCGTCAGCAGCGAGTACATGAACTGTTCGGGCTCCAGCGGATCGCAATAGCGCGTGCCGCAGGCCTCGAACCATTCCATCGCGTTCCACGCCGCGTTCTGCAGGCGCAGCACCTCGACCTCGCGGACCGCCTGATAGCGATCCAGCAGCGCAGGCAGGTCGACGTCGCCCTCGCGGCCGCCGCGCTCGGCCGCTCCGGAGCAAGGCCGCGCGCCCTCGTGGGGGGCTGCCGGCGGTGCCCCGCTGGCGGGAGCCGTCATTTCCTGCTTGAACTGGTTCGCCAGCTCGATCGCGTCCTCGAGCGCGAGCTTGGTGCCCGAGCCGATCGCGAAGTGCGCGGTGTGCACGGCGTCGCCCATCAGCACGACCGGCGCGTGGCCGGCGTCGCGCCGGCCGGCGCCGACCCACCACTGCCGGCACTTGATGCGCTGGAAATTGAGCCACGCCGAGCCGCGCAGGTGGCGCGCGTTGGTCATCAGCGTGGCGCCCTGCAGGTGGCGCGCGAACACGCGCTCGCAGAACGCGACCGACTGCTCGGCGTCGAGCTTGTCCAGCCCGTGCGCGAGCCAGACGTGTTCCGGGCATTCGACGATGAAGGTCGAGGTCTCGGCATCGAACTTGTAGACGTGCGCCTGGAACCAGCCATGCTCGGTGCGCTCGAACACGAACGTGAACGCGTCGTACAGCTTCTTCGTGCCCAGCCAGATGAAGCGGTTCGGGCGCGTGACGATGTCCGGCTGGAACACGTCCGCGTACTTCTGCCGCACCACCGAGTTGATGCCGTCGCTGGCCACGATCAGGTCGGCGTCGGCGAATTCGGCGTCGTCGTGCACCTCGCGGTCGAACGCGAGCTTGACGCCCAGCGACTCGCAGCGCGCCTGCAGGATGTTGAGCAGACGCTTGCGGCCGATGCCGACGAAGCCGTGGCCGCCCGAGCGGATCGCGCGTCCCTTGAACTCGAGGACGATGTCGTCCCAGTGCGCGAACGCGGCCTCGATCGCGCCGGCGGTCTCCTCGTCCCAGCGGCGCAGGTGCGCCATCGTGGCGTCGGA
>Ga0302314_10022006_pt1 | contig 10474 bp, 12 predicted proteins | sample III_Palsa_N2_3_FD_200533 | JGI IMG/M metagenome (GOLD analysis project Ga0302314, IMG submission 200533) | Peat permafrost microbial communities from Stordalen Mire near Abisko, Sweden - III_Palsa_N2_3 | ecosystem: Environmental > Terrestrial > Soil > Palsa > Peat permafrost | place: Sweden... | reverse complement strand
TCCCATCACGCGCATCGGCCGCATCCTGAAGCCACAAAAGAAAAGGCCGCAAATGTCGATCGTCAGCGATGGCGCGCGCTTCGAACTTCAACCGCACGGCTGGGAGCACCTCACGTGAGCGACTTCTCCAAGAGCTGGACCGCACGCATCCTCACCGCGCCTCCGCTCATCGCCCCGGCTCGCCAGTTCGTCTACCCGCAGTACGTCCCCGGCGAAGAAGACGCGATGGGACGCGGCGCTCTTCTCCTCGAGGTGAAACCCGCCGCCGGCGCGAACTTTCTCGCCACCTGCGCGCTCGGCTTCCGCGAGCCCTCGCTTCCCACCGGCGTCTTCGCCTGCCCGCGCACCGATGATCTTCTCGCCCTCGCCGGAGGCTACGCCTACCTCATCGACACGCTCTCCCCCGAACGCTGTCTGCATCTGCCGATGAGGCCCGTAACGCAAGTCCTTCCCGCACCCGCCGCAACACTCATCCTGCTCGCCGGCTTCCACGACGTCCTCGCCATCGACGCCGACGGCATCCGCTGGCGATCGGCGCGCCTCAGCTGGGAGGGCGTCACCATGACCCACGTCGACGACCTCCAGTTGCACGGCACCGGCTGGAACATGCGCACCGACCGCGAAGTCCCCTTCGCCGTCGACCTCGCCACGGGCGCCCACACCGGCGGCGGCTTCACCACGTAGCGTTTCACAAACTCAAGGAATAAAAACTCAGCGCAGCATCTCCCTGCGTCAGCACGCGCGTTTGCTGCAACACGGAATACCGCTCCGCCAGCGGCTGTTTGCGCGCATGCTCCGCAACCACCACCGCTCCATCCGCAAGCATCGCCGCATGATGTCGCGCCAGAAAATTCAGCGTCGACTCATACTCCTCCGCCTGCCCATACGGCGGATCCAGAAACACAATATCCGCGGCGCGCTCCTTCGCCAGCAACGATTGCAGCAGCTTTGTCACGCCACGATCCTCCAGCGCAAAGCCGCCAGCGATCTTCAGCGCCGATAGATTCGCCCGGATCGCCGTCACGGCCGGCCGCGCACTCTCCGCAAACCACACAAAGTCAGCGCCCCTGCTAATCGCCTCAATCCCCACCGCCCCCGAACCCGCATACAAATCGACGAATCGCGAACCCTCGACACGCGGCCCCAATACATTGAATAGCGTCTCGCGAAGCCGGTCGCTGGTAGGTCGGGTTGTCATGCCACGCGGCGCCTCCAGCAATCTCGACCGAAACTCTCCTGCAATCACCCTCATCCTCTGAGCATATCGCGCGCCTACGCGCATACCTCGAACTCTGTCCTTACGCTCGCCGTCCGCGCAGGACCGCTCGCCGTCCGCACAGGACCGCCTACAATAGAACCATGCTGCGTTCGTCCATCTCCATCGGCAGGCTCATGAATGTCGATCTGCGCGTGCACCTCTCGTTCCTGCTCCTGCTGATCATCTCCGTTGGCTTCTCTTTCTTTGAGAATGGCAGCGCCTTGCGAGGCGTCGCATTGTGGCTCGCGATGTGCTCCGCAGTCCTGGTGCGCGAGGTCGCACGCTCCATCGCCGCAACCTATGTAGGCCTTCGCCTGCGTGCGTTGTTCCTTCTGCCGGTCGGCGGCCTCATGGCCTTCTCTACCTCCAACCAGAGTGGAAGCGCGCCGGAAGCCAACACCCGCCTGCTGATGCTGACCGGCCCCATTGCGAACTTCGCCGTCGGCCTGCTGCTGCTGGGCACGAGCTATGGTCTCGAGCCGCATGTGTCGCTCCTCGCCCAGCCCTGGATCTCCACCAGCCACATCCTGCGCAGCCTGGTCTGGATGCAGATCATCCTCGGCATGGTAAGCCTTCTGCCGATGCCGGTCGTTCCGCAGGGCGTGGCCAAGACGGAACCCGCCGCCGACGGCAAGCCCGCGAAGTCCGGCGTCGCCAGCATGCTGCCCTTCCCCTCCTTCGGTCTCGGAACCGGCCTGGCGCTCGCGATGATCGTCGCCGGCTTCATTCTGATGAGCCTCTGGCTGGTCATCCTCGGCGGCTTCATGATGCTCGGCGCGCAACTCTCCAGCGCCCACACCGTCTCCACCACCGACGCCGAAACCATCCTCGTCCGCGAAGTCATGCTCACCGAGTACACCCTGCTCTCCAGCTCCGACACCCTGCAAGGCGCGCTCGACCGCTCCGTGCACAGCTCGCAGGATGTCTTCCCCGTGCTGCGCGGAGACCGCCTGGTCGGCTCCATCGCGCGCCAGACCATCGCCGAGCGCCTGGTCTCCGAAGGCGACAGCTACCTGCAGGGCATCATGACGCGCAGCCTGCAACTCGCCAGCCCCAATGACAAGCTGGTCGAAGCACTCCGCCGCGCCGCGCTGCTCGGCGCCAGCGAGTTCATTCCGGTCGTCGAAAACGGCGCCATGATCGGCATCCTCACCCCGCAGAGCCTCTCCCGCGCCGTGCAGCAGATCAAGCTCATGCGCCCCACCGTCGCGCGGGTCCGAGAGAACGGCCGTGATTGACGACGGCCCGCACGCTGAACCCCGGGCCCTGGACCCTGAACCCTCCCTTCGTCCCCTCGCGCCCGGCCTCTACCTCGTCGCCACGCCCATCGGCAACCTCGAGGACATCACCCTCCGCGCCCTCCGCGTCCTCCGCTCGGTCGACCGCATCGCCTGCGAGGACACCCGTCAGACCGCGAAACTCCTCGGCCACTTCGGCATTCGCACGCCCACCGTCAGCTACCACACGCACAACGAAAACACCCGCGCCGGCGAATTAATTGAAGCCCTAAAAGCCGGCGCCCGCATCGCCGTCGTCTCCGACGCAGGCATGCCCGGCATCGCCGACCCCGGAGCCACCATCGCCGCCGAAGCCATCGCGGCCGGCGTCGCCGTCTTCCCCATCCCCGGAGCCAACGCCGCCCTCAGCGCGCTGATCGCCAGCGGCCTCAACTCCGAGCGCTTCGCCTTCCACGGCTTCCTTCCCTCTAAGGAAGGCCAGCGCCGCAGCTCGCTCGAAGCCCTCCGCACCGCCATCGCGCAAGCCGCCGAACCGGCCACGCACATCGTCTACGAAACGCCCCACCGCATCGCGGACGCCCTCGCCGACATCGTCGCCATCTTCGGCCCCGACCACCGCATCACGCTCGCCCGCGAGCTCACCAAGCTGCACGAAGAGTTCCTGCGCGGCACCGCCGCCGAGCTCCTCGCAACCCTCCGCGCCCGCCCCTCCATCCGCGGAGAGATGGTCCTGCTCCTCGACGGAAGCCCCAACCCCTCCGCCTCCGACCCCGGCGCAGACACGCACGCCACCAGCCTCGCCGAAGAAGTCGCGAGCCTCATGCGCTCCGAAGATCTATCCGAAAAAGACGCCCTCAAGCGCGTCGCCAAATCCCGCGGCATCGGCAAGAGCGAAGCCTACCGCGAGTTCCAGCGCTCTCACTCCCGCAAGCGCTAGCGGCCCTTCAAGCGATCGTAGTCATACCGGTCGCTGGTCGTCCCCAGCGCTTCGTTATAAAGCACCATCGCGCCCACCGCCTCTTTCAACTGGTCCTCAAAGCCGTGCAGCGCGCGCAGATGATCCGCAGTCGCTGGAATCTCCAGCTTGCTGGTCTTGAAAAACTTCTGATAGCCGCGATCCACCAGCCGGGCAATCTCTCCACCCAGCACCCATCCACTCTTGGTCAGCAGACGTACAGGAGCATCCTTCTGCGCGCTCGGTGCAATCTCCGCCGCACACCCATCCTTGCTCACCCGGTACGCTCCTGCGGCCCGGTTTGAACCCTCCGTCGCCGGAGACACATCAAACTTTTCGCCACCCAGTGTGGCCAGCACTTCGTCAAACGTAGGGACTGCTTTTGTCTTTGCCATCGTCAGGATCACAACTTTCCCTGCCCCCAGATCTCTAGTCAGCGCGAGCGTTTCGCTCAACCTCTCGCTGCCGATGAACTGGCGAACCTTCACTCAATGTCGCACATCCACGGGTGCTGCTTCAATGCGTAGCCGATCATCGAAGAGATTACACTCAAAAACTATCGAGAACCTTCCGCACACCCCATGACCACGACATCTCCAACGCACCTCGGCATCAGTCTCCTCGATCGCATCGGCAACACGCCGCTGCTGCGACTGGACCGGCTTACGGCTCATCTGCCCGGCATCCAGATCCTCGGCAAAGCGGAGTGGGCTAACCCCGGCGGCAGCGTCAAGGACCGCGCCGCCTCGGCCATCGTGCTCGACGCCCAGCGCAAGGGCCAACTCACCCCCGGCAATGCATTGCTCGACGCCACCAGCGGCAACACCGGCATCGCCTACGCCATGCTCGGCTCCGCCATGAACTTCCCGGTGACCCTCTGCATGCCCTCGAACGTCTCACCCGAGCGCAAAAATATCCTCGCCGCCTACGGCGCGCAGATCGTGTGGACGGACCCAGCCGACGGCTCCGACGGGGCCATCCGCATGGCGCGCAAACTCGCGGCAGACGAACCCGACAAATACTTCTACGCCGACCAATACGGCAACCCCAACAACTGGCTCGCCCACTATCACGGCACCGCCAACGAGATCTGGCAGCAAACCGAAGGCCGCATCACCCACTTCGTCGCCGGCCTCGGCACCAGCGGCACGTTCATGGGCACGACACGCCGTCTGCGCGAGCTCAACCCCAAAATCCAGTGCATCTCCATGCAACCCGACAGTCCGTTCAATGGGTTAGAGGGCCTGAAGCACATGGCCACCGCCATCGTGCCGCCGATCTACGACCCCACGCTCGCTGACCGGAATCTCGAGATGCCCACCGAACGCGCCTACATCATGGCCAAACACCTGGGCAAAACCCAGGGCCTGCTGGTCGGCGTTTCGGCGGCAGCAGCAGTGGCCGCATCGCTGAACATCGCCGAAGCAGAAGCCCGCGCCGGTCGCGAGGCCGTCATCGTCACCATCCTCTGCGACTCCGCCGACAAGTACCTCAGCGAGCGCTTCTGGACCGAAAAAACCGACGGCGAAACATCCGAGGAGAACGCATAATCATGAGCCTCACCCTCTCGCAGCAGCTATACGACGAACTCCGCGCCCACGGCGAAGAGACCTACCCGCACGAATGCTGCGGCATCCTGCTCGGCAAATCCGACGCGGAGAACCTCGCCGTCCATCAGCTCCTCCGCGCCGGCAACACCCGCACCGACAGCGCCCACAACCGCTACAACATTGCGCCTCAAGAATTAATCGCCGCCCAGCGCGAGGGCCGCAAATCCGGCCTCGACATTGTAGGCTTCTACCACTCCCACCCCGACCACCCCGCACAATGGTCTCCCACCGACTTCGCCGAAGCCCACTGGCTCGGCTGCGCCTACATCATCACCGCCATCGAAAAGGGTCACGCGCAAATCACCAACAGCTTTTTACTCACAGGCACCACCGAAGAAGACAAAGCCTTCGCCAACCAGCCCATCACCATCGAATAAGAGATAATTAAACAATGGAAATACACATCCCCACCCCGCTGCGCGCCTACACCGACAAGCAGGAAACTGTGTCGGTCGAAGGAGCCACCGTGGCCGAGGGGCTCGCCTCGCTCGTCGCCGCGCACCCCGCCATGCAGCAGCACCTCTTCACCACCGAGGGCAAGCTGCGCTCCTTCGTCAACGTCTACCTCAATGACGACGACGTCCGCTACCTTCCCGCCAAGGAAGACAGCCCCGTCGCCTCCACCGACGAGCTCACCATCATTCCTTCGATCGCCGGCGGCACCCTCTGCCGCTGTTGTAGCTGCTAACACCCAGAGCGCGAGCCCCCGCCCGCTCCTACTCCGACAAAATCAGCAGCATCACCGAGTGACCCGGCAAGTGCCGGTTCACTATCCCGTGCAGGCGTCCAAGATCCTTGTCCGCCCACACGTCGCGCGCCTGTGCGCCCTTCGCAAACCCAATCGTCGCCAGGTCAATCGGCACATCCCGGCCTCCCCACGACGCATTCACGATCGCCACCGCGGTCCGTCCGCCGCTGAGCGGACGCTCCCATATGCTGAGGTCGCCAATCTGCCGCAGGCGGTCGCCGCCCTTGCCCAGCGCATCCTGGTCGATCGCGATCACCTCGCGGTTGGTCAGAATCGCCTTGTCCGCAGCGGACATCTTGCTCAGATCGTTGCCCGCCAGCAGCGGCGCGCCAAGCACGGCCCACAGGCTCATGTGCACCTTGTATTCGTCCGTCTTCATGCCGCCATTGCCGACCTCCAGCATGTCGGGATCGTTCCATCGCCCCGGCGCCGTATATTTACCCAACCCCACCTGCGCGTACGCGATGTTCATCATCCGCTGAAACGTGTCATTGATGTCGTCGGTAGTCCTCCACATCGACGCGCTCACCCCCGGCCCAAACTTCCACGGCTCATCCAAACCGTACTGGCACAGGCTGTAGACGATGGGCCGCCCTGTAGCACGCAGCGCATCGCCCATCTTCTTATAGGCCGCGATCATCAGCTTGTACTCGGCCATCGGATCGTCCGGATGCGCATCCCGCGCCGCGCGCATGTTGTCCTGGAAGGAACACAGGTCATACTTGAGATAGTCGACGCCCCAGGCCGCGTACATCTTCGCATCTTGCTCCTCATGCCCCAGGCTGCCCGCATAGCCGCCGCACGTCTTCGCGCCCGGTGAGGAGTAGATCCCGAACTTCAGCCCCTTCGAGTGCACATAGTCGGCCAGCGCCTTCATGTCTGGAAATTTGCTGTTGGTGTGCAGCACGCCGTTGGCATCGCGCTCGCCCTCCCAGGTATCGTCCACATTCACGTAGACGTAGCCCGCATCGCGCATGCCGGAGCTCACGATCTGGTCGGCGGCGGAGCGTACATCAGCGTCCGTTACATGCTCCGCAAAGTGGTTCCAGCTGTTCCAACCCATCGGCGGCCGCGCCGCAACTGTTTGTGCTGCAGCAGATACTCCCAACGTAGCAACCAAAAGCGCTGATGCGAAAAGACGCAAGGCAAACTCCTCCTGAAGAACGTGAAATCACTAAGTAACCTATCACCAAATCGTGAAGCTACCAATCATCCGGCCCGCCGATTTGACCGGCACAGGTAAACTAGAAGGACTGCCGTCGCCCGCCCGAATAGAATCTTTCCCCCGCGCGGCGCATCTTCATTAGTCAGGAACTTTTCGTCAGGAACCCTATGCCAGCCACTCTCGAACAGCCCACCCTCCCCAAGCTCACCAACGAGGAGATCGCCCGATACTCCCGCCACCTCATCCTTCCGGAGGTCGGCATGGAAGGTCAGCAGAAGCTCAAGGCCGCGAAGGTCCTCTGCGTGGGTACCGGCGGCCTCGGCGCACCCATGGCCCTGTACCTGGCCGCCGCCGGCATCGGCACCATCGGTCTGCTCGACTTCGACGTCGTCGACGAATCCAACCTGCAGCGCCAGATCATTCACACCCAAGCCACCGTCGGCAAGCTCAAGGTCGACTCCGCCGAGATCATGCTCAAGGGCCTCAACAAGAACACCAACATCATCAAGCACAACACCATGTTGACCAGCGCCAACGCGCTCGAGATATTCAAGGACTACGACGTCATCGCCGACGGCACCGACAACTTCCAGACCCGCTACCTGGTCAACGACGCCTGCGTCCTCACCGGCAAGCCAAACGTCTACGGCAGCATCTTCCGCTTCGAGGGCCAGGCCTCCGTCTTCGCCACCGAGGAAGGCCCCTGCTACCGCTGCTTGTACCCTGAACCTCCTCCTCCGGGATTAGTCCCTTCCTGCGCGGAAGGCGGAGTCCTCGGCATCCTTCCCGGCCTCGTCGGCGTCATCCAGGCCACCGAAGTCATCAAGCTGATTCTCGGCATCGGCGAGCCCCTCGTCGGCCGCCTTCTACTCGTCGACGCCCTCGGCATGGGCTTCCGCACCATGAAGCTGCGCAAGAATCCCGAGTGCCCCATGTGCGGGACGCACGAAATTAAAGAGCTCATCGACTACGATCAGTTCTGCGGCATTCCCAAGCCCACCGAAGCCGGCCCGCTCGAGGTCAGCTCCCACGGCGCGGTCGCCGATCTCCCGGTCGTCGACGGCATCCCGCAGATCACCGTCGAGCAGCTCAAGCAGCGCATCGACGCCGGCACCGCGCCCTTCATCCTCGACGTCCGCGAGCCCCACGAATACGCCATCGTCGACATCGGCGCACCGCTGATCCCGGTCGGCGAGCTCACCCAGAACTTCCACCGCCTCACCTTCCCCAAGACCACCGAGATCGTCGTGCACTGCAAGTCCGGAGCCCGCTCCCAGCGCGCCGCCCTCATCCTCAAAGAGAACGGCTACACCAACGTCTCGAACCTCTCCGGCGGCATCCTCGCCTGGGCCGACCGCATCGATCCGTCGCTGCCAAAGTACTAACCCCACACCCAACCAACAACGGCCCTCATCACGAGGGCCGTTGTTCTTGTTGTTCTTTCTGTCATTCCCTTTGGGAATCTGCTTCTGTCCTTGCCGTCGCCCTCGTTCACTGCCAAAGCATCCCCCCAACGCCACAACCTGCTAAAACAAATCATGACCACCGACCCCACCCAGGACGAAGCCAACATCCGCGCCGCCCGCGCCCACTCCAACCGCTCCATCGCCCGCCGCAACCTCCTCGGAGTCGGCGACTCCCTCTCCGAAAACTTCGTCGCCATCATCGGCGACGGCACCTTCGTTCCCTCGCGCGCGGCCTACCTCAAGCTCTTCAAGCAAGGCTTCGACGCCCCCAAAACCTCCCTCACCTACGAGCGCATCCCCGACCGCATCGAAGTCTCCACCGACTCATCCCTGGCATCAGAGCAAGGCCACTGGATCGCCACCGACGCCAGCAACAAAACCATCTACACCGGCACCTACTCTGCCATGTGGGAACACACCAAGGACGGCTGGAAGATCCGCTCCGAACTCTACGTCACCCTCGCAGGCCACTAGATCACAGCCGTCCGCTAGTCCGTATCGCGATCATCCACCACCAAAATCTGCAAACACAACGGCGGCTCCAGCATGAACTCAAACGTCGCCATCTCCGCAATCGCCTCGCTCAGCTTGGAGCTCAACGACGGCTCGGTCGTCACCACGAACGGCAGCCGATCCCCGCCAAATCCGCGATGCTGCAGGATCGAATCGATGTTCGCTCCCACCTTCGCCAGCGCACCCGCAATCGCCGCCACGATCCCCGGCCGGTCCGCCACCACAAACCGCAAATAATACGGCGCGACCACATCGCCCACCACCTTCATCATCTTCGCCGGCAGACGCACCTGCACACTGTTCTCAGCGATCGCCCGCACATCGCTCATCACCGCAACCGCTGTCGGATGCCCGCCCGCACCGTGTCCGCTGAACACCACATCGCCGCCAAACCGGCCGCTCGTCACCACCATATTCTGCGTCCCGTGCGACCATGCTATCGGCGACGTCTTCGGCACCAGCATCGGCCCCACACTCGCGCTCACCACGCCCTCCACGAGCTCTGCGCGCGACACCTGCCGCACCGTGCAGCCCAGCTCCTTCGCATACGCAAAGTCCACCGCCGAGATCGTCGAGATAGTCTGCGCCGGAACCTGCCCCGGATCAATCTCCGCACGCAGCGCCAGCCGCGCCAGGATGCACAGCTTCGCGCGCGCATCGAATCCGTCCACATCCGCCGACGGATCGGCCTCCGCATACCCCGCAGCCTGCGCGAGCTGCAGCACCTCGCCATAGTCCGCGCCGCTCTCCATCGAGCTCAAAATAAAATTGCACGTCCCATTCACGATCCCGCTGATGCGTGTAATCTGATCGCCGCTCAGCCCCTGCGCAATCCCCGGAATCACCGGCACGCCGCCCGCAACCGCTGCCCCGTACAGCAGTTGCACACCCTTCTCCGCAGCCAGCGCAAACAACGCCGCACCGCGATACGCGATCAGCTGCTTATTCGCAGTCACCACATGCTTGCCCGCGCTCAACGCCGCACGCAGCCAGCCCTCCGCCGGATCAAGCCCACCCATCAGCTCGACAATCACATCCACATCCTCGGCCTCGAGCACATCTTCCACGCGCTCGGTCCACACCGCGTCCTTCGCCACAAACTTCGCGCGCGCATGCGCACGCTTCCGCTCCACGCCGCGATTGAAGACGCGCGTAATCCGCACGCCCTCGTCCCCCTGCGCGGCCAGCACCTCTGCAAACGAACTTCCCACCGTCCCAAATCCCAGCAACCCAATCCGCAAACCAGCTCTCCTTGTCTCATTGGCCATCAGTACAACACCTTCTTAGGCGCATCGCGCCACGCCGCAAAGCTCGCCCACGCCTCATCCGGCAGCATCTGCACAATCGGAATCCTGCGCTCGCTGAGCGGCTTCTTCATCTCGTCATACAGAAATGAATCGTCGAACCCGACCTTCGCCGCATCGGCCGCCGTGTTCCCAAAATAAATCGTCCGGCAACGCGCCCAGTAGATCGCCGCCAGGCACATCGGACAGGGCTCGCAGCTGGTATACACATCGCAGC
>Ga0302314_10022005_pt1 | contig 10474 bp, 10 predicted proteins | sample III_Palsa_N2_3_FD_200533 | JGI IMG/M metagenome (GOLD analysis project Ga0302314, IMG submission 200533) | Peat permafrost microbial communities from Stordalen Mire near Abisko, Sweden - III_Palsa_N2_3 | ecosystem: Environmental > Terrestrial > Soil > Palsa > Peat permafrost | place: Sweden... | reverse complement strand
AAGGCGCCGTTCTGGACCAGATCGAAGACACCATCACCGATGGCGTGCTGACCGCCCGCGCCCGCCTGCCGGTTGGCGAGGGCGCCGAGCACTGCGTGGAATGCGGCGACGATATCCCTGAAGCGCGCCGCAAGGCCCTGCCCGGGGCGCGGACCTGCGTGAGCTGCCAGTCCGGCCGGGACAGCCGCATCGTCCTGGTCGGTATCAACCGCCGAGGCAGCAAGGACAGTCAGCTGCGCTAACCACGACCGCCGGGGCCGCAACAAAAACGGGCGCTCGTCGTTTTGCCACGACCCATTCTTTCAGAACTGCGATCACCCGGAGAAGCCCATGGCCCGCCATGACACGATGTCGCCTGCGGCTGGCGCCTCGCCCCTGACCGACCCCACCACCAGATTTCCCAAGCCCCCATTCAAAAGGCAGTCGCAACCCTGGCCGGGCTTGGCCAGCCAAATGGATCCCCGGCCCGACCACGGCGAGACCAGCTATCGCGGATCAGGGCGCCTGCTGGGCCGCCGGGCGCTGATAACCGGCGGCGATTCCGGCATGGGGCGCGCCGCCGCCATCGCCTATGCCCGCGAGGGCGCGGACGTGGCGATCAATTATTTCCCGACCGAAGAACCCGACGCCCGCGAGGTGATCGCCCTGATCGAGGCCGAGGGACGCGTCGGCGTCGCCATCCCTGGCGACCTGCGCGATGAGGCGTTCTGCAATGACCTGGTGGCCCAGGCGATCAGCGGCCTGGGCGGGCTCGATATCCTGGTCAGCAACGCCGGCCGCCAGCAGGCGCACGACTCGATCCTCGATATTTCCACCGAGGATTTCGACGCCACGATGAAGACCAACATCTACGCGCCGTTCTGGCTCATCAAGGCGGCCTTGCCGCACCTGAAGCCTGGGTCCGCCATCATCGCCACCACGTCGGAGCAGGCCTATGACCCGACGCCAGACCTCTACGACTATGCCCAGACCAAGGCGGCGACGATGAACTTCGTCAAGTCGCTCGCCAAGCAACTCGCCGCCAAGGGCATTCGGGTGAACGGGGTCGCCCCCGGTCCCATCTGGACGCCGCTGCAGGTCAGCGGGGGCGCCAGCATGGAAAAGCTGGAGAAGTTCGGCGGCCAGACGCCCATGGGCCGCCCCGGCCAACCAGCGGAACTCGGCTCGATCTACGTCCAGCTTGCCGACGCCGACGCCAGCTACGCCACCGGCCAAGTCTACGGCGCGGCCGGCGGCGCCGGGCAACCCTAGCCCTCCACATTCTTTGAGCCCTCGTCCGCGCAGCCAAGGCTGACGGGCACAGACAGGAGATGCAGCCATGACCGACCAGAACCTGAACGGCCGCACAATCGCGGTCCTCGCCACCAACGGCTTTGAACAATCCGAACTGGAAACGCCTGTCCAGGCGCTGAAAGCCGCCGGCGCCAAGGTCGACGTCATCTCGCTCAAGGCGGGCGAAATCCAGGGCATGGAGCACGACAAGGTCGGCCGGAAGGTCGCGGTCGATAAGGTCCTGTCGTCCGTCGATGCCGCTGACTACGACGCCCTGGTCCTGCCCGGCGGCGTCGCCAACCCCGACACCTTGCGGATCGACACGGGCGCCGTCGATTTCGTGCGGTCGTTCGCGCAAGCCGACAAGCCGATCGCTGCGATCTGCCATGGTCCTTGGACCCTGATCAACGCCGGGGCCATCGATGGCCGCAAGATGACCTCCTGGCCGTCGCTTGAGGCCGACCTGCGCAACGCGGGCGCCGACTGGGTGGACGAGGAAGTGGTTGTCGACCGCGGGCTCGTAACTTCCCGCAAGCCCGACGACCTGCCGGCCTTCTGCTCGAAGATGATCGCGGAATTCGCTGCGTAGTCGGGCCCTGACGGGCGCCGGTCCCGCAACAGGCGGGCTGGCGCCCTTCCGTGTTCGCGGGATAAAGAGCCGCCGATGCGCAGCGTGATCCTCCCCGACACCACCCCCGTGCCGGCGCTCGGCCAGGGCACCTGGCGGATGGGGGAAGATCAGCGCCTGCGCAACCTGGAGACCGCGGCGCTTCGGGCGGGCATCGATCTCGGCATGACCCTGATCGACACCGCCGAGATGTATGGCGACGGCGCGACGGAGACCTTTCTGGGCGAGGCGCTCGCAGGGCTTCGCGACCAGGTCCTCCTGGTCAGCAAGGTCTATCCGCAAAACGCCGGGCGGGGCCGGATCGAGCGGGCCTGTGAAGCCAGCCTCCAGCGCCTCAGAACAGACCATCTCGATCTCTATCTGCTGCATTGGCGCGGGTCCGTGCCGCTCGGCGAGACCGTCGAGGGCATGGAGGCGCTGATCCGGGCGGGGAAGATCCGCCGCTGGGGCGTCAGCAATCTCGATCACGGCGACATGGAGCAGCTGGTCCGCGCCGGCGGAGACGCCTGCGCCACCGATCAGATCCTCTACAACGTGACAGAGCGGGGCGCCGAGTTCGACCTGCTGCCTCAACTCCGCCAGCGCAAAATCCCGGCCATGGCCTACAGCCCGATTGGCCAAGGCCGACTGCCTGCCTCACCCGCCCTCGCGGCCGTGGCCCATCGACACGAGGTGACGCCATACCAGGTGGCTCTGGCCTGGGTGCTGCGCGATCCGGCTGTCATCGCCATCCCCAAGGCCAGCGACGTGGCTCATGTCACCGAGAACCGCCGCGCCCTGGATTTGAAGCTGACCGAAGAGGACCTGACCGCTATTGACGCGGAGTTCGCGCCGCCGACGCGGAAGACGCGTCTGGCGATGCTCTGACGGCCGCCGGCGACGGGGCCCGTGGCGGCGCCAAGGACGCAAACCACGCCGCATAAGGCGTGTTGCGCGCCATGTGGCGATTGAGGTCGGGCGCGCCATCGGTCCACCACACAGGCCCGCGCTCGCCGAGCGCCCGCTTGGCCTGATCGACAACGGCATGGGCCTCGGCTTCAGCCGGGCCATCTTGGCCGAGACGCGCCGTGCGGACCGCGCGCCGCGCCGTCATCAGGGCGTCCACGAGACGCTGCCGCTCGCCGGCTGAAAGCGAAGGGTTCGCCATGCGCCACAAGCGGCCGCGGGCGACAAAATACCGACCGTCCGGAGTACGGGGGTGGTCGGTCATCGTGATGGCCGCCGCCGCCGGGCGCCGGCAGGCGTGGGCGAAGTCCGCGGCGATCGACGCGCGCCCCGATTGATCTCGATCCAGGTCGGCGCATGGTCGCTTGCGCCCTCCTGGCCTCTCACATCGCGATCGACCCCCGCCGCCCGCAGCGCAGGCGCCAGATCGGGGCTCAGCAACAGATGGTCCAGCAGCATGCCCTTGTCGTTCGCCCAGCGGTGACGCAGGTAGCCCCAGAAGGTCCAGAGCGGTCCATCGGGGTGAAGCGCGCGAAGCGCGTCCGTCCACCCCGCGTCCAGCAAGCGCTGGAAAGCGTCCCGGGTTTCCGGCTGGAGGAGGGCGTTGGCCTGCTCGTGGTGGCCGGGCCAGATGTCAGCTTCGGTGGCCACCACATTGTAATCGCCGGCCAGCACGACCGGCACACCCGCCGCCAGGAGGTCACCTGCGTGGGCGATCAATCGCTCGAACCACGCCAGCTTATAGGCGAACTTGGGACCTGGCTGAGGATTGCCATTGGGCAGGTAGATCGACGCGACCAGGATCCCGTTTACGGCCGCCTCGATATAGCGGGCCTGGTCGTCAGAGGGATCGCCCGGCAACGCGCGGCGCGTGATCACCGGCGTCGCACCCCGCGCGAGGATGGCGACACCGTTCCAGGTGCGCTGCCCCCGCCAGACCGCGCCGTAGCCGGCCGCCTCGATGGCGGCGATCGGGAAGGCGCGGTCCTCCGCCTTGAGTTCCTGCAGGCAGACCACGTCGGGTTTGGTCTGCGCCAGCCAGGCCAGCAGGTTGGCCAGCCGCTTGTTGACGTTGTTGATGTTGAAGGTCGCGATCCGCATCCGTCAGGCCGCCGCGCCCAGGATGGACAGCACCTCGGCGATCAGCGGCGCCTGCGACGGCAGCACGCGGCGCAGCGCCTCGTCGTCGGCGAAATAGCTCAGCCGGTCGATCTCGGGGAAACGCACGCGCTTGCCGGAGCGCGGCGGCCACTCCATCTCGAACTGACCCGGCCTGAAGGCTGAAAGATCGAGATCCGCCTCAGCGGTCCAGCAGAGCACCGTCTTGCCGCCGGCCTGGCGGAGCGCCGCCAAGGGCTGGGCCAGAGCAGGACACGTCAGCCCGGTTTCCTCTTCAAACTCCCGAACCGCGGCGTTGGCGGGATCTTCGCCCGCCTCGATGAGGCCCTTGGGGACCATCCAGGCGCCCTGGTCCTTGCGCGCCCAAAGCGGCCCGCCCGGATGGCCAAGCAGGAATTCGGGCCGGGGTCCGGTCTGGCGGTAGACGACCACGCCGGCGCTGATCACCGCCATCGGGCCATCAGACCTTGCCAAGCCGCTTGATGGCGTTCGCGAGAGGCCGCTCGCCGTCGCAGTAGTCCTCCCAGGCCTTGAGCTTCTTCACCAAGGCCGGGACCGTGCGGACGGTGTAGGCTGCGGGATCGAGGCCCTTCTTCACCTGGCTCCAGGTCAGCGGCATGGAGACCTGCGCGCCTGGCCGTCCCCGCGGCGACAACGGCGCCACGGCCGTCGCCATCCGATCGTTGCGCAGGTAGTCCAGGAAGATGCGCCCAGTGCGTTCCTTCTTGGCCATGTTGATCAGGTAGCGGTCCGGCGCCTCGGCGGCCATCACCTTGCAGACGTCGCGCGCGAAGGCCTTGGCCACCGCCCAGTCGATGCCCTCCGCCTCAAGGGGTGTGACCACGTGCAGACCCTTGCCGCCGGTCGTCTTGCAGAAGCTGACAAGGCCCAGATCTTCCAGGCGGTCGCGGATCTCCCGGGCGCTCGCGATCACAACGTCGAAGGCGACGTCCGGGGCCGGGTCGAGGTCGAACACCAGGCGGCCCGGCTGCTCGGGGGAAAAGGGCTCGCTGTTCCAGGGGTGGAGCTCCAGCGCGCCGGTCTGGGCCGCCGCGACCAGCGCCTCGACCCGGTCGAACTGGATGTAGGGCTTGCGATCGCCCCAAACCTCGACCTCCGTAATCAGCGCCGACTGGCCCTTGGCCGCGTGGCGCTGGAAGAAGTTCTGCGCGCCGTTGATGCCGTCCGGCATGCGGATCATCGAGCACGGCCGGCCCTTTACGTGAGGCAGCATCCACTCGCCGATGGCCTCGTAGTACTGCGCCAGTTCCAGCTTGGTCACAGGCTTGCCGTCGTGGGCGTCCGGCCAGAGTGGCTTATCCGAATGCGAGATGGTCACCCCCATCACCGGCGTCGAGCCTCGCGGAATGACGGTCTTGGTGTGGATCGTTGTCGGGGTCGGCTCCTTCAATTCGGTCATCGACGCCGGCGCGGGCGTTTCCGCCTCCACCTCGGCCGCGGGCTTGTCCTCGCGCAGGCCCTTGAACGAGGCCTGGCGCAGCGTGCCGTCGCCCGTGAAGCCCGCGTACTGGATCTCTGCGACCAGCTCGGGGCGGACCCAATGGACGCCCGCCGCCTTCTTTGGTGCGGTCTTGCCGTTGAACGGGTTCTCGTCGGTCTCGATGGCCTTCAGCTTCGGCAGGATCCGGGCGACGGTGTCGCGTCCGAAGCCCGTGCCGACGCGGCCGACGTGCACCAGTTCGCCATCGCGGTTCACGCCGCAGATGAGCGACCGGAAATTCTCCCCCGTCGTCGTCCAGCCGCCGATGACCACCTCGTGGCCCTGCCGGCATTTCGACTTTCCCCAGCTTTCACTGCGCCCGGACTGGTACGGCGCGTCGAGCCGCTTGGAGACGATGCCCTCCAGCTCCATGCGGCAGGCGGACAGCAGGACCGCATCGCCGGCGGTGATGAAGTGGTCGACGTAGCGGATGGTGGCCGGCGCGTCCTCGACATGGCCCTCCAGCCGCGCCTTGCGCTCTGTGAGCGGCAACGACCGGAGGTCCTCCTTGCCGTCGAACATCTGGTCGAAGACGAAGAACACCAGGTCCTTGGTCTTGGCGTCGGAGATCGCCGCCTGCAGGGCCGAAAAGTCCGGCGCGCCCGTGTGGTCCAGCGCCACCACCTCGCCATCGATGATCCCGTCGCCCAGCTTGGCGCCGGCGGCGACGATCTCGGGGAATTTCGAGGACCAGTCGAGGCCCTTGCGGCTGAGCAGGGTCGCCTTCCCGCCGACGGTGCGCAGCTGCATGCGGTAGCCGTCGAACTTGATCTCATGGGCCCAGCCCGGACCGGCCGGCGGCTTCTCCAGCAGCTTGGTCAGCTGCGGCTCGACGAAGGCCGGCAGGCTGGCGACCGTCTTGGTCTTTGCCGTCGAGGCTTTTGTCTTGCTCGGCGCGATCAGGCCGGCAGGCGCGCTGTCATCACGGTTGCTTTGCCAGACCGACCCGGCCGCCGCGCCCTTGGCGGTCATGAAGGGTGTGGCGGCCTTGCCCTTGCCGTTGGTGATCTCGGCCATGGTCCGACCGGAAGCGACCGACTTGTCCGCGTCGGTCGGACCCGTCGTGTTGCCTTCGACGGCGCCGTCGTCGCGGTGCTTGATCAGCAGCCAGCTGGCCTTGCCCCGGCTGTCGCGCTTGGTGCGCACGATGACCCACGAGCCGTGCATCCGCTCGCCTTCCATGACGAACTTCAGCTCGCCCTTGGCCAGGGCGGCGCCGATCTTCTCGAAGCCCTTCTCGGGCGCCCAGTAGCCGCGGTCCCACAGCATGACCGTGCCGCCGCCGTACTGGCCCTTGGGAATCGTTCCCTCGAAGTCGCCGTAATCGAGCGGATGGTCCTCGACCTCCATCGCCATGCGGCGGTCCTTAGGATCGAGGGACGGGCCCTTGGGCACGGCCCAGGAGCGGAACGTGCCCTCGTATTCGAGGCGCAGGTCGAAGTGCAGGTGGCTGGCGGCGTGCTTCTGGATCACGAAGCGTAGCGCTTCGGACGGCACGACCCTGGCATCCTTTCCCGACGGCTCGGCCGTCTGCGAGAAGTCGCGCATCTCCTGGTATTTGGCGAGCTTGGTGGCGGCCATCGATTTGCTCCGACTCAGGTCAGGATCATCAACGATCACCTCGGCCACACGATCCGAGCTGGGCCGTGGTCTCGGATGAATCCTTTTTGAGGCGGGCGCGTTGAGTGAGCAGGAGACCAGGACCATGACCCAAGTCGCCGGCGAGACCCGCCAGTTCAGCGTTCACGCCCGCCACGTGGACAGCCATCACGCCCGCGTTCTGGAAGAGGCGTCCTTCGAGGCCGCCGCCGTGGCCTACCTTGAGGACTTCCACCCCCCGACGACGGACGATCATGAGATCAGCGTCATCGTCCGGGAGGTCGGAACCGGCCACGAACACTGCTTCCGGGTCGACCTCGAATCCGGCGAAACCGCGCCCTGCGGCTAGGGCGAACGAATCACCTCGGGAGTCGTTGAGTCGGCTGAAGCGCGCCCTCGGCGCCCCTGAGGAAACCCACATGGCCTACCGCCCGACTTGGCAAGGACACCTGAAGCTCTCGCTCGTGACCTGCCCGGTCGCGCTCTACACCGCGATCAACTCCGGCGGGGATGTCCACTTCAACCTGATCAATCCGAAGACCAACAACCGCATTAAGATGATCACGACCGACCCGGACACCGGGCCGATCGAGCGGTCGGAGCTGGTGAAGGGCTACGAGGTCTCTAAGGGCGAATACATCCTGCTGACCAACGACGAGATCAATTCCGTCAAGCTGGAGAGCACCAAAACCATCGAGATCGAACGCTTCGTGCCCGGCGACGAGATCGACCGGCTCTATTGGGACAACCCCTACTTCCTCGCCCCCGACGGCAAGCTGGCCCAGGAGGCCTTCGGCGTCATCCGCACCGCCATGGAGAAGTCCGGCCAGATCGCGCTGGGCCGCGTCGTCATCGGGACCCGCGAGCGGATCCTGGCGCTCGAACCCCGGGATAAGGGCATCCTGGCCTACACGATCCGCACCGACGCCGAGGTCCGCAAACCGGACGAGATCTTCGGAGGCATCAGCGACAAGGCCGCAGACCCGGCGATGATCGCCATCGCCGAGAAGATCATCGAGCAGCAGGAAGGCCCGTTCGACCCCAGCCAGTTCGTCGATCGCTACGAAGAAGCGCTGAAGGCGCTGATCGAGGACAAGAAGAAGGGCCACAAGCCCGCCAAGGTGGCCGAGCCGGACGACACCAACGTCGTCGACCTGATGTCGGCGCTGCGCGCCAGTTTGAGCGCCAAGGGCAAGGCCCCCGCCGCCGAACCGAAGGCGAAGGCCAAGAAATCCGCACCCGCCAAGCCGAAAGCCCGCAAGACCGGCTGAGCCCGCTGCGCTACCGCGCGAGCTCGGCCAGCAGCGCTTGATCAAAGCGGGTCGGATCCTCCACCTGCGGGGCGTGGCCGAGACCGGGCAGGCGAACCATCCGCCCATGGGGAATGGACCGGCCCGCCATCTCCGCCGCTGCGGGCACCGTTTTGATATGGGCGCGCACCGCCTCAGGCGCGGTGTCGGCGCGAATCGCGGTCTGGTCGGCCTCGCCGATGATCAGGGACACCGGCGGCCTCAAGTGGTCGAGCTCGTAAGCCACCGGCTGGGTTTCGATCATGTCGGACAGACGCGCCTGGGCGTCTCGGACCACCCCGCCGTCGTCCTGGTACTCGCCCGCCAGCATGTCCACCCAGTGGTCGTAAGCGGGCCGCCAGTCACCGTGATAGTAGTTCTTCAGCTCGTAGGCCTTGATTGAGGCGGCGTCTGTCCTGGCCTCCTCGGCGCGCAGCTTGCCCACGTCGGCGTAGGGCGCGCCTTCCGCCAGCGTGTCGTTGAGCCCCAGCGGATTGACGAGGATGAGCCTCGCCACCGCGCCCGGATAGGTCAGGGCGTAGCGGATCGCGAGCATGCCGCCGGTGGAATGGCCGACCAGCACCACGCGCCCGGCGCCGGCCTGCTGCAGCAGGCCCGCTGTGAGCGCGGCCAGGGCGTGGAAGCTGTATTGAAACCCCGCCGGCTTGGAGCTTTTGCAGAAGCCCACCTGATCCGGGACGATCACGCGGTAGCCGTGCGCGGCCAGCACCGCGGCGGTGTCGCCCCAAGTCGCGCCGCAGAAGTTCTTGCCGTGCAGCAGCACGACCGTGACGCCCTTGGGCGCACCGGCTGGCGGAATGTCCATGTAGGCCATGCGCACCGGCTCCCCGCCGATCTGGCTCTCAAACCAATGGACGGGATAGGGATAGGCAAACCGCTCAAGGTTTGGCCCGAGGGCCGGCAGCTGGGCCAACGCGGGCACGGCGCCGGCAAGCCAGGCGGCCGTAAGTAGGACCATCATCTGTCGGAACGCCATGGCAGGACTTCTCCGGGAAGCGGACGTCGCCGCCTTGCCCTAACGCCGCCCGTTATGAGCGGCTCCGCCGACGGCCGTTCATTCCTCGCCGCCGGCGCTGTGGTAGGCCTTGCGCGCTTCGACCACCGCAGCCGTCGCCGCCCTGCGCCCCTCGACATAGGCCGCCTGCGCCACAGACTTAGCGTCATCGAGCGCCTCCTGCCGCCGGCGCAGGTCCGCTTCCTCGCGTTTACGCGCTTCGTCGAGCCGATGAAGCGCCGCTTCGGCAGCGTCGAGCCCGGTGCGATCCGCTGGCGGGTTCGAAGGTCTCTCAGGCTTAGGTTTGACCGACGGCTTGGCGGCGGCGCGCTTTGGCGCATCCGGGACCTTCGGCAGGCTGGCCGGTTCGAGCTGGAAGGGATCGGTAGAGCCAACGGCGCGGCGCAGCGGTGTGTGCGGGTGCTCCAGGGCGGCGGCGGCGGCCGCCTCGTCGGTCGTGATCTTAGCCTCGCCGCTGGCGAAGAGGTTCTGGTGGGTCCCCCACGCCCGCAGCGCCGCCGCCTGGCTCGCGGCCGCAACGACGGTGTCGTAGAAGCCAAACTGAGCCTGGAAGACCTTGAGCTTGCGCCCGGCCATCACGTCTCCTCTGACCGCCTCGTGCGGAGCAGGTCCACCGTGTGGTGGTCCGGCTCGCCCCTGCACCAGCGATCCAGCGCCGCTTGGTAGGGGCCGTCAGGAGACGCGATGGCGAACAGGGTCATCGACGAGCGGAATTTCAGGTCATCGGGCGAGCCGAACAAGGCGTTGAGGCTGGTGGCGGGACTGTCTTGAACGGCTGCGACCGCCCTTTCCAACCGCGGCCCGAGGATCGGATGCTCAAGGTAGGCGGTGGCCTCCGCGAGGGAGGCGACGCCATAGTGCTGGGCCGTGGTTGAATGGCCGAGGCCCTTTAGCTGCGGGAAGACGAACCACATCCAGTGGCTGCGCTTGCGCCCGGCGCGGAGCTCCTTGACCGCCCCATCGAACACACCCGCTTGGGTCGGCGGCCACGGTCCTGGCCGCCTATTTGGCATGATGGTCGCCGCGATCGCCCTGGCCAGGTTTCGAGTTCGTTTTGGCCTTGTGACGGGCGTCGTCGGACAGCG
>Ga0302314_10022004_pt1 | contig 10475 bp, 7 predicted proteins | sample III_Palsa_N2_3_FD_200533 | JGI IMG/M metagenome (GOLD analysis project Ga0302314, IMG submission 200533) | Peat permafrost microbial communities from Stordalen Mire near Abisko, Sweden - III_Palsa_N2_3 | ecosystem: Environmental > Terrestrial > Soil > Palsa > Peat permafrost | place: Sweden... | reverse complement strand
CGCCAGCGCGTTCCGGACCGGGCTGAACACCTTCCCCGAGGCCATCGGGGTGATGATCGCCTCGCAGATCGCCAGTCGGCTGTACCCGCGGATCGGCCCCAGCCGGCTGATCGCGGCCGGCTCCGGCCTGGTCGCCGTGACGCTGGCGCTGATGTCCCTGCTCACGCCCGAGACCAGCGCCTGGGCGGCCCGGGCGCTGATGTTCGGGACCGGCTTCGGCATGGCGCATGTCTTCATGCCGGCCCAGACCGCCGCCTTCGCCACCGTCTCGGCGAGCGCGACCGGGCGCGCATCCACCCTCTTCAACGCCCAGAGCCGGCTCGGCTCGGCCCTGGGCGTGGCGCTGCTCGGGACCGTGCTGGCGACCGTCGGCACGGTCAAAAAGGGCGCCGCCCACGCCGCGGCCGGTGCGCACGGTACGCCGAGCGCGAACCTGACGGCCTATCACACAGCCTTTCTGGTGGCCTCCGGACTGGCCCTGCTGGCTGCCCTGACCGCCCTCCTGATCTCCGACCGGGACGCCGCTCCGACCATGGCGGGACCGCCGTCGGACGCCTCCGGCGGCGCCGACGGGAGCGCGCCGGCGGAGCTTCCCGGGGAACCGTTCGAGGGTGTGCCGACCACCGCCCGGAGCTAGACCCGGCTCGCCGGGGCAGACGCAGATTGTGGTACCGGTAGGATGGATTGCTGGCGGCTGTATACGTGGCATGTCCATCGGAAGGAGCACGGTGCCCAACGGCACGGTGCCCGACCGCAGGGACGGCGCGCCCACGGCCGTCACGAGGGCGAGGAGCGAGCTCACCGTCCACCCCACCCCGGCGGGCGATGTCGCCTCTGACTTATCACCCGTCTCGCCGTGCACTGCCCTGCAGCGCGCGGCGGACACCCCGACCGCAAAGCCCCCAAGGAGACCCAACCGTGAAGAGCGCCGTGGAGACTCTGAACCCGACCCGGGTTCGACTCACCGTCGAGGTGCCCTTCGAGGAGCTCAAGCCCAGCCTCGACGCGGCGTACAAGAAGATCAACCAGCAGGTCACGGTTCCGGGCTTCCGTAAGGGCAAGATCCCGGCTCGCGTCATCGACCAGCGCTTCGGCCGTGCCGCCGTGCTGGAAGAGGCCGTCAACGACGCGCTGCCGCGCTTCTACACCCAGGCCGTCGACGAGAACAAGGTCGACGTGCTGGGCCAGCCCGACATCGACGGCCTCGAGGGCGTCGAGCGCATCGCCGACGGCGGAGACCTGAAGTTCACCGCTGAGGTGGACATCCGTCCGGAGATCACCCTGCCCGACTTCACCGGCATCGAGGTCGAGGTCGACCCGATCAAGGTGACGGACGAGGACGTCGAGGAGACGCTGAAGCAGCTCCGCGACCGCTTCGCCTCGGTCAACACCGTCGAGCGCGCCGCGGCCGAGGGCGACATCGTCGTCGTCGACCTGGTCGCCAAGGTCGACGGTGAGGTTCCGGACGACGGCACCGCCACCGGCGTCACCTACGAGATCGGCTCCGGCCGACTGCTCGACGGCATCGACGAGGCCGTCATCGGCCTGGAGGCCGGCGGCACCGCGACCTTCACCACCGAGCTCAAGGGTGGCAGCGCCGAGGGCAAGGACTCCGAGGTCACCGTCACCGTGACCACCGTCCAGGAGAAGGAACTCCCGGCCCTGGACGACGAGTTCGCCCAGCTCGCCAGCGAGTTCGACACCCTGGAGGAGCTGAAGGACGACTCCCGTCAGCGGCTCGTCCGGATGAAGGAGTTCGACCAGGCCACCCAGGCCCAGGAGCGGGTCCTCGACAAGCTGATGGAGCTCGTCGAGATGCCCTACCCGGAGAAGCTGCTCGCGGACGAGGTCGAGACCCGCAAGCACAACCTGGAGCACCACCAGCTCCCGCAGATGGGTCTGGACATCGAGGGCTACCTCAAGCTCCAGGAGAAGACCGCCGAGGAGTTCCAGGCCGAGCTGGTCGAGCAGGCCCAGAAGGGCATCAAGACCCAGTTCGTCCTGGACGCCATCGCGGCCAAGGAGGAGCTCGCGGTGAACCAGGAGGAGCTCACCGAGCACCTGCTGCGCCGTGCCGCCGGCTCCGGCATGACGCCGGACCAGTTCGCCCAGCAGGTCGTCGAGGGCGGCCAGGTCCCGCTGCTCGTCGGTGAGGTCGTCCGCGGAAAGGCGCTGGCCGTGGTCGTCGAGGCCGCCAAGGTCGTCGACACCGAGGGCAACGTCGTCGACTTCGAGGACGACGAGGAGGAGACCGAGGCCGCGGCCGAGGTCGTCACCGAGGTCGTCGGCGACGAGGTCGCCACGGACGAGGTCGCCAAGGACGAGGCCACCGAGGCCTGATCCGCCCGACCACCCCTGCCGCCCGCAGGGATTTGGGCACCGCCGAAGGGCCCGGACGCACCTCGCGTCCGGGCCCTTCGGCCTGCCTCCTGGGGGGCTTGGTGACCCTGCGCTCACAGCGAACAGTTCAGTGTGAGGGATGGCCAGGCCCCGCCTGCGCGTTAGGGTCCTTGGTACGAGGGGCAGGGTGACTGTCGGTCCACCACTGGCCAGAGCGCCAGTGCGGCCACCGGAACCGACCTTCGACCGAACCTTCGTAAGAGACCTTGTGGCGGCGGAAGACCAGCCGTCCGAAGACAACGAGCGGGTGGATACGTGACGACTCCCCAGTTCCAGATGCCCGGCCAGTTCCCGATCTCGGGGGCGACGGTTCCGCGTGCTGCCGGCGACATCGGCGGCGGCGGTCTGGGTGACCAGGTCTACAACCGTCTGCTCAACGAGCGCATCATCTTCCTCGGCCAGCAGGTCGACGACGAGATCGCCAACAAGATCACGGCGCAGCTGCTGCTGCTGGCGGCCGACCCCGAGCGCGACATCTACCTGTACATCAACTCCCCCGGTGGCTCGGTCACGGCCGGCATGGCGATCTACGACACCATGCAGTACATCAAGAACGACGTGATCACCATCGCCATGGGCATGGCCGCCTCGATGGGGCAGTTCCTGCTCACGGCCGGTGCCAAGGGCAAGCGCTTCGCGCTTCCGAACGCCGAGATCCTGATGCACCAGCCGTCGGCCGGCCTCGGCGGCTCGGCGACCGACATCCGGATCCAGGCCCAGCAGTTGATCCGGCTCAAGCAGCGAATGTCGGAGCTGATCGCGCACCACAGCGGCCAGACCACCGAGCAGATCATCAAGGACTCCGACCGCGACCGCTGGTTCACCCCCGTCGAGGCCAAGGAGTACGGCCTCATCGACGCCATCATGTACAGCGCCGCCGACGTCCCCGGTGGCGGCGGCACGGGCGCGGCGTGAGCCACCCCCTCGTCAACGTCCACAGCCTGTTCGCTTCCGGAGGCCGAACCCCATGAACATCCCCAGCCTGTCCAGCGCCCGTGCGCGCGTCGAGGACATGCGTGCCGAGGGCCGCTACATCGTCCCTGAGTTCACCGAGCGGACCTCGCAGGGCGTCCGTACGTACAACCCGTACTCCAAGCTCTTCGAGGAGCGGATCATCTTCCTGGGCTCCCAGGTCGACGACGTCTCGGCGAACGACATCATGGCGCAGCTGGTGTGCCTGGAGTCGATGGACCCGGACCGGGACATCTCCCTCTACATCAACTCGCCCGGCGGCTCCTTCACGGCGCTGACGGCCATCTACGACACCATGCAGTTCGTCCGCCCGGACGTGGCGACCGTCTGCATGGGCCAGGCGGCCTCCGCCGCCGCCGTGCTGCTGGCGGCCGGCGCCCCCGGCAAGCGGATGGCGCTGCCGAACGCCCGGATCCTGATCCACCAGCCGTACACCGAGACCGGCCGCGGCCAGGTGTCGGACCTGGAGATCCAGGCCAAGGAGATCCAGCGGATGCGCGAGCAGCTGGAGGAGATGCTGTCGAAGCACTCCAACCAGAGCCCGCAGCAGATCAGCGAGGACATCGAGCGCGACAAGATCCTCACGGCCGCCGAGGCGCTGGAGTACGGCCTGATCGACCAGATCACGGCCACTCGCAAGGGTTCGCTGGAGGACTGACCTGCGGCTTCGTGCCGCGGGTCGGGTCCCGGCGGGCCGCACTGCCCGGCCCGCTGAGACGAGCACCACCCAGGCTGTTGGCCCCCGGCTCTTGGAGCGGGGGCCTCGGCCTGGCACCATCGGTGGTACCGACTGTGCACCGACCGTCCCGCGCCCGTGATTCCTGGGTGATCCTTCAGGGGTCCAGGACCGGGCCGCGTGTCGGTGAGTCCCCAGGACTCTGTACTCTTCCTCAACGACCTCCCTGCAGCCTCTCCCGGCTGTCCGAGCGATGAATTCGCCCAGGGCGGAAGAGGGAAGCCCGCCGAAGTCGGCGGATCGGGGGTCCTGACGGAGTACCGTCGGAAACCAAGCACCAGGCTCCTGCCCCTGCGGAGCCGTTGGCGAAGGGGAAGCACCTCGTGGCACGCATCGGTGACGGTGGCGACCTGCTCAAGTGCTCGTTCTGCGGGAAGAGCCAGAAGCAGGTGAAGAAGCTCATTGCCGGGCCCGGCGTGTACATCTGCGACGAGTGCATCGACCTGTGCAACGAGATCATCGAAGAGGAGCTCGCGGAGACCTCGGAGGTGCGGTTCGAAGAGCTGCCCAAGCCCCGGGAGATCTACGAGTTCCTGGACGGCTACGTGGTGGGTCAGGAGGCCGCGAAGAAGTCCCTCTCCGTGGCCGTCTACAACCACTACAAGCGGGTCCAGGCCGGTGAGACCGGCAAGCACGGGCGCGACGAGGGCATCGAGTTGGCGAAGTCCAACATCCTGCTGCTCGGCCCGACCGGCTCCGGCAAGACCCTGCTGGCGCAGACGCTGGCCCGGATGCTGAACGTGCCGTTCGCGATCGCGGACGCCACGGCGCTGACGGAGGCCGGCTATGTCGGCGAGGACGTCGAGAACATCCTGCTCAAGCTGATCCAGGCGGCGGACTACGACGTCAAGAAGGCCGAGACCGGGATCATCTACATCGACGAGATCGACAAGGTCGCCCGCAAGAGCGAGAACCCGTCGATCACCCGCGATGTCTCCGGCGAGGGCGTCCAGCAGGCGCTGCTGAAGATCCTGGAGGGCACGACGGCCTCGGTGCCGCCGCAGGGCGGGCGGAAGCACCCGCACCAGGAGTTCATCCAGATCGACACCACCAACGTGCTCTTCATCGTCGGCGGGGCGTTCTCGGGCCTGGAGCGGATCATCGAGTCCCGGGCCGGCAAGAAGGGCATCGGCTTCGGCGCGACCATCCGCAGCAAGCACGAGATCGAGTCCAGCGACCAGTTCCGGGCGGTCATGCCGGAGGACCTGGTGAAGTTCGGGATGATCCCGGAGTTCATCGGCCGGCTCCCGGTCATCACCAGCGTCCACAACCTGGACCGCGACGCGCTGCTGCAGATCCTCACCGAGCCGAAGAACGCGCTGGTCAAGCAGTACCGGCGGCTGTTCGAGCTGGACGGGGTGGAGCTGGAGTTCACCGACACCGCGCTCGACGCCATCGCCGACCAGGCCATCAAGCGCTCCACGGGTGCGCGCGGGCTGCGCGCCATCATGGAGGAGGTGCTGATGTCCGTGATGTACGAGGTGCCCTCGCGCAAGGACGTCGCCCGCGTGGTGGTCACCGAGGACGTCGTGCTGGAGCACGTCAACCCGACCCTGGTGCCGCGCGACCTGCGCGCCCAGCGCGAGCGCCGGGAGAAGTCCGCGTAGTCGCGACCGCGCGACGCAGGCCGACCGGCGCAGGCCGACCGACGCCTGAAGGCCCCGCCCCGATTCGTTCGGGGACGGGGCCTTCGCGCTGCCCGGGGCTGCGCGTGGTCGGGTGGTCAGCTCTTGGTGACCGGGACCGAGTTGATGTAGACGGTGTCGTTGGGCGCGCCGTCCGTACCGCCGCCGTTGACGCCGTCCTTGGCCACGTGCTGGACCACGTCGAGACCGGCGGTGATCTTCCCGAACGGGGTGTAGGAGGCCGGCAGCGGGCTGTCCTGGTAGACCAGGAAGAACTGCGAGCCGTTGGTGTTGGGACCGGAGTTGGCCATCGCGACCGTCCCGGCCGGGTAGGTTCCGCCCTTGATCACCGGGTCGTTCAGGTACTCGTCCGGGAACTGGTAGCCGGGGCCGCCGCTGCCGGAGCCGGTGGGGTCGCCGCACTGGAGCACGTAGAGGCCGGCCGTGGTCAGCCGATGGCAGTGGGTGTGGTCGAAGTAGTGCTGCCCGGCCAGGAAGACGAAGCTGTTGACGGTCTTCGGCGCGTCCTTGGCGTCCAGGGCGATGGTGACGTCGCCGCAGGAGGTCTGCAGCGTGGCCGTGTACGCGGCGGCGGTGTCGATGGTCATGGCAGGGGCGCTGGACCACTGCTTGCCGTTGGGCGAGCCGGGGGTGACGTTTCCGCAGAAGCCCTTCGACGCGGCGGCGGTGGTGCTCCCGCTGCTCTTCTTGTTGCCGACGACGGCCCAGGTGATGCCGCCGGCGACGAGGGCCGCGACCAGTACCCCGGCCCCGATCGCGGTGTTCCTGCGCCGCTTGGCCCTGGCCTTCTCGGCGGCGCGCAGCTCCTCGATCCGCGCTCGCCTGGCGACGTTCCGGTCCTCGCTCACCTGGACTCCTCCTGTGGTACCCGCTGGCTGTCGGCTGACAGTTGATCAGAGTAAGCCCAGGTGGTGGCGGGAGGCGCGACGCGGACTACTTCTTGACCTCCGCGAGGGCGCGCAGGGCGAGGGTGTCGGCGGCCATCGAGTCGAGGCTCTGCGGGGCGGCGGACGTCGCGTCGCTGCTGCTGGCGTCCATGATGGCGGCGTAGGTGCTGTTGTCGGCCCAGACGCAGACCGGGAGCTTGGTGCCGTTGCCCGCGTAGACCAGGTAGGCACACTGCATCGCGCCGCCGAGCGGGCCGGCCGACTCGTCGGTCTTGTCCTCCACCGTGGCCGAACCGTTGGCGGTCGTGCCGGTCCAGAACTGGCTGAGTTCCAGCGAGGCGCCGGGGATCTCGCCGTAGGCGCCGATGAAGGCGAACTGGGGCTGGGTCGGTCCGGAGTCGTAGACGGTGACGACCCGGGTCAGCTCCTGGGGCATGCTCCCGGAGTCCTTCTCCATGGCCTGGGCGACCTGGCTGGAGTCGTCCCGGTCGTAGCCCTGGAAGGTGGCCGGCGGTACCAGCTTGTACTTGCCGACGGTGGCGGCCTCGCTCAGCGCGAAGTAGGCGATGGTGCTGCCCACGACCAGGATGAACGCGGCGCCGATGCCGATGCCGATCTTCAGGCCCTTGCGGCTCTTCGGGGGCGGCTGCGGGAGGTAGCCCCAGGGAGCGTTGGGGTCGACGTAGCCGGTGCCGGGATCCGGGTAGCCCTGGCCCTGGTACGGGGTGCCCGGGTAGGGCAGGCCCGGCTGCGGGGCGCCCTGGTACGGCCCCTGCTGGTAGGGCGTGCCCTGGTAGGGCGCGTCCTGGTACGGAGCCTGCTGGTACGGCGCGCCGTAGGGGCCCGGCTGCGGCGGAACCTGGCCCTGGCCGGGGGGCTGCTGGGCGGGCGGCGGGTAGGCGGCGGGAGCGGGCTGGCCGTAGCCAGGGTCGCCGGCGTGGGGGCCCTGGCTCGGGTCCCCCTGCGGGGGCGGCGGATACATCGACATAGTCGAACATCAGATCAGCACTCGTAGGCCGGTGTCCACGCAGTTGATCTCCCGGCCTCCCTCGTCACTCCTTCCGGGACGGCTCCCTCCGCCCGCCGGAAAGGCGTTCGTGACCACGCCCGCGGCCTCGTAAACTGTGCCTCGTGACCGACACCAACCAGCGCCCCGACAACAACGGGGACCACAGCGCAGCCGAGACCCTCCCCACCCAGTACGCCCCGGCGGAGGTAGAGGGCCCGCTGTACGAGCGCTGGGTAGAGGCCGGCTACTTCACCGCCGATGCGAAGAGCGAGAAGCCCCCGTACACCATCGTCATCCCGCCGCCGAACGTCACCGGGGTGCTCCACCTCGGGCACGCCTTCCAGCACACGCTGATGGACGCCCTCACCCGGCGCAAGCGGATGCAGGGCTACGAGGCGCTCTGGCTGCCCGGCATGGACCACGCCGGCATCGCCACCCAGAACAAGGTGGAGCAGCAGCTGGCGCAGGAGGGGCTCTCCCGCCACGACATCGGCCGTGAGGCCTTCGTGGAGAAGGTCTGGGAGTGGAAGGAGCAGTACGGCGGCCGGATCCTCGGCCAGATGCGCCGCCTCGGCGACGGCGTCGACTGGTCCCGTGAGCGCTTCACCATGGACGAGGGCCTGTCCCAGGCCGTGCAGACCATCTTCAAGAAGCTCTTCGACGACGGCCTGATCTACCGGGCCGAGCGCATCATCAACTGGTGCCCGCGCTGCCTCACCGCGCTCTCCGACATCGAGGTCGAGCACGAGGACAGCCCCGGCGAGCTGGTTTCGATCCGCTACGGGGACGGCGAGGCCTCGATCGTCGTCGCCACCACCCGGGCCGAGACCCTGCTCGGCGACACCGCCGTGGCCGTCCACCCGGACGACGCCCGCTACGCCCACCTGGTGGGCCGGACCATCGCGCTGCCGCTGACGGACCGTCGGATCCCGGTCGTCGCCGACGAGCACGTCGACCCGGAGTTCGGCACCGGCGCGGTCAAGGTGACGCCGGCGCACGACCCGAACGACTTCGCCATCGGCCAGCGGCACGACCTGCCGAACCTGACCGTGATGGACGAGCACGGTGTGATCACCGTGCACGGCCCCTTCCTCGGCCTGGACCGGCTGGAGGCCCGCTCGGCCGTGGTCGGCGCACTGCGCGAGCAGGGGCGCATCGTCGCCGAGAAGCGCCCCTACATGCACGCCGTCGGCCACTGCTCGCGCTGCCACACCGTGGTCGAGCCCCGGCTGTCGCTGCAGTGGTGGGTCAGGGTCGAGCCGCTGGCGGCCGAGGCCGGCGCGGCGGTCCGTGACGGCCGGGTGCAGATCCACCCGAAGGAGATGGAGAAGCGCTACTTCGACTGGGTCGACAACATGCACGACTGGTGCATCTCGCGCCAACTCTGGTGGGGCCACCGGATCCCGGTCTGGTACGGACCGGCCGGCGAGGTCGTCTGCGTCGGACCGGACGAGCAGCCGCCCACCGGCGAGGGCTGGTACCAGGACCCGGACGTGCTGGACACCTGGTTCTCCAGCGGCCTGTGGCCCTTCTCCACCCTCGGCTGGCCGGAGCAGACCCCCGACCTGGAGAAGTTCTTCCCGACCGACGTGCTGCTGACGGCGCACGACATCATCTTCTTCTGGGTCGCCCGGATGATGATGTTCGGCCTCTACGCGATGGACGGTCAGGCGCCCTTCCACACCGTGGCCTTCACCGGTCTGGTCCGCGACCAGTTCGGCAAGAAGATGTCGAAGTCCTCGGGCACCGCGGTCGACCCGCTCGACTGGATGAACGAGTTCGGCGCCGACGCCGTCCGCTTCACCCTGGCCAACGGCGCCAACCCGGGCGCGGACGTGCCGATCGGCGAGGACTGGGTCAAGGCCTCCCGGAACTTCTGCAACAAGATCTGGAACGCCACCCGGTTCGCGCTGATGAACGGTGCGACGCTGGAGGGCCCGCTGCCGGCCGCCGAGGAGCTCTCGGCCACCGACCGGTGGATCCTCTCCCGGCTCAACGCCGTGGTCGCCGAGGCCGACGCCTTCTACGACGACTACCAGTTCGCCAAGCTCTGCGACGTCCTGTACCACTTCGCCTGGGACGAGGTCTTCGACTGGTACGTCGAGCTGTCCAAGCCGACGCTGATCGCCGGCGGCCCGGCCGCCGACCGTACCCGCCGGGTGCTGGGCGAGGTGCTGGAGGTCACCCTCCGGCTGCTGCACCCGGTGATCCCCTTCGTCACCGACACCCTGTGGACGACGCTGACCGGCCGCGAGTCGGTCGTCGTCGCCGAGTGGCCGACCGCCGACGCCTCCCGTCGGGACGAGGTGGCCGAGCAGGAGATCGCCACGCTCCAGCAGGTGGTCACCGAGGTCCGCCGGTTCGGCGCCGAGCAGGGCCTCAAGCCGGGCCAGAAGGTCCCGGCCCGGCTCGACCTGGCCGGTACGTCGCTGGTGGCGCACGAGGCGGCGCTGCGGTCGGTGGCCAAGCTGCAGCCGGCCGGCGAGGGCTTCCACGCCACCGCGACCCTGCCGGTGGCCGGCGCGACGGTCGAGCTGGACCTCTCCGGCACCATCGACGTCGGCGCGGAGCGCAAGCGGCTGGCCAAGGACCTGGCGGCGGCGGAGAAGGAGCTGGCGCAGTCGCAGGCCAAGCTCGGCAACGAGGCGTTCCTGGCCAAGGCCGCCCCGGCGGCGGTCGAGAAGATCCAGGGCCGCGAGGCCAAGGCCGGGGCCGACATCGCCCGGCTCACCGCCCAGCTGGCGGCGCTGCCCGCAGGCTGATCCGCAGCGAGGGCCCCTGTCCCGTCCGCACACGGTGCGGTCGGGGCCGGGGCCCTCGCCAGG
>Ga0302314_10022000_pt1 | contig 10477 bp, 11 predicted proteins | sample III_Palsa_N2_3_FD_200533 | JGI IMG/M metagenome (GOLD analysis project Ga0302314, IMG submission 200533) | Peat permafrost microbial communities from Stordalen Mire near Abisko, Sweden - III_Palsa_N2_3 | ecosystem: Environmental > Terrestrial > Soil > Palsa > Peat permafrost | place: Sweden... | reverse complement strand
GTCGCTCGACAACGCCCGCGCGCGGGTGCGCTTCGACGTGACCGAGGGCGACCAGGTCATCGTGAGCTCCATCGTCGTCCGTGGGCTCGAGAGCACGCGCGAGAGCGTCGTACGGCGGCGCATCGCGCTCGTCCCCGGCGATCCGTTCCGGACGAGCGACGTGCGCAAGACCCAGGAGCGCCTGGCGACCCTCGGTGTCTTCTCGAGCATCTCGGTCTCGCTCGCCGATCCGTACGTCCCCGCGCCGAGCAAGGTGGTCGTCATCGACTTCGTCGAGAGACCGGCTCAGTACGTGGAGCCCAAGGTGGGCTTCTCGACCGGGGAAGGCATCCGAGGAACGCTCGAGTACGGGCACCGCAACCTCCTCGGCTACGCGTGGTCGCTCATCTTCCACGTGCAGGCGAGCTACCTGCCCGACTTTCTGATCCTCGATCCGCAGGTGAAGCAGAACTACGTACCGCTCGGCATCGACCAGCGCATCGCGACGCGCGACACGGTGACGCTGGCGTGGCCGGAGATGGGCCTCGGGCCGAACGTCCTGTCGCAGATCGACGGCGTCTACGTGCGGGACCTAGAGCCGGACTTCATCCTCGCGAAGACCTCGGCGCTGGGCTCGATGACCTGGCGGCCGACGCGCGGCGTGCAGCTGAGCGGCGGCCCCGACTACGAGCACAACGACGTGACGCTGTTCGACGCGCAGACGATCGCTCAGTACCTGGCGAACAACTCCACGAACACCGACCTGGCGAGGCTGCTGCGCGTCCCGGACGGCGCGAGCAACGTATTTGCCTACCGCGCCGTCTTCACGTGGGACCGTCGCGACAGCCCCTTCAATGCGCACAAGGGGACGTACATCGCCCTCGGCGCCGAGCAGGCGAACTTCTATCCCGTGCAGGGAACGTCGCAGAATCTCGTGAACAACCAGTTCGAGGGGCACATCCTCCGGCTGACGCAGACGCTCGCCGCGTACATCCCGATCACGCCCAAGGTGTCGCTCGCCGCCGAGGTGCGCTTCGGCGAGGTGGCCAACATCATCCCGTGCCGGGCGCCGTTCGCGATGCCGGGCACGACCCTCCCGAACTACTGCACGTACCCGGACCGCCTGTTCTTCATGGGCGGAGTCGACTCGATGCGCGGCTGGCTGCAGGACGCGTTCATCCCGCAGGAGTACGTCGACCAGATCAAGGCCGGGACAGTCACGTGCACCAGCCAGAGCAACTGCCAGATCCCGCTCCGCGGCGGCAATCTCATGATCAACCCGCGTCTCGAGATGCGATTCCCCGTGAAGTCGCCGCTCGACGCGGCGGTCTTCGCCGACTTCGGCAACGTGTGGAACGACCCGAGCTACATCCTGACCCACGGCCTGCCGATGCGCGCGGACGTGGGCGTCGGGATGCGCGTCTTGACGCCCGTGGGGCCGCTGGTGTTCGACTACGGGATCAACGTCACGAAGAAGAAGTACGAGGACTTCGGGGCGTTTCACTTCGCAATTGGGCTTTTCTAGAGAGGGCAAGATGGCGCCGTCGCCCGCCCGTCTCCTCTTCCGCTGGGCGCTCGCGTGGGCGGTCCTCGCCTCCGTCCTGGTCGTCGCCCTCCGGTGGGTCGTCGTGAACGACGTCGTGACCTGCAGCAAGGAGCTGCGCTCCGTCCCCGAGCCCGCGGGATGGCGCGACTGGCCGGAGCTTCCGGATCTCGGCGGCTACCGCATCGATGGCGCCTCCGGGCCGTGCGTCGGACACGGCCAGCTGTGCGGTGTGATGGGCGCGCAGCTCCGCGACGACCAGGTCTGCCCGGACTCGGGGGTCCAGCTCGACACATGGTTCGGCGGCCGCGGCATCTACGCCACGCCGCGCGACGTCCACCTTCACGCCTCCGGCGGGACCTTCGTCGTCTCGGCGCTCAGCGTGGACTACGGCGGGCCGCCCGACTCGAAGGAGCAGGTGTTCCTCGGAGCCTTCCAGCCCCTCAAGGAAGCGAAACGCCCCGCCTTCTCCACCCAGCACGGCATGCTCTCCGCAATCCTACTCGCGATGGCGCTCGCCGGCGGTCTCGCCGCGGGCCTCGATGCGTGGCGGCGCGTGGCCCGGGCGACGGCCTACCTGGACCGCGCTCGCTTCCGGCCGGGAACGCGCGACGCCTCGGGAGCGCTCGTGCTGAACGACGGCTCGCTGCCGCCAATCCTCCCGGGCACGGACGAACATCCGGCGGACGGGCGCCCGGGACCCGTGCTCGTCCGGGTGATGGAGGTCACCGACGGGAGCTATCGCCAGGCGCCGTCGGCCCACGTCGCCGAGGTCGTAGACGGCGACGCGCCGACCCTGGCCCGCACGGCCGTTGCGCGCGCACGCAGGAACCTCCGTCGTGCGTTCACGGGCGGCCTGTTCCTGCTCGCGGTGACGCTGTCTGTTCAGGCCTATGTCGTCGTACGCGACTTCCATCTGGAGTGACGAGGACGGCCCCCTTGTCATTGCCCATGCGGCGGGCCGCCCCAGTCGTGCAGGCTCCGCGTCGTGGAGCTCGATTCCTCCGACATCGCCATCCAGCCGATCAGCAGCAGAGCGGCTGCCGGCACGACGCAGAATCCGAGCGCGAAGCGCCACCAGCTCCAGCGTTGACGGTCTGTCTCCTTCACCTGCTCGCGGATCGCGGCGAGCGTCCGCGCGAGACCGTCGCGCTCCGCCCGCAGGGCGTCGACACGCGCCTGACGATCTTCTTCGCGGAAAGGGCTCTCGGTGTTCATCGCAGCTCGGCCTATCCCATCCTGGACATGAACCGCGCGTAGGCGAAGAACGCGGCGGCGACGATGCCGACGATCACCACGGCGGCTATCGCCGCGCCAGTGACGAGGCCTATCCAGAAACCTCGGGGACCGGCGTCCCGCTGCGTACTCCTCGCCAGGGCTTGCGAGCTCGCCTGGATATCGCGGGATAACTTGGCTATTTCGGCCTCGAGACACGACTGCTCTTCGCGAATGTCCTTCATGATTCAGAATCGATCGGAGTGTACGCGTGCGTCGGCCGTAGGTCCTCAGCTCACTGGCACTTCGCGTCGTCGACGACCCGCTTGCCGCCCCCGACGAATCCCGGCGGCACCTGGCATTCGTCGGCCTTCGTCCAGACGGCCTTCGTGCAGCACTCCACCATCCTCGCGCCGTAGCCGAACGACTCGCAGCACACGCGCCTGTCCGCGTCGGGCGCCGCCGACGCATCGAGGACCACGGGGGCAGGGCTCGCCCCCTGCGGCGCCGGCGTGCTTCCCGCGCAGCCAGCGAGCAACACGACGACGGCGAGACGCTTCACCATCGCGCATCTTCCGCGCGATGCGGGTCCCCTGTCCACGGACGATGCTCTGGGGCTGACGGCCAGCCGGCTCACGGCACGCTCGTCGTCCGGATCGCCCCGCTCGCCGTGCCCCAGTACACGGCGCTCTGGTCGACCGCGAGCCCGGAGGGCTGATTCTCCCCGCTCGCCAGCGTCAGAAACGCGCCTCCGTCTCCCGCCTGCGCGAGCGGCACCGCGAACACCGACGTGCCGAGCCCCGTGACGTAGGCGTACGACGCGTCACGAGCCATCCGCTGAAACGCGCCTGAAGGGAGCTGCGCGAGCAACGTCCCGGCCGACCCGGCCGCAGGGAGGACGGGAGCCGTGTACACGCCGCCGTTCGACGTGATCCACAGGACGTTCGCGGCCGAGACGTCGAGCGTCATGTCGACGCTCTGCGCGGTGCCGCAGCCGGTCGAGCACAGGATCGGCCCGTACGTCAGGCCCGGGAGCGCGACGTCGTCCACGTGGTAGTCGCTCCGGTTGCCGAGAAACGCCTCCTTCTCCGTGGCCGCGACGGCTTGCGAGGGCCCGTTCGTTTCGACGTTCGTGTACATGCTGCCCGGCGTCGCGAAGCCGATGTACTCGTTGTTCACGTTGGGGCCGGTCCCCTGCGCGAGGAGGACGATGCCTCCGCCTCCGAGGGTCATGCGCACGGTATCGTCCGGCGACGACGTCACGCAGGTCGGTCCCGGGTTGCCCGACGTGCCGGCGACCATGGCCATGCACTGCGGCCCCGCCCCTCCCGGGACCACCGACCAGTAAAGGCTGGTCCCCAGCACGGCGATGTCCAGCGGAGTCGGCTGGAGCGTGGCGATCGTCGTCATGCCCCCGCCGTCCTTGAGGACGCTGAGCACCGATCCGTTCTGGCCGCCGGTGACCCAGTAGACCCGCGTGTCGTCGACCGCGACCCCTTGCACGGCGCCCGTACCGGGCGGCGACTGCGCGAGCGTCACCGGGCCGTCCGCGAGCGACGGTGCGTCCCCGTCCTGCGTCCCAGCGGGCGCGTCGGTGGGGGCGCCGGCATCCGGAGAAGCCGTCCCGCCGTCGCCGGGGTCGTAGTCGATCCCGTCGAGCCCGAGCACTTGCCCGCACGCCGAGGCGAGCGCGGCCGATGCGCAGAGCACTCCCACACCGACGCGGGGCACGGCTTCGAGCTTACCACCCTGCTATCCTTCACACTCGCTCCCCCGCTCGCGCCAGCGACTCCCGATGCCCGCCTTCCTCGATGCCGAGTCGACCGTCCAGCCCGGATGTGTCCTCGGCGGCAAGTACCGCGTCGAGCGCGTGCTGGGGATGGGCGGGATGGGCGTCGTCGTCGCGGCGCGCCACGTCGAGCTCAACACGGGGTTCGCGCTGAAGCTGATGCGGCACGACGCGGCGAAGGACGAAGAGTCGGTCGAGCGCTTCCTCCGCGAGGCGCGCGCCGCGGTCCGGCTCAAGAGCGAGCACTGCGTGCGAGTCCTCGACGTCGACAGGCTCGAGGACGGCGCGCCGTACATGGTCATGGAGCTCCTCGTGGGGCAGGACCTCGCGGAGCTGGTCAGCGCGAGCGGCGCCCGGAGCCCGCCCGAGGCGGTCGACTACATCCTGCAAGCGTGCGAGGGGATCGCCGAGGCGCACGCGGCCGGTCTGGTCCATCGCGACATCAAACCGCAGAACCTCTTCGTGAGCCGGGGCACCGACGGGATGCCGCTCGTGAAGGTGCTCGACTTCGGACTCGCCAAGTCGATCAAGGCGACCCCCGAGATCCGCTCGCTGACACACACGACGGCCGTGCTGGGCTCACCCGTCTACATGAGCCCCGAGCAGATGCGCGCGTCGCGCCAGATGGACGCGCGCTCGGACCTGTGGTCGCTCGGCGTCTGCCTCTACGAGCTTCTCACCGGGCGAACGCCGTTCGAGGGGGCAACGCTCCCCGAGCTGTGCTCGTCGGTGCTGAACGAGCCGCCTACACCCATGCCGTCCGACATCCCACGCGGACTGATGAGGGTGATCGTGCGGTGCCTCCAGAAGGATCCGAGGCGGCGCTACGCGGACGTGGCGGAGCTCGCGGTGGCGCTCGAGGAGTTCGCGTCGGCGCCGGGAGCGGCGGCGCGGATTCGCGCGGTGCTCGACACGCCGAGGACGGAGCTCGAGCCCGTCCACGCCGGGCTCTCCGCCGACCCCGACGCGGAGACGAAGACGGCGGCGTCGATCGACACGACCCAGCGTGTCCAGCGGCGCGGGCTGCCGCTCGCCGAGAGGTGGCCTTCGCTGCTCGCGATCGGCGCCGGGATCGCCGGTCTCGTCGCGCTCGCGTTCGTCACGAAGGGGCCCGCTCCGTCGCAGCCACCGCCGTCCCCGAGCCCCATCGCCGCCGCCGCGCTCCCCGCGGCGCCGTCGGCGCCACCGGAGCCGCCCTCCAGCGTCCCCGCTCCCTCGCCGTCGAAGCTCGCGCCCGCGCGAGGCGCTCCGGCGCGCCGCGCGTCGACCTCGCCGACTCCCCCCGCGACGACGGCGCCACCGAAGCCGAGCACGCCGGTTCTCGTGCCGAAGACGACGGAGTTCTGAGAGCGTGATGCGCGGGGCGAGCGTGCTTCTGTTCGTGCTCCTCGTGACCGCGCCGGCCGTCGCCGCGCCGCCCGATGCAAGTCACGCCGCTGCGATCGAGAGCTTCCGGCGGGGCACGCAGCTCGTCGAGGCGGGCAAGCTCCAGGACGCGGTGGACGCCTTCCGCGACGCCCTGCAGCACGAGCCGGCGAGCGTCGGCGCGCGCCTCAATCTCGCCGATTGCTACGAGAAGATCGGCGCCCCGGCCCCGGCGTGGCGCGAGTACGTGGTCGCCGCCGCCTACGCTCGCAAGGCGGGCGATGCGCGCGAGGCACTGGCCCGCTCGTCCGCGGCCGCTCTGGAGGCGCGGCTCGTCGTCGTGAAGCTGGTCGGGCCGACGTCCAGCGCGATGGAGGTTCACGTCGACGGCGATCCGGTCGGCGAGGACATCGTGGCGCGCGCGTCGTTCGCGGTCTCGCCGGGTCGTCATCGCATTGAGATAATCGAGCCCGGGAAGCGCCCGATATCCGTCGACCTCGCAGGCGCAGCCGGCGAAATCCACGCGCTGACGATCGCGTTCGAGCCCGAGCCTCCGCCGGCGCCGGCCGGGGCACCCGCGGAGCCGAGTCCGCACGCGGGCTCTGCGCAGCGCACCTGGGGCTTCGTGCTCGGCGGGCTGGGCATCGCAGGTGCCGGCGTCGGAACGGCCTTCGGAGGGCTGGCGCTGTCCCGGAAGTCGACGCTCGAAACGGAGTCCCACGATCCGAGCGTCGGCGCGACCCGCTTCTACGACGATCGGACGAACGCCAGCACGCTCGCCACGGTGTCGACTGCGGGGTTCATCGTGGGCGCCATCGCGCTCGGCACGGGGATCGCGCTGGTGGCGACGGCGCCCTCGACGGGCCCTGTCGGGTCCCTTCGCGTGGCGCCGAGCGTAGGGGGTGGGAGCGCGGGCGTGGTGGCCGGCGGGGAGTTCTAATCCCTCAGTCCGCGACGAGCGGCCGCAAGTAGTCGTACGTGTCCGCCGTCAGATCCTGCTGCGTGAAGCCCCAGTCGTGGTCGCGCGGGATCAGGTACATCGAGTCCGCCTTCACGCTGCCGAAGCTCAGCGTCCGCACGGCCTGCAGCAGGCGCCGGAACGTGCTCTTCCGCCACAGCTGCTGGTCGGGGATCTGGCACGAGCGGCGCAGCTCGAGGTCGCTCGGCGAATCGCGGGCGAGCAGGTACACCATCGTGAAGGTGAGGTAGCGGGCGCCGGCGTCGCGGTACCCCGGGGCGCCCGACGGCTCCTGCCGCGGGATCTGCCGCTCGATCACGGGGCGAGTCCAGTCGTCGAACATCCACTTCGCGCGCGCCTCGTCGTCGAAGTACTCCCAGCAGCCGCGCTCGATGAGCTCGATGTGCTGGAGCAGCACGTCGGCCGCCGCGGAGTGACGCCGCCACGCCTCCTCGCGCGTCACGTGCTCCGGCGCGCTCTGCACGATGGGGCGGAGCCGGTCGAGCAGCTGCGGGCTCGTGTCGAGCCGCGCGCAGACCTCGATGGTGAAGACCGAGTGGCGCACGGGCTACCCTCCCCACCCGCGGTTCCAGGTGCCGCTCCGGCTCCAGGCCACGCCGAGCAGCGTCCCGCCCACGAGGCTGAGGACAACGGGCACGCTGCCGAACTCGGCCGGCGTGGGGCGCCCGCCCCCGGCGATGCCGCTCGAGAACAGCGTGCGACGCGCCACGGGCGCGTACTCGACGTTGAGGTGGGTCTTCAGCTGGAGGGCGTCGATCGACGTGACGTCGACCAGCACGACCGAGATACCCGCTGTGTGATCGGTCACGAAGTCGTCGTTGAGATCGTCGAGCTCGCGCGCGTTCGCCGCGGGACCCACGTAGAGCAGCCGCGTGATCCCCATCGCGCGGAGCGCCTGAACTCCCGGCATGCGCGCTACCCAGCGGTTGTCGAACTGCGAGGCGCTGTCGGTGTACGTGGCGAGGCGCTGCCGATCGAGCACGAACATCGGCGCCGGCGGGCGGGGATCCGCCTGCGACGCCGTGGCGGCGTTCGCGAACATGGGCTGGTAGTACGCGGCGGCGGCGAGCGTGAGGTGCGCGGGGACGACGCCGTGCGGGTGCGGCCAGTTGTCGAAGAGGAACACCGGATCGAACCGCGAGCTCGCCGCCGCTGCGAAGGCCACCGCGTCCTGTCCGTCGAGGTCCACGACGAGCGCGGCCCCCGTGACGCCCGCCAGCGTGTCGACGTTGGCTTGCACCCACTTGAAGATGTCGTGCGTGAAGATCGGCTGGAGCGCGTCCTTCAGCGACGGGATGGTTGTCGGGTCCCCTTCGGACACCGCCGTCGGCAGCGCGGTCGGCGACTCGAAGAGCGTCTGCACGTAGAAGGGGCGGTGCGCGGCGACCCGCGGCGTCATGTCGGCCACCATCCACGCGAGCCGGCTGCGGTCGAACGGCTGCGTCGACTGTCCGTTGAAGACGAGGTTCTCGGTGGCTGCGCCGAAGGCCCACCCGTACTTGCGCTGGAGATCTAGCGCGCCGAGCCGGCTCGTCTTCGTTGGCTCGCACGCGTCGATCGCCAGCCCCGCCACGCCGAGGCCAACGCCCACGGCGAGAAGCGTAAGAATGGTGTGCCGGCGACCGACCGGATCGATCACGCTGTCCTGCCACCATCGCGCGCCGACCAAGCCAGGCTCGTCGACGCGAAAGTCCTGACGGAGCGGTCGCTCGCTCACGCGCCGCCCCGAGCACCTTCGCGCAGGGCCCGCAGGAAGTCCTCGCGAAAGACGCCGTCCACGCGAATGGAGTATCGGAAGAAGGGATCCGCGTCGACGCCGTGATCGTCCTGGTCGTTGAACCAGTAGGCGCGGCTCGTCACCGGCGTCTTCGTGGCCGCCTCCTCGTCCCAGAGAAAGACACGCTTGTCGCCCTGCGGGCAGAAGGTCACGAAGTGATCCGGCGGTCGCTCTTCGCTCGGGTCCCCGTCGTGGTGCACCGTGCCGTGGTCGTTGGCCTCGAGGCCCATGAGGGTGCAGCGCCCGATCTCGGTGAACGGCAGCTGCTCGATCCATGCGACGGTCTTCGAGAAGAAGGCGCGCGCCTGGCGAGTGAACGTCTTGCCCTCGCCGCGGCTCTTCTCTCCCCACCAGCGATTGGGCACGAGCTCCACGTACACCTTCCACGGGAAGTAGACACCGAACTGGTACTTCATCCAGAGCATCTGCCGGCGGGACAGCGGATGCTCGCGCTCCTCGCCGAGCTCGATCTCGTGCCGGCGGCTCGGATCGAGCAGACCGTCGGGACCGGACGCGTCCCCCAGGCTGCACAGCGTCGCGAACTCGGCGTCGTTCATCGCGCGGATCGCTTCGCCGTAGTCGACGTGGCACTCGGCCTGGCGCGACGTAGGGACGATGCCCATCGAACGGTGGCTCCCTCCCGTATAGTCGACCGGAAGCTGAGCGAGGCCGAGGCACACCTCGTCGTGGATGTCCGCGAGCGGCGCGAGATCGAGGAGCGGCGCGAGGTCGACGAAGGGTCGACCGAAGATGCCGCGGACCCGCATGCGCGCATGGTAGCGTAGCCGCGCGATGGAGGGGCCGCTCTACGTCTCGGCGTTCGCGGTCGGGACGACGCTGGTGCTCCTCGTGCTCGCGATGCTCGTTCGCCGCGGGCTCGCGCACGACCTCCGCTCCAGCAACGACGCGCAGCGCCTGGCGGCGGTCGGCGAGGTGCTCTCGGTGTTCCTCATCGCGGGCGCGACGGTGCGCGACGCGGTGCTCGAGGAGGGCGTCGTGCACGACGTCGTCGCGTGCGCGGCCTACGGCGCCATCGGCTACGTGGCGAGCACGCTGGCGGGGCGCCTCGGCGTCAACCTGCTCCTCGGGTCGCACTCGGAGGCGGAGGTGGCCCGCGGCAACAAGGCGTCGGGGCTGGCGACGGCGGGGCAGCTCGTCGCTTCGGCGCTCGTGACGTCGCGCGCCATCTCGGGAAGCGATCTGCACGGCCTCGGGCTGGCACTGGCCTTCTTCGCGCTTTCGCAGGCGACGCTGCTCGTCTTCGTGTCGCTCTTCCGCGCGCTGACGACATACGACGACGCGGAGCAGATCCACGGAGAGAACCTGGCCGCGGCGGTGAGCTACGCGGGTGTGACAGTGGCCATCGCCATCGTGGTGGCGCGCGCGCTCGAGAGCGAGGGCGAGTTCGAGGGGTGGTTCGTCTCGATGAAGGGATACGGCGGCGTGCTCCTCTCGCTGCTCGCGCTTTGGCCGATACGGCAACTCTTCGTGCAGACCATCCTCCTCCGCGCGCCGCTCCACGCGCGGGGCGGCGCGCTCGACGTGGCCATCGCGCAGCGGCGCAGCGCGGGCATGGCAGCGCTGGAGGCGGCGACGTACGTCGGGACCGCGCTCGCCATCTCGCAGCTCGCATGACGGCTTCCGGGGACGAGACGTCCGCCGCCTACGACGCCTTCGCCGAGCGCGTCATCGCCGGCGGCATCCTGCGCGATCCCTGGGTCGACGGGCGCCCTCGCTTCCGCGCCGAGCCGGTGTTCCTCGACGCCGGACGCCACGGGGAGCTGTGTCGCGCGGCGGAGGACGTGGCCGCCGCGTGTCACGCGATGGTGT
>Ga0302314_10021996_pt1 | contig 10478 bp, 9 predicted proteins | sample III_Palsa_N2_3_FD_200533 | JGI IMG/M metagenome (GOLD analysis project Ga0302314, IMG submission 200533) | Peat permafrost microbial communities from Stordalen Mire near Abisko, Sweden - III_Palsa_N2_3 | ecosystem: Environmental > Terrestrial > Soil > Palsa > Peat permafrost | place: Sweden... | reverse complement strand
AACAACATCGTCGGAGTGCACGCTCCCGGTGTCATCCTTCTCGCGTTCGTACCGATGTACCTGATCGCCGTCGCCTACCAGGAACTCAACAAGGCTGAGCCCGACTGCGGCACGACCTTCACCTGGGCCTCCCGCACATTCGGTCCGGTGGCCGGATGGCTCGGCGGCTGGGGCATCATCGTCGCGGACGTGATCGTGATGGCCAACCTGGCACAGATCGCAGGGCAGACGACCTTCGGCCTGATCGGCAACATCGGCTCTCTGATCGGCGACCAGTCGGCTGCTGACTACTGGGGCGGCATCGCGACGAACTACTGGTGGGAGCTCGCCGCGGGCCTCGTCTGGATCGCCATCATGACTTGGATCTGCTATCGCGGGATCGAGATTTCCGCTCGCCTGCAGCAGATCCTGCTCTCCATCGAGGTCGTCGTGCTGATCATCTTCGCCGTGTTCGCACTGGTCAAGGTGGGCACCGGCAACGGCGTCCCCGGAATCTCGATCCCTGTCAACATCGACTGGTTCAACCCGTTCACGCTGAACTTCGGTTCGGTTCTCGCGCCGGGGCTCTTGGCAGCGATCTTCATCTACTGGGGCTGGGACACCGCGGTGTCGATCAATGAAGAGACGGCGGACCCGTCGAAGACCCCCGGTCGCGCCGCGATCATCTCGACCGTCCTGCTGCTCGTGACCTACGCGATCGTCTCGACCGCGGCGGTGTCGTATGCGGGCATCGGCGACAAGGGCATCGGCCTCGCCAATGGCAACAACTCGGACAATGTCTTCCTGTCGCTCGGGCCGAAGCTGTTCGGTGACAGTCCGATCGGGCACATCCTGCTCATCCTGCTCACGATCTCGATCCTGACCTCGGCGTCCGCATCGACCCAGACCACGATCCTGCCGACCGCCCGCACCTCCCTTTCGATGGCCGTCTACAAGGCCATCCCGGAGAAGTTCGCGCGAATCCACCCGAAGTTCCTGACCCCGACCTGGTCGACGGTTGCCATGGGAATCGTCTCGGTCGCCTTCTACGGCCTCGTGACGCTCATCAACAACGATCTCCTCACCCCGCTGGTCGACTCGATCGGATTGATGATCGCGTTCTACTACGGCCTCACCGGGTTTGCCTGCGTCTGGTTCTACCGAAAGAGTTTCTATAAGACGTTCCGCGACACGATGATGCGATTCGTGTTCCCGCTGCTCGGCGGCCTGATGCTGGCCGCGGCCTTCATCTTCGGTCTCATCACCTATGCGGAAGCCGACTGGGAGGTCGACTCGCACAACAACGACCTCGCCGTGAATTTCTTCGGCTGGGTGGTCGGTGACGACGCCGTCATCGGGGTCGGCGGCATCCTCGTCGGACTCGTGCTGATGCTGGTCTGGCGCGCTCGCCGTCCCGACTTCTTCCAGGGCAAGACGCTCGCGAAGATGTCCGACGACTACGTACTGGCGCCGGGTGAAGGGCGCATCGCCACGTTCGGTCTTCCGGACTCCGGGCGGTTCCCCGATGTCATCGCGCCTGACCTGTCGAACCTTCCGAAGGGCCAGACGGCCATCGACGCTCGGACAGCCGAAGAGGTCGACGGCCCGAAGGACGAGTAGGCGAACCCTTCGAACTCCTCGAGCCTCGAGCCACGCGCTCGCCGCGCCCGAGACGTGATGCGAGGATGCCGAAAGTCGTGGAGAATAGGACCAACGTGCACCCAGCAGTCAGGACACCATGAACGTCTTCTACTTCATCATCGCCTTCGTGATTTTTCTCGGCGGCATTGCCCTGTTCGCTTTCGCGTTCGACGTTCCCAACTTCCAGGCGATCATGTTCCTCGGCGGTATCGCCGCGATCTCCATCTCCCTGGCCATCCCGTTCCACATCCTGGGTCACGGAGAACAGCGCTAGTTTCGGCGTGATCGCTGCGTCCTAAGCCACTGGGCCCTCAGCCGCTGGGCACCCAGCCACTGGGCCCTAAGTCGCTGGGCCCCAATTGGGCGACTCCGAGCGTTTCATCGGACCAACACCACCGGGTTCTGCTTAGGGTTCGGTGTGGTGAATCGACCGACGCCCCCGGCCCCGCGGCGCCCGCTGATCACCGATCTCGACCAGTCGGGCAGGAAACCCGCGCGCAAGGCGTCGGATCGCACCAACAACAAGCCCGGTCTTGCCAAGGCGAAACGCGGACGCGTGGTGCGAAACCGGGTGATCGCCATTGTCGCCATCCTGGCCGTGGTGGCGGTCGGGTACGTGGTCGTCAACTACGCGAGCTTCGTCGGCGGAATCACCCACGTGAACGCGATCGTGGGCGGAACATCCGCGGATAAGGACCAGAACATCCTGCTGGTGGGAGACGATCACCGTCCCGCCGGTGCCACCGCCGCGCAACTCGCGGAACTCGGAACAACCCAGGACGGCGGCAGCACCGATACCGACACGATCATGGTCCTGCACGTTCCCGCTGACGGCGCCAACCCGACGCTCATCTCATTCCCCCGCGACTCTTGGGTCAACATCCCCGGATTCGGCATGCACAAGATCAATTCGGCATTCGTGCTGGGAATGGCCAACGGCGGTGACAGCGGGGGAGCGCAACTGCTGATCAAGGTCATCCAGAACCTCACCGGCTTGACCATCGACCACTACGTGCGGATATCGCTGCTCGGTTTCTACAACGTGGTGAATGCTCTCGGTCCTGTGCAGGTGTGCCTGAAAGCCGCGGTGAATGATCCGTACTCGGGGATCAACCTGCCCGCCGGTTACTCGACGCTGAACGCGAAGGAAGCTTTGGCCTTCGTCCGGCAGCGACACGGACTGCCGGACGGGGACCTGGATCGCGAGATCCGCCAGCAGTATTTCCTTTCGATCGAAGCGCACCAGATCCTTACCGCCGGAACCCTGCTCAACCCGGTCAAGCTGCACAACGTCATCGGGGCCGTCAGCTCGTCGATCGAAACCGACAACGGACTGAACCTGCTCGACCTCGCTGCCCAGATCAAGGGGTTCGGGCACATCCAGTCCGCGACCATCCCGATCTCCGGCACGCCGACGATCCGTGTCAGTGGTTTTCCCGTGTCGATCGTGCAGTTGGATACCGCGGCGATTCCCGCTTTCATCGCGGGCATCGTCCACCCGAAGGTAGTTCCCACGCCGACCGCGATCGCCACGGTCAAGCCGTCCCAGATCACGGTGACGGTTCTCAACGGCAGCGGTGTCTCCGGAGCGGCTGCGACCGCGACGACCGCGCTCGACCAGCTCGGCTTCCACACCGGTACACCCGAAACCGCGATCCTCCAGTCGCTGACGACCGTCGAATACCCGGCAGCGGATGCCGCCGCCGCGAAGGTGGTCTCAAGCGTGCTGCCCGGCTCCACCCTGGCGGTCACGGCGGGCCTCACTCAGGTGCGCGTCGTTCTCGGTGCCGACCATGTGAAAGTCAGCGCTCCAGCGACCACCACGCCGACGGGTACCGCCACGGCCGCGCCGACGAACACCTACTCGTCCGCCTCCTGTGTCAACTAAGAACCGTGTCAACTAAACCTGTGTTTGCTAAGAGCCGTGTCGACTAGTCCGGATCCAGGGATGGCCACGCCCACACCGCTGCCTCCGCGAGGCTGGTACACGGATCCGGGCATTCCCGGCCGCGACCGCTGGTGGAACGGCACGAACTGGACGGAGTTCACGCACCGCTCCGCGTCCCCTCGGCGATCGATGTTCGGACCGACCTACGCCCGCGCGTTCTGGGCGGGGCCGAATCGTGCGGCGGGGCGATCGTTGTTCGTCGCTCGACTTGCCGTGATCGCATCGCTCCTGGGCATCGTGCTTGCGGTGACGGCGAGCAGGGCCGAGTCCACACCCCTCGCGGTCGTCGTTGCCGTTCTGGTTCTCGCGGGGGTCGTCTTGTCGCTGATCGGGGTGGTCTTCGGGATCGCTGGGGTGCGCCGCTCGAGCATCCAGGGTGCCCAGGTGCTGGCGATTTGGGGCCTGGTCCTGTCCAGCCTGTGGTTGCTGATCACGGGGCTCGAGGTGGGCGTGATGATCGCTGGGCTAGTTGGCCGGTAGCAACTCGCTCGTGAAGTTATCGAGCCGGGCGAGCAGGCCAGACCTGCGATTGTCCACCACATCGGACGGGCTGGGCTGCAGGTCGGACGGCGGCGGCACGATGCGGATGATGGTCGAGCAGGCCAGGTCCGAACAGATGTAGGTGCCGATGGTGTTGCCGTCGAGCCCCGCCTGGCCCGCCTTCGGCACGGTGAACATCGACACCTGGCTGCCGGGTTGGTGCGTGCGGCAGAGCGAGCACATCGCCGAGATTCCCCGCGACATCGTGGACGATGCGGAGCGCAGGATGATGCCGAACGGCTTTCCCTCGCGCCAATAGACGATGTAGCCCCGCTGCGCGAACGTCGGGTCGAGCCAACCGAGATACTCGCGGTCGGCCCAGACGGTCTCGTGCAGCCCCGGAAGAGGCATGCGTGCGATGGCGTCGTTCGACGCGTTGACAAAGGAGGCCCGGATCTGGGCTTCGGTCAGCGGCTCCATTCGACCACCCTCAGAAACCCTCGATCCCGTGTGGCACGTAGTGCTCCGTGAGTTGTTCGAGTTCGACATCGGTGAGCGTCAGCTCGACGGCCGCAGCGGCGTCCGCGAGATGGTTCGCCTTTGTCGCTCCGACGATCGGAGCGCTGACGGCCTGCTGCTGCGCTACCCATGCGAGAGCGACCTGTGCGCGAGGAACGTCGCGAGCGGCTGCGACAGAGGCAACCGCATCCACGATCTGCCGGTCGGAATCCTCGGTCTGGCGATAGAGGGTCTTGCCGAACTCGTCGGTTCCCGACCGCGACGTCGAGGCGTCATCCCAGTCGCGGGTGAGGCGGCCTCGAGCCAGCGGGCTCCACGGGATCACTCCCACCCCGCCGTCGAGGCACAGCGGATGCATCTCCCGCTCCTCTTCGCGGTTGAGGAGGTTGTACTGGTCCTGCATCGACACGAATTTCGTCCAGCCGTTCAGTTCGGCCGCGTACTGCATTTTCGAGAACTGCCAGGCGTACATCGACGATGCGCCGATGTAGCGCGCTTTGCCCGCCCTGACCACATCGTGGAGCGCTTCCATCGTCTCCTCGACCGGCACCCGAGGATCGAATCGATGGATCTGGTACAGGTCGATGTAGTCGGTGCCGAGGCGGGTCAGCGACGCATCGACCTCGTTCATGATGGCCTTCCGCGAGAGGCCGTGACCGTAGGGCCCGGGACGCATGATGCCGTGCACCTTGGTCGCGATGACGACATCCTCGCGACTCGCGAATTCTCGCAGCAGCGTGCCCGTGATCTCCTCGCTGCTTCCGAGCGAATAGACGTTGGCCGTGTCGAACGTGGTGATTCCGAGCTCTATCGCCTGCTTGAAGAACGGACGGCTCTCGTCGAGGCCGACGCTCCACGCGTGGTTCCCGCGGCCGGGCTCGCCATACGACATACACCCGAGGATGACCGCTGAGACTTCGAGGCCGCTGTTGCCGAGGGATCGGGTTTCCATGTCTCCAGCCTAGACACGATTGAATTGCCGTATGTCTGACGTGCACACCTCGCTGATCGCGCGACTCCGAGACGATCTCACCGCCGCGCGATTCACGGTGGGGCATCTCGAGGAGCTGTGGGGAGTGGATGCCGCGGCCGCCCTGGGACGTGGCCACCGCGTCGCGGCAGAGCGCGCACTGGGTCGGCTCGGTGCTACCGACCCGGCCGCAACCCTTGCTCGTGTCTTCGTGCTCGGTCTCACGGTCGGGGCAGACGAACTGGCAGGGGCGCTGCCGACTCTCGGTCTCGAGGGTGCGATCGAACTCGGGCTCGCGACGGCCGGCGGTGCGCCGATGCTCGACCTGCGCCCCTATGCCTTCACCGACGACTGGGGCCCGGCCGAGTGGTGGGTCGCCAGTGACCTCGGCGAGCTCGCGCTGGGTTCCGCCCTGCCGGAAGATCATGTGCTCGGCGTCGGCGGCGCATCCATCACCCTTGCCGGGCTGCAGGTGCAGAAGTCCTCGCGACGCACGCTGGACCTCGGAACCGGATGCGGCATCCAGGCCATGCACGCCAGCCGCCATTCCGGCCGAGTGGTCGCCACCGACATCTCGCGCCGTGCGCTCGAGATCGCGGCGCTCAATGCCGAGCTCAACAACATCCACTCGATCGAGTTTCGACTCGGCGACATGTTCGAGCCGGTCGCCGGCGAGACATTCGACTACATCGTGACGAACCCGCCGTTTGTGATAACACCGCGACGCCCGGGGGTGCCGACCTATGAGTATCGCGATGCCGGCCGGGTCGGCGACGCCATCGTCGCGGAGGTGGTCGCTGGCGCGTCGCGGCACCTGGCTCCCGGTGGCATCGCCCAGCTTCTCGGTAATTGGGAGTATCGGGACGGGCGGCCCGGGCTCGAGCGCATCGCCTCGTGGTTGGATTCGGCGGAACTCGATGGCTGGGTCGTCGAGCGGGAGACCCAGGATCCGGCGCTGTACGCCGAGACCTGGATCCGAGACGGCGGAACACGGGTCGGCGCGGAATCCGACGATCTTGAGAACGCGTGGCTTGATGACTTCGAGGCGCGCGGCGTAACCGCCGTCGGATTCGGTTACGTCACTCTCCGCAAGCCCGGTGGTGGATTGGAGGCGCCCGGCACCTCGCACCTCCGTCGTCTCGAGCAGCTCGATGGCCCCGTGGCGACCGGGCTCGGGGCGCAGATCGAGGCGACCCTCGCCGGCCACGACTGGCAGGCCCGCCGCGACGACGCAGAACTCGCTCGCGCGCTGCTGACTGCCGCTCCCGACGTGACGGAGGAGCGGCATTATTGGCCGGGCGACGAACATCCCGCCGTCATGAACCTTGTCCAGGGCGGTGGATTTCGGCGCAGTTATCCTTTGGGCACCGCGCTTGCGGCGGTAGTCGGCGCCTGCGACGGCGAACTGAGCGTCGGAGCGATTTGCGCCGCCGTGTCGGAGCTGCTGGAGGTGGACTCAGCCGCCCTGCTCGACGACGTTCTGCCCGGCATCCGCGAGCTGGTCACCGTGGGGATGCTCCTGCCCTGATCGGGCCCTGCTAGGCCTCTAGCGTGCCCGCCCTGCGGATGCTCACGAACTGCGAAATGCCGAGGTAGGTGACGAGACCCAGGATCACCACCGCGAGAACCAGGCTGACCGGGCCCGTGCCGAACCCGAGCCCGCCGTGGATGTGCGCGCCTGAAAACCAGTCGGCGAACGACGCGCCGAGCGGCCTGGTCGTGACGTAGGCGAACCAGAACGCGAAGATCGCGTTGAGTCGCAGCTTCCACCATGCGATCAGGGGAAGCAGGATGATGACGCCGAACATGATCCCCGAGACCAGGTCCCCGAGGTGCAATGTGCTCGCGGTGAAGTCGCCGGCGGCGGTGCCCAGCGCGAACGTGGAGAGCACGGCACCCCAGTAGAAGAACTCGCGAGGACGCGAGGTGATGCTGTGAATCGAGAGCGTCTTCTGCGTCAGGCGCCAGCCGGTGAAGACCGCGGCCAGGATGATCGCGAAACCCACCGTCGAAACCCAGTAGGGGACGCCGAGGGCTGCGTGGATCGAATCCGCGACCATCGTGCCGAAGATACTGACCATGACGACCGCGAACCAGTAGACGCCCGCGATGTAGCGGCGAACGGCGAACTGCGTGATCAGGGCCGCGGCGAAGACAACACCGCCCAGCGAGACGGCGAGAACGGGCCCGAGCGTGTGGACGAAATAGTCGGAGGTCGACTCGCCCATGGCGGTCGTCATGATCTTCGTGATCCAGAACACCACGGTGACCTCGGGCACCTTGCTCACGGTGTTTCGCAACGACGGCATGGGAAAAGTGTTGCCGAGCCAGATTTCCGGATCCTGTGAGAGATCTGTGCGCGTGTGTGCCCGAGTCGAGCTCTAGGCGGTCGTGCCGTCGACGAGCGACTCGCCCGAACGTGCGTGCCTCACGATGGACAGCCGCGGCGACCAGTGCTCGATCGATACCCTCACTCTCAGCTGGTGGCGCCGGAGATCATCATCCCGACCCCCGGTCCCCACGTCGAGACGATCCAGCCCATCATGGGGCCACCGAGAGCCTGGCCACCGAGCAGCACGAGAACGTACAGCGACATCACCCGGCCTCGGATGCCGATGTTCGACGACATCTGAACCAGTGAGTTGGCGGCGGTGATGAAGAGCAGGTTGGCGACGCCGAGGGCCACGAGCGTCGCACCGAAGCCGATCTCGTTGTGCATCAGGCCGCCGACCGCCTGGAGCGCACCCCAGAGGCCGCCCATCAGCATCACGGTGCGGAGTCGGATGCCGGTGCGGCGGGTCGAGAGAATGGCCCCGGTGAACGCTCCGGCTGCTATCAGGGTGTTGAAGAGGCCATACCCGGCGGCCCCGACCTTGAAGACGTCGTTCGCGTACGCCGTGAGAATGACGGGCGTGGTGAGCGCGAACAGCGACAGCACCGCGAGCATCACGATCGTCCAGAGGATGGCCGGCTTCCGCACCACATAGGCGAGCCCCTGCTTCAGCTGTCCCTTAGCGCGAGGGACCGGCGTGATCCGTTGCAGCTTCGACTTCTTCAGCGCGGCCAGTGTGAGAACGGTCACCACGCAGCTCAGCGCGTTGATCGCGAAGGCCCAGCCAGCGCCGACCGCTTCGAGCAGGAAACCGGCCACTGCCGGTCCGATCAGCCCGCCGAGCTGGAACACCGACGAGTTGATGCTGATGGCGTTTCGCAGGTGTCTCGGGCCCACGAGCTCGCTGGCGAAGACCTGTCTGGTCGGGTTGTCGATGACCGTGACCAGCCCCACGACGAACGCGATCGTCCAGATGTGCCAGACCTGCACGGTGCCGGTGAGTGCGAGCACGGCCAGAAGCGCGGCGAGGGCACCGGTGGTGCCCTGGGTGATCATCAGCAGCATCCGTTTGGAGTAGCGGTCGACGACCAGTCCGCCCCAGAGCCCGAAGACGAGCATGGGCGTGAATTGCATCGCAACCGTTATGCCGACCGCCGTCACGCTGTGGGAGAGCGTGAGCACAAGCCAGTCCTGCGCGATGCGCTGCATCCAGGTTCCGGACATCGCGAGGACGTTGGAAATCGTGAACAGCCGGAAATTCGGCACTCGAAGCGAGCTGAAGCTCTGGCTCCATGGGGTTCGCCCCGCGATCACCGGCATCGGCTCGGTGGGTGGATTCGCAGACGAGGGTGCGGTGGTGGTTGCTGTCACTGGTTTGACGGTACGCGAACTGCGACTATTCTCTAACTAAATTGAACCTATATCTGTCATTGGATTTTGTAATGACAGACCGATTGCGAGGAGTGACGATGTTCGATCCCGTCCTGCTCACGACATTTCTCGCCGTCGCCGAGACGAGAAGCTTCACGGGCGCCGGTCTCCAGCTGGGGCTGAGCCAGCCGACCGTGAGCCAGCACATCCGCAGGCTCGAGGATGCGGCCGGCCGCACCCTGGTCTCGCGCGACACCCGGGACGTTCGGCTCACCGACAACGGCGAAGCGATGGCCGGTTTCGCTCGCACCATCCTCGCGGCGCAGTCGGTCGCGACCAGTTATTTCTCCGGTTCGGCCATGCGCGGACGACTCCGCTTCGGCGCGGGGGACGACCTCGCCATCACGCAGCTGCCACGCATCCTGCGCCACTTCCGGCAGCTCTACCCGCAAGTCAACCTCGAGCTGACCGTCAGCCAGACGGGGCCGCTCATCCGCCGCCTGCACGGGGGCCAGCTCGACCTGGTGTTCCTCAAGTCCGCTCCCGACGAAAACCCCGACGGTGTGCGGGTCAGCCGCGACACCATGGTCTGGCTCGGGCACGAGAAGACAGTGATCGAGCCTGACCAGCCGGTGCCGGTGGTCGCCTACCAGGCACCCAGCTTCAGTCGTCAGCGAGGGATCGACGCGCTCGAGTCGGTGGGCCGCACGTGGCGGATCACCTGTAATTCGCGTGAGGTGAGCGGCCTGCTCGCGGCCGTGCGAGCGGGACTGGGAGTCGCGGTGTTCCCCAACACGCTGATCCCGGATGACCTGGTGAAGGTCACCAACAGGTTCGGCCTGCCCGACCTCGGCGAGGTCGACTTCACGCTGCTGCGGAACCCCAGCGCACCGGCGGAAGCGACAGATGCGTTGATCTCCGCAATTCTCGGACGTCAATTGGCGCGCGGCTAGTACTCTCGCCGAGTGACTGACGATCCCTACGGCGCCGATCCATACGGGCGCGACGTGCTGGCCGACTTCGGACGGCGCGCCCCGAAGGTGCAGCCGGTCGTTGTCGAAGCCGAGCGAGGGCTCGTGGTGGAAGAGACCCGCACCGGTTTTGTGGGCGCGGTCGTCGGCTATGAGGGTCGACTACTGCGACTTGAAGATCGCCACGGCAACATCCGACTCTTCCCGGTGGGCCCCGGGTTTCTCATCGACGGCAAACCGGTCGCGCTGCGGCTACCGAAGGTGCCC
>Ga0302314_10021994_pt1 | contig 10479 bp, 10 predicted proteins | sample III_Palsa_N2_3_FD_200533 | JGI IMG/M metagenome (GOLD analysis project Ga0302314, IMG submission 200533) | Peat permafrost microbial communities from Stordalen Mire near Abisko, Sweden - III_Palsa_N2_3 | ecosystem: Environmental > Terrestrial > Soil > Palsa > Peat permafrost | place: Sweden... | reverse complement strand
AAAACCGCGCACCGGCACCCCACCACGACGTCGGAAAGACCGTGAAGCGCGAACTCACACTCGAAGCCCACCGCGCCGCCGCAGGATAAACGTCAAGCTAAGGGCGGGGAGCCTGCGGCAAGTCCGTGCCGCCCGGGCGTGGCGATAGGGCTGTGGTGGTCGCGCGATAGGCATCTGCACGAGGGATGCCAGGCCGCTTCTCAAGAATCGGTGGAGTCCGGCGGCCACAAGGGCTGCAGGCGGGAAGGATCTGAAATGTCTCGCAAGGGCTTCATCCGGGTTGGTGCACTGGCGCTTGTCGCCTCCACGACTGTGCTGGCCCTGCCGGGCCTGGCCAGCGCCAGTGTGTCCCCCACCCCCGTGGTCGCCGACTCGGCCTGCCAGGCCCTGGAGCTGACCAAGACCATCTCGGGCCACGACCACATGTTCGTGGACCCGACGGTCGACAACAGCTCCTGTCTCTACGGGATCTGGAACGACAACTCCGGCTCCTGGTCGTACCTCTCGTCGTCCCCCGCCGGGGACCAGCCGGCGCCCGACGGCGTGTACGACGGCCCGGGCCAGAGCCTGCAGGTCGTGGTGATCGACCAGGCGAACGGCGACAGCGGCTGGGGCCGCTCGAACTGACCCCGGCGAAGGCCGTACCGGCCCACCGCCGTATGTGCACGTCCAGTGTTGTTCGTGGCCGTGGCCTATCACCGTTGCCGGGAACGGGATAGGGTCACGCCAGTTATGAACATGACACTGGTGGGGGTCCATTGATCTTCGGTGTCCTGGGGCCGCTGCTGGTGGAGGACAGTCAGGGCCCACGGCTGCTCGCGGCGCCGAAACAGCGGGTCCTCCTTGCGTCGCTGCTACTACGGCCCAACCAGGTCGTCCCGGTGTCCGAGCTGCTGGATCGGCTGTGGGGGGAGAGCCATCCGGTCAGCGCACTGGCGGCCGTGCACAACCACATGGCCCGGCTTCGGCGTTCGTTGGGCGCCGAGGCCGGTGCCAGGATCCGGACCAGGTCGCCCGGATACCTCGCCGAGATCCGGGACGACGAGGAACTGGACCTGGCCCGGTTCCACTCACTGCACACCGCCGCCGCGGCCGAGGCCGAGCACGGCGCCTACGACCGGGCCGCAGCCATGCTGCGACAGGCGCTTGGGCTGTGGCGCGGGAACGCCCTCAGCGATGTGCCCGCGACCACGGTGCGCTCCCGGGACGGCGAGCAACTCGACGAGCTGCGACTGGTCGTGTGGCAGCAGCGCATCGAGTACGACCTGGAGAGAGGGGCGGGGGAGGCCCTGCTGCCCGAGTTGCGCGAACTACTGGCCGCGCACCCGTTCCAGGAGGGCCTGTACGGCCAACTCATGCGCGCCCTCTACCAGGCAGGGCGGCAGGCCGACGCACTGGGCGTGTTCCGGGCGGCACGCACCACGCTCCTCGACGAGCTGGGCGTCGAACCAGGACCCGCACTCCAGCAGGTCCACGAAAGCCTGCTGCAGCAGGACCCGGACCTGACGCAGGTGCGCGCCGCCCGGCTCCGGCCCCCGCAGTCCCGCCGTCGGGACGAACCGATGCGCGTTCCGGTCCAACTCCCGCCCGGGGTGCCCGACTTCACCGGACGCCTCGACGAGTGCGCGGCACTGGCCGCCGTGCTGGCCACGGACTCCGGCCACGGCCCCCTGATCGTCGCGATATCGGGGCAGGCCGGGATCGGCAAGACCGAGCTCGCGCTGCAGGCGGCCTGGCAGGTGCGCGACGCCTTCCCCGACGGGGTGCTCTTCGCCGACCTGCAGGGGCAGCAGAGCCGACCGGCCGACCCCGCCGATGTGCTGGCCGCCTTCGCGCGCGCCCTGGGCACCGAAGGGATGGCCATCCCGGCCGAACGGGACGCCCGCGCGGCCCTCTACCGCAGCCTGACCGCAGGGCGCCGACTGCTGGTGGTACTCGACAACGCCGCCGACAGCGCCCAGGTGCGCCCGCTGCTCCCGGGACCCGGCAGCGCGGCCCTGGTCACCAACAGGCGCCGGCTGACCGGCCTGGCCGGGGCGCACGCGTTCGACCTGGGGATCCTCTCCGCGACCGAAGCCGCCGCCTTGTTCCGGACCGTCGCGGGCCGGGGCCACGCCGAGCCGGACGCTGTCGCCGCGATCGCGGCCCGCTGCGGCTACCTGCCGCTGGCGCTGCGCATCTCCGGGGCACGGCTGGCCGCTCGACCGGCCTGGACCATGCGGGAGATCGCCGAACGACTCGCCGACAGCTGCCACCGCCTGGACGAGCTGCGCACCGAGGACATGGACGTACGAGCCAGCCTCATGCTCAGCTATGCCGCCCTGCCCGAGCCGAACGCCCGGGCCTTCCGGCTGCTCGCCCTGTCGGATGCACCGACCGTCCCACTGCCCATCGCGGCAGCGATGCTCGACCTGCCCCTGCGGGTCTCCGAACAGGTACTGGAGGACCTGGTCGACGCACACCTGCTGACCTGCCCACGGCAGGGCTCCTACGGCTTCCACGACCTGCCACGGCTGTTCGGCAAGGAGCGCGCGGACGACGCCGAGACGGCCGAGGACCAGCTCGCGGCGCTGCGCCGCGGAGCCGGTGCCGTCCTGCTGCTGCTGGACCGGGTGAGCCCCGGCAGCCGGCTGAGGATGAGAAGCGGCACACCGTTCGTCGGGGAGCCGAGACTCCCCGACTCCGAGGGGCAGCGGTGGACGGCCGACGAACTGGAGAACATGTGCACATGGATCCGGCAGCTCCTCGGCACCGAAGGGCTGCCGGTCACGCTGTCCTCGGACCTGCTGGAAGCCATGTCCCCATCACTGATCGTGGGCGGCTTCTGGACGGATCTGGACAGCTGCGCCCACGCCGTGCTCGCCACCGCGCTCGAGCAGGCCGATGAACAGGCGCAGTCCAGCGCCCACCGCGCCATCGGCACGGTCGCGACCTTCCGGCAGGACGTCAGCACCGGCCGGGACCACCTCGAGCAGGCGCTTGCGTGCGCCGAACGCGCCCACGACGACTACTGCGTGGCCAATGCCGCGCTGATCCTCGGCCGATTGCTGGGCGACACCGGGGAGCACCCGGCGGCCATCGCGGCGCTCACCCGGTCCGCACGGATCTACGGTGAAGCGGATCTCGACTACAAGCTCGGCACGGCGCTCAACTACCTGGGCAAGGAGTACCTGGCCACCGGTGACACCGACGCGGCACTCGCCCGGCTCCAGGAGGGCCTGGAGCTGAGCCTGAAGATCGGTGACGAACGCCTGGAGGCGATGTCCCGCTATCTGCTCGGAACGGCGTATCTGGCCGCAGGGGACACGCAGTCGGCGATCGGCTTCGGCCAGCAGGCAGTCTCCTTGGCACGAGCCAATCAGTCCGTGCTCGGCGAGGCCCATGCCTGCCTCTACCTCGGTCGCTCGCTGCGCCTGGCGCGGCGCCACCGCGAGGCGGCGGCCCAGTTCGACCAGGCGGCCGCCCTCTTCGACCGCCTGGGCGACAAGTCGGGTGCCGAAATCGCCCGAAGCTCCTGAGTACTTCCGGACCGTTGGCTGCCGTTACACCTCGGCCCCGGGCATCGACGGGACCAGGCGCGGCGTGCCGTCGGCGGTGGCCGTGTGCCGCCCGCGCCACCGCGGGGCGACAGGCGGCTTCGCGGCTGCGCCCGGCATCGCGACGGACCTGATCAGCTCCCCTGCGCGCCCGCGGATGTCGATGCGGACCGGCAGCGTGCGGCCCTGCACGCTGGTCCCGCCGGGACCGGCCAGGTGCTGCTGTCCCAGCACCTCCGTCACGGCCGTGACCAGCGCCGCCGCCACGGCATCCCCGGTGATCTGCCCGATGTCGTCCCTGAGCCAGTGCAGCGCGAGCACCCAGTCACCGCGTCGGGTCCCCGAGCGGGGCTGGGTGGGCTCCGCACTGAGGCCGAGCTCGGCGAACGCCTCGATCAGCGACTCCACGTCCTGGCCGTCGAGGTGCTGGAAGTTCTCTTCGATGAGCAGCTGAGCCATGACGTTCCCCCATGTGATGGTCGGTCCGGGGAAGTCCGTCCTGCGACGAAGCCGAACCCCCGAGGCCGACAGGACGTGCTACCAGAGGTCCCTGACGACGGATTAGCGATCTCCATGACAATGACGGTCGTTCCGGCCCGCACGGTTGCCGCTGTCGACAATCTTGATACATTCCGCACGCACCGACCCCGGGCCTTAACGCGCCCTTGGCAGCACCTCTGAGGGAGAGTGTCTTCCCAGTCATCCCTGTAGGCCGCATGATTGGCGTGGCAGCGACAATGACGTCGTTTGGGGGCAGCCGTGCGATACCAGACCGTGCTGGACCGACTCCAGCAGGCAGTGCGAGCGACCACGGCACCGGGGAAGGTCGCCACGTCCATCCCGGCGCTGGCCGACGTGGACCCGGCGTGCTTCGGCTTCGCCCTCGCGGGCCTCCACCGCACCGACGAGGTGCAGGGGGTCGGGGACTGGCAGGTACCGTTCTCCATCCAGTCGGTCTCCAAGGTCTTCACCCTCGCCCTGGTCCTGGCCGCCGACGGCGACTCGCTGTGGCGCCAGGTCGGCAAGGAGCCCTCCGGATCCGCGTTCAACTCCCTCGCCCAGCTGGAGCGCGAAGGCGGAATCCCGCGCAACCCGTTCGTGAACGCGGGCGCGCTCATCGTCACCGACCGGCTGCAGACCCTGACCGGTGATGCGAGCGCCGCCCTGCGCGACTTCCTGCGTGCCGAAAGCGGAAACCCCGCACTCGACTTCGACGACGAGGTGGCGCGCTCCGAGCACCGGCACGGCTACCGCAACGCCGCCCTCGCCAACCTCCTCGCCGACTTCGGCAGACTCGACAACCCCGTCCCGCTCGTCCTCGACCAGTACATCCGGCAGTGCTCCCTGACCATGAGCTGCAGCGACCTGGCCCTCGCCGCCCGCTTCCTGGCCCGCCACGGAGTGCGCGCCGACGGCAGCCGCCTGCTCACCCGCAGCGAAGCCAAACGCATCAACGCCGTCATGCTCATCGGCGGCACCTACGACGCCGCAGGCGAGTTCGCCCACCGAGTCGGCCTGCCCGCCAAGAGCGGCATCGGCGGCGGCATCCTCGCCGTGGTCCCCGGCCGCTGCACCGTGTGCGCGTGGGGACCTGCCCTCGACGAGCACGGCAACTCCGTCGCCGCCATCGCCGCCCTGGACCACTTCACCACCCTCACCGGCTGGTCCGTCTTCTGACGGGATGGGCGCCGACCTGGCGAGAGTCGAGTCAGGAGGCGACGATGCCCTCGCTGCCGGCTCCGCTGGGAACGGCCACGGTGACCCTTGCGGTCGCGGATGTGCCGATGCCACGCCGGTTCGGGCGTGGCATGTCGGCGTGCGATCACTGGCGATACGTCATGATATGTCCAGGTTCGAGAACGCCGACTCCGGGCGCGCCGTCGGGATCGGCTCAGGAGAGGACGGCGGGCCTGAGGGTCTGGGCGCACCACTGCTCGAAGCCGGTGGGGGAGGCGGTGTCCGGGGTGCGGGCGACGCCGGCGTCCAGGCCCTGGTCCTTGGCCCGCTTCATGTCGGCGATGCCCTGGACGAATGCCTCGTTGAGGCCGTAGCCGACGAGGGTGGTGCGCAGCTCGTCGAGCGGCTGGCGTTCGTAGCGGACGGGGCGGCCGAGCTGTGCGGTCATGATGCGGGCCAGGTCGTTGGGGGACAGGTCCTGCGGCCCGAGGACCGGGACGCTGCCGGTGCCGGTCCACGAGCGGTCCAGCAGCAGTCCTGCGGCGACGGCCGCGATGTCGGCGACGGCGACGAACGGGGCCTTGCGGTCGGCGTCGACGACATCGGTGAAGACGCCCCTGTCGCGGATCGAGTCGGCCTCCTCCAGGAGGTTCTCGAAGAAGGACGGGTTGGCCAGGGCCCGGTAGGCGACACCGGTACCGGCGATGAGGTCGTCCATGGCGAGGGAGGCGGTGACCAGTCCGGCGCGGTCGGCGACCGGGGTGCCGCGGCCGAGCGCCGAGACCCCGACGACATGGCCGACACCGTGGACAGCGAGCGCCTTCGCGGCGGGCCGGGTGAAGCCGCTGTAGACGTCGTGCGGGGCCAGGGAGGCGTCCGGGGGGACGAGCCAGAAGACGGCGTCCGCACCCTCGAAGGCGCGGTCGAGGACCGCGGCGTCCCCGTGCGAGCCGGTGACCACCTCGACACGTTCGCGCGCCGCGTCCGGCAGCCGGGCGGGGTCGCGCACGATCACGCGCAGTTCCTCACCGGCGGAGGGGGCGGACTCCAGGAGCTCGGAAAGCAGGTGACGGCCGATGTTCCCGGTGGGGGCGGTAATGACGATCATGAAAACCTCGCAGGTCGTGCTGGATCGGTACGCCCCTCATCCTGCGGAGGACTGCTGTGTTGCCACAATGGGAACTTCAGCACGGAATCATTGACTGAAATGGAATGATGCTGGTGAACAGCCCAGAGCCGGTCATCGACGCCAATCTCGCCATCGCGCTGGACGCCCTGCTGGCCGAGCACAGCGTCACCCGCGCCGCCGCCCGCCTGCACACCTCGCCCGCGGCCATGAGCCGCACCCTCGCCCGCCTCCGCCGCATCCTGCAGGACCCCCTCCTGGTCCGGGCCGGACAGACGATGGTCCCCACCCCACGCGCCCAGGCCCTGCGCGACGAAGCCGCCGCCGTGGTCCGCAGCCTCGGGGAACTGCTCAGCCCCGGCACAGGCGTCGACCCCGCCGGTCTGCGCAGCACCTTCATCCTCCAGGCCGCCGACCTGGTCGGCGCGGCACTGGCCCCCGGACTGCTGCAACTGGCCCAGCAGGAAGCCCCGGGGGTCTCGTTCCGGCTCCGGGCCGAAGAGCTGGAGGCCGGAACCGCCCTCCGCGACGGCCGGATCGACCTGGAGATCGGATCCATCGACCACGTGGACCCCGAAACCCGGATCGAAGAACTGGTCAGCCTCCGCATGATGGCGGCCGTCCGGCCAGGCCACCCCCTCACCGAAGGACTCCTGACCCCGGCCCGGCTCGCCGCCGCCCAGCACGTCGCGGTCAGCCGCCGGGGCCGGTTCACCGGGCCCCTCGACACCGTCCTGGCCGAGCAGAACCTCCACCGGCGGGTCAGCGTGGTCCTCCCCAGCCACCTGGCCGCAATGGCCCTCGCCACCCGCAGCGACCTCGTCTGCCTCGTACCTGCCGCACCCCCCGGCGCCGCCCCCTCACCCTTCACCGACGACGCCACCGCCTTCGGACTGCACCTCCTGGACATCCCCCTGACGCTGCCACCACTGACCATCGGCATGGCCTGGCACCCCCGGCACACAGCCGACGGAGCCCACCACTGGCTCCGCAACGCCATCCGCCGAACCCTCCGCAGGCGACCGGAGCAGTCCTCGGGCACTACAGGGTGAACAGCGACCGCCGCACCCCCACGCGAGACAGCGTCGGTTGTTGCGGACGGTGTCCAGGCGCTGCCACATCCGCCGACTCCCTACCTGCTGACGCCATTTCGGTGTCTGTGGCGTAGTCGTCGGTGAACTCGCCGGCGATGATGCCCTCTGCGAAGACCCGGAACCCGGCACGGGAGGTGCGGCCCGGAAGTCCTTGGCCTAGCCTCGGACCCCATGAACCGCTTCGCTGTGCCACGGCCACTGACCGAGGCAGAGGTGGCCGAGGCCGAAGCCCAGCTCGGAGTCGGTCTCCCTCACGAGTACCGCCGTTACCTGTTGCAGGTGAGCGCTGGTGGCGCCGTCGCTCAGCTCGAGAAGACGGACAACGGTTGGCGGTGGGCGGGGAACAGCACGAGGCGGTGCGACCTGCTGTCCCTGTCCTTCCCCCACCCAGACTCCTATGAGGACGCCGATGACGAGCTGTATCGGCGCCTGCCTCAGGCCGCGGACTACCCGGATGAGGACGCGTTCTCGGCGGCCGTGGGTGCCTGGAACGCCGAGTACGCGGAGTTCGACGAGCGCAAGACGACGGGCTCCGTGGTCGCGAAGGAGCACGGTTGTGGATTCGCCACGTTGCTGGTGATCACGGGCTCTCTCGCCGGCACCCTGTGGTGGGACGGACGGGCCACCTGCGACCTGATCGTCCCGCTGTCCCTCGACCACGCCGGCGGCGCGCGACCCGTGACGTTCGGCGAATGGCTGGGGCGTGACTCCTGGGACCTGCTGCCGCCGGGCTGGGGATGAGGGGGCCCGGCGTCATCGAACCACCGTCGCACCGACCTTGACGCGCTACTGCATCAACTGCGCCAAGGCGGACATGACTGATCACCCGTCAGTTGTGCAGTTCTGCGCTCAGGATGAAGTGGTCCGTCTCCTGCGTCTCGGCGACCCGGACGTGGACGGTGCTGTCGTCGGTGAAGCGCAGGGTGAAGACCGGATCGAGGCCCATCAGAAAGTCGAAGCCTTCCCGGTCCTCGACGGTCCAGGGGTTCACGGCCACTGCCTGCGCGCTCCAGGCTCCTGGCGTGGCGGAGACGGCGACAAAGACATCGAACCTGCCGAGACAGGTGGAGGGATTGGCCCACCATTCCAGTGTGGCGACGGCTTCGTAGGGGTTCATGCGTAGAGTCTGGCGTCTGCCCGGCATCCCGCAGCGACTCTTGTCGCCGCAGGATGCCGGTCCGCGCCGGGATCGGCCGGGCTCCGGCCGGTCGAGCGGGTCAGTTGAGGCCGAGCGTGCTCGCGACCTGGTCGGCCATCTCGGCTTCGCCGAGGGCGTTCGGGTGGACGGGGACGTAGTTGGTGCCGAACAGCAGCGGCTCGACCCAGCGGGTGCCGACCGGTTCGCAGGCGTCGTGTCCGTTGGAGGCTGCGGACATGTCGACGTAGGTCACGCCCGTCGCCTCCGCCGCGCGCTCAATGGCCGCGTTCAGGTGGCCCTCCAGCTCCCGGAGGTAGGGGATGTCACCCGAGGCGAGCGGCATCTTGGCGTAGCAGCCGGAGACGGCCTCGGCCGGCACGATCCAGGGGTAGCCGAGGATGGCGACACGCGCGTTCGGGGCCTTGGCCTTCACCGCGTCCAGTGCGGCCACCAGCGCCGGATAGGTGGTGGAGTCGATCGAGTTGTCGAAGCTGGATCCGTAGAGGCTCTCGCACGGGTGCCCGTAGCCGAGGGTCAGCACGCCCGCGGAGGCGCAGGCGAGGATGGCGTCGACGAAGGTGTTGTTGTCGTTGCCGCCGATGGTCATCGTGACCAGGTTGGTGCTGTCGCTGAGCGCGTCGAGCTGCGGGGCGACGCCGGGGTACTGCGATCCGGCGAAGTCCCCGGTCTCGGCGCCGCCGCAGGTCACGTCGGTGAGCTGTGCCCCGATCTGCGCGGCGAGGTCGTGCGGGTAGTTCGCCGTCGAGCGGGCGCACTCCAGTGGAGCGCTGAGGTCGATCGGGAGCACGCCCGAGCCCGCGCTGTAGCTGTCGCCGAGGGCGACATAGTTGAGGGGTGCGGGGGTTGACGCATGGGCGGGTGCGGCAAGGCCCAGGGCGCTGATCGTTCCGGCGGCGACCGCCATGGCAGCCAGTCTTCGGGCGCGGGAGGTGGCACTGATCGGCATGCGGGTCTCCTTGAATCCGGGGGTGGGTCCGTACAGGGAGGTGCTGGTACCCGCAGAGGTCGAAGCGTGCGGGAGCCCCGGTACACATGGGGGTTCCATGTGTACGGCGGATGCCGTCGACGTTTCCACGAAGTTACCGATCGGAAAGTTACCTACCGGTCAGAAACTTGGTCAATACTTCTGACAAGGTTCATCAGAGCTCTATGACGACTCGTCAGCACGATGCAGTGAGCCCGCCCCGGGCTCCTGTCGAGTTGGGCTCTCGGTCAGGACAGGCCCTGGGCGGCCCGGACGGTCTCCAGGAGGGCGTCCTCGGTCGGCGTGGGCTCAAGGCCGAAGGCCTTCTGCGCCTGGGTCGAGTCGATGACGAACGGTCGGTCGAACTGGTAGCGGACCTCCGGGATCTCCCGGGCCGCCGCGTTGAACACGCCGGCCAGGCGGAGCAGGGCGTTGGGCATCCGGGCCGTGCGGGCGGCGGGGGCGGCGGCCAGGGTGGCGGCGAGGCCCGCGAGTTCGCGGACGGACATCGGCGGCAAGGTCGGGGCGTGCCAGGGCGCGGCCCCAGGCCGACTCGTCGTCGGCGACGGCGACCTGGCCTGGTGCGCCGAGGACGCCGCCCGGTGGGCGGAGCAGAGGCCGCCGCGCTGGGCCGAGGAAGGACTGGCTCCACCCGACGGGCCGGTTCAGCGGTCCTGGGTGCCGATGCGCCAGGCGCCCAGGGCGATCAGGAAGGACAGCAGTTGGAAGCCGGTGCACCACCAGGCGGTGCCGGTGTGGCCCTCCATCCAGGCGTCGACGGCCAGGCTCAGTGCCCACAGTTGGCCCACGACGATGCTGAGCACGACCAGCAGCCGGGCGGTGAGCAGCGCCGAGCGCTCGGGCTCCTGCTCGGTGCCGGCGCCCGGGCCGGGGCCGCTGTGCAGGATCCGGGCGTCGGCATA
>Ga0302314_10021992_pt1 | contig 10480 bp, 6 predicted proteins | sample III_Palsa_N2_3_FD_200533 | JGI IMG/M metagenome (GOLD analysis project Ga0302314, IMG submission 200533) | Peat permafrost microbial communities from Stordalen Mire near Abisko, Sweden - III_Palsa_N2_3 | ecosystem: Environmental > Terrestrial > Soil > Palsa > Peat permafrost | place: Sweden... | reverse complement strand
CCTGTCCTCGCGCTCACTCGACAACTTCAAGCGCACCTACCGCACCGTCGACGTCCTTCTCATCGACGACGTCCAGTTCCTCGCCAGTAAGGCCAAGACCGAAGAGGAGTTCTTCCACACCTTCAATGCCCTTTACGAGACAGGGCGACAGCTCGTCCTGACCTGCGATCGGCTTCCGTGCGAGCTCGTCAACATCGCGGAACGCTTACGAGAGCGCTTCGAATGCGGTCTCGTCGCTGACATCAGCCCGCCTGATCTCGCAACCCGCCTGACCATCCTCCGCAAGCGCGCGGCACTCGACAACATCGAGCTCGGCGACCCCAGCGTTCTCGAGTTGATCGCGTCGCGCATCGCCACCAACATCCGCGTCCTCGAAGGAGCCCTGATCCGGATCGTCGCCGTCCATTCGCTGACCCGGCGGCCGATCGACCTCGAGCTCGCCACCGAGGTCCTCGACACGCTTCTTCCCATAGCTACCCGGGGCACGCCGTCGATGGCGGTCATCCAGACCGTCGTGTCCGCGCACTTCGGCATCTCCGTCGACGCCCTGGCCTCCCCGAGCCGGGCCGCCAAGGTCGCGTGGCCCCGCCACATCGCCATGCATCTCGCTCGGGCCCTCACAGACGCCTCGCTCCCAGCTATCGGTAAGGCCTTCGGCGGGCGCAGTCATGCCACCGGCGTGTGGCAGAGCAGATCAGCATCGATCAGAAGGCCGCGGTGGCAGTGTCGTCGATCACAACTGCCATCCTCGAAGCCAACGACCGCGGCGACTGACAGACTTGCCTGTCCGCTCGAGAAGCAAAGACTCCCTGCATGCCGCCGCCGTTCTGAGGCTTCTCGACAGGCTCTGTCAACACTATGACTGCTACTTAGAGTTCTAAGAGGTACCCCACTTGAAGATTTCAATCGACCGCGACGGCCTGCTCGCGCAGCTCCAAACCGTGGCGCGCGTCGCCTCGTCGCGCACCGCGATCCAGGCCCTGTCCGGAATCCAGATCGCCGCTGCCGCCGATGGCTGCGAAGTTCGTGCCACCGATACCGACGTCGGTCTACGTGTACCCATTGAGGCCGACGTCGTTCGCGAGGGCGTCGTCGTGCTACCGGGCCGTCTACTCGTAGACGTCGTCCGCGCCCTGCCGGCGCCTTCGGTGTCGCTCGAGCTTCGTCCCGCAGAACAGGATGTCGAGCTCGTATCGGGCAACGCGACCTTCCACATCCGCACCCTTCGCTCCGAGGACTTCCCGCCCTTTCCCGAGCCCGACCTCGAGAACGTGGTCTCACTTCCCGCCGAGGCTTTCGTGGCTACGGCGCTCAAAGTGGCCGGTTCTGCCTCTCGCGACGAGACGCGGCCTGTGCTCACGGGCATCCTCGTGTCGGCGTCCGAGCGCGAGTTGCGCATGGTCGCGACCGACTCCTACCGGCTGAGCATCAAGGAGACGCAGCTCGAGGCGCCGCTGCCGAAGGGCTTCGAGGTGAACGTTCCCGCGCGGGCGCTCCAGGAGCTGGCCAGGATCGCTGGGCACGCCGAGCACGAAGAGCTCCGCGTCACTGTGCGCCAGAACCAGATCCTGTTCGAGGTCGGGCGGATCGTGCTCTCCTCGCGGCTCATCGACGGTCAGTTCCCCAACTATCGACAGCTCGTCCCCGACACCTTCGAGCACGAGCTCAAAGTGTCGGCAACGGAGATCGCCGACGTCGTGCGCCGTGTCAGCCTGCTCGCCCAGAAGACGGCTCCGCTCCGCCTCGCTTTCAAGGCCGGTGAGCTGACCGTGTCCTCTCAGACGCCCGACGTGGGAGAGGCACGGGAGTCGCTGCCCGTGGCCTTCCAGGGCGAACCGATCGAGATCGGCTTCAACCCCGAGTTCTTGCGCGACGGAGTCGAAGCCATCGGCGAAGGTGACCTTCTGCTGAAGCTCATCAGCCCGCTGCGCCCAGGGCTGATCGAGTCGGCCGACGAGAGCGGTTTTCGCTACCTGATCATGCCTATTCGGCTCAACGTCTAGCGACGCGGGTGCGACGGCCACTCGATGCGAGTCCTCGCGCTTTCGATCCGCGACTTTCGCTGTTATGACTCCGCCGAGGCGGACGTCGGCGAGGGGATCACCGTGGTCTGGGGGGCGAACGGGGCCGGCAAGACCAATCTCCTCGAGGCTCTGTACTTCGGCTGTACGGGTCGTTCGTGCCGGACGACGAACGAACGCGAGGTCGTGCGCTTCGGAGCGAGCACGACACGCGTTGTCGTCGGCTTGCGCACGAGCGACGGCACGCACGAGCTCGCCGTCGGCTTCGAGCCCGGCCAGCCCAAGCGCATGTCGGTGGACGGGGCGCCGGTCGAGCGCCTGCTCGATGTCGCCGAGCGCCCGCTCATCAGTGTCTTCATGCCCGATCGCTTGGAGCTCGTCAAGGGCGCTCCGGGTGTTCGCCGCGCCCATCTCGACCAGGTTGTCGCCGCCCTGTGGCCCGCCCGTACCGTCGCGCGCCGCGCCTACGCTCACGCCCTCGCGCAGCGCAACGCCCTCCTGGCGCGGATTCGCTCGGGCCGGGCCAGCCGGGACACCCTGTCGGCGTGGGATATCCAGCTCGCGGGCCACGGCGTCGAGCTGATGAGCGACCGTGCCGAAGCGGTCCGTGCCGCCGGCGCTCCGTTTGCTCGCTACGCGGAGGACCTGGGGCTCAGCGGGGCGCCGACGGTCGAGTACCGCCCTCGATCGAAGGCGACCACGGCCGAGGAGCTCGCCGAGGAGCTCGCCGCCCGTGTCGATGGTGACCTCGAACGGGGCTTCACCGGCCACGGCCCGCACCGCGACGACCTCCTCCTCGCCCGCGAAGGCCGCGAGCTTCGCTCCTACGGCTCGCAGGGCCAGCAGCGCTTGGCTCTGCTGGCCCTCCTGCTCGCCGAGCGCGAGGTGATCTCGGATGTACGTCCTTCGCCGCCCGTGATGCTGCTCGACGATGTGATGAGCGAGCTCGACCGCGACCGTCGCTGTGCCCTGATCGACGTGCTGCGCGCCGGCGCCGGCCAGGCGATCATCACGACCACCGACCTGGAGCACGTACCCGGCGCTGACCACGGCGATGTGTCGCTGCTCGCTGTGTCTGACGGCCGGCTGCTGCACGAGGCGGCCGCGGCGTGAGACGCCTCGCACCGCGTCCCATCGCGCTGGCGCTGGATGGTCTGCGCTCGGAATGGGAGCCCGATACCTTGCTCGCGGCGGTTCAGCGGGTCTGGCCGTCGACGGTGGGTGAGACGATCGCCGAAGCGGCGCAAGCGACCGCCGAGCGCGGGGGCGTGCTGACGGTGGCCTGCACCGCTGCGGTCTGGGCCCAGGAGCTCGATCTGATGGCGCCGACGATCCTCGAGCGCCTCAACGAGGCCCTCCCCCGCGGGGGCATCGAGCGCCTCCGCTGTGTCGCTGTGCCCCCCCGCTGACACCCTCCCTGGCAGGCTCGGAGCGGGGGTTGTCGCTCAACCTCGGTGAGGGGCTGAGAACGCACTCATGGGGCCTGTTGCAAAGGTCCACCAATTTGGCGCTTTTGCAGGTAGTTTTGTCACTGCTGAGGACCGGAAACGGGGGGTTGGTGTGCTATTATTTTGTCTACCACTTCGGACGCCCCGGCTCTCTGCCAACCGGCCGGATCCGGGGCTTCTCACTGTCATCGGAGGATCTTTGGCGAAGGACGACGGCGCCCCGCAGCGCCCTGAAAGCGGCAACAGCTACGACGCGCAGGACATCACCGTTCTCGAGGGACTGCAAGCGGTACGCAAGCGCCCAGGAATGTACATCGGCTCGACGGGAACCCGCGGCCTACATCACCTCGTGTACGAGGTTGTCGATAACTCCGTAGACGAGGCCCTCGCGGGGCACTGCGACGACGCCTCGGTGACCATCCACCCGGACAGCTCGGTGACGGTCGTCGACAACGGCCGCGGCATCCCGGTGGCGATCATGGAGAAGGAGCAGCGACCGGCGGCCGAGGTCGTGCTCACCGTCCTCCACGCCGGCGGGAAGTTCGGCGACGGCGGCGGCTATAAGGTCTCGGGCGGCCTCCATGGCGTCGGTGTTTCCGTGGTCAATGCGCTGTCAGAGCGACTCGACCTCGACATTTCCCGCGACGGTTACCACTGGAAGCAGACCTACGAGCGCGGCAAGCCCATGACGGAGCTCACCCGCGGCGAGCCGACGAGCGACACGGGCACGACGATCACCTTCCTGCCCGACGCCGAGATCTTCGAGGATCTCGACTTCGACTTCACGACCCTCGAGCAGCGGATGCGTGAGACCGCCTTCCTGACCGCGGGATTCCGGATCACCATCACCGACGAGCGAGGCGAAGGCCGCCGCGCCGAGTTCCGCTACGAGGGCGGGATCGTGGACTTCGTCCACTACCTCAACGAGAACAAGGAGCCGATCCATAAGAAGGTGATCTCGCTCTCCGGCGAGGGCGACGAAGGCGCCGTCGAGGTCGCCATGCAGTGGAACGCCTCCTACCAGGAGTCGGTGTTCTCGTTCGCGAACAACATCAACACCATCGAGGGCGGGTCGCACCTGTCCGGCTTCCGCTCAGCGCTCACCGGCGTGCTCAACAAATATGCGCGCGACAAGGGGCTCCTCAAGGAGAAGGACGAGAACCTCACCGGGGAGGACGTTCGCGAGGGATTGACGGCGGTTATCTCCGCCAAGCTCACCGATCCCCAGTTCGAAGGTCAGACCAAGACCAAGCTCGGTAATCCCGGCATGGCCGGCTTCGTGCAGACGATCGTCAACGCTCGCCTCGGCGAGTTCCTCGAGGAGAACCCGCGCGACGCCAAGGAAGTGATCATCAAGGCGGTGCAGGCGGCGCAGGCTCGGTCCGCCGCGCGCAAGGCACGCGACCTCACGAGACGCAAGTCCGCACTCGAGAACTCGACCCTGCCCGGCAAGCTCGCCGACTGCTCGGTCAAGGATCCGGCGCTGGCAGAGCTGTTCGTCGTCGAGGGTGACTCCGCGGGCGGGTCGGCCGTAAGTGCACGTGACCGCAACACACAGGCGATCCTCCCGCTGCGAGGAAAGATCCTCAACGTCGAGAAGAGCCGCATCGACAAGGTGCTCGGCAACGTCGAGATCCAGGCCCTGATCACCGCTATCGGCACGGGAGTGCGCGACGAGTTCGACCTGTCCAAGGCGCGCTACCACAAGGTCGTGCTCCTGACCGACGCCGACGTCGACGGCGCCCACATCCGCACGCTCGCCCTCACCCTCCTCTTTCGCGAGATGCAGCCGCTCATCGAAGCGGGCTATGTCTACATCGCCAAGCCGCCCCTGTACGCACTGCGTCAGGGCAAGAAGCACCGCTACATCGAGCGCGAGTCAGAGCTCGAGGACATCCTCCTCGGCGACAAGCTCGAGAAGATCGAGGCGCTCGACCGTCACGGTAGGCAGTTCAAGCTCACCGACACGCGCTGGAAGCGCTTCACCCGCCTGCTCAAGCAGTACGAGGGTTGGGCTTCGGCGCTGCGCAGCGCTCACGGCCACGGCATCGTCGCCTTCCTCCAGGAGGGCCGGCTGCTCGAGGCGCAGATCACCGACGTCGACGGTCTGCTCCGCCATCTGAAGGAGGGCGGGCAGAACGGAGAGGCCTACCGGACCGAGCTTCTGTTCGAGGATCCGATCGAGATCGTGGTGCGCACGGTCGAGGCGAAGAGCGGGCTCGCGAGCACGCACCGCGTGCGCCGGGCCGCGCTCGAGGCGACCGAGTACCAGCACCTGGCCACCGTGCACGCAGACCTCGAGGCCCTCGCCGGCTCGCCGCCCTTCACGGTCAAGCTCGGCGAACAGGCCCGGGACGCGCTGAGCTTCGAGGCGCTCCGGGACGTGGTGCTCGCCGTGGCCCAGAAGGGCGTCGACTACGTCCGCTTCAAGGGGCTGGGAGAGATGGACGCCGACGAGCTTCGTGACACCACCATGGATCCCGCATCACGCACCCTTGTGCAAGTGACGATGGAGGACGCGGCCTCGGCCGACCACGTGTTCTCGATGCTCATGGGCGACCAGGTGGAGCCGCGCCGCGCCTTCATTGAGGAGAACGCCCGCCTCGTGACTAACCTGGACGTGTAAGCCATGTCGGCGATTGACACCATCGGCGGTGGCAACATCGAGCCCCGCGGGCTCGAGGAGGAGATGCGCTCTGCGTATCTCGACTACGCGATGTCGGTCATTGTTGGCCGGGCCCTCCCCGACGTTCGCGACGGCCTGAAGCCCGTTCACCGTCGCGTGCTCTACGTGATGAACGAGCTCGGTCTGCAGCCGGGGCGCAAGCATGTCAAGTGCGCACAGATCGTCGGCGAGGTAATGGGTAAGTATCACCCTCACGGTGACGCGTCGATCTATGACGCGCTCGTGCGGCTGGCGCAGGACTTCTCCATGCGTTACCCACTTGTCGACGGGCACGGCAACTTCGGCAACATTGACGGTTACGGCGCAGCGGCCATGAGGTATACCGAGGCCCGTCTCGACCGCCTGGCCACCGAGATGCTCCGTGATCTCGACGCCGACACCGTCGACTTCATCCCGACCTACGACGGCACGCGGCAGGAGCCCGTGGTGCTCCCGGCGCGCTTCCCCAACCTGCTCATCAACGGCTCCTCGGGTATCGCCGTGGGTATGGCGACCAACATCCCGCCGCACAACCTCCGGGAGGTGATCGACGCCACCATCGCCTACATCGACGATCCGGAGATCGACGTCGACGGCCTCATGCAGCACATCAAGGGCCCTGACTTTCCTACGGCGGGCACCATCCTCGGCCGCGAGGGAATTCGCGACGCCTACGCGACCGGCCGCGGCCGCGTGCGCGTCCAGGCCAAGGCTCACATCGAGCCGATCGGCCAGGGCAAGGAGGCGATCATCGTCACCGAGCTCCCCTACCAGGTGCGCCGGGACGGCGAGGGTGGCCTGATGCTCAAGATGAAGGAGCTGTACGACCAGAAGAAGATCCCCGAGATCTCCGACCTCAACAACGAGTCCGACCGGAACGGGATGCGGATCGTGATCGAGCTCAAGCGAGACGCGATCCCGCGGGTGGTGCTCAACAAGCTCTACAAGCACACCCCCATGCAGACGACGTTCGGGGTGAACATGGTCGCCCTCGTCGACAACGTCCCGCGCACGCTGTCGCTGCGCGAGGTGATCGGCCACTACGTCGATCACCAGCGCGAGGTGGTCATCCGTCGCACCCAGTTCGAGCTGCGCCGGGCCGAGGAGCGCGCCCACGTGCTCGAGGGACTTCTGATCGCGCTGGCGAACCTGGACGAGGTGATCGCGCTCATTCGTGCCTCACGTGATCCCGAGACAGCGCGGACGGGCCTGATCGAGCGCTTCGCGCTCACCGTCGTGCAGGCGCAGGCGATCCTCCAGCTGACGCTGAGCCGCCTGACCGGCCTCGAGGCCGACAAGGTCAAGCAGGAGCATGCCGACCTCGTCGAGCGGATCAAGGAGCTGCGCGAGATCCTCGGCGACGAGCGCCGCATCAACGTGCTGATCAAGGACGAGCTGGCCGAGATCCGCGAGGCCTACGGCGACGAGCGCCGGACCGAGATCACCCACGCCGAGGGCGAGATCGACATCGAGGATCTCATCGCCGACCAGCAGATGGTGATCTCGATCACCCACTCGGGCTACATCAAGTCGCTGCCGCTCTCGACCTACCGCCAGCAGCGCCGCGGCGGCATCGGCGTGACCGGCATGGACATGAAGGACAAGGACTACATCGAGCACCTCTTCGTCTCCTCGACCCACGACTACCTGCTCTTCTTCACCAACCGCGGCAAGGTCTACCGGCTCAAGGTCTACGAGCTCCCCGAGGCCTCGCGCACGGCCAAGGGCCGCGCGCTCGTGAACCTGCTGCCCCTCCGCGAGGGCGAGCGCGTGCAGTCGGTCCTCTCCACGCGCGACTTCACCGAGGGCAAGTACCTCGTGTTCGCTACCCGCAACGGGATCGTCAAGAAGACCGAGTTCCTCGCCTACAACACCCCGATCAAGGCGGACGGCATCATCGCTATCAACATCCGCGACGACGACGAGCTCATCGCGGTCCGGCGCACGAGCGGCGCTGACGACATCATGATGGTCTCCCGCTCCGGCCAGGCGGCGCGCTTCAGCGAGGCCCAGGTCCGCCCGATGGGGCGCGACACCAGCGGTGTGCGCGGGATGAACGTCTCCCAGAAGGACAACGCGGTCCTCGCCATGGACGTCGCTCGGGACGACCAGGAGCTGCTCGTGGTGACCGAGAACGGCTACGGCAAGCGCACCCCGATCTCCGAATACCCGATCAAGGGCCGCGGCACGATGGGGGTTCGAACGATCCAGCTCACCGAGAACAAGGGTGCTCTCGCCGGCGCCCTCGTCGTACGCGAGCACCAGGGGCTCGTCTTCATCTCCCAGAACGGGATGGTGCAGCGCACCTCGGTGCGCGGGATCAACCGCTACGGCCGCTCCTCGCAGGGCGTTCGGGTCATGAACATCCGCGACGACGACCAAGTGAGCGCGGTGGCCCTCGTGGTCGACTCCGAGGCGACGGCGGCACCCGTCATCGGCGATGAGCCCGTCCAAGCCGGACCCGTCGAGGCCGAGATGGACATCGTCTCTCCCGACGGCGAGAACGACACCGCGGGCCCCGCAGCCGACGACGACAGCGCGCCGCCGCTCGACGACGACGACGTTACGCCCGACTCGGAGTAGCGAACCGCAGCGACGGATCGGCGGGAATTTTGGTCCCGTCGACACACGTCCGCCTCGCCATTCGCTAATCTGCCTTTCACCAGAGAAAGGAGGTGGTCCGCCATTGTCTGACAGTCCTTGTGGGACCCTGGAGGTGTTCGGCCGCTAGCCGGATGCTGACCCCGCTTAGCGGAGTCCAGACCGAAACACCGTCGTGGCAGGTGTCGGGAGTAGTCCCTCCGTCACTAAGCCTCGTCGCGACCAGAGTCAGCTAGATGTACGTGAAGGGCGCCGCAGTCGACGGCGCCCTTCGCCTTTAACGGGCGGGCGGGCGGGCAGCACATCTGGCGGCGGTTTAGGGCCTGGCGGGGGCGCCACGTCTCGCGCGAGACGCATGCCGCCGGTCGGGCTGCCTGTCCGACGGTTTCAACGGCATGCAACTGGCGCGATCCGGACGCCCGCGCCGGCCCCCCCACCGCTGACTGCCCTATGAAGCGGGGCTGGTGGCGGGACCGCCCGTGCGTCCGCTCCGCCCGTCGCGCAAAGCGCCCCGCGCAAGCGGTGCGCGCTTTACCGCCATCCCGCTCTCGCCCACACCCTGGCGCGAGGCGTGACGTCGAGCCAAGCCTTTACGCCGCCGCTAGATACTGCCGCCAGGCCGCCGGGATCGTCGGGCTCGCTACGTGGATGAACACGTGGGGGCTTGGGGTCTTTGGCTGGCGCTGGAGTCGCATCCCCGCCTGGCGCGGGAGCGCGTTGCCCTTGCGCAGGTTGCAGGGCGCGCAGGAGGCGACGATGTTGTCCCAGCTCGATGCGCCGCCCTTGGAGCGCGGGATCACGTGGTCGACCGTCAGGTTCGAACGCGCGCCGCAGTACTGGCAGGTCCAGTCGTCGCGCGCGAACACGGCTCGCCGGGTGATCTTGCGCCGGTGCGTGTCGCGGGGGACACGGACGTAGCTGACGAGGCGGATCACCACCGGGCGCGTCACCGACCTCGTCGCCGAGCGGAGCTCCCAGTCGCCGTGCTCGATCACCTCGGCCTTCTCCTTGAGCAGGAGCACGACGGCGCGGCGTACGGTGCACACGTTGATCGGCTCATACGTCGCGTTAAGCACGAGCACCCGACCACCCTCACGCCCGCGCCGCTGGTGCTCTGAAAGCGGCGCGGACCCCACTGGATCAGGTGGTACTGGAGCCGACACGACGCCCGCAGTTTAGCGGTCCGGGGGGCGAAGCTGGGGAGGGCTGCGCTACTGCCGACGGCCTGAGTTATCGCCGACGGCCACCACACCCGCGGGTTTGCCCCCGCTGACGGAGTCGCCTATGGCGACTCCCCGCTCCCCGACCAGGCCGGGAACGAGCCCAGCACCCGCAGCGACTCCACGTGGAAGCGCAGGGCCGCCAGCGCCTCCGTAACCCGCGGTTCGGTGTCGCGTCCCTCGAGGTCGACGAAGAACATGTAGCGCCCGAGTCCCTGTCGGCGCGGGCGCGACTCGATCCGGGTCATGTTGACGCCACGCGAGGAGAGTTCGGACAGGCACGTGACGAGCCACCCGGGGGCCTCCGAGCCCGCGCCCCAGAAGACGATCGCCGTCTTCCACCGCGCGCCGGGTTGCGCGCCGGCGGAGGTGCCGGAGCCAAATGCGCCGGCGGAGGTGCCGGAGCCAAATGCGCCGACGGAGTTGGCGCTAGCCAACGCCACCCACACGAACCGCGTCTCGTTGTCGGCCCCGTCCTCGACGCCGGCGCGGAGGACTACGCACCCGTATCGCTCCGCGGCCAGC
>Ga0302314_10021991_pt1 | contig 10480 bp, 14 predicted proteins | sample III_Palsa_N2_3_FD_200533 | JGI IMG/M metagenome (GOLD analysis project Ga0302314, IMG submission 200533) | Peat permafrost microbial communities from Stordalen Mire near Abisko, Sweden - III_Palsa_N2_3 | ecosystem: Environmental > Terrestrial > Soil > Palsa > Peat permafrost | place: Sweden... | reverse complement strand
CGAGATCCCCATGGTGCTTCTCCCAAGGCGCGGCCGCATCGCTGAGCCGCTTGGGTACGGGTCTACCACGCCACACGAGACGATCCGAGGGGCATGCGGGACGGCAACGGTAAAATTCCCGTTTAGCCTGACTTCAGCACATTGAGCGCATACCAGCCCCAGTAGACCCGGTGACGCCTGATCAATCCGTGCTGGATTTCCATCACTTCCACCAGGTCCATCTGGTCACCCTCCGGCGAGGCGCGTGGATATTCCCACGTGACCGTGCGGCCATCGGTGAAGAATCCGGTACGGAAGCGTTTTCGCTGTGGCGGCTGGGTTCGAAACACCAGAGCGATGAACTTGCGCATGGCATCCTTGCCCTGCACGATCCCCTCGTTGATGTTCAGCAGATGCGCAACCAGCGGACTTTCGATCGAAGCATCGTCGGCGTAGAGGGCGAGCGCCGCGTCCAGGTCTTTTTTGCCCAGCGCGTCGTCCCAAAGCTTGTAGATCCGCTCGACGTCCGCCCGGGCGGTTGTTCCATCCGATCCGAAACCGGATTCCGTTGAGATATCGTTGTTGCCGATCATGACCGTTCTCTCCATTGCGTTGATATGGCGATCGTCGCACGGCGGCGGGCCGCAACGTTTCATGAGATTCTGAAACGAGACTTGATCGAAATCGGCTATAAGGAGGCCGGATTTGCCGGACAGGGTGTTGCGGTCCTGCGGGAGGTTGAGTGACTACACCTCGCCAATCGATACAGCCGGGCTTTGCCCGGATCACGGCGGCGCTGAGCGATCCGGCGCGGGAAGCCATCGTGAGCGCGCTGGCCGACGGCAAGGCGATGCCCGCCGGCGAGTTGGCGGCAGCCGCGGGCATCTCGCCGCAGAGCGGGAGCGCGCATCTATTGAAGCTGGTGCAGGCCGGGATATTATCGGTGTGGTCGCAGGGCAGGTTCAGATATTACCGAATCGCTGATGACGACGTCGCATCGCTGATCGAAAGCCTGGTCGATCTGGCGGTCAAGGCTGAGCGTGTCGGGCGCCGGCGCGCGCTGCCGTGCGAGGCCTTGCGTCAATCGCGCACCTGCTATTGTCATCTGGCGGGCCAACTCGGCGTCTCGCTTGGCAATGCGCTGATCCGTCGCAAACTGATCGCCGTCAGCGATCGAGTAGGCCATGTCACGGCGGCAGGCCTGGCGTGGTGCCAATCCGAGAAAGTCGAATTTAAGCCCGCCCGCGCGCCGCATGTGCGTCTTTGCAACGATTGGACCGAGCGCGTCCCTCATCTCGCCGGTGCGTTTCCCAACGCCGTGATGAAGCGACTGCTCGAAGCGCGCTGTCTCGAAGCCCGCAATATCCCACGCGCAATGCGTTTGACCGGTAAAGGTCGCGCATTCTTTGAACGGCTTGGCGCTCGCGTCCCCTTCTAGGGCGGCGCGGAGACGATAGCTTCGGTTACGCCTTGTCCTCGATATCGGTTTCGGGACGGTCGCTGCCGGCGGCGGTTTCGGTATGCCACTTGCCGTCGGCGGTCTCGTATTGGATCTCCTCGGTGCGGCCGGGCACGCGCTGTTCGGCGGCGGCGCGCTTGGCGGCCGCCAGCGCTGCCGCATGGGTCGCGAACGGTTCTGAAAACACACCATCGACGGTATAGGCCCAGCCGCCGTCATGCTGAACGATCTTGTAGGTGACGTGGGACATCCTGGAACTCACTTTTTGCCGGCGTTGTCGCGGCGACCGGGGTAAAACCGCGCTGCATTCTATGACAAAATGGGCCGGGATGTAGGATTTTACGCCGGCCGTTCGTTCCTTGATAGGGCGGTCTGCATGCCGTTTCCGTCCGGGCAGAGGAGAAAGTCATGTGCCGCAACATCAAGACGCTGTTCAATTTCGAACCGCCAGCGACCCATGCGGAAATCCACGCCTCGGCGCTGCAATTCGTGCGCAAGCTGTCCGGCTTCAATTCGCCGTCACAGGCCAATGCCGAGGCGTTCAATCGCGCGGTCTCCGAAGTTTCCGATACCGCCCGCCGGTTGCTGCAGTCGCTGCAAACCAACGCGCCGGCGCGCGACCGCGAGATCGAAGCCGAGAAGGCGCGGGAACGCTCAAGACTGCGGTTCGGGTAACGTGACGCAGCTCACAGCGCGGCGAGGCGGCGGCGCGCTGCTGGGGTCGTTCGGGCTGCTTTTCAGACGTTATCCGCAGGGCTGCTTTCGATGTTTCTCGGGCCGCGGGCCGACACCGCGGAAAAATAATTGATCGCCTGCGACAAGCAACCGCGCGGAACGCCTCGTCTGTGCGATTACTTCCTGTCTTTGTCCTTGTGCTTCTTCTTTTTCTTCTCGCGGCGATCGTCGTCGTCGCTATCGTCGGGCTCGGCGTCGCTGAGCGCGGCCAGTGCTTCCTGCTCCGCAGCCTCACGTTCCGCGGCTTCGCGTGCCTCGCGCTCCGCCGCTTCGCGCGCGCGCCGGTGATCCTCCCAGGCGTCGAAAATCAGATGCAGCCAGGGCATCACCTGTTCGATCGAAGGCAGTTGGCCGGGCGGGCCTGCTTCGCCGCGTGGACCGGCTTCGCCCTTGACGCCGGGTTTGCCCTGCGGTCCGGCCTCGCCGCGGCTGCCTTGCGGGCCGGGTTTCCCCGGGGGACCGGCCTTGCCGCGCGGGCCCTCAAGCCCGGGCCTTCCGGGATGACCCTGCGGTCCCGCACGTCCCGGCTCGCCGCGCGGACCCTGCGGTCCGGCTTTTCCCGGTCTGACAGTGCTGTCGTCGGCCATCTGACATACTCCCACTGAATCCGGGGCGTTATTAGCAGACGTTCGATGACGGCAGCAATTAAGCTTGCGGGGCTAGCGGATTCATCAACAGCAAGATGAACGGCGCGGGATTACGCCGCCTCCCAGATGACCGGCAAATTCAGCAAACCGCGGAACGCCCAGCCGCCGATCCGCACCGGCTCGCGCTGCTCAAGCCGCAACCCCTTCAGCCGCGCGAAAATGCTCGGCAGCGCAACGTCGGCGACCATCGCGCGCGAGGCAAAAGCGCCGGCGCAGTAATGCGGGCCGGCGCCGAATGCGATGCTTTTCGCGGTATCGCGCGTGATGTCGAAAATATCCGGATCGCGAAAGCACGCCTCGTCGCGATTGGCCGAGCCGAACATGAAGAACACGCGGTCTTCGGGCACAAAATCGACGCCGCCGAACGACCATGGCTTCGCCACTCGGCGCGGCGACATCCCGATCGGCGCGATCCAGCGCGCATATTCCTCGAACGCGTCGAGCCATTTTGCGTTGCCGGTCGTCACCAGCGCGAGCTGGTCGGGATGCGTCAGCAGTGCCCAGACCGTGCCGGCGATGGCGTCGCGCGGCTCGTTCTGTCCGCCCGAGATCGCAAGCTTGATATTGGCGCGGACGCTCTCGAGCGGCTGGTTGGCTGCGAGCAGCACGCTGAGGATCGAGGTGTTGGGGTGTTTTGTCACGACCGGGATCATGTCGTCGATCGCCGCATCGATGCCCGCGGTCGCGGCATGGCAACGCGCCTCGATTTGCTTGTCGCCGCTGTAATTGGCGATGCCGTCGATCATCGCCTGCGACCAGGCGTCCATATCCTGATAACGCATGTTGGTAAGACCGGTGATATCCTTCAGGCATTCGGCCGATAGAGGCAGCGCCAGCGCCTTGCACAGATCGGCGCGGCCGGCAGGCGCAAGCTCGTCGAGGATGCGATCGGCATGGGCCTGGAACTGCCGGCGCCAGGTGTCGCGCACGGTGCGCGGCGAGACCGCCGGAAACATCGCCGATCGCTCCGACATGTGCGCATCGCCATCCTTGCGCATCATGTTGTGGCCCATCAGCGTGTTCATCAACCCCGCCGGCTGATGCGACGAGAATATGTCGATGCGCTTTTCCTGCGTGAAGATATCGTCGCGCCGGGTGAACACCGTCGAGCCTAGTTGTGGCACGAACGCGATCGGCGCCTGCTTGCGCATCCTTGCCAGATCCGGATAGGGATCGGCCCAGAACGCCGGTACATCGATGTCGAAATGCGGCGCGTTGGACATAATGGGGCTTCCTCCATCCGGGATATCTTCCCGGTTGGCGTTACCCTAGGGCAGGATTCCGCAAAGTGGAACCCGGCACGGTCAGTCCACATGCGCGGGGATATCGATCCCGTCGGTCGAATAGAGCCGGATCTTGTTGCGCAACGTGCGCACGGACACCCCGAGCACGCGCGCGGCGCGGGTCCGATTTCCGTCGCAGCGCGCCAGCGTTTGCAGCACCAGCTCGCGTTCGACTTCGCCGACGGTGGAACCGATCAGCAACGGCACGATTTCGTTCGGGGTCAGTGAAGACGCCGGAATTTCCGGCACATGGAGTGCGGACTCGTAAGCCATCGGTACCTCCCGATCAACGCTCGCCCGATCAGTGGGCGGAAACATCGAGAACATGAACAACCCCCAGCAGCCATTCGACGGTGTGCGGAGTCGGTTAACAAAATCCTAACGCGGTGGAGTCCCGTAGAAATACCCTGCCTGCGACACTAAATCGCCCGATACCCGCCATCCGCCATCACAATGGAACCGGTGACGTAGCTTGAAAGATCGGACGCGAGGAACAATGCCGGCCCGACGATATCCTCGGGCTTGCCGGCGCGGCCGAGCGGGGTGTGGTCGATGAAGATCTTCACCAACTCCTGGTTGGTGGCGCGCACGTGGGCGTTGAGCGGCGTCTCGATCAGCCCCGGACCGATGGCGTTGACCCGCACGCCGTCCTTGCCGAGGTCAGCGGCCAGCGCCTTGGTGAAGCCAAGCACGCCGTGCTTTGACGCCGTATAGGCCGGCGAGTTCGGCGTTCGGACATGCACAAAGGACTGGATCGAGCCGATATTGACGATGCGGCCCTTGCTGGCGCGCAACGGCGCCAGGAACGCATGCGTCACGTTGAAGGTGCCGTTGAGATTGATCGCCATGATATCCTGCCAGTCTTTCAGCACGGCGTCACTGTCGGCGGTGAAGGCATTGCGGCGGTTGATGCCGGCATTGTTGACCAGGATCGAGACCCGCCCGACCTTGTCGGCGACCTCTTTTGCGACCGCGATACAGTCATCGTGGCTGGCGACATCGAGCGCGAAGCTGGTCGCGCTGCCGCCAGCCTCGCGAATTTCGCCGGCCACTTCGCTCGCGGCCTTTTCGTTGATGTCGAGCAGCACGATCCGGGCGCCCTCGCGAGCGTAACCGAGCGCGATCGCGCGACCGATACCGGAAGCAGCCCCCGTGACAACGGCGATGTGGTTCTGGAGAAGCGGCATGGCGGTTTCCTCTGCTTTTGATTTTTCGAGAAGATAACGCGCGAGGGCCACAAAGCCAACGGCCGGCGCGAACAGTGCGCGGCCGCTATTTCTGCTGCAGGCAGCTTGGATAGGGTGCGGCTTCGCCGGCGACGATCGGGCACAAGCGGATCGGCATCAAGGCCTGCAGCCGCTCCTGCCATTTCGCGTCGTCGATGGCAGCACCCGGCGGCAGCGTTACCGTGCGCTCCGCCCACTGGATGGTGTAGCCATCCGTAATGCCCCTGACCACGACGATCAGCGCGGTTTCGCTGTGGCCGTCGGCGCTGGCATTGACCTTGCCGCATGACGCCACCGCGACGAACGCATCCTGATCGCCAAGTTTCGTCTCGCCGAAATTTTTGGTGACGAACGTCTCCGGGCACGCGCCCTTGAAGCCGCCGGCCATCGATCCGGCAAAACCTTGCGGCGTGAATTTGGGATTGCCGGCCAGCCCCTTGTGGCCGGTGACGGTAATCATCTGCGTCCACTGCGCGGTGGTCTCGCCCTTGGGCACGGACTCGCGAATGTAAAAATTGTCCTTGGTGGCTTCGTGGGCGGCCACGAAGTTCGACGGCATCGAAAACCGCACCAACTGGCCGAACACCGGCGAGATCGCCGTCATCGACGCCGGTGTGCCGGTTTTGGGCGCCGGGCCTTCGGCGTGCGAGGCCGTCGCCGCCATCAGCGCCATGATCGCGACCGCCCAGGTAGATTTCGCGAATTTCGTCAGCATTGCGCTCCTCGCCATGACGTTACCCTCGGGCCTCAGGCTATGTGCTCACCGCCGCGTGAATCGCCTCGCAATGCCGCACGATATTCGGATGCGAGGCCACGAACGCCTGCAGCGGCGTCGGGATCGGAAAGAAGTGGATGTTGGCGATAAAGCCGTAGATGCCGGCATCGATGCTGCCCGGTCTGGCCCCGTGCAGGTAACCAGCCGCCGGGATCAGGTCCGCCAGCACCTGCAGATCCGCCAGTCCGCGCGCATAGGCCTGGTCCGGCGTGTAGCGCCCGATGCCCTGGAAATTATAACGCTGCGCGTTGTATTCTTTGGCCTTGTTCAGGCCGGCTTCATCGATCTGCGAATGCTGCGCCATGAAGCCGTTGCGAAACGCCGGAAAGAACCGGTCGTCCTTCCAGCGCGAATACGACATCACCCAATAGAGATCGTCGAGCATGCGGGTGACCAGATGGTTCGTCGTGCGCTGCGTATGTGTCAGATCGGCGTCGATGCGCAAGCGATATTTGCCGATGCAATGCGCGATGATCACCTCGCTGTCGCCGATAACATCGCCATCGTCGGCAATATACGGCAACTGCCCGCGCGGCGCCGCCGAGGCATCGAACACATGCTGATGCCTGAACGCAACGCCCGCCAATTTCAGGAACGCGAACACCTTCAGGCCATAGCCGTTATTGTCGGCGACGCCGAACAGGTCGGGGTAGGAATAAAGGGTCAGCATGGGATGCGTCCGACTCTCAGGGTGGGTTAGCCAACGGGTCCGCGCCATGCGCGGCCCGATGACGGGCTCCAGCGTAACCCGCCATTTTTTCGCGCGAAAGTGGCGGGTTCCGCCTTGCGGCGAACCACCTTACGGTTTTCGGCGGGTTTCCAGATTCAATTGTCAAACAACACGCGGACGTGCCTCCGTATTCTCGCGGCGCGATCCGCCCGAGCCGTGCGTCATTTTCCTCCCTCCGCGAAAGCAGAGGGCGCAGTGCTACCCTAAGAAGGGAGCAGGGAAAGCCGGGTGCCGATCGCACCCGTGGGTTCCGTGCAAAAAAAGCACGGGGTAGGGCCACAGGATCAACCGGATTCATCCGGCTTTCCCTGCGCGGTGGTTTACGGCTTACTTCGCGCTCTCCCCGGTGACCGGGCTTGTTTGCCACCGTCATCCCAGTGAAGCTTGCTTCTCAGGAACTTGACGCCAGCGTCGGGGCGTCAGGACCACACGACTTCGCCGTCCGCGTCGCGCGCGCTCGTCTGCCGCGTGCCTCGCGTCCACCGCATCTCACCGCAACGTTCGTGACGATCGCGAGCCGCCCCTCCTTCGGGTGAGATGGGCTGAGAAGAGCGGCTGATTTGCCCGCGATGTGAAGCGGAATATTTTTCGCAGAAGGTCTGGACAGGATTTTGCTGATTTGCCCGTCGGGTTGTTTTGTCGCAGCCATGGCTACCAATTGCCCTTGCGCGCGGCGAAGCGCAACCCGCCATCTCCCGCGCGAACGCAGCGGGCGTCATCTGACGGGAACAAACCCGCTTGTTGCGGCTTATCGTCAACTGTCCGAAAAATCGGGAGAGTTCGATGAATGTGGCAAAGATGATGTTGGCGGGCGCCATGCTCGCAGCCGTGCCTTCGGTGGCCCTGGCCCAGCAATCGTTGACGGGCACGATTACCACCATCGATCGGATCAACGGGACCATCGCTGTCAGGCAGCCATCAAGCGGGACCGTCGGCGCGAGTGGCGGCGGCGCCACCGACCAGCAATTCAAGGCCCCGGATGGGCTGCTGGAAAGCGTGCACGCCGGCGACAGGATCACCTTCACCGCCAGCGAAATCGGCGGCAACAAGACCATCACGAAAATCGATCGGCGGTAGGCTGCGGATTCGTAGGGTGGGTTAGGCGAAGCCGTAACCCACCATCTTCCTCACCTGCGACCGGTGGGTTACGCCTTGCGGCTAACCCACCCTACGCTTTCAGCGACTCCGCGCCCTCGATTTCGATCACCCCGCATGCCCAACGGGCATTTCAACGGTGCTAGCCATCGGCTAGATTGGCGCGATTCGATCTGCCTCTTACATCCTCCGGAGTATATCTCATGAGATTGTCATCCGCCGCCTGCGCGGCGCTGCTCGCGCTGCTCGCCGGACCGTCCGCCGCCCGGGCCGACGAGGGGGCCGTGACACTCATCATCTTCAAGGCGGGCTGGTTCTTCGGCGGCTCCGCCGGCAGCGGCGTCATGACATTCCACGGCCAGACCTACGGGCTCTCGGCTGGCGGAATAGACTATGGCCTCGTCTTCGGTGGCTCCCAGACCACGTTGCAGGGGCGGGTCCGAAATATCCGCCGGGCTGAGGACATCGCCGGCGTCTATGCCGCGGCGGGCGCCGGCGTTGCGTTCGGCGCCGGCGTGCGCGGCATCGTGCTGACCAACCAGAACGGCGCGATCCTGGAATTAAGCGGCAAGCAACTCGGAGTGATTGCCAACCTCGACCTCAGCGGGCTTGCGATTACGTTGAAGCAGTAACCTCTCTTGCAGCCTCCGCGCTCGTCATGCCCGGCCTTGTGCCGGGCATCCACGTCTTACTGACTTAAGGCCGTCACGAAAGCAGCGCAGGCTTCGTAGGGTGGGTTAGGCGAAGCCGTAACCCACCGGTTTCTTCTGCGGGGATGGTGGTTACGCTAACCCACCCTGCGGCTAAACTTTTCTTCGTCGGGACGACGCTTTAATGGTTACTACGATTCACGCCTTCAGCGACGCCACGCCCTCGATCTCGATCAGCATTTTCGGATCGGGCAGCGCCTGCACCACGCAGGTGGTGCGGGCCGGATAGGGCGCCGGTCCGAACGCTGACGCATACAGCACATTCATCGTGGCGACGTCGGACGCCCGCGTCAGCAGCACATTGACCTTGACGAGATCGCGGAAGCTCGCGCCGGCCTCATCGAGCACGCGCTTGATGTTGGTGACGACGTTGGCGAACTGGGCCTCGAAGGTGTCGGGCAGGGCACGGTTCTCGTCAAAGCCGGGGATGCCGGAGATGAAGAGGAGATCGCCGACGCGAGCGGCAAAGGAGAGTGGCGGGGCTTTGACGCCGGGCGGCGGAGGGAAGTGTTGGATGTGGGGCATGGGTCACCATATGCGATGTGTAGAAGCCCGCATGAGCTTAGCGATATGCGGGATTTCTGCCAGCCCCGGATATCGCGGAGCCTGTCATCGGGCGCGCATTCGCGCGACCCGTTGGCTCATCCGGCCCGCTTGCTAACGCGCCGGCTCCTTGGTCAACTCCTCGGTTGCGATCGATTGTGCAGGCTTGGTCGAGCGGACCATCAGAAATGTTCCCGAGAACGTAGTGCCGGGCAGCCTCCACCGCCCATCGATTTCCGTCGCCTCAGCATTGACCGAGCCTTCATAAGAGACCGTGTCATAGCCGTAGCCGGGTGGTTCGTAACGTTTGACGAATGAGACCGTTCTGCCGGATCGATGACCCGCAATCGAAGCGTTGTGGGTGCTCAACGGGCAACCGGCGGGCATCATGCAGGGTTCGGTCACGTTTCCTCCGAGCGCGCCACCGGAATCGATGAGCGTCGCCAGAAACGTGACCATTCCGACTCGCGGCTGAACAAAGGTGCCGTCCCAGACACCGGTCAGATTGTCAGTCATTGCGATCCAGGTGAGTGCGCAGCGCTCACAACACCTTGTTGCTCTCCTTCACCTTCTCCGCATCCAGATACACGCTTGACCCCATCTCCTTGAACTTGGCGCTCATCTGCGCCATGCCGTCTTCGATGGTGCCGGAGATCGACAATCCCACCGAGGTCGGATCGTTCAGCGTCGCGGCGTAGTCGCGGACGTCCTGGGTGATTTTCATCGAGCAGAATTTGGGGCCGCACATCGAGCAGAAATGCGCGACCTTGTGGGCGTCCTTGGGCAGCGTCTCGTCGTGATAGAGCCGCGCGGTTTCCGGATCGAGGCCGAGGTTGAACTGGTCCTCCCAGCGGAAGTCAAAACGCGCGCGCGACAACGCGTCGTCGCGCAGTTGCGCGGCCGGATGGCCCTTGCCGAGATCGGAGGCATGCGCCGCGATCTTGTAGGTGATGACGCCGACCTTGACGTCGTCGCGGTTGGGCAGGCCGAGATGCTCCTTGGGCGTCACATAACAAAGCATCGCGCAGCCGAACCAGCCGATCATGGCCGCACCGATGCCCGAGGTGATGTGGTCGTAGCCCGGTGCGATGTCGGTGGTCAGCGGTCCCAGCGTATAAAATGGCGCCTCGCCGCATTCCTTCAGTTGCTTGTCCATGTTGATCTTGATCTTGTGCAGCGGCACATGACCGGGGCCCTCGATCATCACCTGGCAGCCTTTCTTCCAGGCGATTTGCGTGAGTTCGCCGAGCGTCTCCAGTTCGGCGAATTGCGCGCGGTCGTTGGCGTCCGCACTCGAG
>Ga0302314_10021990_pt1 | contig 10480 bp, 10 predicted proteins | sample III_Palsa_N2_3_FD_200533 | JGI IMG/M metagenome (GOLD analysis project Ga0302314, IMG submission 200533) | Peat permafrost microbial communities from Stordalen Mire near Abisko, Sweden - III_Palsa_N2_3 | ecosystem: Environmental > Terrestrial > Soil > Palsa > Peat permafrost | place: Sweden... | reverse complement strand
GTCGCACGAGTGCGACAGGACGTTCCGGCGACCGCTCACGGACCAGGTCCAGGGGCGAATGGTACGTGTGCAATTCACGTAACCCCCTGTAGATTGTTGAACCCAGGCCGGCGTTAGCAGCGCTGATTAGGACATCGGGGTCCGCCGGAGCCGTGCGAAATAGGGAATACGCGTCGGAATGTAAAGTCCTTAGTGCCCCCAGCCGTCCGGGCTCTTGCCCTTATCACGAAAGTTTCGCATGCCTGCGGCATCACCGATGGCCAGGATTGCGCCCTCCATGAAAGCGTTCGCCAAGGCATGTCCCCCCAAGACGCGGTGATTTCGGTCCGCGACGCCGTCAAAACCTATGGAGCGCGCCGAGCGCTGGACGGGGTGTCGGTGAGCGTCGGGCGCGGCGAGATGGTCGCGCTCATCGGACCGTCCGGCTCCGGCAAATCGACCCTGCTGCGCAGCATGACCGGCCTGGCCCGGATCGACGCCGGCGCTGGCGTGGTCGAGGCATTCGGCGGGCCGGTGCAGGCCCATGGCCGGGTCAGCGACCATGTGCGCCAGGTCCGGGCCCGCATCGGCATGGTGTTCCAGCAGTTCAACCTGGTCAGCCGGCTCAGCCTGTTCGCTAATGTGGCGCTCGGCATGCTGGGCCGGCTGGGCTTCTGGCGCGGCCTGTTCGGCCTCTGGCCTGCCGCTGAAAAGACCGCGGTGATGAGCGCCCTGGCGCGGGTCGGCGTCGCGGACTATGCGGGGCAGCGCGCGGGCACCTTGTCGGGCGGCCAGCAGCAGCGCGCGGCCATCGCCCGGGCGCTGGTTCAACAGGCCGAGGTGATCCTGGCCGACGAGCCGGTGGCTTCGCTGGACCCGGTATCGGCCCGGCGGGTGATGGAACTGCTCTGCGCGCTCAACCGCGACGAGGCGATCACCGTCGTCGTCAGCCTGCATCAGGTGGACTATGCGATGCGCTATTGTCGCCGGGTGGTGGCGCTGAAGGCGGGAAAGATCGCTTATGACGGACCGAGCACAGGGCTGACCCACGCGAAACTGATCGACATCTATGGCCCGGAGATCGAAGAGGTTTTCTGGGAAGGGGACGTGAAATGATCCGCAGCTCTTTGATCGCCGCCGCGTTGGCGACCGCGCTGGCGCTGGCCGGCTGTGGTCAGTCGTCCACATCCAATACGGCCGCGACCACGCCGGACGTGCTGAACTTCTCGATCCTGTCGGCGGAAAACCAGCAGTCGATGGCCCCGCTCTGGCAGCCCCTGCTGGACGATCTGCAAAAGCAGACGGGCCTCAAGGTAAAGCCCTTTTTCGCTTCGAACTATACCTCGCTGGTCGAGGCCATGCGCTTCAACCAGGTCCAGGTCGGCTGGTTCTCGGCTGTGCCCTCGATCGACGCCATCGACCGGGCCAACGCCAAGGTGCTTGGGCGGATCATCTCCGACGACGGCACAGGCGGCTATCAGTCGATTCTGATCGTCAGGAAGGGCTCCGGCATCACGTTGGAAGACGTCCTCAAATGCGGCAAGCGCTATGATTTAGGCATGGGCGATCCCAAGTCGACCTCGGGCACGCTGGCGCCGGAATATTATCTGTTCTCGCCCAAGGGCATCACGCCGGCCGACTGTTTCAAGACCGTGCGCTCCGCCAGTCACCAGGCCAATCTGGGCGCCGTGGCGAACGGAGTGGTCAATATCGCCACCAACAATACCGAGGGGCTGCTGTTCGCATCGCGTAAGCCGCAGGGCAGGGACATCGTTTCCCAGGTTCAGACCATCTGGACCTCGCCGCCGCTGCCGGAGTCCGCGATCCTGGCGCGTCAGGACCTTGATCCGGCGGTGCTGAAGAAGCTCACCGACTTCTTCGTCAACTATGGCAAGGCGCCGGGCGCCGAGGGCGCGCGCGAGCGCAAGGTCATGGCGGGGCTGACCTATCGGGGCTTCGCACCGGCGGACAACACCTACCTGGATTCGGTGCGCGCGATGATCGACGCCGACGCCTTGAGCGACGCCCGGCGCGGCGGGGACCCGGTCAAGATCGCCGCCGCGCAGAAGACTCTGGCCGAGGTCGAGGCCCGCCTTGGCCCGAACGCCGCTTCCGCGGGCGCGGCCGCGCCGGCGCTGAAACCGTGAGCGAGGCGGCCCGGCCGGCGTCGTCGGCCCCGCTGAACCCGCCGGTGCGGCCGCTCGCACAGCGGCTGGTCGATCTTCTGGTGTGGGGCGGGGTGATCGTCCTGCTGCTGGCCAGCTTCGGGCCGGTCGATATGGGCCATCTGCCCCGGCTGTTCTCCAATTCGCGGAACATGCGGCAGTTCGGTCAGGAGTTCACCCACCCCGACTTCCAGTACTGGCGGCTGTACATCGCTCAGATGTGGCTGACGGTGCAGATCGCGCTTTGGGGCACCTTCCTGGCCGTGCTGATCGCCGTGCCGTTCGGCCTGGCCTGCGCGCGCAACCTGTCGCCTATCTGGCTGCAGCAGCCCATGCGGCTGCTCATGAACATCCTGCGCTCGATCCCGGATCTGGTGGTGGGGACCCTGTTCATCGTGGCGGTGGGGCTTGGGCCGTTCGCGGGCGTCATGGCGCTGGCGATCAATACCGGGGGGGTCCTGGCCAAGCTGTTTTCCGAGGCGGTCGAGTCGATCGAACCCGCGCCGGTCGAGGGCGTCCGGGCCACGGGCGCCGCGCCGCTGCAGGAGATCGTGTGGGGCGTGATCCCCCAGGTCGCGCCGCTTTGGACCAGCTACGCGCTTTACCGGTTTGAATCCAACGCCCGCTCGGCCACCGTTCTGGGGCTTATCGGCGCCGGCGGCATCGGCCAGGTCCTGTTCGATTCGCTGAACGGGTACGCCTACAGCCAGACTGCGGCCATCGTGGTGGTCATCGTCGTGGCGGTCTCATTCATCGACCTGTTGTCTCAGGCCATGCGCAGCCGCTTGATTTAGAGGTTCGCAAAAGCCGACCTGCGACGCGAACGCATCGCCATTCCCAGCCCCGCGAATCCCATCAGCATCATGGCCCAGGCGGCGGGCTCGGGAACCGGCGGCGAGGTGGGCGTGAACGGGGTCTGGTTGCTCAGACCGCCGTTGATCGTGGCGTTGATCAGGCTGGAGCCGGTCGGGTTGCCGGACGGATCGAGGAGTTCGACGGTGATGACTGGTCCGTCAATCCGGAACTGGTAGCTGTTGCTGGCGAAGTTGAAGTCCGTGATGAACTCGAACCCGTTGAACTGGCCATTCTTGTACTGGATGCCGACCGAAGGCAGCTCGGTGGTGAGGTTGTCGCCGGCGTTGAAGGAGAGGCTGTCCAGCGTCATGCTGAACAGATCCGGGTTCGAAATGCCGGCGATGTCGGGGAATGTAGACGCGAACACGTTCACGAAGCCCGATCCGGCCGCGGGAACCAGGTTGTTGTCGTAGACGAAGGTCCCCGAAAACGGGTCGCTCTGCGTGAAGCCCGCGCCGCTGAAGGGTGGCTGGACGTTCGCGTCGCCCGGATTGATCTGTCCGGTGAAGGTGGCCTTGGTGTAGGTGTCCGCCGCAGCGAGGCCGGGCGCCGCCAGTAGTCCGCTCATCGCCAAGGCCAGGACGATCCGTCCGCCGTTCGTGTTCATTGCCGCCTCCCAGAGCCGCTGAGGCCGCGCAGAGAATGTGTCCTCCTCCTTGGCCTGCGAGCTTAGTCAACATGACCCTGGCGCCTGACGTCAAGCTATGGTTGCTACATTTCCCGCATGGGTGAGTGAGTAGACCTATTGTAATCCACAAAGTTGCTCGATCGACCGCAGTGACGGCGTGTCATTCGGCCTGATGTCACTGTGATTATTCTCTGTTCGCGGGGTTGTTGCTGCAGAGCTTGTTGTTTCAGCGAACGATTATTCAACCTGATCGCGCAATCGCTCACAGCCTCGCTTATTCAGACCTGGGCGGGTCGCCTCCGCAGCCGGGCCAGTCGTCGAAGCCGCCGCCAGAACCGGGTCTTTTCCGGCTCCGGATAGGGCTGCAGGTTGCGGACGAACTCCTCGGCGCAGGCGCGCCATGAAAACCGCTCGGCGAATTCGCGCACCACGCGCCGGTCCAGGTCCAGGCAGGCCAGGCACGCCTCGCGCAGACCCTCGGTCAGGCTGGTCGCCAGCGCGCCCGCGCCGGAGCCTGGAATGATGTCGATCGGGCCGGGGGCCGGAAATCCCGCCACCGGCGCGCCCGTGGCCATGGCCTCCAGGATCACCAGGCCGAAGGTGTCGGTGACCGAAGGAAACACGAATACGTCGGCGCCGGCGAAATGGGCGACCAGGTCGTCGCCCGAGCGCGCGCCTCGGAACACCGCCTGGGGATAGGCCGCCGTCAGCTCCTCGCGCTGGGGGCCGTCGCCGACCACCACCTTGGTTCCCGGCAGGTCCAGGGCCAGGAAAGCCTCGACGTTCTTCTCCACCGCCACTCGGCCCACGTTCAGCCAGATGGGGCGGGGCAGGCCCTCATAGACGTCAGGGTCACCGTCGCGGCGTGGCCGGAACATCTGGGTGTCCACGCCTCGCGACCACGGCGACAGGTTGCGGAAGCCGTGCTTGTCCAGTTCTTCGCGCAAGGAGGGGGTCGCGACCATCACCCGGCCGGACGGGTGGTGGAACCAGCGCATATAGGCGTAGCCGGCCGACAGCGGCAGCGGCAGGCGCGCCGAGACATATTCAGGGAACTTGGTGTGGTAGCTGGTGGTGAAGGGCAGCTTCCAGTCCATGCAGATACGCCGCGCCGCCAGTCCGATCGGGCCTTCGGTGGCGATATGGATCGCCTCGGGCTCGAAGGATTTGAACCGGTCCTGCACCGGCTCGTAGGCGCCCATGGCCAGCTTGATTTCCGGATAGGTCGGCAGCGGGAAGGTCTTGAACTGATCGGGCGAGACCACGTCGACCTGGTGTCCCATGGCGCGGCATTCGGCGACGGTATGGGCCAGGGTCCGAACGACGCCGTTGACCTGGGGCGTCCAGGCGTCGGTGGCCAGCAGAATTCGCATCAGGCCGCGGCGGGCTCTTCGGTGGCGGGGGCCTCACCAGGCGCGCCCTCCAGGACGGGACTCAACTGGCGCAGCCGATCGATCACCGACCAGGACCGCAGCTTGGCCCATTCCAGAATTTCCAGGCGCCCGTCGAAATGCTCCACCAGCGCGGTGCAGCTCTCCACCCAGTCGCCGTCGTTCACATAGGTCACGCCATCGATCTCACGCATCTCGGCCTTGTGGATATGGCCGCAGATCACCCCGTCGACGCCGCGGCGACGCGCTTCGTCGGCCACGGCCGCCTCGAAGTTCTCGATGAATTGCAGCGCGTTCTTCACCTTGACCTTCAGATAGGCCGACAGGCTCCAATAGCCGAACCCCAGCCTGCGCCGCGCCCTGTTGAACACGGTGTTCAGACCGAGAACCCCTCTATAGGCCCAATCCCCCAGGAAGGCGAGCCAACGAGCGTGGCGGGTGACGCCGTCGAACTCGTCGCCGTGCAGCACCAGATAGCGCTTGCCGTCGGCGGTCTCGTGGATCGCGTCGCGGGCGACAACCACCCCGCCCAGATGCACCCCGCAATAGTCCCGAGCCGCGTCATCGTGGTTGCCCGGCACATAGATCACGTTGACGCCCTTGCGGGCCATGCGCAGGATTTTCTGCACCACGTCGTTGTGCGGCTGCGGCCACCACCAGCCGCCCTTCAGCTTCCAGCCATCGATGATGTCGCCGACCAGATAGAGGGTCTCGCATTCCATGTGCCGGAAGAAGTCGAGCAGCAGTTCGGCCTGGCAGCCGCGCGTTCCCAGATGGACGTCGGAAATGAAGACCGTGCGAAACTGACGGACGGGGGCGGCGGCGCTCATGGCGTCGGACCTCGTGACTGTGAGAGCCCGAACCTTGCGAGCCCCCGGCGCCGGTTAAGCTGATTGCATGTCGGTTTCGTGAAACGGCCGTTAATCCCTCGGCAACCCGTGCTGGCGCGTAAGCGGTGCAGCCCCTAACTTGCATCCATCCCGCGCCGCCGCGCGCCATCCGAATCGCTATGCCCGACGCCCCCCTATTGACCCTAGAACCCGTTCCACCGCCCCCGGACACCAGCGCCAGCGACACCAGCGCCCCCGACACCAGCGCCAAGGACACAGCCAAATCCCTTCGCACCCGGGCGCGGATTCTGGACTGCGCCACGCGGCTTCTGGTTGAGATCGGCTACGCGGCCGCGACCAACGCCAAGATCGCCGAAGCCGCCGGGCTAACGCGCGGGGCCATGCTCTATCACTTTCCGACCCGCGAAGCGTTGGTCGAGGCGGTGGTGGGTCATCTGCATGCGGCGCGCACCGCCATGCTTGCTCAGGCCTCCGACCGCGCGCCGTCCGGCGCCGACCTAGCCGAACACGCCATCGACGCCTACTGGTCGCTGTTGCATGAGCCTGCCTTCGTCGCCTTCGCCGAGTTGGAGGCGGCGGCCCGGACCGATCCGGCGGTGCGCGCCTCCTTGACGCGCGCCCAGGCCGCCTTCGACCAGGCTCAGGAGGGTTCGGACTTCTCCCGCATGTTGCAGGCCGGCGTCGGGCCGCGCTTCCAGGCCAGCCGCGACCTCGCCCGCTTCATGCTGGAGGGCTTGGCGCGGGCCGAGCTGACCTATGACGCCGACGCTCGCGTCGAGCGGCTGCTGGCCGTGATCAAGCGCGCGACCCACATGCTGAACCGCAAGGGCGGCGCACAGGACCTCTGGCCCGACGAGCCTGCCGCACGCTAGATTTCCACCCAAACCAAGACGGGATATCCAGATGGCCGGTTCGATCGATCCGCTGCGCGAACAGTTCGACGCCTTCAAGGCCCTGCCGCGCGACCAGCCGATCCAGATGCTGAACCTGGTCCGGCTGAAGCCGTTGGCCGAGTATCCACAAGGCCACCCCGACCACGGCAAGGGCCTGACGGGCCTGGACGCCTACCGCGCCTATGGCCGGACGACAGCGCACATCTTTGGGCGCGTCGGCGGCCGCCAGATCTGGGTCGGGCGGCCGGACGTCGTCGTGACCGGCCCTGCCGACGAACGCTGGGACCTGGCCTTCATCGCCGAATATCCCGGCGCGAGCGCCTTTCTGGCCATGGTCACCGATCCGGAATACCGCGAGCTGGTCAAGCATCGGCAGGCGGGGGTCGAGGATTCGCGGCTGATAAGGCTGGCGCCGGTGACGCCGGGCGAGGGGTTTGGGGAGTAGGCAACCCCGCGATGGATGCTCCCCCGTTGGGGGGGAGCTGGCGCGAAGCGCCTGAGGGGCCTTTTCGGCGGCACAGACCTCTCCGGCAAGGCCCCTCCACCACGCTACGCGTGGTCCCCCTCCCCACGAAGTGGGGAGGAATTGGCCAGCCTACTCCGCCGCGTCCAGCCGGCTAATCACCTTCTTCTCGGCCCAGTGGGCGTCGATGTTGTTGCGGAAATAGGGCGGCCGGTCGGTCAGCACGTCGGTTTCCAGCCAGAGGCGCTTCAGGTGCCGCACCTTGCCCGCCGCGCGGTCGTCCACATACTCGGTGCGGCCGTGCAGCACGTGGTAGTTGTTGATGAACTGCATGTCGCCGGGCTGGAAGTCCATGACAACGCTGTACGCTCCGCTCTCGGCCTGCTCGTCCAGCCAGGCCAGCGCCTCGCGGGCCCTGTCTGTCAGGCGCGGCGCGTCATCGTGCCGTTGCGAGGCCATGATGTACGGGCCGATCAGTCGCACGAACAGCCGCCCGTTCCATTCCGTGAACACCGGCACGCTGTACCAGCCTTTGTTCCCGGGTTTCTGCTCGCCCCGGAAGTCATAGGGCTGTGGCAGGTACATCTCGGCCGCCAGGTCCGGACGCTGGCGCACCAGTTCGTTGTGCAGCGCCACCGAATTGGCCACCGCCGACAGACCGCCGGAGACGCCGTTGCGTAGGCACATCAGCCCCACCAGGTCCGAGCCGTCGCAGTGAAAGCCTAGCTTGATGCCGCCCAGCTCGTTGCCTCGCGCGGTCGGGTCGCCGACCTGCTTGCCCTGGTCGGTGACGTCGCCGAGGACATGGCCGTACTTGTTCTGCGGCCAGGGCTTGCCCAGGTGCGCGCCGATCCCCCAATAGATCAGGCACATCTCGTCGTTCGAATATCGGTCGCGATCGAGGCCGCGCAGGCGCACGAAGCCGCGCCCGTTGATCAGCTCGTCCTCGATCGTCGTCAGCCGTTTTGACAGGGTCGGCAGGGGAAAGTCGTCCTTGGCGATGTCCAGCAGATTCTCGGACTTGCCGCGCGCATGGACGATCGCCGCGTCGATCTCGGCGACCTCCGCCTGCGTGAAAACCTCGGTCCAGGCGGCTTCGTCGGCGACGTCGCCGGCGCGCCACTCGCAGCCGGCTTCCAGAATGTTTGGCGTTGCGGTCATCGTCGTCTCCTATTCCGCCGCCACGGCGACAGGCGCGGCCTGCGGACCGCGCAGCAACCGGCCGGGTAGGGCGTCGGTGGGCTCGCCGTCGCGATAGGTGACCTCGCCGGCGACGATGGTGGCCACATAGCCGTCCGCCCGCTGGATCAGCCGCCGTCCGCCGGCGGGCAGGTCATAGGCCACCTGCGGCGCGTGCAGGCGAAGGCCGTCATAGTCGATGATGTTGACGTCCGCCCGCATCCCCGGCGCCAGGCGGCCCCGATCGTACAGGCCGACGGCGGCGGCGGTGTCGGCGGTCTGCATCCGGATCACGTGCTCCAGGGAAAGCTTGGGCCCTCGCGTGCGGTCCCGCGTCCAGTGGGTCAGCATCGAGGTCGGAAAGCTGCCGTCGCAGATCATGCCCACATGGGCTCCCCCGTCGGAAAGGCCCGGCACCGTGTCGGCATGGCCCAGCATCGCGTAGGCCGGGTCCAGCGAGCCCTCGGCGTAGTTCAGCAGCGGCACATAGAGCATGGCGCGGCCGCCATCCTTCAGCATGTGGTCCAGCACCAGTTCCTGCGGGGTCACGCCGCGCGCCTGAGCCAGGGCGGCCACCGAACCGGCCGCGGTAGGTTCATAGTCCGGCACGCCGGACATCGGGTGCATATTGCCGAAATTGGCGATCAGTCCGCGCGGCGGGTTCACCGGCTCTTCAGAAAGCAACTGCCTGCGCACCTCGGGGTCGGACAGCTGCGCCACCCGCTCGGCCAGGGGCGCCTTGGCCATCTCGCGATAGGTCGGGTGCAGGCTGAACGGATTGACGGTCAGCTCAAGGCCCAAAAGCACGCCCACCGGCCGGGCGGCGACCTGGGCCTTCATGGGCAGGCCGGCCGCGACCGCATCCGCCAGCGCGTCCAACAGGATCTTATAGGCCTGTGGGTGAACCGGGCTCTGCAGCAGTGAGAAGGACAGCGGTCGGCCGGACTGTTCGACCATCCGCCGCAGCATGGCGAACTCCGCCTCGGGATCGGCGAAGTCGGACACCACCTGCAAGACGCCGCGCCCGGCGGCCTTCAGCCCCATGGCGATGCCGACCAGTTCGTCCTCGGCCGCGGTCAGGGTGGGGGTCGGCTGGCCGTCGCTGGTGCGGTGGTTCAGCGTGCGCGAGGTGGTGAAGCCCAGCGCCCCGGCTTCGGCCGCCCGCCGCGCGATGGCGGCCATGGCGGCGATGTCGGCGGTGGTGGCGGGTTCGCGGTTGGCGCCGCGCTCGCCCATCACATGCACCCGCAGCGCCGCGTGGGGCAGCTGCGAGCCGATATCCACGTCGAAACGCCGCTGGCAGAGCGCATCCAGATAGTCGGGATAGCTCTCCCAGTTCCAGGGCAGGCCCTGGCTCAGCACCGGAAAGGGAATGTCCTCCACCCCCTCCATCAGCCGCACCAGCCGGTCGTGGTCGTCGGGTTTGCAGGGGGCGAAACCGACGCCGCAGTTTCCCATCACCACGGTGGTGACCCCGTGCCAGGACGAGGGCTGCATCCGCGTATCCCAGGTGGCCTGGCCGTCATAATGGGTGTGGATGTCGACGAAACCGGGGGTGACCAGCCGGTCGCGCGCATCGATCTCCTCGCGCCCCTGGCCGTTTATCTGACCGACGGCGGCGATGCGGCCGTCCTTGATGGCGACGTCCGACCCTGTGGCCGGACCGCCCGATCCGTCGATCACCGACCCGCCGCGAATGACCAGATCATAGGCGTATTCCATCGTACGTTTCCTCGGAGCATTCTTTGAATTCTTGTCTCTCTATCAGGCGCCCGAGGGCCCAGATCGTCAAGCCGGGAAGGCTGTGGCTTGAACAGCGGGGCGGCCCGCCAATCAGCGTGGGCGCTGATCCCGACCCGTGTTATGTTGCGGCGATGCGAGGGTTCGCCGGAGAAAGTCTGATGAAACCGACCAGCGGCAAGACCGGCCCCACAGGCCCCAAGACAGGGGGCGCCAAGATCGCGGGCGCCAAGAGCGGGAGCCCGCGAACCTCGACCTTCGCGCCGCCGACGCCAAAGATGACGCGGCAAAAGCGCGCCAAGGTGATGACCGCGGTCGAACGGGCGGCCTTCATGA
>Ga0302314_10021989_pt1 | contig 10480 bp, 10 predicted proteins | sample III_Palsa_N2_3_FD_200533 | JGI IMG/M metagenome (GOLD analysis project Ga0302314, IMG submission 200533) | Peat permafrost microbial communities from Stordalen Mire near Abisko, Sweden - III_Palsa_N2_3 | ecosystem: Environmental > Terrestrial > Soil > Palsa > Peat permafrost | place: Sweden... | reverse complement strand
ACCAGGAGTTCGAGCAGGGTAAAGCCGCGCTGGCGGCGACGGTCGGCAGGCATGAGACGAGGCATCCGGGATCCTTGGGCGACGGGGCCGGAGTGTGGCGACAAACCCCGGCGGAGACAACCCGGCAGGGCGCCTCTTGCCAAGAGAACGGCCGGCCGGTCAAAATCCCTCCCATCAAAATCGGACCGTTCCGATAATTCGCCAGCCCCCGATCGGAGCCCCCGTTGAGCACAAGTTCCCCCTCCCTGTCGCCCTGGCGCACGCGCTGGTTCTTCGTCTGTCCGGTCGATCGCCTGGCCGAGGATGATTGCCACGTCACCGTCGATCTGCCGGAGCTGTCGATCACGCTGCAGAATTTCCGCGGCACGCTGTCGGGCTTCCGCAACATCTGCAGCCATCAGCAATTGCCGATGCGTGCGGCCGGCCTCGGCCGCGGCCCGCTGCGCTGTGACAAGCACGGCTGGACCTATAATGCCGACGGCATTCCGGTCGGCATTCCCGACGGCGATGCGATGGTCGAGACCGACCTCGCCACCCGGCAGCAGCTCTCTCTACGCCCGATCGGCGTCGCCGCGATCGAGGGCGGTATCTTCGCCCGGGTCGAGGATGACGGCAGCCTGCCCGATGCCAAATGGCTGGCCGATACCGAGCTGGCGGGCGCCACCCAGCGCCATGCCGTGACCCGGCAATTGCCGGCCGGTGCCCCGCCGCCGGACGATGGCCCGACGCTCGGCAACCTGTCGATCGAGCTGATGGGCGATTTCGCCCTCTTGGGCTGGGTCGTGCCGCACGGGAAAGACGCCATCAGCGCCACGGTGGCCCTCTATGCGCTGGCCGAGGCGCCGGACGAGGTTCCGGCCGAGACCCAGGCGGTTTACGACAAGGCCGCCAAGGGTTTGGAACAGGCCGCCGGCTGAGCTTCCCTCACGCCCCTGGTCGTGAGTTTCCCTCACGCCCCTGGTCGTGAGTTTCCCTCACGCCCCTGGTCGTGAGTTTCCCTCACGCCCCTGTCAATGGACCCTTAAGCGGCGAGGTGTCATGATCCGCATCCCATCAAGCCCGCGCGAGACGGGTATCGGAGCGGCATGACCCACGACGACACGAGTCGCGACCCGGACGAGATCATTGGTAGCCATTGGCCGGCGCTGGCCGACCTGCCGCCTCTGGAGTTCCTCGACCGCGAGACCTTGGCCAGCCTGCAGGACGAGCTGCCCTGGATCAATCTGCCCGGCGGCCGCTCGCTGTTCGAACCGGGCGAGCCCGCCGACGCGCTCTATATCGTCGTGTCCGGCATTCTGGGCGTCGTCGTCACCACCGCCGAAAAGGGCCAGCATCTGGTCGCCTCGATCCGCGCCGGCGAGACGGTCGGCGAGATGTCGCTGATCACCGGCGAGCGCCATAGCGCGACGGTGACGGCCCTGCGCGATAGCGAATTGGTGGTCGTGCCCCGGGCCACGTTCGAGCGACTGATGGCGGAGCAGCCGAAATTCCTGATCTGGCTCAACCGGCTGCTGATCGATCGCCTGCACCAGACCACGCTGCATAAATCGACACCCGCGCCCAACCGCGCCGTCGCCGTGGTGCCGATCGACCGCTCGGTCCCGATCGAGGAGCTGCTGGGCATCCTGATCGACAATCTGAAACGATCCGGCAAGCGCGTGCATCGGTTCTCGCCGGAGGCGGGCGGCCAGCCGATCGAATGGTACGACGAGATCGAACAGAGCCACGATCTGGTGCTGTACCAGGCCGGGCCGGCCGAGCCGGAGCTGGATGGTTGGAGCCGGTTCTGTCTGCGCCAGGCCGATCGCATCCTGCTGGTCGGCCGGCCGTTGAGCCGGATTCCCGACCCGTTGCCGTTGGCCCCGACCGACGTCGGCGGGCGCGTGCTACCGGTCGAGTTGGTCGTGATCGAGCCGGACCGGGCCGGCCGCCGCGCCCATGCGCCGCGCGGGCCCGAGCGGTTCACCGCGATCCATCACATCCGCCTGCACGAGCCCGGCGACATGCATCGGCTGGCCCGTCACATGGCCGGCATCGCCGTCGGCCTGGTGCTGGCCGGTGGTGCGTCGCGCGGCTTCGCCCATATCGGCGCGATCCGGGCGCTGCGCGAGGCCGGCATCCCGATCGACCGGGTCGGCGGAACCAGCATGGGCGCCATCGTCGGCGCCTGCGTCGCGGCCGACTGGGACGATGACGAGATCACCGAGCGCATGCACGGCGCCTTCGTGCGCAACAATCCGCTCGACGACTATAATCTGCCCTGGGTGGCGCTGTTCCGCGGCAAGTCGGTCGATCGGCTGCTCAAGGAATATTTCGGCGATACCGAGATCGAGGCGCTGTGGCGGCCGTTCTACGCCGTCTCGACCAACCTCACCCGTGGCGGCATGACCGTTCATCGCGAGGGGCCGGTTTGGAAGGCGCTGCGCGCCAGCGTCGCCATCCCGGGCGTGCTGCCGCCGGTGCTGAAGGATGGCGAAGTCCTGGTCGATGGCGGCGTCATCGACAATTTCCCGGTCGATATCATGGCGGCCGAGCGCAAGGGCCCGATCATCGGCATCGATGTCGCGGGCGACCGCGCCCTGATGCCGGACAGCGAGGTGCCGCTCAACCGCCATGGCCTCATCGGCTGGTTCCGGCCCGACACCCGACCGCTGCCGGGCATCGTCAGCATTCTGATGCGCGCCGGCACGGTCAGCTCGCAACTGCAGATGACGCTCGCCAAATCCCAGACGACCCTGCTGATCGAGCCGGAATTGACCGAGGTGCCGCTGCTCGACTGGCATTCGTTCGATCGCGCCGTCGAGGCCGGCTATCGCCAGACCCGCAAGGTGCTGGAGCGGGCCGACCTGGCGACGCTGGGACTTATCTAAAAACACCCCTGGCGCTCCGCCTTGGTTCTGCCTATATCCGGTTCGCGGTAGAAGGGTGGCGCGACACGCCCTTCGGGGAACCGCTCCGCTACCCTTTCGGGTTCGAAAAGGTGGGTCTCTTCGGAGAGAGCACGAAATGTCGTTTCCTCGTCGAATTTTAGCCTCCATCCTTGCCGCACTGCTGGCATTGGCCCCCGTCGTAGCCGATGCGCGCGCGGGCGCTTCGATCTCCAGCAGCGGCTCCAGCTATTCGAGCATGGGCAGCCGCGGCAGCCGGACCTATTCGGCCGTGCCCGGCGCCGACACGGTGCAGCGCAGCCTGACCCCCGCCAGCGGCCCGTCGGGCGCCAACGGCCCCGCCGCCCCCGTCGGTCCCGGCTATGGTGCCGGCAGCTCTGGCTACGGCCAGCCGAGCTTCGCCCAGCGCCATCCGTTCGTGACCGGCATCCTGGGCGGCATCGCCGGTTCCTGGATCGGCAGCATGATCTTCGGCGGCACCAGCTACGCCTATACCGGCCCCATGGGCCATGCCGGCGGCGCGCTCGGTTCCTTCATCACACTGCTCGTGCTGTTCGGCATCGGCTGGGCCGTGTTCCGGGCGATCCGCATGAGCAATCGGGAATTCGCCCTGATGGGACATCCGGGCCCGACGCTGATGGGCGGCTTCGCGGCTGCGGCCGGGCGCGCGCCGCAGACCGGCATCACGCTCAGCGACAGCGACTTCAACGCCTTCGCCGATGCGCTGAACCAGGTCCAGATGGCCTGGGGCAACGGCGATCTCGCCCATCTGCAGCGCTTCGTCACGCCCGAGATGCTGAGCTATTTCTCGGAGCAGCTGGCGAACAACCAGAGCCAGGCGCTGCAGAACCGCGTGCATCATGTGGTCCTGCTGCGCGGCGAGCCGCGTGAGGCCTGGGCCGAGGGCATCACCGAATATGCCACCGTCTATCTGTGCTGGAGCGCGGTCGATTTCACCGTCCGGGTCGATCGCCGCCCGACCGACGCCGACTTCGTCGTCGAGGGCGATCCGCAGCGCCCGGTCCAGGCGGAAGAGGTCTGGAGCTTCCGCCGCAGCCAGGGCGGCCGCTGGCTGCTGTCGGCGATCCAGCAGATTTGACACCAATTGATAGGTGCCTCAACAAATGACCGGAAAGCTCCATCAATACACGGTCGCCGTGACCTGGACCGGCAATCGCGGCACCGGCACGTCGGGCTATCGCGACTATGGCCGCGACCATGACATCGCGGCGGCGGGCAAGCCGACGATCCCCGGCTCGTCTGACCCGGCGTTTCGCGGCGATCCGGCGCGCTGGAACCCGGAGGAAATGCTGGTCGCCTCGGTCTCGACCTGCCATCAGCTCTGGTATCTGCATCTGGCTGCGACCGCCGGCATTACGGTCGTGGCGTACGAAGACCGGCCGGTCGGGACCATGACGGAAGACGCCAAGGGCAGCGGCCGCTTCACCGCACTCACCCTGCACCCGACGGTGACGATCCTGCCCGGAGACGATGCCGCCAAGGCCGCGGCCCTGCATCATGATGCCCATGAAATGTGCTTCGTCGCCAATTCGGTCAATTTCCCGATCGATTGCATCCCAGAGATAGTCTTTCAAAAGTAAGTCGCGCGGGAGCTGCGCGGACTTGGCGCAGCGGCGCCCAATGGGAAGATTCCGTTAGCAAAATCGGCCCTAAGCTCGTCTTCTAAAGCGGTCACGAGAAGACGAGGCTGGTTCCGATGCGTCGCTGGTTGGCTCTGACACCGTTTATGCTCTGCCTGTCGGGCGGTTTGCCCGCGCATGCCGCCGATGCCGCCTGGAGCGCCGATGAACAGGCGGTCGCGGCGACCGACACGGCGTTCTACACCGCAACGCTGGTGAAGAAGGGCCAAGGCTGGGTCGAATTCGCCGACGAGAAGGCGACCTCCGGCGATGACCACGGCAAGGCCGCCATCGGCGCCACCTTCGACAAGCTCTATGCCCGGCCGGGCTTTTCACTGACCTGGCATCCGGTCTTCGCCAAGGTCGTGGGCGATGTCGGCATGACCAGCGGACCCTATGAGTCCCATGTGCAGGATGCCAAGGGCGTCGATCATCGCTCGACCGGCAACTACGTCACCGTCTGGCAGCGCCAGCAGGATGGGCAGTGGCGCTTCGTCTGGGACGGCGGGACGCCGGATAAATGACGGATAGAGCCGATCTGGGCGCCTATGGGTTGGAGACCGCCGCAAGCCGGCTGCTGCTGGGCCATTGGCTGGATGCGCGTGGCGACGAGCCGGTGCCGATGCGCGCCAGCATCGATCCGGGCGCGCTCATGCCGGCCTTGCCCCAGGTCTTCATGCTGAACATGGTGAGCGCCGAGACGGCGGTCTATCGGCTGGTCGGCACCGCGCACCGGGCCCGCTGGGGCATCGAACTCACCGGCCATGTCTGGGGCGAATTCCTGGACGATGCCCAGCGGATCGAGCGGACGCAGCGCCTATGGCGAACCTTCGCGCAACCTTGCGGTTTCGTCGCCCGCTACGAAGTCGTGTTCGCGTCCGGCGCCCATGACCCGGTCGAAACCCTGTTGCTGCCGCTCAAGCCGAACCAGCCGTCCGGTTATCCGATCCTGATCGGGGTCAGCATCTCGACCCGTCAGGTCGAGTGGGTCAATCAACCGGGCTCCGTCGCCTCGCGCACGGCTGAGCGGTTCCGCTACCTCGATCTGGGCAGCGGTGTGCCGAGCTAGAGACCCTCGGCCCGGTCGAAGCAGGCCTTGATGCTGCCGAGCGCCACCAGGAACGCCGCGAGCGCACCGCCCAGCCCGGCATAATAGCCGGTCCCGCCCTCGGCGCCCGCCGCCAGGAACAGGCAGGCGACGCCGAACAGGCCCAGAAGCGGCAGCCCGACCCAGAGCGTGCCGAAATCATCGATCAGCAGATCGTCGAGCGTCAGCGGCGGCTGGCCGTCGAAATGCCGCTTGATCTCCAGGAACAGGACCAGGCAGGCCGCGGCGAAGGCACCGAGGCCGCATTGATAGCCCGCCTCGTCCGCGGCGCCGGACGCGCCGATCAGACCCATCAGCCCGACAAGCACCACGATCGCGCGCCGAACGCCCAGGCGGACACCGCGCCAGAACTCCGTATTTGCCGCCGCGTCTATCGTCATCCAGACCTCCGCACCCGTCGTTCCTGCGTCCGATCATACCACACGGATCGCGGTTGGCTCCGCCACGCAATGAGACGTTCGATTTCTCACATCTTGATAAGGATTCGGGGGCATAGTCGACCGAATTCTCCTTTTGCGCGTACCATCTGATTAAATCCTCCGAAGGTTTAATTTTGGCACGAAGGTTCCATCGTCAATGGAGCAGGCAACCCGCAACCGGACGTGACAATTGAGGGAGACTGCGATGCTACCGTGCGAGCGAATCCCTGCGCGTAAAAGATCGCGGACGTTGAGCGCGGACTCGCCCGACCGCGCCGCGCCGCCATGACGATACCGGCCCAGTCTTTCGGCCGGCGACTCCTGTTGATCGCCAAGGGCTGGTTCCCGGTTGCGATCGTCATCGCGTTTGGCTTGGCGGTGACGGGTGTCGCCTTCGAGATGTCGAAGCACGCCGAAGAGCGCCGCGTCTACAAAGCGTTCCAATTGCGGGTCGAGTGGCGCGCCCTCGACCTGCAGGCGAAAATTCTGCTCGCCCGGCAGGCGATGGTCGCGACCGCGATCCACGAGGCGGCGGCGCCCGAGATCGATGCTGCGGAATTCAAGCGCTTCACCACCGAAGAGGCTGCGGACACTCAGACAATCCGGTCGATTGCTTGGATCGAACGGGTTACGCACGATCAACGCGCCAGTTTCGAGGCGAGACTGGGCGGGCCGATTCTTGACCGGGACGCCAACGGCGTGCTCGTGCCGGCGGTGGAGCGCGACGAGTACGCTCCGCTGGTCATTCAGAATCGTCTGGACGACGCGCCGCTCGCCGTCGGGTTGGATGTATTGACCAAACCGACACGCTCGCTCTTGCTGAATTTGACGCGGGATTCCGGCCTACCGAAGTCGGCCTTGATGCACGAGTACGACGGTGCCACGGAGCCGACCTATGTCACGTTCTGGCCGATCTTCGACACCGACGTCCCGCCACAGACCGTGGCCGAGCGCAGGGCGCATCTCAGGGGCTATGTCGATGGCGTCTTCAGGGTCGTCGATGTGCTGACCGGTGCGATCGCCAATACGCCCAAGAACACGGCGACACTCAATTTCTACCTCGGCGACCTTGCGGATGGGCAAGACAGCCCGCGCTCTTTCCGGCTCGTCGCCGCCTTTTCGCCGACGGACGGAATCGTCAGGGCCACGAAGGCGTTGGCTCAGAGCGCAGTATTGCCGGGTGGGTATCGTTTCACCCGGTCGTTCGATGTCAGAGGCCAGCCTTGGCGGGTCGAATGGTTCTACGCGCCCGCGACTGTAGCCGCCGAACGCTCGACCGGGCCGCTGATCCTGCTGGTTGCCGGTTTGTTGCTGACAAGCCTGCTTGCAGCCCATGTGCTGGCGGGAAAGCGGCGCATGGCGCTCGTCAACACCCTCGTCGAGCAGCGGACGGCCGAAATGGCCCAGATCAACACCAAGCTCGAAACCCTGATCAACGCGTCACCCCATGCCATCGTTTGTCTCGACGCCGAACGGAATGTGATTCTTTGGAATGCCGCCGCCGAACATCAGTTCGGCTACCAGGCGGAGGAGGTTCTAGGCCGCCCGTACCCTCTCGTCCTGCCCGAAGAAAGCGACGAGTTCGATCGTCGCTTCGAGCGGCTTGCGGCGGGCGAGGTGCTGCGAAACCTGCCGTCCCATCGCCGCCATCGGGACGGCACTGCCCTCGACACAAGCTCGTCGGCCGCCGCCTTCTATGACGCCTCGGGCGCGATGCAGGGCGTCATCTTCGTCATCGAAGACGCGCAGGAACGCAACTTGGTCCAGAACCAGCTGCGCCAAGCCCAGAAGATGGAGTCGATCGGCCAATTGACCGGCGGCCTCGCCCATGATTTCAACAATCTGCTGGGCATCGTGCTGGGCAATCTCGATCTGCTGGCCGAACGGTTCGCCGATGGCAGCGAGGATCGCGAATTGACCGATGCCGCGACCCAGGCGGCGCTGCGCGGTGCCGAATTAACCCGTCAGTTGCTCGCCTTTTCGCGTCGGCAGCCGCTCGCCCCCAAGCTCACCTATCTTCCGCCGGTGCTGGAGGCGACCGCCAAGCTGCTGCACCGCACGCTCGGCGAGGCCGTGACACTCGAACTGCGCGTCTCGGACAATGTTTGGCCCGTGTTGATCGACGTGTCGCAATTGGAATCGACGCTGCTCAATCTGGCGGTCAACGCGCGCGACGCGATGCCGAACGGCGGACGTCTCAGCATCGAGGCGACCAACGCCGTGATCGACGGGCGGGCAGCCGAAGCCAATTTCGAAGCGACACCCGGCGATTACATCCTGATCGCCGTCTCGGATACCGGAACCGGGATGGCACCGGAGGTCCTGGCTCATGTCTTCGAACCCTTCTTCACCACCAAGGGCGGCCAGGGCACCGGGCTCGGTCTCAGCATGGTGCATGGCTTTCTGAAACAGTCGGGTGGCTATACGAAGATCTATAGCGAGCCGGGCCATGGCACGACGGTCCGGCTCTATCTTCCCCGCGCGGCGAATGGACAGGCTTCCGAAGCCGAAACCCTGCGCGCCGAACCGCTCTCAGGCGGACACGAGTTGATCCTGGTGGTCGAGGACAACAAGGGCCTGCGCGATCTCGCCCTCAAGCATCTGCAAAGCCTGGGATATCGCACGCTGCCGGCGGCCGATGGCGCCAGCGCGCTTGAAATCATCCGGGGCGGGGCCTCAATCGATCTGCTGTTCACCGACATGGTGATGCCGGGCGGGTTGGACGGCCAGGCGCTCGCCGAGGCCGCGCATCGCCTGCGCCCCGATCTCAAAGTGCTGTTCACGTCCGGCTTCACCGCCGTCGCCGCGTCCGCGACGGCGGAAGACCAGTTCGGCTCGAACCTACTCAGCAAGCCCTATCGAAAGGACGAGCTCGCTCGTCGCATTCGGTCGGCGATCGATACTCCGGCAATATGAGCTACCCATGAACGATACTCTCCTCGCCATCGACGACGAACAAGCCTTCCTGGACATCGTCCTGAAGGTCGGCCAATCGGCCGGTTTCGCCTCGACCGTCACGACCGATCCCGCCGTGTTTCGCGCCGCCCTCGCCGAGACGCCGCCTGCCGTGGTGCTGCTCGATCTGCAGATGCCGCAATGCGACGGGATCGAACTGCTCCACGCGCTAGCGGACGCGCATTGTCGGGCCCGGATCATCCTGATGAGCGGCTTCGACGCCCGCGTTCTGACCCTGGCCCGCGGCGTCGGCCACGACCTGGGTCTGGACATGGGCGAGCCGTTGCAAAAGCCGCTGCGCCCGACGGAGTTGCGCCAGGTTCTGTCGAAGATTCGCGGCAACAGCTTCGAAGCCGACGCCGCCGGTCTGCGCGCGGCGATCGACCAAAACCAATTGGAGCTGTTCTACCACCCCCTCGTGACGCTCAGCACCGGGGAGACGATCGGGTTCGAGGCGCTGGTGCGCTGGCGCCATCCGGAGTTCGGCATCATCCCGCCGGATCGGTTCGTGCCCTTGGCCGAGCGGGAAGGCCTGATCGAGCTGCTGACCGAGCGCGTCCTGGAGCTGGCTGCCGGGCAGATCGCAGACTGGCGAGAGCTGGGCATCGCGCTGTTCGTGTCCGTCAATATCTCTGCAGCGAACATTGTCGCCGGTCTGCCCGACCAGTTGGCCCGGCTCTGCGTCCGGCATCACATCCCCGCCAGCCAATTGCGCCTGGAATTGACGGAAACCGCCGCCATGGGCAATTCCGCGCTGATGCTGGAGATTCTGACCCGTATCCGCCTCAAGGGTTTCCAGCTCGCCATCGACGATTTCGGCACCGGCTATTCCTCGCTGGTGCAGTTGCATCGACTGCCGTTCACCGAGCTAAAGATCGATCAGGGCTTCGTGCGCGAGATGGGCAGCTCTGAAGAAGCGAACCTGATCGTCGGCGCGATCGTCGGTCTGGGGCGGAGCCTGCGCTTGGAATTGATCGCCGAGGGCATCGAAACCAAGGATTTGATGGACCGCCTGGTCGCGCTCGGTTGCGAGACCGGTCAGGGGTATTTCTTCAGTCGACCCATGCCCGCGGGCGACGTGCCGGGCTGGTTGGCCCAGAACCAACCGCGCCCTCCTACGGCATCAGAGGGCGGCGCATCCCCAAAATAAATCTCAAGGAATTTGGGGATGAAACCCCCTCGACGCCTCGTTTGATAAGGGAGAGATGCAGATCGCAAGATCGCTCTCCGCCAGACCTGGAGGTTTTAGTCATGTCCGCCGCAACACCCCGCCGCCCCCGCTCTTGGCTAAAGGCGATCACCAACGTCGTGATCTTCGGCGCCATCGCTGGTGTGCTGTCGGCTTGTTATGTCTATCCCGCACCCTATTACCACCCGCATCCCTATTACTATGGCGGCTATTACCGATAATCGCCACTTCACCGTGGGTGGGCTTGGTCGTAGGATCGAGCCCACCCAATGGTGAAAGCA
>Ga0302314_10021988_pt1 | contig 10481 bp, 10 predicted proteins | sample III_Palsa_N2_3_FD_200533 | JGI IMG/M metagenome (GOLD analysis project Ga0302314, IMG submission 200533) | Peat permafrost microbial communities from Stordalen Mire near Abisko, Sweden - III_Palsa_N2_3 | ecosystem: Environmental > Terrestrial > Soil > Palsa > Peat permafrost | place: Sweden... | reverse complement strand
GGCCCCAGGTAGTTGAACGCCGTCGGCACGCCAAGCTCCCTGCGCACCGGACCGGCGTGACGGAAAGCCGGGTGGTACGTGGCCGCGAACAGGAACGCGATGCCGACCTCGGCGAAGAGCGCCTCGGTGGCGGGCGCCGGCAGGTCGATCACCACGCCGAGCGCCTCAAGCACGTCGGCCGAGCCGCAGGCCGAGGACGCCGCCCGGTTTCCGTGCTTGACCATCGGTACCCCGGCCGAGGCCGCCACGATCGTCGCCATCGTGGACACGTTGACCGTGAGCAGGCCATCGCCGCCGCTGCCGACGAGGTCGGTGACCGGGCCCTCGATGGCGATCGGGGTCGCGTGCGCCAGCATCGACGCGGCCAGGCCGACCATCTCCTGCGCGGTCTCGCCCTTGGCCCGCAGCGTCACGATGAACCCGGCGATCTGGGCCGCTGACGCCGCCCCCTCCATGATCTCGTTCATGGCCCAGGCGGTCTGCTCGGCGGTCAGCGCCTGCCCGCCGATGAGCGCCCTGATCAACGCGGGCCAGCTCGGTGTGTCCATCGGTCGGCACCTAAATTCGGGGGCGTGGGTTTTCGCTGATCCGGCCACGCGAAGCCGCGGGACCGTTCGGGATCGTTATGGTTTTGTTTACTGGTCGGCCGGGACGGCGCTCAGGCGAGCGCGCATCAGGACGGCAAGCTCCCTGGCCAGCGCGACTGGGTCGATGGGGTGACTGATCACGGCATCGGCCTTCGACCAGGTAGCGAGCCACCGATCGTCGGCCCGGGCGATGATAAGCAGCACCGGCGGGCAGTTGTAAATCTCATCCTTGGCCTGGCGGCTGACCCCCATGCCGCCGGCCGGCTGCGCCTCGCCATCGAGCACCATGACATCCGCGCCGCCGGCGTCGAGCAGCCGGAACAGCGCGGGTGCGGTCGCCACCTCGACGATCTCCGCCTCCGGCGCGTCGGGGGCCGGGCGAACGCCGATCGCGAGCTTCATCTCGGCCCGCGTGTCGGCGTCATGACTGTAAACAACGACCTTCATGGACTGTGATCCTACTGGCCCGGGAGATAACAGGGGGGGTCGGGTGTGCATCCCCTACGGGGTGTCGTAATAATGGCCGGGTGGCGACAGCATCCGTGACCGAGACGGCACCGGTACCGCGCACCCCGGCCAGCAGACCGAACCTGGTGAGCGTGGGCACCATCATCTGGTTGTCCAGTGAGCTCATGTTCTTTGCTGCGCTGTTCGCGATGTACTTCACGATCCGTTCGGTAGATAAAGGTCAGGGCCTGCCTTGGCCCATGGCTCATCTGAACATTCCGCTTGGCTCGACCAACACGACCGTGCTCGTGCTGTCGTCCGTGACGTGCCAGATGGGCGTGTTCGCGGTTGAGCGTGGCCAGATCAGGCGGGTGGCATCGATTTGGAACTTCATGAAGTGGGGGTTGCGCGAGTGGTACGTGCTGTCCTTCTTCATGGGTCTCTACTTCGTGTGCGGGCAGGCGTACGAGTACTCGCAGCTGATCAGCAAGGATCACCTGACGCTCTCGTCGAGCAACTACGGGTCGGTGTTCTACCTGACCACGGGGTTCCACGGACTGCACGTGACCGGCGGTCTCATCGCGTTCCTCTTCTTGCTCGGTCGTACCTACGCCGCCAAGAAATTCACTCATGAACAGCAGGTCAGCGCCATCGTTGTGTCGTACTACTGGCACTTCGTCGATGTGGTCTGGATCGGCCTGTTCACGACCATCTACCTCATCCAGTAAACCCAGGGGATACCGAGTGAGCTCGATCATCGCCCGGCGCAGGCATCCCGCCGCTGGCTACGCGGCGGTCGCCGGCGGCCTCGTCGTCATCGGCGTGCTTTACGGCACGCTGTCCGGTGGCGGCGCGTCGGCGGCGGCGCCGGCCCAGGACCAGACGCAAGACGCGCAAGGTCACTCTCTGTTCATCGCGAGCTGCTCCTCGTGCCACGGGATCGAGGCCCAGGGCACGTCGGTGGCGCCGTCGCTGATCGGCGCGGGTGCCGCCGCGGTGGACTTCCAGATGTCGACGGGCCGCATGCCCGCCAAGGAACTGGGCGCGGAGAACGACCGCAAGCCGACGGACTTCACCCCGCAGCAGATCACCGACATCGCCGGCTGGGTGGCCTCGCTCGGCGGCGGCCCGGCGGTACCGACCGCGAGCCAGGTGTCGTCGGCCGGGGCGAACACGGCGCTCGGCTCGGAGCTGTTCAGCACGAACTGCGCGCAGTGCCACGGGTTCGCGGGTGCGGGCGGCGCGCTGACCTACGGCAAGACGGCGCCGTCGCTGAACGCGTCGACCCCCACCCAGATCTACGAGGCGATGCTGACGGGTCCCGAGGCCATGCCGGTCTTCGGCGACGGGACGATCACGCCGGCCGAGAAGAAGGACATCATCGCCTACGTCACCCAGACGCGGGTCGAGGCCAACCCGGGCGGCTTCTCTCTCGGCCGCACCGGCACGGTCACCGAGGGCCTACTCGGCTGGCTCGGCGGCCTCGGCTTCCTCGTGCTCATCGCCATGTGGCTCACCGCCAAGCGGCGGGACGCCGTTATTAAGCCTGAATCGGAGCAGCACTCATGAGCGGCGAGTTCCCGGAGGAGCTGTCCGGTCCGCACCGCGTGATCGGGACTCCTTCCCCCGCCCCGAAGGCGGTCGATGTGCCGGCCGGGCCGGCGGAGCCGCCGCCGGTCGTCGAGCCGCCGGACACCGCGCACGCGAAGCGGGCCGAGCGGGTGGTGGCCGCGCTGTTCGTCCTCGCGTTCATCGCCGGCTGCGGATTCATCGCGGCCTACGTCGGGCTTGAGGTCGGGGTGGCCACGATCCCCAAGGGCGCCAACCCGGTCGTCGCCGAGCTACGGTCGAATCTGGCGCTCGGCACGTCGCTCGCGGTCGCCCTGCTCGCGCTCGGCACCGGGTCGATGATCTGGGTCAGGCACCTCACACCCAACATCGAGATCGAGGAAGAGCGGCACGACCTGGCGTCCGAGCCCGCGGACAGGAAGGCGTTCCAGCACGAGTTCGCCGAGGGCGCCGCGATCAGCCAGCTCACCAAGCGGCCGCTGATCCGCCGCACGATGCTGCTCGCGACCGCCCCGCTGGCGCTCGCCCCGCTCGTGCTCCTGCGCGACCTCGGCCCGCTGCCGCAGACCGACCTGCGGCACACGGTCTGGCGCAAGGGCCTGCGCGCGGTGACCCTGGGCGGCCTGCGGCCGCTAACTCCCGCGGACATGTTCACCCCGGGAAGCATGATCACCGTGATCCCCGAGGGCTACCAGGACGACGACGACGCCCTGGCGAAGGCCGGCGTGATCCTGATCAAGTTCGAGCCGGGCCAGATGAGCTGGCCGGACCGCTATGACGGCGGGACGCTCGTGTCGACGATGAACTGGACCATCGACAACATCGTCGCCTACTCCAAGATCTGCACGCACGTGGGCTGCCCGGTCGCGCTGTACGAGCAGACCACACACCACATCCTGTGCCCGTGCCACCAGTCGACCTTCGATGCCACGAACGGGGCCTGGGTGGTCTTCGGCCCGGCGCCCCGCCCGCTGCCGCAGCTGCCACTGATGCTCGACTCCGACGGGTATATAGCGGCGGCCAGCGACTTCACCCAGCCGGTCGGCCCGAGCTTCTGGGAGCGCGGATGAGCGACGACGCAGTTAAGATCCCGCCCGCCGTCTCCGGCGTCGGCGGCTGGCTCGACGACAGGTTCCACGGCGCCAGGGGCGTCCGGGTCCTGATGCGCAAGGTCTTCCCTGACCACTGGTCGTTCATGCTGGGCGAGATCGCGCTCTGGTCCTTCGTGATCCTGCTGCTCACGGGCACCTACCTGGCGCTGTTCTTCGATCCCTCGGCTGCCCCGGTGGTGTACCACGGCTCGTACACCAAGCTCGACGGCATCACGATGTCGCAGGCGTACCAGTCCACGCTGAACATCTCGTTCGACATCCGTGGCGGCCTGCTGATGAGGCAGATCCACCACTGGGCCGCGATCATGTTCATGGTCGCGATCATGGCGCACATGCTCCGGGTGTTCTTCACCGGCGCGTACCGCAAGCCGCGCGAGGTCAACTGGCTGATCGGCATCGTGCTGTTCACGATGGGCCTGCTTGAGGGCCTCTTCGGCTACTCGCTCCCCGACGACCAGTTGTCCGGTGCGGGCCTGCGGATCACCGAGGGCGTGCTCCAGAGCCTGCCGATCGTCGGCACCTACGGCGCGTACTTCCTGTTCGGCGGCGAGTTCCCCGGCACGGCGATCATTCCCCGGATGTACATCCTGCACGTGTTCCTGATCCCCGGCCTGATCCTGGCGCTGATCACGGCTCACCTGTTCATCATGTTCCACCAGAAGCACACGCAGATGCCCGCCCTGGGGAACACCGAGAAGAACGTCGTCGGGGCGCCGTTCTGGCCCTACTTCCTGCTCAAGGGCCAGGCCTGGTTCTTCTTCATCTTCGGCGTGCTTGTCGTTCTCGCGACGTTCGCGCAGGTCAACCCGATCTGGCTGTACGGCCCGTACACGCCGCTCGCGATCTCCTCGGCGTCACAGCCCGACTTCTACATGGGCATCCTGGAGGGCTCGCTGCGCATGATGCCCGCCTGGGAAATCAACTTCCTCGGGCATACGCTCCCGCTCGGCGTGATCATCCCTGCCCTGGTGCCGCTCGGCCTCCTCTTCACCGGCGCCGCGCTCTGGCCTTTCTTTGAGCAGTGGGCGACGGGTGACAAGAGGTTCCACCACATCAACGACCGGCCGCGCAACGCGCCGGTACGCACCGGGGTCGGCGTGGCGGTGGTGATCGCCTACGGCGTCATGTGGCTTGAGGGCGCGAACGACGTCATCGCCGACAAGTTTGACATCCCGCTCTACACGGTCACCTGGATCTCGCGAGTCGCGGTCTTTGTGCTGCCCGCCATCGGATATTTCGCGACAAAGCGGATATGTCTGGCGTTGCAGCGGAAGGACGCCGACATGCTCACCCACGGCGTCGAGATCGGCATCATCAGACAGCTACCTGACGGCGCGTTCGTCGAGGAGGAGCGCCCGCTCACCGAGGAAGAGCGCGCCGTCATCGAGAGCAAGCAGGTGTACGAGGCGCTCCCCGCGCCGGACCAGGCGGATGTCAACGGCGTGCCCGCGCCGGCCTCCCGAGGTCCGCTCGGCGCGGCCCGCGCGATTGCCAACCGCGCCTTCACCGAGACCATCGCGGTCGAGACGAATGGCCACGGCAACGGCTACGGCCACGGCAACGGTCACGGTGCCGTCGAGGAAACCGGGCACGCCGCCGTCGGCGCCGGCCCGGACGCCCCGGAAGAGGAGCACTAACAAGCAGGCAAGAAGCGCCCCGGTGCCACTCGGCACCGGGGCGTTGGGCGGTCAGGAGTCGGCGAGGCCGATCGAGAAGGCGGCCTCGAGGTCGTGCCGCGAGTACGTGCGGAACGCGATATGCGTCTGGGTCGCGATGACACCAGCCACCTGGTTCAACCCGCCGGGGATAACGTCGGCGAGATCCTCGTGGGCGCGTACCCGGATGATCGCCACCAGGTCGTGGTCGCCGGTGATCGAGTAGACCTCACTCACCCCGGGAAGCTGCGCGATATCCTCGGCGACCTGCGGGATGCGGGCAATCTCTGCCTTGATCAAGACGATGGCGGTGACCACGGGGTTCCCTCCCGGTGCACTGAGGTGGCGCGGCCCCGTGCGGCCGGGGCGTCGGCTATCGCGGCTTACCCTATCCCCGCGTCCGCGCGCGCCGTCTCGCGGCCGTCGGCGTCCGCCTCCTGGCCCGCGGTGGCGGCGCCCTCCACCGCCGCGGCTTCCGCCGCTGCCACTTCCGCCGCTGCCACTTCCGCCGCTGCCACTTCCGCCGCTGCCACTTCCGCCGCTGCCACTTCCGCGTCGCGGGCGGCGAGCCAGGTGTCGAGCTGGCCGAGCGTGCTGACCCCCTCCCGGTCGGCGAGCCGCGCGAGCAGCCGCCCGAGGATCGCCGCGGTGGACCGCGCGTCGTCGAGCGCGCGATGTGACGGACGCACCGGCGTGGCGAAGAACCGCGCCAGGGTGGCCAGCTTGCGGTCGGGTACCTCTTCGGGCGTGGCCATCAGGTGCCGCGCGAGCCGTACCGTGTCGAGCACCTCGAAGCTTGGCCAGTCGAGACCCATGCCCGTGCACGCGGCGGTGAGGAAGCGCAGGTCGAACGGCGCGTTGTGGGCGGCGAGCACGCTGCCGCGCGCGAACGCGAGCAGCCCGGGCAGTACGCCGGCCACCGGCGGCGCGCTGATAAGCATCTGGTCGCTAATCCCGGTGAGCTCGGTGATCGTCGCGGGGACCGGCATGCCCGGGTTGACAAGCGAGCTGAACTCCGCGACAAGCCGGCCGGCCCGTACCCGTACCGCGCCGATCTCGGTGATGGACGCCTCATCAGGCGCCCAGCCGGTCGTCTCGACGTCCACGACCGTGAACTCCAGCTCGGAAAGGATCGCGCCCCGCCCGGCCGCACGCTGCTCGGCCGCGCCTCGCACAGGCGCGGTCCGGTCCGGTGCGGTGAAGCTATCGCGGGTCTCATCCATGATCACCACCGTAGAACGCCCCACCGACATTTCCGCCCGAGCGCGCCTGTACGTGCTCGGGTGGCTCATCGCAAGACTCGTCACCCAAATGTCACGATTGGACGACTCCGGTTGATGCCCCTCATGCGACTCAATAGCCTGGCGAGGGCCTGGAAAAGCATGATCTTGGTGAGGGAGCATGAGAGTCACGTTGCGCACGGGACTAGCTACTCGGATGTCGAGGATGCACCGCGTCGCTCTGGTCGGCGCCGCCGTCCTGATGGCAGGCGGGCTGGCCACGGCGGTCACGCAGGCCGCTGGGGCACAGCCGCAGCCGACGATCAGCGAGGTGCAGGCCAAGATCAACGACCTCACCGGGCAGTTCAACAAGGCCAACGAACAGTACGACCAGGTCGCGCAGCAGCTGGCTACGGCCAAGGCGAGCCTGCGTCGGGTGGACAAGCAACTGACAAGCGCCGAGGCGAAGTACGAGGATGCCAGGCGCCAGGTCGTGCAGATCGCCGCCTCTTCCTACGAGGATTCCGCCCAGACGTCGCTCGCGGGCCTGCTGACCTCTGGTGATCCCGCGCAGGTGCTGGCCCAGGCGTCGATCGTCACGCAGGTCACCGGCGCGCGGAACCTGGAGACTCAGGTCTTCCTCAACGCCGCGGCCGCGGTCACCATGGCACAGCAGACGCAGCAGCGGACCGAGGAGGGCATCGTCCAGCTCGCCGCCGCCAAGGCGCACACCAAGGACCACATCTCCACGCTGCTCAAGAGCCAGAAGATGATCCTTGACTCGCTGACAGCGACGCAGCAGACGGCGGTGCAGACCGGCACCATCAACGGCGGTGGCGGCAACACGACGGCGACCTACACCGGCCCGACCGCGACCCAGGCGGAGCAGGCGGTGGCGTTCGTCTTCCATCAGCTCGGCTGCTCCTACTCCTACGGCTCGATCGGCCCCTGCAGTATCGGCTTCGACTGCTCGGGCCTGGTGATGTCCGCCTGGGCGTCGGCCGGCGTGACGATACCGCGGGACAGCTACAGCCAGTGGGCGGCGCTGCCGCACATTCCCGTGTCCGCGCTTCAGCCGGGTGACCTGCTGTTCTACAACGGCCTCGGGCACGTCGCCATGTACGTGGGCAATGGCGAGTTCATCGACGCGCCAGCGCCAGGCCTGGTGGTGCGCGAGCTGCCGATGTCCACCGACTGGTACGCGCAGAACTTCGACGGTGCCGCCCGACCGTAGGAAGCGGCCGGAGCCTACACTGGCAGACGATATGCGTCGCACGCTGATCGTCACCAATGACTTCCCGCCCAGGCAGGGTGGCATCCAGTCGTTCGTCCACGAGCTTGCTCTTCGGCTGCCGCCGGAAGACCTGACCGTCTACGCACCACGCTGGGACGGCGCGCGCGAGTTCGACGCCCGTCAGCCGTTCGAGGTGGTGCGGCACCCGACGGCGCTGATGATCCCCTCGCCCGGCGTCACCCGCCGCGCCGTCGAGCTCGCGCGGTCGCGCCGCGCCGAGGCGGTCATCTTCGGCGCCGCCGCGCCGCTCGGGCTGATCACGCCCGCGCTGCGCCGGGCAGGCGTCGAGCGCGCGATCGGCATCACCCATGGCCACGAGGCCGGCTGGGCCGCGCTGCCCGGCGCCCGCACGCTGCTGCGCAGGATCGGCACCGAGACCGACGTCCTCACCTACCTGGGCGATTACTTCCGGGTCAGGCTGTCGCGGGCGCTGACACCGGAGGCGGCGGCGCGGATGACCCGCCTGCACCCTTGTGTCGACGCGGGCACCTTCAGGCCCGACCAGGCGGCGCGCGAGGCGATCAGGGACCGGTACGGCCTGGCCGGCCGCCCGGTGGTGATCTGCGTCTCCCGGCTGGTCCGCCGCAAGGGCCAGGACACGCTCATCCGAGCATGGGGTGAGGTCACAAGGCAGGTCCCCGACGCTGCCCTGCTGATCGTCGGCAGCGGCCCGTACTCGGCTGATCTTCACAAGTTGGCGGAGCGGTCCGGGGTGACCCCCTCGGTCCACTTCACCGGCCCGGTCGCGCAGGCGGAACTTCCCGCGCACTACGCGGCGGGCGATGTGTTCTCGATGCCGTGTCGGACCAGGCGCGGTGGCCTTGACGTGGAGGGCCTCGGCATCGTCTACCTGGAAGCGTCCGCGGCCGGCCTGCCCGTTGTCGGCGGTGACTCGGGCGGTGCACCCGACGCGATAAGCGAGGGCGAGACCGGCTATGTGGTGGGCGGCAGGGACGTCGCCGCCCTGTCCGCCCGCCTGGTCGCCCTGCTGTCCGACCCCGCGGTCGCGAAGGCAATGGGGGAGAAGGGCCGCGCCTGGGTCGAGCGGGAATGGTCCTGGGACCAGACGGCGTCCGCCCTTCGCACCCTCATCGACCTCTAACGGCCCGCACCGACGTCTAACCGCCCGCACCGGGCAACCGCGTCGGTGCACCGAGCTGAGCGTGACGGTCAGCACCTCGGGATTTGGTGACCTGCGCGGCTGTGCTCTTGATAAGGCAGTGGTCCTGACAAACCGGTGCCCGCTGGCGCGCCTGCCCCGGCGTCCCGTCGTCGGTGGTGCTCCGGTCCGCAGCCACATCTGGACCTGCGCGCCGCCGAACGCCGAGGAGTCGATCTTCAGCCCGCCGCCCGTCGACTCGGCGACGCGGCGGGCGATGTCGAGGCCGAGGCCGGTGGAGCCCGCGCCGCTGCTGCCCCGGCGCAGCGCGGCGTCCGGGTCGCTGATCCCGGGTCCCGCGTCGGCGACGAAGACGAGGATGACGTCTTCACCGCGGTGCAGCGTCACGGCGAACGCGGTCCCCTCCGCCGTGTGCCTAAACACGTTGCCGACCAGCGCGTCCACCGCCGTCGCGAGATCGGAACGCGGGACGGGCACCGGGGTGGGCCCGTCCGCACCGGTCAGGTGCCAGGCACGGCCCTGGTCCTCGGCCAGCGCGGACCAGAAGCGCATCCGGTCAATGAGCAGTTCGGCGGCGTCGCAGCCCGGCGGCTCGTCGCGGGTGGGCCGCCGCGCGGCCCGGATGATCATGTCGATCTCCTGCTCAAGGCGGTCCACCGCGACCCGCGTGTCGTCGGCGGCGCGGCCAGGGCCGAGCGCGGTCGCGTTCATCCGGAGCGCCGTCAGCGGCGTGCGCAGCCGGTGCGGCAGGTCGGCGGCGGTCACGCGCTCCGCGGCGATCAGCCGGCTCAGTCGCTCCGCCATCACGTTGAACGCGTACCCCGCCGCCACTAGCTCGGCCGGGCCGGCCAGCGCGCTGCGTGCGCTGAGGTCCCCGCCGCCGAGCGCGGCGGCGGCCGTCGCCAGCTCGCGGACGGGCCGCGTGACCCCCCGGGATGCCAGCCGGTCGGCCACCAGCACCGAGACGGCGATCAGGGCAAGCGCCACGGCCGTCATCACGGCCCACGCCGCGGTCACGCCGCGCGAGACATCATCGGCCGGCACGTAAACCTCGGTGACCGCGAGCCTGCCGCCGCTGAGCGCGACCGGCTGGAGCACGACGTAGCCGCCGGTGACCGGCGCGATGAAGGACCTGGCCGCGGTCACGGCCGCCCGCAGTTCGGCCACGCTCGCGTGCTGCTCGCCACCGACGAGAGCACCGCCGGCGGCCGTGGTGCCGTCAGCGGTCGTGTCACTCGCGCCGCCCACGCCACTCGCGGCGGTGAGGTAGACGGCGAGTTGTCCCGCGCTGCCCGCCGTGGTGCTCGCGATGGCACGCTCAAGCGTTGCCTTGGACGTGGTAACCGCGAGCACCGGCTCGATCGCCGCCCCGGCTAGCTGGGCGGTCGTGAACGCCCGGTCTCGCGCCACGTCCCGCACGACGACCGCGAGCGGGATCAGGAACGCGATCGCGACCATCGACGTGACAGCGGCCGAG
>Ga0302314_10021987_pt1 | contig 10481 bp, 9 predicted proteins | sample III_Palsa_N2_3_FD_200533 | JGI IMG/M metagenome (GOLD analysis project Ga0302314, IMG submission 200533) | Peat permafrost microbial communities from Stordalen Mire near Abisko, Sweden - III_Palsa_N2_3 | ecosystem: Environmental > Terrestrial > Soil > Palsa > Peat permafrost | place: Sweden... | reverse complement strand
CGCAAGGCGAGCCTCCCGATCACCACGGCCCGACAATCGCGGCCCCTTGCCGCCACCGGCGCCATCTCCAGAGAAAGGTCACGGCACAATACATTATTTCCGAACAGGTTAGCCAGTTCGACCGGGGCATGGATTGATATGTGCGAAGTGTTACCTCGTGCGGTTACTGAAAGCAGGCGTTTCGACTTTCATTAACTCTAGGGTTTATTTTCGCAATTCCGGGCGCGGCGCTAGGGAGCAGCGGCACGCCGGCAGTTAGCGGCGCGTCATGGCCGCCGCCCGGGATCATATGGCGCGGTTCGGCTGAGTCGGGCGGCAGCGGCGCTAAGGTGGGCTGTCGCCGCACTGGGCGAAAATGCTTGTGCCGGACGACATCGGCCTCTCGGCCGATCTCCTCTACGGACTTAAACTATTCTTAATCATCAATTCCATTTTTCGACGATGCTCTCAGCATGGGGCAGTCGAGATCTACAATCCGGCAGAACCGTTGCAGAATAAATTAATCCAACCTTCATCCGGACGCGCTAGACATATCGATGTTAGTGCCATTTGACGCCTATTCGTCTGAGTTGGTGGGGAAATTCAATGAGCTTCGTCGCTGCACGAACCGCCGGAACTTTATTCTCTGTTGCTGCAATCGCAATCCTGTTGCCCATGGGCTTGATTGCCCCGGCCCACGCCGAGCCGACGCCGCCGCCTGATCCCGAGTCCTGCCAACTCGTGGTGATCGAATACGATTCCACTGCCGACGATCGTGGCAGCGCGCATTCCTCGCCGGCCATCTGGGCGCTCTGGTGTCCCGCCATGCCGGTCAAGCGGGACGTTTCGTAAGACGGTGCGCTGCCGGCACGCAGGCCGCTGCCGACCCTGCCGTCGGCGCGCGGATCTGCGCTCGATCGAAGACTGTGGTGACGCCACTCCCGGCCGCCCCCAAGAGTCGCCCTAAGTAGCGGGCGATGGAGGCGGGCGCGCAGCCAGGAAAATGGTCGGTATCGTCCAGCATGGCTTTCGCCGGACCGCCGAGAATGAAATACTGGCGTCCCAACGCGGATAGCCGCCGGCCTCGACTCGGCGTGACAAGAGGAGGGACCGGCGATGAGCGACGGGCCAGCACCGGGGGCCGACCCCGCCAGAACCGCTGCCGCTCAGAGGCAGCGCCTCTGGTTGATCGTCATCGGCGTCAGCGCCTTCGCGTTCGTCGGCTTGATCGCCATAGTCATTTTGACCGTGGGATCGAGCGGCAAAATCGCCGAGAGCTTCAACGAAGGTTTCGCAAAGTCCTATTTCCCAGCCATGCACGATGGCTGCATCAAAACCGCAACGGCCAAACTGGCCGGCAGCGGCCGCGACCCCGCCACTGACGGCGACAGCACAAAAATCGAGTCCTATTGCACCTGCGTCGTCGATGGCACCAGGGCGCGGCTGGCCCTCGCCGACCTGCAGGCGATGACCTTGAACCACGCGGCCGAGCCGGCCGCATCCACGATCAAAAGCATCGCTCTGGAATGCAAGGGCAAGAGCGGGCTTTAGAAACGGCGCGGCAGCTTGCGTGCCGCGCAACTCATACCCCCCCGAAACCTTGCCCTCCGCGCCCTCACCCGCTACACAAGACCAAGCCCCATGCAGGAGAGAGTGATTTGCCGGATTCGTCACAGGCCGCGCCGGAGCGGCAGCCGGGCAGCGCCCGCAATGACTGGACGCGCGCGGAGATCGCCGCCCTATTCGATCTGCCCTTCGCCGATCTGATCCACCAGGCGCAGACCGTCCATCGCGCGCATTTCGACCCGAACAAGGTCCAGCTCTCGACCCTGCTTTCGATCAAGACCGGCGGCTGCCCGGAGGATTGCGGCTATTGCGCCCAGAGTTCTAAATTCGAGACCGGGGTCAAGGCCGGCAAGCTGATGCCGGTCGATGCCGTGCTCGAGGATGCCCGCCGCGCCAAGGCGGCCGGGGCGACGCGCTATTGCATGGGGGCGGCCTGGCGCAATCCCAAGGACCACGATCTGGAACAGGTCTGCCGGATGGTCGAAGGCGTCAATGCGCTCGGCATGGAAAGCTGTGTCACCCTCGGCATGCTGACCGACAGGCAGGCGCAGCGCCTCAAGCAATCCGGCCTCGACTACTACAACCACAATATCGATACCTCGCCGGAATATTACAGCCAAGTGGTGACCACGCGCAGCTTCGCCGAGCGGCTCGATACGCTGGCCCATGTCCGCGAGGCCGGCATCTCGGTGTGCAGCGGCGGCATCATCGGCATGGGCGAGACCCGGGCCGACCGGGTCGGCATGCTGCATACGCTGGCGACCTTGCCGGTGCCGCCGGAAAGCGTGCCGATCAACATGCTGGGCCGGATCGAGGGCACGCCGCTCGGCGCCTCCGAGCCGCTCGAACCGCTGGAGCTGGTGCGTATGCTGGCCGTGGCGCGGATCATCATGCCCGGGGTCGAACTCAGACTGTCGGCCGGCCGCGAGGCGCTTTCGGACGAGACCCAGGCGCTGTGCTATCTCGCCGGCGCCAATTCGATCTTCTTCGGCGCCCGGCTGCTGACCATCGGCAACCCTGCGCATGAGCGTGACATGGCGCTCTTCGACAAGCTCGGCATCACGCCGCTGGATGCCCCGCTCGCCGCCCGGCCATGAAGCCGGGCGGGGCGATCTGGCGGCCCTATACCCAGATGAAGACGGCGCCGCCGCCGTTGCCGGTGGTGGCGACCGAGGGGGTGCGCCTCAGGCTCGCCGATGGCCGGGTGCTGATCGACGGCATCTCGTCGTGGTGGACCGCCTGCCACGGCTATAACCACCCGGCGATCCGGGCGGCGGTCGAGCGCCAGCTGGCGATCATGCCGCATGTCATGTTCGGCGGCCTGACCCATGACCCCGCCGCGCGCCTGGCGGCCCGGCTGGCTGAGCTGCTGCCCGGCGATTTGGACCATGTCTTCTTCACTGAATCCGGTTCGGTCGCGGTCGAGGTCGCGATGAAGATGGCGGTGCAATACTGGCGGAACCGCGGCGAGCAGGGCCGCAACCGCTTCCTGTCGTTCCGCGGCGGCTATCACGGCGACACGCTGGGTGCCATGTCGGTGTGCGATCCCGAACAGGGCATGCATGCGCTCCTCGCCGGCTACGTGCCCGAACAGATCCTGGCCGATCTACCGCGCGATCCGGCGGCGCTGGCTGCCCTCGATGCGCTGCTCGGGCGCGAGCGCGGCAGCATCGCGGCAGTGATCGTCGAGCCGCTGGTCCAGGGTGCCGGCGGCATGAAGTTCCACAGCGTCGATACGCTGGCCACCGTGGCAGCGTTGGCGGCACGGCATGGCTGCCTGTTGATCCTCGACGAGATTATGACCGGCTTCGGCAGGACCGGCTCGCTTTTTGCCTGCGAGCAATCGGGGATCGTGCCCGACATCATCTGCCTGTCCAAGGCGCTGACCGGCGGCACACTGGCGCTGGCCGCGACCGTGGCGCGCCGCCGGGTGTTCGAGGCGTTCTGGTCCGACGACCCGGCCGCCGCCCTCATGCATGGCCCGACCTTCATGGCCAATCCGCTGGCCTGTGCCGCGGCCCTGGCCTCGCTCGACCTCTTCGACAGCGAGGACCGCCTCGGCCAGGTCGATCGCATCGAGGCGGCGCTGGAGGAAGAGCTCGAACCCTGCCGCGACCTGCCCGGCGTGGTCGACGTGCGGGTCAAGGGCGCCATCGGCGTGGTCCAGCTGACCCGGCTCGGCGACCTCGCGGCGCTGCGCCAGGGCTTCGTCGCGCGCGGTGTCTGGGCCCGGCCCTTCGGCGACATCCTCTATCTGACCCCGCCCTTCATCACCAGCCGCAGCGATCTGGCCACGATGGGGGCGGCGCTGCGCGGTGTCGCCGAAGACTGCTCAGCCCGGCATGGCGACGAAGCGCCGGTTGGGCCGGCCCGCTCGCCGGAGGATCTCGGAGCGTGAGGACTGCATGACCCGAACCCGGCCGACCCGTCTCAGCACTATTCCCGGTATCGGCGTCGACCGGCTGGGCGATGCCGCCGATGCCCTGGCCGACCCTGCCGTGCTGCGGCTGGAGAATCTCGACACCGATATCCGGCCGCATCCGGCGGCGCTGGCGGCAACACGGCAGGCAGTCGATCTCGATCCGGCCAATTCCTATCTGCCGTTTCTGGGCCAGGACCGGCTGCGCCGGGCGGCGACGGCACATGTCGGCCGGCTGTCCGGCATCGATTATGACTGGCGGCGCTGCTGCGTAATCAGTGCCGGCGGCTGCAGCGGCGTCTTCAATACCGTGCTGGCGACAATCGATCCGGGCGACAAGGTGGTGTTGTGCAGCCCGATCTATGCCGGGCTGGTCAACCGGGTGCGGCTGGCCGGCGGCGTGCCGGTCTTTGCACCACTGGTGCCGGGGCCGGCCGGCTGGCGGCTCGATCTCGACGGCTTTCGCGCGGCGGTGGCGACGCCGGGGGTGAAGGCGGTGCTGATGGTCAGCCCGTCCATGCCGACCGGGGCGGTGCTGACCGCGGAAGAATGGGCCGCGGTCGCCGGCGCCTGTGTCGCGCACGACCTGCTGCTCATCAACGACGCCGCCATGGAGCGCATTCTCTATGACGGCAGGCGCCAGATCCACCCGGCCGCCCTGCCCGGCATGGCCGAGCGCACCATCACCATCGGCACCGCGTCGAAAGAGTTCCGCATGATCGGCTGGCGGGTCGGCTGGGTGGTCGGGCCGGCCGAGATCGTGGCCGATATCGGGCTGGTCGGCATGGCCAATGTCGTCTGCCAGGTCGGCATTGCCATGGAGGGTGTCGCCGTGGCCCTGGAACAGCCCGAGGATGATGTGCTGGCCGCCATCGCCGAATGGCAGCGCCGTCGCGACGTCATGCTGGCCGAGTTCGAGGGGCTGCCGGTGATCCCGCCCCACGGCGGCTGGTCGCTGCTGCTGGACGCCGGGGCATTGGGCATGACCGGGGAAGCGGCCTCGGACCGGCTGCTGCAGCACGCCCGGATCGCGGCCACGCCGATGCGCGGCTGGGGCACGGCGGACTCCGCCCGTTATCTGCGTTTCGTCTTCGCCAACGAAACCTGCGACCGGCTCGCCGGCATGGGCGCCCGGATCCGTGCTGCACTTTGAAGCGATAGGGCATCCGGAGCGGTTGATTCATTCAGACGGGCATTGTCATATCGGTAATATTCGCCCGGCTATCCTGCTCAATGTCGGACTTTCAGGGAGAAAACGCATGAAATACCTTCTCACGGCAGCCATCCTTGCGGTTGGCTTCGGCATCGGCTCCGCCGCGATGGCAGACGAGTACAACACGGTGCCGGCCGGCGACGAGCAGTATTCCGCCTGCCTCAAATATGCCAACAGTCAGTATGAAGGCGGCGACGCTGCCAGCCCGATCAAGGGGCAGAGCAAAGCGCAAGCCTGGTGTACCTGCATGTGGAACGAGACGCCGGACGACTTCAGGGGCAGCCTCGGCAAGTTTTCCGAAACGGCCAAGGGCAAATCGACCAACAAGATTTGCGAGAAATACTCGAATTGGGGCTGATCGCGGCGCCGATCGTCGGTCATTTCTAAGCTGCTAGAGCGGGCCAGGGCTGTTCGATTCTACGGAACCGAACAGCCCGGCTGCTCACACGAAGGCGCTGGCGCCTCAGTTCAGGCTGGCAAGCAGATCATCATACATCTTGCAGGTCTCGTCGACGCTCTTGGGCTGCGTCGCGGCCTGCGATTGCGCGGCGAATTTCTGGCTCCATTCGCTCGCCTTCTGCGGGTTCTTCTGCGCCATATCGGTGATCTTGGCGCTGACGGCCATGGCCTTGGCCTGCAGCTCTTCCGGGGTGCAGGCCGAAGCGGCGGCGCTGGAGAGGGCGGCGAGGGCGATGGCGGCAGCGAGAAAGCTCTTCATGATGGGGGTCCATACGGTCGTTGACAGTGCCCCGGACCATTCCACAAACGGCTGGATAGTTTCAATTGGACCAAGGTCTTAAGACCCGTCTTGAGACTCCGACCGGGCGTGGAGCAGACCGACCCCGCCCGGCGTCACCCAGGCCAGCGCCAGCGCCAGCAGGGCCAGCACCAGGGCGGCACCATAGACCTGGTGCAACCCGTCGCCGACGGCGCCGCTCAGCCGGTCGAGCTCATCCGCGGCGAGGCCGGCGCGCCGGGCGGGGTCCATCAGCATTTGCACCGGATCGCCGTGCCGCGGCAGGCTGAGATTGAGCACTGCCCCCAGCAGTGCGGTACCCAGCGCCGAGCCGATCATGCGCATGAACATGGTCGAGGAGGTAGCGATGCCGCGCAGCTGCCAGCCCGCCGCGTTCTGGGCCGAAACGATGAAGGTGGTGTTGCACAGCCCCATGCCGGCGCCGATCAGAAAGGCCCCGGCCCCGGCCCAGAGCGGCCCGCTGGCCGGCTGGAGGGCCACCAGCACCAGGCTGCCGGCGACCAGGGTGCTGCCGCCCAATATCGCCGTCACCCGGTAGGAGGTCACCAGCATCAGCCGACCGCAGATCGTGCTGGCGATCGGCCAGCCGAGCGACATGGCGGCGAGCGCCATGCCGGCAATGAGCGCGCTCCTGCCCATGACGCCCTGGACATAGGTCGGCAGATAGGCGCTCACCCCCATGGCGACGGCACCGATGGCGAAGCCGCCGAGATTGCCGGCGAGGATGGTGCGGTCGCGCCAAAGCCCGAGCGGCAGCATCGGCTCGGCCGCGCGCCGTTCCTGGATGACCAGCAGCGTCCAGGCCAGGCCTGAGAACAGCAGCAGGGCCGCCGCCCACCAGCCGAGCACGGCCACCTGCAGCAGCGCCAGCATCAGGCTGCCCGCGGCGAGCACGGTCAGCACCGCGCCGGCGACATCGATCCGGTGCCGCCGCACCGGCGCCGTTTCGGTGAGGAACAGCCCGAGCAGCAGCATCGAGACCGGGCCGATCGGCAGATTGACCCAGAACACCAGCGACCAGTTGAGATGCTGGACGATGGCCGCACCGAGCAGCGGGCCCAGCACGGCCGAGACGCCCCAGACGCTCGACAAGGCACCCTGCACCCGCCCCCGTTCGGCCGGGCTGTAGATATCGCCGATGATCGTCTGGGTGATCGGCATGATGGCGCCGGCGCCCAGCCCCTGCAGCGCCCGGAACCCGATCAGCGCCGGCATCGAGCCGGCAAAGCCGCACAAGGCCGAGCCGATCAGGAACAGCGTCGCCCCGAAGTAGAACACGCGCTTGCGGCCATAGAGATCGGCCATCCGGCCATAGATCGGGATGGTGACGGCCTGGGCCAGCAGATAGGCCGAGAACACCCAGCTGAAGATCGAGAAGCCGCCCAGGCTGGCGACGATGGTCGGCATGGCGGTGGCGACGATGGTCGCCTCGACCGCCGACATGAACATCGCCGCCATGCAGGCCGCCAGGATCCAGGCGCGGCGATCGCCGGTGGCGGTGCTTGTGCCGGAGATGCTCATCCCGGGCTATTGGCGTGCAGCCAGGCGCCGAGCGGCGCCAGCAGCGCCTTGCGCAGATCGGCCCTTCCCTCGATCGCCTCGGCCGCCCGGCCCGCCTCGTAGCGTGCCCCGGCATTGGCCGTCGAGATCGGCAGCGCCAGCAGGGCGGAAGCGGTGTCCGGGCTCGACGAGGTGGCCGCCACCCGGGCCAGGAAATTGTAGCGGCCGGCCTCGGACAGCTTGGCCAGGATCGGTGCCGGATTGGCCAGGACGTCGTTCCAGACCCGATCGGGATCGTCGCTCGCCGCCGCGACCTGGTAGACGAAGCGGTTGACCCGGCCATTGGCGATCTCGTCGGTGAGGGCGATTGCGACGCTCTGGTCGATCAGCGCCGGATCGCGCGCCGCGGCCAGCGCATAGTAATAACGCAGCTTCGCCTCGGTCCCCGAGGCCGCCTGGCCGAGCGCATGCAGCTTGTCCCAAGTCGCCTGATCAGCGCCGCGGCCCACAGTGGCGAGCACGGCATCGGCGATGGTCGGCGAGAGCGAGGTCGGCCGGGCCAGGAAGGCATTGAAGCGCTTGGTCGCCTCGGCGATCACCGCGGCATCGTCGAAACGGCCGAGCGCGTCGATCACGGCAGCGCGCAGCAGCAGCTGCTCGCTGGTATCGCCGGCGCGGTCGGCCCAGCCGAGCCGGTCGAGCACCGGATGAAGCAGGCCCGCGGCATAGCGGCGGAAACCGGCGCGATCGGGGCTCCCGCGTTCGAGTTCGTCGAGTGCGTCGAGCGAAGCGATCACCTGGGTCCAGACCACCAGCTCGGTTTCGCCGGCGAGCGATTTGGTGAGGTCGAGATAGCTCGCGAGATCAGCCCGCCCGGCCTGGACCAGGGCCCATTGATCGGCGACCAGGGTGACGCGGTTGGCCGGCGGCAGGGTCTTGTAGCCCGCCACCAGGGCCTTCAACGCCGCCGCCTGATACTGCACGCGGAAATAGCCGACATCGCCGTAATTGGCCTGGATCGGCTTGTCGCAGCCGGGGAAACGCGTCGTCTCCGGCTTGTCGCCGACCAGCACGGCGCGCGGGACATGGCCGCCGACCGCACCGATCAGGACCGGCACCTGCCAGCTGAGCTTGGCCGCCCCCGGATCATGGAGGGTGAAGCGGTCCTGGGTCAGGGTCGCCACCGTCTCGGTCTTGTCGCAGCTGGTCTCGACCTCGATCAGCGGGATGCCGGGCTGCTCGGTGAAGCCGGCGGCGATCTGGGCCACCGGCTTGCCCGAGGCGGCCTCGAGATCCGCCCAGAGATCGGCCGAGGTCGTGTTCGAATAGGCGTGCTCCTTCATGTAGCGGCGCATGCCCTCGCGGAAAACCGGCTCGCTCAGATAGGCTTCGAGCATGCGGATGAAGGCCGCACCCTTCTTGTAGCTGATGGCATCGAAGGCGGCGCCGATCGAGCTTTCATCGGCGATCGGGATCTGGATCGGATGGGTGGTCGAGCGGGCGTCGAGCGCCATCGCCTCCTCTTTCTCGGCCCGGGTCCTGAGCCAGTCATTCCAGGTCGGGTTGAAGCGGTCGGTCGCTTTGTGCTCCATCCAATTGGCGAAGCCCTCGTTCAGCCAGGTATCGTCCCACCAGGCCATGGTGACGAGATCGCCCGACCATTGATGCGCCATCTCATGGGCCACCATCTGGTGGATGTCTTCGCGCGTGTCCGGCGCGGAAGTGGCCGGGTCGAACAGCAGCCAATCGTCGATGAAGGTGATGCCACCCCAATTCTCCATGCCGTGCGACGCAAAATTGCCCGGCACGGCGATCAGATCGAGCTTGGGCAGCGGGTATTTCACCCCGAAATAATCATTGTAATAGGGCAGGATCTGCGCCGCCGCATTGAGCGCATAGCGGCCGAACTGGGCTTTGCCCGGCACCGCCCAGGCGGCGATATCGGTGCCGCCGGCCCGGGTCCGGATCTGCTCCAACGGCCCGGCGCACAGCACCAGCAGATAGCTCGACATCTTGGGCGTCTGGGCGAAGCTGACTTTCTTGAGCGCCCCGCCCTTGGCATCGGCGCCGGCCGCAATCTCGGCCTCGATCGGGGTATTGGAGATCGCGGCGAAGCTCTTGGGCAGCACGACGGAGAGATGGTAGGTCGCCTTGAAGGCGGGCTCGTCCCAGTCGGGCAGCATGTCGCGGGCATTGATCGCCTCGAACTGGGTGACCAGCATGCGCTGGCGCCCGGTCGCCGTGTCGAAATCATTGTAATAGAGCCCGCGCGGCGTCGCCGGGATCACGCCCGAATAGGCGATGTCCAATGTGTGGCGCCCGGCGGCGAGCGCATGGGGAAACTTGAAACTGGCGGTCTCGGCCTTGGCGTCGAGCGTCACGGAAGCGGCGGCGCCATCCTCGCCGGCCAGCGCCACATGGGCGAAGGCGAGCCCGCTGGCATCGAGCACCACCGTATCGGTCGCGGCGGCGACATCGATATCGATCTGCTCGGCCCCGGTGAAGGTGAGCGCCTCCAGATCGGGCACCAGATCCAGGCGATAGGCGACCGGCACCACGTCCTTGGGCAGCTTGCCCGGCGTCGCGGCAAAGCTGAACGGCGCCTCGGCGCGAGCCGGCCCAAATCCGGCCACGACGCAGATCGCGGCGAGAAGCGAGAGGATCGAGCCGCACGTCGCTTGTAGAAGCCGGATCATCTTTGTCTCCTCGCGTGCAGCGCCGCCAGAACGGTAGCCGGACTCCCGCCCCCTCGGCAACGCGCTTTGCCGGGGGGTGAGGTGCGCCGCGCGCGAGGATCCTGGGGTGGGACGATGGTGTCGACCGGCTGTGGCGGGAGTGCTGGGAGATTACAGCGAAAGGGTTTTCTGGCGGCGCGACCCACCTCACCCCAACCCTCATAGGCGCTAACTTAAGCCGAGAAAACCCTCGCCCGCTTGGCGGGAGCGCGCGCTAAAGCGCGGCGCTCCGGTCGTGAAGCGATCCGCGCGGAAGCGCGCGGAAGGGGGTGGCGAGCGGGAGCGAACCCCAACCCTCCCGTCCGCGCGTTT
>Ga0302314_10021983_pt1 | contig 10482 bp, 10 predicted proteins | sample III_Palsa_N2_3_FD_200533 | JGI IMG/M metagenome (GOLD analysis project Ga0302314, IMG submission 200533) | Peat permafrost microbial communities from Stordalen Mire near Abisko, Sweden - III_Palsa_N2_3 | ecosystem: Environmental > Terrestrial > Soil > Palsa > Peat permafrost | place: Sweden... | reverse complement strand
ATGCCATCGGCGGTGGTGCGCACATTGGCGTGACTCAGATCCAGCGCAACCCCTAGCGCATTCATCTTCGCGATCGCCTGGCGGCCAAGTTCAGTGACTCCATCGGTATCGCCGTCGAGGCAGCCGCAGCCGAACGGGGTCTTGTGGTTGTAGGACAACTGCATGATCAGAACGTCGAGTTGACGGAACATCTCGATGCGTTCGATCTTGTCCCCCAGCATGGAAGCCGCCTCGAACGAGAAGATGACGGCAAGCTTGTTCTCCCGCTTTGCCCGTTCCATATCGTCGTGGCGGGTCACCTTGATGAACCTGTCGGGATACCGCGCGATCAACGCTTGCGCAGCGGCGATATCGGCCACAGCCTCCTCGAACGTACCGTTCGCGTTGCCGAGTGTGCTTTTCAACGCCGTGATACCGGAGTCGCGTATCCCTTGCAGTTCTTTCTCGGTGTCCCCGTCGCAACACAGGCTTCCGATTGAAGCGAGCGTGTTGCAATCGAGCACGAAGGCTTTGCTATAGAGCTCGGCAGCCGTCGTTCCGTCCGAGGCAGCTGAAGCAACGCGTCGAGCACCGATCGCTTTTGTTTCGGTCGATGCAGCGAACGCATTGCCGGAGATCGGTGGCAGCGCCGCGCCAAGCAGCACACCGCCGGAAAGAGCCAGAACTTGCCGGCGTGTCCAGATTTCGTTCATAGGGATCAGCTCGCCTCAGGTTGCGCCGGACCCTTGAGTGCACCGGCAGACAGGTTGGAAGACCAAACTTATCAGTGATAAACTAGCACCCTGAAATTCAAGGTTCAAGCATGCGAAAGATGGCCCCCAGCACCGATAGAAATCGCGTGCGCGCACCAGCAGCAGCGCCTTCTGTGGGGGGCCGCCCTGGACTCGCTCGCGACCAGCTTGTCGAAGCGGCGCTTGAACTCATGCAGGAAGCTGGCCTCGACGCGCTGAGTACGCGGCGCCTGGCCGAGCGCCTTGGAGTCAAGTCGCCGGCGCTGTACTGGCATGTGCGCAACAAGGATGAACTGCTTGGCCTTGTCGCCGATGCGATCTGCGCCCAAATGGTGCTGCCCGCGACCAGCCTTTCGTTTCGCGTGCGGCTTGAAAAGATCGCCATGGAATATCGTCGCGTGCTGGTTGCCCATCGCGACGCGCCGCGCCTCTTTGCGGAGCAGGCACCGACCGGGCCGCATCGCATGATGCTGTACGACGCGGCGATCGGCGCATTTCTCGACACCGGCTTTGCACCGCAGGAAGCCGTCGCGATGGCGACGTTCTACCGCAACTACCTGCTCGGCATGATCGCGGAGGAAGCACGCCAGTCACGGCCGGCTCGCCCGGGAGCGCTGCGCCCCACTCTCGCCCTGGGAATCGAGCTGTCTCATCTGGGCGACGAATCACGCCACTATCCGAATTTGCGTGGCGCCGCCAAACTGCTCGCGAACATCGAGCCCGAAGAGCTTTTCCGGATCGGGCTCAAGATTCTCCTCGATGGAACGGAGTGTCGCGTCAAGGAAATCGCACGTTCGAAGAAGACCGGCCGTAAACAGGGGTGATAGGAAGATGCAGGCTGAACTAGTATCGATTGGCGGTTTGGCGCGTGCTGGTTACGGCTGAGGCACGGCCACCCCTCGAACACCCTGAAGACTATCCCCCGTTCACTCTTCGCTGACTCCACCTCTGCTCCACACCTAACCACGCAAGGGCCACCGTCATGAGCGCAACTCCGAGCTTCGACCTCACCGGCAAGATTGCCATCGTCACCGGTGCCAGCCGCGGCATCGGGGCGGAGATCGCCAAGCTGCTGGCCGCGCACGGTGCGCACACGCTGGTGTCGAGCCGCCGCGTGGCCGACTGCCAGCTGGTTGTCGATGAGATCGTCGCCGCGGGTGGCTCGGCCGAAGCCTTCGCCTGTCATATCGGTGAGCTGGAGCAGATCGAAGCGCTGTATGCGCACGTCGAAAAGCACCACGGGCGCCTGGATATCCTGGTGAACAACGCGGCAACCAACCCGTTTTTCGGCCATATCCTCGATACCGATCCGGGCATTTTCCAGAAAACGGTTGACGTGAATATCCGTGGCTATTTCTACATGTCCACACATGGCGCGCGATTGATGCAGCAGAACGGCGGTGGCTCGATCGTCAACGTCGCCTCGGTCAACGGCGTGGTTCCGGGCGTTCAGCAAGGCATCTACTCGATCACCAAAGCCGCCGTGATCTCGATGACCAAGGCATTTGCGGTGGAGTGTGCCGAGGCTGGCGTGCGCTGCAACGCGCTATTACCCGGGCTCACCGATACGAAGTTCGCCTCTGTGCTGGTGAACACGCCGGCGATTCTCAAACAGGCGCTCGCTCATGTGCCGATGCGCCGCGTGGCGCAACCGTCGGAGATGGCAGGTGCTGCGCTCTATCTCGCTTCGGATGCATCGTCGTACACCACCGGTGCGGTGCTGAACGTCGATGGCGGCTATCTTTGCGTCTGATGTCCGGTTGCCCCACCTGCCAGGAGACGAAGATGACTCTACCCAACGCTCAACGCGCTGCCGGCAAGCGCGCCTTCGTCACCGGCGCCGCCGGCGGACTCGGTGCCGCGATCGGGCGAATGCTCGCGCATCATGGTGCGAACGTATTCCTCACCGATATCGATGAAGTGGCAGTTCGCCAGGTCGCCGACGATATCAACCTTGAGGCTGGCCATCAGGTCGCCTGGTCGGCGGTGCAGGACGTGCGAGACGAGGAGCACTGGAAAGCGCTGCTCGCCGAAGCTGCCGCCACGATGGATGGATTGTCCGTACTGGTCAACAATGCCGGGATTGGGTCGCTAGGTACGACCGAACAGATCGAATTGAAGGAATGGCGGCGAGTCATGTCCGTCAATGTCGAGAGCATCCTGCTCGGTTGCAAATACGTGCTGCCGTACCTGCGTGCGAATCAACCGGGATCGATCATCAACATTTCGTCGATCGCTGCGTTCAAGATCGACCCTGACTACACCGCCTACAACACATCCAAGGCCGCTGTCGCCGCACTGACGAAATCGGTTGCCATGGACTGCGCACGACAGAAAATTGATGTGCGTTGCAATTCCGTGCATCCGGCGTTTATCCGCACCGGTATCGTTGCGCCATTCTTCGTCGCGCTGGGCGAGGAAGAAGCGACGCGCAAGCTGGTGCGCGGCATTCCCATGCGCCGACTGGGTGATCCGGACGATGTAGCGTACGCGGTGCTGTACCTCGCCTCCGACGAGAGCCGCTATGTCACGGCCGCCCAAATGCTTGTCGATGGTGGTGCGTGTGCTGTCTAGTCGCGCGCATACTCCACCGATCCATCTTCCCCAGCCAAGCCCACGGTGAGCACATGTCACGCATCAACCGCCAGTTGCGCCTGAAGAGCCGGCCAGAAGGCCTGGTCAAACGCGAAGACTTCGATCTGCAGGAGCATCCCGTCGACGAACTGAAAGACGGCGAAGCGCTGATTCGCGTGCTGTACCTCTCGATGGACCCCACCAACCGCGTGTGGATGAGCGACATTCCGCAATACATGCCACCGGTGGCGATCGGTGAAGTGATGCGCGGACTCGGACTCGGTCGCGTGGTGGCATCCAAGTCGGCAAACTTTGCCGAGGGCGATCTGGTGCAGGGCCTGCTCGGCTGGCAGGACTATGCCGTGATCAACGACACCCAGAAGAAGGATTACGTGAAGCTGCCGGCCCGTCCACCAGTACCGCTGCCCACGCTGCTCGGCGCCTGCGGTTTCAGTGGCATCACGGCGTATTACGGACTGACCGAAATCACACCGGTGCAGGCCGGCGAGACGCTGGTGGTCTCCGCTGCGGCGGGCTCGGTGGGCTCGATCGTTGGCCAGATTGCCAAGCTTCGCGGCGCACGTGTGGTGGGCATCGCTGGCGGCCCCGAAAAGTGCCGCCACCTCGTCGATGAACTCGGCTTTGACGCTGCCGTGGACTACAAGGCAGAGGACTGGAAAAAAGCATTGGCCGATGCCACACCTGACGGCGTGCATGTGAATTTCGAGAACGTCGGCGGACCGGTGATGCGTGCCGTGCTTTCGCGCATGGTCAACGGAGGCCGCGTCGCGTTGTGCGGGCTCATCGCCAACTACACCAGCGGTGCGCGTCCCAGCGACGACTACAGTGTCATCATCGTCAAACGCCTCACCGTGCGAGGCTTTCTCGCGTTCGACTACCGCGACACGCAGAAAGCCGTGCAGGAGTTGATTGGCTGGGTGCTTGCTGGCCGCATCAAGGCCGAAGAAACCATCGAAGATGGCCTCGAAAATGCGCCACTCGTGCTCAACCAACTCTTCGAAGGCACCAATCGCGGCAAGCTGCTGCTTCGCGTTTCCGACGAGACCTGACAAACGACTGGCGAGCTATCAAGGCATCCGGTTTCACTGATCCGCCGTTCCACCTGGATAACGCCATCCGCACACCGCACCTGGGGTATGTCGAAAAAAATAGCTATGAAAAACTCTTCGGCGATGCCTTCGACAATCTACTTGCCTTCGAAGCGGAGCGACCGCTCAATCTCGCGAATCCCGAAGTGCTGGACGCCGGGAAAACGGACGGCTAGACAGGTTCATCGTCCGTAGTCACCGCAATGACGGGGTACTGGATGCTCAACGAACAATGGCGTCCATCCAGTCAGCAATCTGACCGACGACATTTGACTCGATCCCGTAGTAGCCGTGGGGCGTCAGCGATCCACACGCTTTGCTCGAACGGCTGGTACCACCACTGACGTACAGTACGCGCACCTGCGGTGAGTGCAACATCGCTGCGGCGATCTGCGGTGCGTCTTCCGGTGGCGCTACGTCGCAGCGATCGTCATGGTTCGCGACAACCAGCGCAGGTGCGCGCACGTTCTGCGGGTCCGCCTGGAATACGGTTTCGTGACTGCCGCCCTGGCGGGACACCGACTCGGTCAGGACGACGCCCGCGAGCTGGGCTGCGGAAAGATGCGCGGCGCCATTCATCGCCGCTATCGAACCCTGGCTCGTTCCAAGCAGGAAGACCGGGGCGGGAGACTTTGTATGCGCAAAGCTGACCAGCTCACCCACCAGGGCGGCGTACGCTGGCGAACTTCGTAACCCGCGCAGGTTATCGCCATTCACGGTATCGGGAATCAGCACGGCATAGCCGCGGGCGACCCAGAGGGCCCTGCTGCGAACGACGAAGTTATCGTCGTGACGCAGATCGCCGGTTCGCTCGATACCGATGTCGCCGGCGCCTCCAGGTAGCATGACAATGATTGCCTTCGGGTTCGACGGGGTGGCATACAGCACACGCTGGCGGTCGCCATTGCTTAGCGAAAGATCGAACACGCGCTCCCCTGGAACGGCGTCCTGTTCGTCGGCCGACGACGCACGGTCTGTCGATTCACCGCGATGGGGGGCTGCATGCACTGTGCAGGCGATGGCAAGCATGGCAACCGCCGAAGCAATGCGCTGGAGGATTCGACTCATTGGGATTCTCTTTACGTGATGTGGTGAATACGGCTACCGGATGGGCTCATTCGATTTAGCACGAAGCCACCCGCCTTACCGACGAGCAAGCTAGGGTTGCCGCTCCTTTTCCACGATAGCCAACAGGTAAGTCTCCACTAGAGCCTCCTGTCCTGCAGCGACAAGTTCACGTGCTGTTTGACAACCGAGCTCGGCAATGGGGTCTTCGCAGAACCATCTCACAAGCTTGCCGTAGTCTGGCTCAATCTCTCTGGCCAACTCCAGAACACGCGTCTCGAACGATATCGTCGGCTGGGGACCCATGGTCGAAATCACGCGCGAGTTGATCCTGCGATCATCAGACAACCCGACCAGAAGGCAGGTCAGAAGTGGTACGACACACCGACGAGATAGCTGGTCAATCCTTTCGTATCGACCATGGGGCTACGGCTTATCTCGTCCGGAAAATGTGTATAGCTGACTTGCGCGAAGGCGCTCCATCTCTGTGAAAACCGGTATGACGCGGCCATTTTTGCAAATGGAGACACGCTTGCGCCTGGACTGTAATTTTCAAGGGAGCTGCGCGCGGCTTCGGCGGACGAGACACCGTAGTAGTAGCTATTGAACTTGCTGCTGTTCCAGACCTGTCCCACGCTTGGAATAAGCGTCAGGGCACCGGTGGTGATGGGATATCCGTACTCGACCTGCGCTGTCTGACCTTGGCTATTCCCTGAGACGTCTTGTGCAACCTTGACCTGAAGGAAGCCCCAGTCGGTGTGGTACCGATATCGCACACCCGTCATGAACGAAGGATCCCGTGTTTTCAACGCTTTTAGTTGAACGTCGGTCGTATCCGACCCGCGGAAGTAATTGGTTGCGATCGAGGCGTCGATGGAAACGTCGTAGCTCTGCTGCTTGGCCAGATAGAAGCCTCCATCCAGTCCCTGCAGGTAATAGCGCGAACCATCGTAGTTGGCCGCAGGGAAGGGCCAGACCTTCTGATCGTAGCCACGATAAGGGCTTGCGCTGGATACAGCGGCAACACCGACAGCCCAGTTCGAGGCAGGAGCGGCGTCTTGTGAATAGGCTGGCGTAGCCCCGATCATCGCGGCAACGCCGAAGCACGTCGTTAGGAAAGTCTGTTTCATGATCTCTCTTCGATCCGCAGATCAACCTCGGCGATCACTGTTCGGTGAACGCTCGTCGGTTGAACCGCATTGGGGGTTTCAGTGAGATACCCGCGCCTGATCGTGCTGGCGTGGCGTACCGTTCGATCGATGCGATGAGCGAGACGGTCGTGGTGGCGCCATGGAAAGCTGGGCGCCGCCGCAACAGATCACATGTACTGACGAGGACGTAGCGTGCCCTGCCCTTACAGTCCTGCCGCTCTCATTTCTGTGTGGCTCGCGCCGCGTCTCTGACGCAAGATTGCGATACGTCATCTGCCAGACCGCCGTACTGTGTACGACAGCGCCTGGCGATCATTTCTACGGTGCGCCGCTTTGAGCCAGGCGGTTTGTAGTCGAACGCAGCGCACTCTCTTCAGCGACGACGGTACCCGTCGCGAGCGGCCACGACCGCGCCTTGAAGTACGTAGCGATTTCGCTGTCGATATGTTTAGTCGTTTGCGCTGTTTCCGACGGCAAATTGTGTTTCATGGTGCCCGGCACACCCAGTACCGCCTTGACGTCGCTGACGGTGCCACCCGAAGCGATCCCCATGGCAGCTCCGCCGCCTACGCCCGTAGTGCTGCGTGCCTCGAAACTCAACAAAGTAGGCAGGCCCACGCTGCGCTGATCGACCAGCGCAACATTGACTCTCAAGTCTGCTTTACCCGCGCCATAGCCGACGATCAAACGCAAGGCTTCGTTGCCGCTGTGAACTTGTGTGATCTTGCAGCGCAAGACCATGTCGGCGGCCTGGCCTGGTCGAACCACGACAAGTCCCTGTGAGGTAAGCATGGTGGACAACTGCGCCAACAAAGAGGCCTGCGTGGTGTGCACGTCGACCTGATGGCCGTCGTCGTGACGGGCATGTTTCGGCTCGGGACTGTCGTTTTCCACAACGATGGCGATCGTCCTGGGCGGTTGCGGGCTGACTTCCCGCGCTACACTGACGACGTTTCTGACGTGAGTGCCGGTGCAGGCCGTGACTGACAGTGCGGCGGCCAGGACGGCCCATCGAATGCGCCGTCCGACGTTATGGTTTGTGGTGGTCATTGGATTTCCCGTTAGCAACATTCAGCTATTTTTCCGTACGGGGCGCCGCCCCGCTTAGCGGAGCCAGCCAAAAATCGAGTGTTTCGGGCCAAATGCGCGACAGGACTGCTCCGGCTACACCTCCCTTGATCGACGATCTCGGCACGGACACCGTTCTGACCGTCTCGACGGAGCTGGACAAAAGCAACCCCAGAAACCACTTGCATTGCCATCCACATGGCGAACTTTATCTTTTGCGTTCCGGCTACTTGAGATCCGAGAGCCAGGCAGGACGCTGGCTGATCCGCGCCGGACTGTTGTGCTGGGTTCCACCCTTCGTGGTACATGGTGGCCAGACCGACGGCGTGGATCGCGTACGCATCCAGATTGCGCCACAGCTATGTGAATCGCTGCCGCAAGGGCAACGGGTGTTCACGATGGCGCGCGAGCCACTGATGCTTGGCATCATCAACAGGTTTGCCGCCGATCCGGGGCCCCGGACCAAATTGTCCGCGGCAGAAAGCCACCTTCTGGACGTTTTTCGGGATGAAGTCGAGCGTGCCAGAAACAAGCGGACGATCTTGTTGCCGATGCCCAAAAACGAGCGACTTCGCCAAATTGCCGAGCGCTGGCTCGAAAACCCCGACGACTCTGCTGCCCTGGATCGCCTGGCGGTCGATGCCCACATGTCGCGGCGCAACTTCACACGCAGCTTCAAACAGGAAACCGGATTGCCCGTGGGCACATGGCGCCAGATCGCCCGGCTCGTTCAAGCCATAGATATGTTTGCTTCGGGCAAATCGGTCACCGAGATTACCTATGCATTGGGCTACGACAGCCTCAGCAGCTTCGGTGCGCTGTGCCAGAAACACACCGGCATGAGCCCGAAAGTGCTTGCGCAGACAGTAACGTCAGGCGATTGGGATATCGGTTTCCTTTGAGCACCGCAGCCGCATCAAGCGCTGCGGTCGCCGCGTAACTCGCGCAGCGACTCATCATTGCCGGCAGCACGGCGGCCGCTGACCCAGCCGAACAGCGCGATGCCTACCACGATCCCCAGTGCACCGAATGCGGAATAGCCTTGTGGCCACGCCTCGCCGAGAAACATCACGCCGAGCAGCGTGGCAAACAACAGCTCCGCCGCCTGCATCGCTTCGACCGCCGCCAGCGCGGTCGGCTCGCGCCGCACCATGTCGGTGGCGCGGAAGAACAGCACCGTGGCAATCGTGCCCGAGGACAGTGCCACACCACCGGCCAGCAACGCCTCGCGCAAGTTCGGCGGCCCGATCGTGAACCAGGCAATCACCGCAAACAACACCCACAACGGCCAGCTGCACAGGGTCATGCCGAACACGCGCTGCACCGCATTGAGGCGCGCCTCGTCATGTTCCAGATGCAGCAGCAACATCCGGTTGCCCAGTGGATAGGCAAACGCGGACAGAACCACCGCGCCGATCGCCAGCCAGTCACTCATGTGCAACTGGCCGTGCGCGTGCCCCCATTGCAACGCGAACACGCCAGCGACGATCAATACACCGATCGACACGCTGCGCCATGCCAGTCGTCGCCGCTCGTCGCGATAGATCAGCGGCGCCAGCAACGGCCCAGCCAGCACGGTGACCTGAAAGCTGCCAGCGATAAGCCACGACGGGCCGCTGCTTGCCGCCCAAGTCAACGGAATGCCAAACAGCACAAAGCCGACGCTGCTCCACAGCAGCCACGTGCGCGGATGCCGACGCAGTTCGCGCGGAAGCTCACCCAGGCCGCCTTGTATGGGCAGCACCAATGCCAGCAACGGCAACGTAATCAGATAGCGCAGGATCACCGCCCACTGCCAATGTCCACCACCGGCAACCAGGCTGCGGTTGAGCACATAGGTGAGCGTGAAGAACAGCGCCGCGCAAAGCGCCAGACTCACGGCAGCGAGAGCATTCGAGCGCATCGGCGACCCATCGGTAAAACCCGAGTGTGTCAAATCACGCGGGGTTTGCGTAGCGCGACCCTTGTTGCACCCCAGGCCGTTACCTCTGGCGTCATGCGAGCAGCGCAGCTAGCCGCGGCCAAGCATGTGCAGCGCCTTCATTCCGTCGCCGCAGCGGGTGGCGCCGTGGGCAAGCGCAGATGCACCTCCAGACCACCGCCTTCAGCATTTTGTGCATGGATGTCGCCGCCATGCACTTGCACCACACGCTGCACGATGGCCAGGCCCATGCCATGACCATCGGCGCGGGCAGCGTTGCTGCCACGAAAGAATGGCCGGAACAAATACTCCAGTTCGGCGTCGGGTACGCCGGGGCCGCGATCGCGGATGGAGAATTCAGCCGCGTCCTTCCCCGCATCCACAAAGAGCTCCACGCTGCCGCCTTCGGGACTGAACTTGATGGCATTGGCGATCAGGTTGTCCAGCGCGCGCTCCAGCAACAGCGCACTGCCAAACACGGAGACGGGTTTACTGGACGTCACTGACAGACGTATGTTGCGCGCGCCGGCCTCCAGCTCGGCCTGGGCCACGCATCCTTGTACCAGCTCGACCAGCTCCAGGCGTTCGCGGTTCATGCCAGGAATGCCGCCTTCAAGACGCGACAACGCGAGCATTTCCCCGGTCATGCGATCGAGCCTGTCGATTTCCTGCTCGGCCTGGAGGAAATACGACGCCGCCTCTACTGGATCGGTGCTGCGCTGAGCCAAGTCGAGTATCAGATGCAGCCGTGCCAGCGGCGAGCGCAGTTCGTGCGATAGATCCTGCAATACGCTGCGATCATGTGCCACCAGCGCCTCGATGCGTTCCGCCATGGCGTCGAAGTCGTACGCGAGCTGGGCAAG
>Ga0302314_10021981_pt1 | contig 10483 bp, 10 predicted proteins | sample III_Palsa_N2_3_FD_200533 | JGI IMG/M metagenome (GOLD analysis project Ga0302314, IMG submission 200533) | Peat permafrost microbial communities from Stordalen Mire near Abisko, Sweden - III_Palsa_N2_3 | ecosystem: Environmental > Terrestrial > Soil > Palsa > Peat permafrost | place: Sweden... | reverse complement strand
GCACGCTCGTCGGCCGAGCCGGTGTCGAACAGCTCATCGGCCTCGGCGACGGCCGACCCTTCGCACCCGATCCCGACCACCTGGATCCGAACGCCCCGACCAAGATCCTGCTCACCTCGGGCTCGACCGGAACGCCCAAACCGGTCGCCTACACCCAGCTGATGATGACCGCCAACACGCAGATGACGATCGACGTCTGGCCGTTCGTCGCGGCCCGCAAGCCGGTCCTGGTCGACTGGCTGCCGTGGAACCACGCCTTCGGCGGCAACGCGAACATCAACCTCGTCCTGTCCCAGGGCGGCGCGCTGCACATCGACGAGGGCGGCGGCCGGCCGGACGGGCTCGCCCGCACGGTGGCCAACCTCAGGCGCCTGCGCCCGACGTTCCACGGCACGGTCCCCGCCGGATTCACCGCCCTGCTCGCCGCGGTCGAGGCGGAACCGGCCTTCGGCGACGCGTTCTTCAGCCGCCTTGACGTGATGTTCACCGCAGGCGCGGCCATGTACCCGGCCACGTTCGAGCGGCTGAACCTGGCCTCGTCCCGGGTGCGCGGCCGACCCGTGCCCATCGTCACCGGGTGGGGATCGACCGAGGCCGGCCCCGGCGCGACGATGGTGCACCGGCGCGACGTGCCGCCGGGATGCATCGGCACCCCGCTGCCGGGAGTCGACGTCAAACTCGAACCCGTCGGCGCGAAGTACGAACTGCTGGTGCGCAGCCCAGCGTCGCCGCCGGCTACTGGCGGCTGCCGGAGCACAGCGCCCGAGCCTTCGACGTCGACGGCTACTACCGCTCGGGCGACGCCGGAGCGCTGATCGACCCGGACCGCCCGGACGGATCGCCGACGACTTCAAGCTGGCCAACGGAACCTGGGTCGACGCGGCCGGCCTGCGCGCGCGACTGCTCCAGGTCGGCGGCGGGCTCCTGCGGGACCTCGTCGTCGCGGGCGCGGACCGGCCGTTCCCGGTCGTGCTCGCCTGGGCCGCGGACGGCGCCCGCGTCACCCAGGCCGCCCTTGACCGGCTGCTCGGCGACCACAACCGCGCCCAGCCGAACCCGAGCCGACGGATCCGGGCCGGCCGGCTGCTCGAACCCGGGCCGACCGCGGCCGAGATCAGCGCGAAGGGACAACTGATGCGGGCAGAGGTTCTCGCGGCCCGCGCCGCGACCATCGACGAGCTCTACGCGCAGCACGATCAGAACCGGCGCACGAGCGGGAGGACGCAGCCGTGATCACGGTCGATCGAGCCGGCCGACTGGCCGCCCGGGTCGGCGGCGAACTGGGGGTGAGCGACTGGATCAGCCTGTCCGAGGCCGACATCGCGACCTTCGCCGCGGTCACCGGCGACGAGCACTGGCTGCACACCGATCCGCCGCGGGCCGCGCGGGCCGCGCCCTTCGGCGGCGTGATCGCCCACGGGTTCCTGGCCCTGTCCCTGGTCACCGCGCTGTCCAAGCAGTGCTACGAGGTTCGCTCGGCCGTCCGCTGGTTGAACTACGGCCTCGACCGGATCCGGTTCACCGCCCCGCTGCGGCCCGACCAGGCGGTCCGGCTCCGCCTGTCCCTGACCGACATCCAAGCCGCGCCCGACGCCACCCGCCTGACCCTGCACTGCGTCCTGGAAACCGAGGCGTCGACGATCCCGGTGCTGGTCGCCGAGTGGATCGTGCTCGTCTTCGAGTCCGAGCGGGAGCAGCGAGACGGGGACGGGGAAACGGAGACGGGAGACCCGCGATGACCGACACGATCGACACTCCGGACGGCTTCGAGCCCCTCGGACAGGACGGCACCTTCCTCGATCACGTCGGCGGGCTGCTCTGGAGACGGCTGCCGGACCGCACCGACACGTGCGTCCTGGTCCAGGCCCATCACGCCAACCCGAACGGCACCGCCCACGGCGGTCTGCTGATGACCCTGCTCGACATCACCCTTGGCGCGACGGCGGAGAGCTTCCTCGGCATCCGGGCGGACGGTCGGCATCCGGCGACGATCCAACTGTCCTGCTCGTTCCTGCAGGCCGCGGCCACCGGCCACTGGCTGTTCGGCGAGGCCCGGGTCGAGCGCGCCACTCGGACGCTGACCTTCGTGTCCGGCCGGCTGCACACCGGGGGCGAAACGGTACTGACCGCCTCCGCTGTCTTCCGCAATCCGTCGCCTGCGCCTGCGCCTGCGCCGGCGACGCCGCCGCTCAAGCCGTAGCGGCCGGGGCGACCGGGGCGGCGGCCAACTCGCGGCGCAGACCGAGGATCGCCCGCTGGGCGTCGAACCCGGTCGCCCCCACCAGCCGACCCGACCGGCGGTACTCGAACACCTCGCCGCCGCCGTCCTGCGGCGACGCGCCGACGGCGTCGCCCGGTGCCGGACTCTCGCCGACGTGCTGGATGTGCGTGCCGTGCTGGTCCGACCACACATAGGGAACGAGATCGCACACCCGCTCCGGGCCTCCGGCCAGCGCCGCCCCCACCAGCGCGGCCTGCTCCCGGGCACCGGTCCAGTGCTCGGTGCGCATCACGTGTCCGTAGCGCGGATTGAGCCACCGGGCGACATCCCCGATGACCCGCACGTCGTCGGCGCCCACCGCGCGCAGGTATGCGTCGCAGAGCACGCCGTCGTCGAGCGTCAGACCGGACCCGGCCAGCCAGCCGGTGGCCGGGAGCGTGCCGATCCCCACGACGACCACGTCCGCGGCGATGGCCGTGCCGTCGGCGAGTTCCACGGACTCGATCCGCGAGCCGCCGCGCACGCCCGCGACGCCCACGCCGCAGCGTATCCGGACACCGTGCTCGCGGTGTAGGCGCTCGAGCCGGTCCCCGGCCGCGGGCGGCAGCACCCGCGAGGCCATCCGCGGCGCCGCCTCGATGATCGTCACCGCCAGCCCCCGGGCGCGGGCACCGGCGGCCACCTCGGCCCCGATGAAGCCGCCGCCGACCACGGCGACCCGCGGGCCGCCGCCGAGTGCGTCGCGCAACGCGAGGGCGTCGTCGAGCGTGCGCAGGTAGTGCACGCCGGGGAACCCGTCCAGCGGCGGCATCCGGCGCGGGGCGGAGCCGGTGGCGATGACGAGGTCGGTGTAGGGGACCGGCGCCGCGCCGCCGACCAGCACGCGCCGCCGGGCGAGGTCGAGTCCGATCGCGGCGGAGCCCGGGCGGTAGTCCACGGCCAGCCCGGCCAGCTCCGCCTCGTCGACCAGGCCCGGGGCAGAGTCGGCTCGGACGCCGTCGAGGACCTGCTTGGACAGCGCCGGCTTGTCGTAGGGGAGCCTCGTCTCCCCGTCCAACAGCACGATGCGACCGTCGAAGCCCTTGCCGCGCAGCGCCTGGACGCAGCGGACGCCGGCCACCGACGCGCCGACCACGGTGACCGTCCGGCTCACGCCGATCGGCCGGCCTTCAGCGCCCGCACCGGACAGTCGGCGACCGCCTCAAGCACGGCGTCCTCATCGTCATCCGTAGGCCGGCCCGGTTTCACGAGCACGATGTCGGTGTCCGGGTCGAGGTCGAACACGTCCGGGGCCGCGACCGCGCAGTTGCCGTACCCGTTGCAGACCGCGACGTCGACCTCGACGACGAGCGCCATGACAGGTCCTCCTTTGCGTTGATCACCGAGTCCTGAATCCCGAGTCGATCCGCGTCTGTGTCGCGGTCAGTCGGCGAAGGCCAGAGGGAGGGTGACCGGCCCGAAATGCACGCCGCCCTGCAAGCTGCCGAACGTCACCTCGCCGGCGAGGCGGATCGGCGGGAGGTCGCACAGCGTCTCGAGCAGGATCTTCAGCTCGGTCCGGGCCAACAACGCGCCGAGGCACTGGTGGATGCCCCAGCCGAAGCCGAGATGCCCCCGGCCGGCGCGTTCGACGTCGAACGCGTCCGGGTTCGGGAACTGCTCCTCGTCCCGGTTGGCGGCCGCGTAGGACAGCAGCACCCGCGAGCCGGCCGGGATCTCCACGTCGCCGATCCGCACGGCCCTGGTCGTGTGCCGGGCGAAGTTCTGGGCCGGGGTGCGCAGCCGCATCATCTCCTCGACGTAGCGGGGCGCGAGGTCCGGGTCGGCCCGCAGCCGATCCTGCAGCTCCGGATCCCTCGCCAGCAGCCACATCAGCGAGCCGGCCGCGTTCATCGTGGTCTCGTGGCCGGCGATGGCCAGCGTGATCAGGGCGCGGGCGGCCTCGTCGTCGGTGATGGGCCGGCCGGCCACCCGCACGGTGAGCAGCCAGCCGAGGTAGTCCTCCATCCGCCCGGTCCGGTGGCGCTCGATCTCGGCGTCGATCAGGGCGCGGATGTCCTTGCGCGCCTCGTCGTAGTCGTGGTCGTTGACCCGGCTCCACATCTCCTCGGTCAGCGCGCGCAGCCGGGCCACCGTCTCGCCGGAGAAGCCGACGACCTCGGTGAGCACCCGAAGCGGCAGCGGAAGGGCGATGCCCGTCACCGCGTCGCCGCCGCCGGAGTCGTGGAAGTCGCGCACGAGCGTCCCGATGAGCTCGCGCAGGAAGGGCTGCAGCTCCCGCACCCGGTCCGGCGTCAGCGCCTTGGTCATCGCCTGGCGGTATTCGGTATGCAGCGGCGGGTCGTAGTCGATCGGGATCGCTCGCGGCACGCCGACCACCGGCACCCGGTGCCCGTGGCCCGAGGCGAAGGCATCCGGGTCGCGCAGGGCGGCGCGAACGTCGGCGAAGTGTGTCAGGAGGTAGAAACCCCCGTAGGCCGAGGACTCGTTCACCCGCCCCCGCGCGCGCAGAGCCGCGTACTCGCCCCAGATCGTCGACTCGCTCAAGTCGGAGCTGTTGTGGTCGAAATCGGTGGGGCCGGCCGACCCGAACGGGCAACCGCCGCGTTCGGTGCCGGACACGGATGACGTCGGCGTCGACATCGTGGGCCGCTCCTATTCCTGTCAGGTGCTTGGCGGCTACGGCTGAACGGGTGCTACAGGCGAAACGGTATGCCTGCGGCCCGCGCATGTCTCTGTCGAAACTTCCGCTCCGTCCATAACCGTTCGCCTATACGAGTACGAGATCGCCGCGCCGGACAGGCGGCGGTCACGATGACCGCCGCCTGTTTCCCAAGCCGGCAGCGCGTCCCCTGGCGAATGGTGAATCGCCCCGGGTTCCATCCATGGATTTTTGGTTGGCGCAGGTGAATGGGGTCGATTCGACTCGTGGCCAAGCCTAGATCCGTGGATGGAACCCGGGGCGATTCACTGGCAGGAAATGGCCGACGCCGCTATAGCGAGGCTCGGCCCTGACCACCCCGACACCCTGACCACCCGCAGCAACCTCGCCCACTGGCAGACAGCAGTTGGGGATCCGGGTTCCAGCTAATTCTGCTGATCCCTACTTGACGCTGCTCGCGAATTCAAGTCCCACTCTGTGGGCGCTCACGTAATTCGGCTCTGGCGACGATCACGTGAGGGGCACGATCGAGGTACTGAAAAGGTTGAGGTCGGGTGCGGTGGCAGGCTTCGGGCTCTTAATCAGCGGGTTCGGGGTTCAAGCCTCTGACGGTGCGCCATCGAAAAGTTGAGATCGTCCCCTCTCAGGCACCGAGTCCTGACATCCGCGATGCTTTCCGTGCCCCGAATTCCAGCACCGTCCGCGAGGTGAAGACCTCGCCGGGCGCCAGGACCGTGGACGGGTAGTCGGGGCGGTTGGGGGAGTCGGGGAAGTGCTGGGTCTCGAGGGCGATTCCGGCGTAGCGCCCGTAGGGGCGGCCGGCGGGGCCGGTCAGGGAGCCGTCGAAACCCGCTGAGATGTAGACCTGGATGCCGGGCTCGGTCGTGGCCACTCGCAGGCTGCGACCGCTGCGGGGGTCGCGCAGCGAGACGATCGGGCGAGCAGCTCGGGTCCGGCCGCCGGTGAGTACGTAGCAGTGGTCGTATCCCTCGGTCAGGCGCAACTGTGGGTGCGGGTCGTCGAGGCGGGCGCCGACGGCCGCGGGGGAGCGGAAGTCGAACGGCGTGCCCGCCACCGGGACCGCGCCGTCCAGTGGGATCAGCGCGTCGTCCACCGGCAGGAATTCATCCGCGGCGATGCACAATTCGTGGTCGAGGATCGTGCCCGAGCCCTCGCCGGCCAGGTTGAAGTACGCGTGGTTGGTCAGGTTCACCACCGTCGGCGCGCTGGTCTCCGCGCGATAGTCGAGCGTGAGCCGGCCGTCCGCGAGCGTGTAGCGGATGGTGGTGACGAGGGTTCCGGGGAAGCCCTCCTCGCCGTCTGGGCTGACCCGGGTAAGGGACAGGGACTGGCCGCCGGGGACTTCTTCGACTTCCGCGGTGTCCGCGTCCTCGTCGGGCGAGCCGACCGCGTGCCAGATCCGGGCGCCGAAGCCGGGCGCTCCGCCGTGCAGCGTGTTCCGGCGCGGACCGTCGTTGATCGGGAGCTGGTACGCGGTGCCGTCGAGTTCGAACCTGCCGCCCGCGATCCGGTTCGCGAATCGTCCGACGACACAACCGAAATAGGGGCTTCGTTCGAGGTAGTCGGAGAGGTTGTCGAAGCCGAGTACGACGTTCGCGTGCCGGCCCTCGCGGTCCGGCAGGTGCAGTGCCTGCAGGATCGCGCCGAATCCGAGGACCGACGCGCCGGCGCCGGTCGCGTCGAACAGCTTCCACCGGGGAACCGGGGTACCGTCCGGCAGGGCGCCGAAGTGCTCGCGGGCAGGGGCGGTTCGCACGTCGCGTACTCCCTCTGGGTGCGTTTTCATCGAGATAAGACTATTGCGAAGATTATGGTTAAATGCGCTATTCTATCGTTGTACTACCTGGACGCATAACCCGAACGGAGCGCCGTGGCGACGACGATAGGTGGCACGAGCGGCACCGGTTCCGCGCCTCGGCTCAAGGATGTGGCGCAGGCCGCGGGCGTCTCGGTGAAGACCGTGTCCAACGTGGTCAACGGCGCGGCACACGTCGCGGCCGAGACCAGGACGAAGGTGCAGGCGGCGATAGACGCGCTCGGCTACCACCCGAACCTCACGGCCCGCCGGCTGCGCACCGGGCGCAGCGGGGTGATCGCGCTCGCCTTCCCGGAGCTGCCCTCCCCTTACTTCGCGGAGCTCGCGGTGGAGGTGATCGCCGCGGCTCGACGGCACGGCTGCACCGTGCTGATGGACGACACCGCCGGCGATCCGCGGGCCGAACTGCGCATCGCGAGCGGCCTCGGAGATCCGATGATCGACGGTGTGATTCTCAGCCCCCTGGGACTCGACCAGAACGAGTTGGTCGCCCGGGACCGGCAGATCCCGCTGGTGCTGCTCGGCGAGGCGGACTTCGGGCTGGTGTGCGACCACGTGCACATCGACAACGTGGCCGCGGCCCGTGAGGCGGTCGAGCACCTGGCCGCCGCCGGGCACCGGCGGATCGCGGCGATCGGCTGGCAGGATCCGACGCCGCGGGCCACCGCCCAGCAGCGCATGGCCGGATACCGGCAGGCGCTCGAGGCCGCCGGCCTGCCGGTCGAGCCGGCTCTGTGCCCGCCGGTGCGCGCGTACTTCCGGCCGGACGGCGCGGCCGCGATGCGGCGGCTGCTCAAGCTGCCGGCTCGGCCCGACGCGGTGTTCTGCTTCAACGACCTGATGGCGCTCGGCGCGCTGCGGGCGATCCACGAGGCGGGGCTGCGGGTGCCGCAGGACATCGCGCTGGTCGGCTTCGACGATGTGGAAGAGGCCGAATACGCCATCCCCTCGCTGACCACGGTCGCGCCGGACAAGACCGGTATCGCCGAGGCCGCGGTGGACGCGCTGCTGCACCGCATCGCGGAGGGCTACGCGACGCCGGGCCGGCTGATCCAGCCCGGGCACCGGCTGGTGGTCAGGGACAGCAGCGTCCGCCGAGGCTGAGCGGCCCGGGGGACGGCGGCGGGTGGGGAAGGGCGTAAGGCCCGGTGCCCGGCCGCGGCCCGCGACGGCGGCGGGCCGGGGTGCGGCCCGGCCCGCGCGGCGCCCGGTCACGGCCGCCTCATCGGCGGCGCGATCGTTCGAGGATGGCCTGGGCGAGCACCACCACGGCGAGGAAGCCGCCGTTGACCGCGTCGGTCATCGCCGAGCCGTACTGGGACAGGTACTGGTCGATCAGCTGGTGGATGACCGCCAGCAGCAGCACGCCGCACACGGTCCCGCCGACCGTGCCGTAGCCGCCGGTCAGCAGCGTGCCGCCGATGACGACCGAGGCGATCGCGGTCAGCTCGTAGCCGACGCCGACGGTGGTCACGCCCGAGCCGAGCCGTGCCCCGCCGAGCGCGCCCGCCGCCCCGGCCAACGTGCCGGAGAGCAGGTACACCAGTACCTTCGCCCGGGCGACCGGCAGGCCGAGCAGGATCGCGGAGTTCTCGTTGCCGCCGATCGCGGTCAGGCTCGCGCCGAACGCGGTGCGTTCCATCAGCACCCAGCCGGCCGCGAACAGCACGGCCACGATGCCCACCGGCACCCAGGTGCCCGCGCCCAGGTTCAGGAACCACGAGTTCTGCGGTACCAGGTACGTCGTCGACCCCTGATCGGTGATCGCCTGCAGCAGGCCGCGCGCGCCGAGCAGTCCGGCCAGCGTGACGATGAACGGCGCCATCCGCGCGTAGGCGATGAGCAGGCCCTGGAGCGTTCCCCAGGCCGCGCACACCACGAGCGGAAGGACGATCGCCAGCCACGGGCTGCTGGTCGCTCCGCGCGCGGCGAGCACGCCGCCGAGTGCGTAGAGCGAGCCCACCGACAGGTCGATGCCGCCGGTGGTGATCACGAAGGTCATGCCGAGTGCGAGCAGCCAGACGAACGCGTTGCCGGACAGGATCGTGCTGACGTCCGACCAGGAGGCGAACGAGGGCGAGGCGATCGTCGCGGCGGCGCACACCAGTACGAGCACCGCCAGCGGCCCACGTCGTTCGGCCCGCCGGATCCACCGCTCCCGCGGCGTCTCGTGCGGGTCGGCGGTCCGCGTGGGCGACGCCGGGACGGGGGCCGCGGTCTCCGAGGTCCTGACACTCATCGCGTTCCCCGTTCCCTCGATGCGTAGACGGCCAGGCAGATCAGCACGGCCTCGGCGATCTGCGTGGTGGAGGTCGGCACGTTGTGCTGGATGAGCACGGCGGTGGCCAACTGCATGAACAGCGCCCCGGCGACGGTTCCGAGCACCCGCACCCGGCCGCCGGTCAACGGGGTGCCGCCGACCACGACCGCGGTGATGGCGTTCAGTTCCATGTCGAGGCCCTGGTTGGCCGGGTCGGCCTCGGCGCCGTGCCCGACGATGAGGACCCCGGCCAGCGCGGCCAGGACCCCGGAGACCAGGTAGACGGTGAGCAGGATGCGCCGCACCGGCAGCCCGGCGAGCAGGCTCGCCCTCTTGTTGTCCCCCACCGCGACCAGTTGCCGGCCGAAGGTGGTGCGTCGCACGGTGAACGCGACGGCCGCGGTGACGACGACCGCGATCCACGCCATGATCGGCACGCCGAGCACGCTGTTCTCGCCGAGGTCGAGGATCGTCGGGTCGGACACCGGTTTGGCCGCATCCCCGTTGAGCAACTCGGCGACCCCGCGCAGGCCGATCATCAGCGAGAGCGTGGCCACGATCGGCTGTACTCCCGCGAAAGCGACCATGGCGCCGCCGAGCAGGCCGGCGACCGCGCCGAGCAGCAGCGCGAGCGTGATCGCCAGGGCCGGGCCGTAGCCCAGGTAGAGCGGGATGATCGAGGCGGCGAGCGCGATCGTCGCGCCCACCGACAGGTCCACGCCCTGCGTGCCGATCACCAGCGCCATGCCGAGCGAGACCAGCAGCGTGGGCGCCGTCTGGAACAGCTGCACCCGCCAGTTGGACGCGGACATGAAGTCGCTGTTGAGCGCCGTCGCCACGGCGAGCAGCACGACGAGCGCGGCGTAGACGCCGTAGCGCTGTGCCAGGTCGAGCACGCGGTCGCCGGTGCCGCGCGCCTCGGCGGGTTCGATCATCGCGGTACTCACGACGCGTCCTCCTCGCGGCCGTCGCCGCTGTCGGTCGGCTGGTTCTGATCCCCGTCCGCGGCGGCGGTGTCCTGTCCGGCCAGCGCGTGCATCAGGTTGTCCGCGGTGACCTCGTCCCCGTCCAGCCGCGCCGCGACCGCGCCGGCCTTGAGCACGACGACCCGGTCCGAGCCCTCGATGAGCTCGTCCAGTTCGGAGGAGATCAGCAGCACGGCGACACCCTCGGCGGCCAGTTGGTCGATGATCGTCTGCACCTCGGCCTTGGCGCCGACGTCGATGCCGCGGGTCGGCTCGTCCAGCAGCAGCACGCCGGGACTCAGGCACATCCAGCGCGCCAGCAGCACTTTCTGCTGGTTGCCGCCGGACAGGTCCTCCACCTTCTGCTCGGGCCCCGAGGCCTTGATCCGCAGCCGGTCCATGAAGAACGTGACGATGCGCTCCTGCCGCGCTATGGAGACGATGCCGGCGCGCGAGAGCCGGGGTAGCGCCGCCAGCACGATGTTCTCGCGTACCGAGAGGCCGGGGATTATGCCCTCGCCCTTGCGGTCCTCGGCGA
>Ga0302314_10021979_pt1 | contig 10483 bp, 8 predicted proteins | sample III_Palsa_N2_3_FD_200533 | JGI IMG/M metagenome (GOLD analysis project Ga0302314, IMG submission 200533) | Peat permafrost microbial communities from Stordalen Mire near Abisko, Sweden - III_Palsa_N2_3 | ecosystem: Environmental > Terrestrial > Soil > Palsa > Peat permafrost | place: Sweden... | reverse complement strand
CCTCCGGTGCGGCAACAGCCGCCTGCGCGCTTTTCGGTTCAAGCGTCTCGTCAGTCATGATGATCTCTCCTGGAGTTCCGCGAGCAAAAAGCCCGCACTGTTCGATCGGGGTTTCCACAGGCCGCGCTCCAGTGCCTCGCCGAGACGGGCCGCGGTCTCGCGCAAGGCATCGGGATTCACCTCGGCCATGAAGCTGCGCACTGCCTCGTCTTCAAGGAAGGCCGCGTAGACAAGATCGAAATGGTGGTCGCGCACCGCATGGGTCGTGGCCGCAAAGGCGAACAGATAATCGACCGAAGCCGCGATCTCCGCCGCGCCCTTGTAGCCGTGGCGCATCACGCCTGCGATCCATTTGGGATTGGTGACGCGCGCGCGAACGACACGTCCGATCTCATCCTCCAGCGTGCGGATCACCGGCCGCTCGGGCCGGCTGTGATCGTTGTGATAGGCAAGCGGGCGCTTGCCCGAGAGATGCTCGATCGCTGCCGCGATACCGCCCTCGAACTGGTAATAATCGTCGCTGTCGAGCAGGTCGTGCTCGCGATTATCCTGGTTCTGGACGACCGCATCGGCCTCGGCGAGCCGCGACGCGAACAGGTCGCGTTCGGCATCGCCCTCGATCCCGCCGCCATAGGCATAGCCGCCCCAGTCGAGATACACGTTTGCGAGGTCTGCGCGCTCGTGCCAGAGCTTCTCACCGATCATCGCCTGGAGGCCCGCGCCATAGGCGCCCGGCTTCGATCCGAAGACACGTGCGCCGGCGCGACGGCCAGCTGCCTTCATATCCTGTCCAAGATCCATCAATGTCGCGGTGTCCCGCCGATGACGGGCGGCAGCGGGATTGTCGGTTTCCCCCTCGTCCAACGCCATGACCGCGCGCGCGGCGCTGTCGATCAGGTCGATCTGCTCGGGAAAGGCATCGCGGAAGAAGCCGGATACGCGCAGGGTAACATCGACACGGGGCCGGCGCAGTTCGGCCAATGTCATCATTTCGAACCCGATCACCCGGCCCGACGTCCAGTCCCAGCGCGGCCGCACGCCCATCAGCGCCAGTGCCTGCGCAATATCGTCACCGCCGGTGCGCATATTGGCGGTACCCCAAGCCGAAAGGGCGATCGCGCGCGGATAGTCGCCCTCGCGCTGCAGATAATCTTCCACGAGCAGTTCGGCCGACCGCTGACCGAGGTCCCAGGCCGTGGCGGTGGGTACAGAACGGGTATCGATCGAATAGAAGTTGCGGCCGGTCGGCAGCACATCTGGCCGCCCCCGCGTCGGTGCGCCCGACGGGCCCGGCGCCACGAACCGCCCGTCGAGGCCTGCCAGCAGCGCAGCCTGCTCAGCCCTTCCGCAAGCATCGACGCGCGGCGCGAGATCGTCGCGGATCGAGGCCAGAACCGCAGCACTCCTGTCGCCGGCTATTCCGCCGTTCGAGACGAAGTCGCAGGCCAGCAATTCCAGCCGTTCGATCGTGTCGCCGGCCGTCCGCCAGAGCTCAGTCGACAGGGCCTGTAGCGCATCCGGCCTAGGACCTGTCCAAGCATCGCCCATCGCGCAGTCGAGCGGATCGAAGCCCAAGTCCAGATCGTCCGCCAGCGCGCGCAGCAGTGACCCCTGCCCCGGCCTGTCATAGCCCCTCGGCGTACGGGACAGGGCGACGAGCAGATCGGTTCGCAGCCGCCCGGTCGGTGATTGGGTGAAGACATGCAGGCCATCGCGGATCTGCATTTCCTTCAGCTCGCACAGGTAATTGTCGAGCGCCGCGAGCGCATCATCGCCGCGCCCGGAGGCGCCCGCATCGGTGTCGAGACCCTGGCTGCCGGCCAGATCGAGGATCTCGCGGCGCAGATGCTCGATCCGCCGCGGATCCATCCCGGCGGCGAGATAATATTCGTCGACCAGCGCCTCGAGCGCCTTGAGCGGTCCGTAGCTTTCGGCACGCGTCAGAGGCGGGGTCAGATGATCGACGATCACGGCCCCGATCCGCCGCTTGGCCTGCGTTCCTTCGCCAGGATCGTTGACGATGAAGGGATAGAGCTGCGGCACCGGCCCGGCGCAGATCTCGGGAAAGCAGCTCTCGGTCAGCGCCAGTGCCTTGCCCGGCAGCCATTCCAGATTGCCGTGCTTGCCCACATGCACGACCGCGTGGGTCGCGAATGCGCGATTGAGCCAGAAATGAAAGGCGAGATAGCCATGCGGCGGCACGAGCGCCGGATCATGGTAGTTCGCTTTTGGGTCGATATTATAGCCGCGCGCAGGCTGGACGGCGACCACGACGTTGCCAAACCGATGCGCCGCGAGGTGAAAGGCGTCGCCGCGGACGAAGGGATCGGCACCCGCCGCGCCCCAGCGTTCGGTGACGGCGCCGCGTACAACCTCGGATAAAGTCGCAAACGCGACTTCATAATCGCGAAGCGCATACGTGATCTCGCCGCCGCGGTCGGCCGAGCCCGGCGCATTGGTGACGCCCGCCAGCATGACCGCCATCAGCGCCGAGCCATCGCGCGGTGCATCGCCGATATCATAGCCCGCGCCACCCAGCGCGGAGAGGATCGCGGCAGCGCTCGCGGGCGTATCGAGGCCGACACCATTACCGAGCCGGCCGTCGCGATTGGGATAGTTGGCAAGGACCAGCGCAATGCGGCGCTCGCCTACAGCCGTGCGGCGCAGACGTGCCCAGTTGGCGGCGAGATCGGCGACGAAGGCGACGCGGTCGTCTGCGACCTTCGGCACGACGATGCCGCATTCGGTCAGTTGGTCGAAGCGCTCGGAGGCCTTGAACGCAACGGCGCGCGTGAACAGCCGTCCGTCGATCTCTGGGAGCGCCACGTTCATCGCCAGATCGCGGGGACCAAGCCCCCGCGGCGAGGCTTCCCAGGCGCCTTGTTCGACCCCGGCGAACACGGTCTGGAGGATTGGACAGTCGGCATCTTCGAGCACGCCGCCCACACGCGCGTCGCCCGGCGCCGAGGCAGCAAAGGCCGTACTGTTGAGGATCACGTCGGGACGCAGCGCCGCGAGCTGTTCACGCAGCCAGGCATGGGCGAATGGATCGCGCAGCGCGCGGACATGCACGGTGACCACATTCAGTCCGCGCGCTTCCAGGGCCTGTCGCATGGCATCGACCGCACCAAGCGTGCCGGCGACGAGCAACGCACGGTAGAAGACGAACAGCGCCACCGGCCGGCCCGTGACCCATCCGCGTCGCGCATCGTCGATCATGGGCTGTTCGACATCGGTGACGTAGAAGCCGGCGTCGGGTACCGGAACCGGCTCTCCGGGCTCTCCCGCATCGTGCCCGATCAACCGGGCGGCGGTGCGCAGGAAGCCGGTCGCATTGGCGATGCCGCCCTGACGGACATAGTCACGCAGCCGGGACAGGATCTCGGCCGGCAAGGTGGAAGCACGATCAAGGTCGACATCAGGCTCGGTGCCTTCCGCGATCGCGGCGAAGGCAATGCCATTGGCGCGGGCGACTGAAGCGATTTCGTCGATCCCGTAGGGCCAGTAGCTTTTCCCGCCGAGCAGCATGACGCAGACGAATTTCGCGTGCGTGATGACCTTCTCGACATAGAGATCGACCGAATAGGGGTGCTTGAGCTGGAGAAGGTTGACCAGCCGGATACGCGGCGCGCCTGCTCCCAATCCAGCGGCCGCGCGTGCAAAGCAGGCGAGATCGGTGTCCGCCACCGTGAGCAGGACGATATCTCCGGGCGACTGGGCGAGATCGATCGCCTCGTCGCCACTCGAGATCGTGCCGGGAGTGGCGGACAGCAGATGCATTAGCGGGTACCGGCCCCCAGCGCCGCTTTGAGCGCCAGGGCGATCGCCGCCTCGTCGAGCCCCTTCTGCCCGATCACCACGAGCTGGGAGATGCGCGCTTCGTCCGCCTTCCAGCTGCGATCATAATGATGCTGGATCCGCGGGCCGACCGCCTGGATGACCAGGCGCGCGGGCTTGCCGTGTACCGCGACCATGCCTTTGACGCGCAAAATGTCGTGCGCGACGATCAGGCGCGTCAGCGCGTGCAGCAACGGATCGACGCTCTCGACCTCGCCGCCTTTGACCACGAAACTGTCGAAATCGTCATGGTCGTGCTCTTCCTCGTCATCATGGCAGGAAGGACGCCGATCGAGATCGTCCTCGGCACCGGCGACCAGACCGAGCAGCGCGGCGATATCGACCTTTCCATGGTCGGTCCGGACGATCTTCACCCCCTGCCGGATGCCCTCGGCGAGTTCGGTCTCGACTTGCGACAGGCGATCGCCGTCGACGAGATCGGCCTTGTTGAGGATCACCATGTCCGCGCACGCCAGCTGGTCGCCGAACACCTCTTCCAGAGGATTGTCGTGGTCAAGCGACGGGTCCGCGGCGCGCGCGGCGGCAAGTGCCACCTCATCGGTCGCGAAGCGTCCGGCAGCCAGCGCGTCCGCATCGATCAGCGCGATCACGCCGTCGACCGTCGCGCGCGTGCGGATGTCGGCCCATTGAAACGCCTTCACCAGAGGCTTCGGGAGCGCGAGCCCCGACGTCTCGATGATGATGTGCTCAGGCGGATTGGGCCTGTCGAGCAACGCCTGCATCGTCGGCAGGAAATCGTCGGCGACCGTGCAGCAGATACAGCCATTGGCGAGCTCGACAATATTCTCCTCCGGGCAAGCCTCATCGTTGCAGCCGCGGACTAGCTCGCCGTCGACGCCGATGTCGCCGAACTCGTTGATGATCAGCGCCAGCCGCCGGCCACCGGCATTCTGGAGAAGATGCCGGATCAGCGTGGTCTTCCCCGCGCCGAGGAAACCGGTGATGACGGTGGTGGGCACCTTGGACATGCGTATTCGTTCCTTAGGAGAGGGTCAGGCGCGAAGCACTTCGATGTCGTCGAAGCGCTTCCAGCGAAAAATGGCCCAACTCGCGAGCCAGCATATGGCGAACAGGCCGATGATGCCGAAGCCGAGCAGGTTGAAGCGGCCGCCGAGATCGGCGGCGGCGGACCACAGGCCGCCGCGCAGCCCGAGTTTGTCGCCGATGAGGGCAAGCGTCTCGATCCCGCCGATGACGATCGCGACCAGCGCGGACACGGCCGTGATCGTGATATTGTAGTAGAGCTTGCGGATTGGCTTCACGAACGCCCATTCATACGCGCCGAGCATCAGAATGCCATCGGTCGTATCGATCAGCGCCATGCCCGCTGCGAACAGTGCGGGAAATACCAGCACGGGGCCGATCGCGAGCCCATGCGAAACCTGCGCCGCCGAGAGGCCGAGGATCGCGACCTCGGTGGCAGTATCGAACCCCAACCCGAACAGAAAACCGAGCGGCGCCATGTGCCAGCTTCGCGAGACCAGCCGGAACAGCGGTCGGAAGACCCGTGCGAGCAACCCGCGATTGCCAAGCAGCAGATCAAGATCCTCTTCCACGTAGGTACCGCCGCGGCGCACGTGAGTGAAGGTTTTCCAGACCGAGCGCAGGATGATCAGGTTCATCGCAGCGATAGTGAACAGGAAGATCGCCGAGACGATGTTGGCGATCAGGCCGCTCGTCGCCTTGACCGCTTCGAACTGCGACAGGGCAGACGCGGTGAAGGCGATCGCGACACTCGCGATCAGGATGACGCCGCTATGTCCGATAGCGAACCAGAAACCGACGGTGGCGGGTCGCTGGCCGTCCTGCATCAGCTTGCGCGTGACGTTGTCGATGGCCGCGATGTGGTCCGCATCGACCGCGTGCCGCAGGCCGAGCCCCCAGGCGAGAAGCGCGGTGCCCAGCATCAGAGGCTGATCGCGGAAGAGCGCGAACGCCCAGATCCAGGCGCCGATATTGGCCGCCAGGAGGAAGCCGTACAGGCCGCTAATCCGCCGGCGGAGATCCTCTTTGTCGGGCGAAGGCCTCATCTATCGATACCCACGGACGCCGAGCAACGTCAGGCGGGGTCTGCCGTCTTCGACGGCCGATGCGTGGACCGGCGGGCGTCCGACGCCCGACCCACGACACCGAGCGGCCCCGCCGCCGATGACGTCGCTCAGACGGACGTATCCGTGCCGCGACCATCCCCTGGGTCAAGGCGAGAGCGACCAGACGCCGGCAGGTCTCCTGGCTCGCGGGTCACCGCTTGATGCACGGCCTTCCCAGGCCCCGCACGATTTAGCGTCCGGCCCAGTGGCTGCTTCCTTCACCTGGGAAGGAAGCGTTGTGCATCGCGCTCGCCGCTTACAGTTGCAGGGACAGCCACGGCATTGGGCAAAGGCGCCCGCACCGCATTCCCTCTAGGCCCCTCTCGGGGCACCGACGCGATCTCGAGACCGCGGCGAACCACAGTCTCCCGTCCCTGTTAGATTGACCGCCGGAGCGTGGCAACCACGGCCGTCACGGCTTCTTCGGCCGCAGACTCGAAACGGCCATTGTTACGGCCCGAAGCTTCTTTTAAAGGTCGGCTCGTTGGATCGGTTCACGCTGATCCGGCGGATCGCGCTGGTGCCCCGCAAGGGGCTTAAAATGGGAACACGGTGAAGGAGCTCGCCTCCTGAAGCCGAAACTGTCCCTGCAACTGTAAGCGGCGAGCACGACGTATATCGCTCCTTCCTGAGAGGCGGGGGCAGCCACTGGGCCGGACGCTAAATCGTGCGGGGCCTGGGAAGGCCATGCCTCGAGCGATGACCCGTGAGCCAGGAGACCTGCTAGCGTCTGGTCGCTCACGCTTTGGCCCAGGGGTTGGCCGAAGCACGGACCTGTCCGGTCGAGCGACGTCACGAGCGGCGGGGGCCGCTCGGTCGTGGACCAGGCGTAGGCGCCCGTCGGTCCTTTGCACCACCGCTTCGGCGGCAGGCCCCTGCCCGACGTTGCCAGGCGCCTGATGGGTCTTTCAATGCAGCTCTATCGAACCGCTTGCCTGGCTTGCCGGCCTCGCCTCCTCACGCTTCTGGTTGCTGCCTGTCCCCTGCACCCCGCCTTGGCGGACGCCACGGCGGCGCCGCCGACTGGCGAGATCGTCGTCACCGCCTCCCGCGTCGATCTGCTCGGCAAGGCGTCGACCGCGAGCCAGGGCTCGATCACGCAAAAGGAAGTACAGCTTCGGCCCATCTATCGGCCAGGCCAGCTCTTCGAGAGCATTCCCGGTCTCGTTGTCACCATCCATTCCGGCGAGGGCAAGGCGAACCAGTATCTGATCCGCGGCTACAACGTCGATCATGGCGCCGATTTTGCCAATTTCGTCGATGACATGCCTGTCAACCGCCCGACCAATACTCACGGCCAGGGATATTCCGGCCTCGCTTTCCTGATCCGCAGATCCTGAGCGGCATCGATTATACGAAGGGCCCCTACTACGCCGCGATCGGGGATTTCGGCTCGGTCGCCTCCTCGCACACCGCATCGCCAACGAGATCCCAACGCAGATGATGGTGACGGTTGGCACCGAGGGTTACCAGTCCGTAATGGGTGGGGGCACCTATCATCTCTCCGGCGAACAGCGTCTCCTCGGCGCTGTCGAAGTCGGCCACTATGACGGCCCCTGGAAACCCGCACAGGACTTCAAGAAGGTCAACGCCGTGCTGCGCTACAGCCAGGGGACCGCGAACGATGGTGTCAGCCTGACGGGCATGTTCTACAAAGCTCTGGTCTGCTTACGACCGACCAGCCGCTGCGCGCGATCGAATCCAGCCTTATCAGCCGCTTCGGGACCCTCGATCCGACCGACGCCAGCCGGTCGCTGCGCTACAGTGTGTCGGCGCATCTCGACAAGCCGTTGGGACCGGGGCAATTCGCGATCAGTCTCTACGGCATCCATTCAACGATGACGCTCTGGAACAGCTTCACCCATTATCTCGACGATTCCGTCAACGGCGATCAGGAACAGCAGGACGAGAAGCGTACGACGCTGGGTGGAGTGACCACCTACGCGCTCCACCATGATTTCGGAGCGATCCAGAGCGACACAGTCGTTGGATTCCAGGGGCGGTATGACACTGCGTTCGTCGACCGCCGCCATACCCTCAACCGCAAAACCGTCCTGGATTATTGCGAGCTCGAGCCGGCAAGTGGGCCGGCGCTGCCCTATGCAGCCGTCGACGGCTACTGCAACGCCGACCGTGTGCATCTCCTCGATCTCGCATCCTATGTGCAGAACACAATGCGCTGGACGCCCTGGTTGCGCACCGTCATCGGTGGGCGGGAGGAAATCTTCCACGCCACCGATGTCAGCCGCACCAACGATGGTGGCGGCCGCGGGCACCAATGGTATTTCCAACCCAAGGGCAGCCTGATCTTGGGGCCGTGGGCCAAGACCGAACTCTATCTGAGCTACGGCCGCGGATTCTATTCGGACGACGTGCGCGGCGTGTTCGGCACCGTGCCTGGCGAAGGGATACCGCTCGCCGGCGGCCCGACCCCGCTGCTGGCAAAGACTACGGGCAAGGAAATCGGATTGCGCAGCGATTTGGTGCCCAAGGTCAATCTTCAGCTTGCTCTATTCGAGCAGGATTTTCGTTCGGAGCTCGCTTACAATCCCGACATCGGCCAGGACGAGGCAGGGGCTCCCAGCCGGCGCAAAGGCGTCGAGGTCTCAATAAAATACCACCCGTCCCGCTGGCTTGAGCTGAATAGCGACCTGGCCTTCTCCAAGCCGCGCTACCGGGGCAACGATCTCGCTACCTTCGGTCTGGCGGGTCCCTACATCGCCGACGCGCCGAATTTCATCTACTCAGCGGGCATTCTGATCGACGATCTGGGCCGTGGTCGGGGAGCTTGCAACGGCGTCGGCTGGGCACGCATCGTCTGAGCGACGGCTACAAGATCCCGACCGACAAGGGCTACAGCAAATTCAATTTCGATGTCGGTTACGCCTTTCCGCACGGCTGGAAGCTGCGTGTCGGCGTGTTCAACCTCTTCGACAGCAAGGACGAAGCCGCCGATTATTATTACACCAGCCGCCTTCCTGGCGAGCCTGCAGAAGGTGTGACCGGATTCCAGGTCCACCCGCTTGAACCGCGCTCGGCGCTTCACAATCATCAAGCTGTTATAGGCGTCTGATTGAGTGCCAGGATGCGAGAGCCCGAGCACGGCGGTCGTCGCGACTTCTCCGGAGCTCCGCGACGAAGGGATGAGCCGAGAAATCAATGTTGAGCGGCGGATGGTAGTTGTACACGAGTGTTGCCTCGAGCGCAGACGGGTCGACATGTGGGGTCCAGCAAGCGAGGATGCTTGCGTCCATCCACAAGCGCAGCGCCCTCGCACCATTGTTCGAGGTATGGCATCTGATGCCCCGCGGCTCGGCCTTGGCAATCGCCGGGCCGGCGATGTGAGGAAGGAGAGCCGCGAGCGTCAGACAAATTGTCGAGCGGCGCTCGTTGCCACCAAGATGATTGTCTCCCAACCGTTTCCTCAGCGTACCGCGCTTACCGAGATTTGCGCCGGCTGTGCCGACATAGAGCAAGGGCAGATCATCACGACGATAGCAGCCTTTGGTCGGCGCGATGCCTGGGGCGGCACGGAAAAACAGGCCGTAAATTCCTCGCTCTTCTGGCAGCATCGCTTTTGCCGCGCGAACTCTAGCCAACGAGTGAAGCGGTGCGTTTTCCAAGAAGCTCGCCATCTCGTGATCTAGCCTCGGGATGATGACGATAACAAGCCGGAGAGGAAGAGACGCGTGAACCGACTGCCAGCCTTATGCCTGACGTCTCGGTCCGCATTTGCAGACGGTTAAGCCCTCCCCTATTAAGTGGACCTAAGGACCGCACCAAAAGGTGCAACCATCGTCGGGGGGCTCGTTTTGGTCAGTGCAGGCGTTCATGCAACGGTCTCGGTCGAGGATATTGAGCTCGATCGATCCAATCCCAGAATACGGAAATTCCTCGAGTTCTACGGTGATCAGCCTACACCGGAACAGATATTCCTGGCGCTCGGCGCGGGTAATGACGATGAGAGCAGCAGCTCGACGAGCACCACCTTCGAGAAGCTGAAGCAGTCGATTCTCACCAACGGCGGCATCATTCAACCGGTCATCCTCAACCGACGGGCGGATGGAACGCTTGTCTGTGTCGAGGGCAATACGCGTGTCGCACTGTACAAGAATTTCGTAAAAACAGCAGTGAAGGGCGAGTGGACCCACATACCAGCGCTTGTCCATGACGAGATTAGCGAGGCAGCGGTCCACGCCATTCGCTTGCAAGTGCATCTCGTCGGTACGCGCCCGTGGGACCCATACTCCAAGGCGAAGTATCTCTACGAATTGCGGACGCAAGAGCATCTGCCTTTCGCCACTATAATCGATTATTGCGGTGGCCGACAGACCGAAGTGAGCGAGCACATCAACGCCTACGCTGATATGGAGGAATATTACCGGCCGATCGTCGGCGATGACGGTGCCTTCGACACCACGCGCTTCAGCGGTTTCGTCGAGTTGCAGAAGCCGGGCGTCAAGCAGGCCATAAGCGGAGCCGGATTCGGACTCAGCGATTTCGCGAAGTGGATCCACGAGGGAAAGCTCTTCCCA
>Ga0302314_10021976_pt1 | contig 10484 bp, 7 predicted proteins | sample III_Palsa_N2_3_FD_200533 | JGI IMG/M metagenome (GOLD analysis project Ga0302314, IMG submission 200533) | Peat permafrost microbial communities from Stordalen Mire near Abisko, Sweden - III_Palsa_N2_3 | ecosystem: Environmental > Terrestrial > Soil > Palsa > Peat permafrost | place: Sweden... | reverse complement strand
TGTCTTTGCGTAGTAGTGATGCGTGCTCGACGCACGCTTGGTCGTCACCGTGGTGGTCACCTGCGGCGCGGGTGCGGGCGTCTGGGCGGCGGCGACCGCCTGCTCGCGAGCGGCCTGGGCGTCGGCGGCCGAGGCGGCGGCGGACTGCTGCGCGGCGTCGGCGCGGGCGTTGGCGTCAGCCGCCTGCTGCTGGGCGGCCACCGTCTGGTCCTGGGCCGCGGCGGCCTGGTTCTGGGCGGCGGCGACCTGATCGCGCGCGCTCTCCACCGTCGCCCGCTGGTTTTCACGCGCGTTGGCGAGGGCGGCGTCCTTGTGCTGCTGGGCGAAGCCGATGGCGGTGTCGGCCAGGGTCGAGGCGTGGATGGCGTCCTGGATCGCCACATCCTTGTGTCCGGACTCGAAGTCTTCCCGCGCGGTGGCCAGGGCGGCCTGCGCCTCGGCGGCTTCGCGCGGCGAGGCCGTGGCCGCGCCGAGGGATTCTGCGGTGTGGATCTTGGCTTCCGCGGCGGCGATGGCCTCGCGGGCGCGATCGGAGGTGCTGGCCGCGGCGGCCGGCGAGGCGATCGCCACGGTCAGGGCGCTCGATGCGAGCAGCGATGCAAAGAGGGTCTTACGAAGCATGGTGTTCTCCTTCCCATGGCGACAGGGGTCGCCGCCGGGTCTGATTTCCCATCTGGGCGCGGTTGAAACGGCTGGGGCGGGGATATGTTTCCGGACCGCGACGCGCCGGATGACATCGGCGTTATTCGGGGCGTGTATTCGAGGCCGCGCGACGGCGTCGCCGCGCATCCGCGTCCAGACTGGCTCCCGGCGCTATTTGACGAACACTTTCCGCGCCTTCACCCCCGCGCGGCGTCGTCCTTCCTGTGCCAGGCGAAGGCGGTCCTGACGATCTCCTCGATGGAGGAATGCTGCGGCGTCCAGCCGAGCACGCGGCGGGCCTTGTCGCTGGAGGCGATCAGGGACGGCGGGTCTCCGGCGCGGCGGGGGCCCATCACGCGGGGCAGCGGACGGTTGGAGGCGCGCTCCACGGCGTCGGCGATCTCCTTCACCGTGGCGCCCTCGCCCGTGCCGAGGTTGAAGGCGCCGCTCTCGCCCCCGTCCATCAGATACTGCAGAGCTAATCGGTGCGCCGCGCCAAGGTCGGCCACGTGGATGTAGTCGCGCACGCAGGTGCCGTCCCGGGTGTCGAAGTCCTCGCCGAAGATGGTGAACCGGTAGTCGTCGCGCAGCGCCCCGCGGGCGGCCAGCGGGATGACGTGGGTCTCCGGCTCGTGGCGCTCGCCGATCTCCCCGTCGAAGTCGGCCCCGGCGGCGTTGAAATAGCGCAGCGCCGCGTAGCGCAGGCCGTAGGCGGAGGCGTAGTCGGCCAGCATCCGCTCCACCATCAGCTTGGACCAGCCGTAGGGGTTGATCGGCCATTGCGGGTGATCCTCGGGGATCGGCACGACGGTGGGCACGCCATAGGTGGCGGCGGTGGAGGAGAAGATGATCTTGTTCACGCTCGCCGCGCGCATGGCCTCCAGGATGTTGAAGGCCCCGACCGAATTGTTGCGGTAGTGGAGCGCGGGATCGGCCACCGATTCCGCCACCGAGATCAGGGCGGCGAAGTGGGCCACCGCGTCGGGCTTCACCCGGGCCATGGCGGCGTTCAGGGCGTCGGCGTCGAGGATGTCGCCCTCGATCAGGGGCCCCCACTTCACCATGTCGCGCCAGCCGTGCTTGAGGTTGTCGTAGACGACCACGTCCCACCCCGCCTGGGCGAAGGCCTTGCAGCAGTGGCTGCCGATATAGCCGGCGCCGCCGGTGACGAAGATGGTGGTCAAGCGAGGCTCCCCAATCGCGCTGCGACGGCCTGATGGCCGACCGCAGGGCGCTTATAGCGGTTTCGACCTTTGGAGAGGCGGCTTGATTTTATATTTACAATGTAAGATACTATGACTGACCCGCTTGTCGCGGCCCGGAGCCCGCCATGCTCGACCTCGCCTTCGCCATCGGACACCACCTGCTGATCTTCGCCCTCTTCGGCGTGCTGTTCGCCGAGCTGATCGCGGTGCGCCCCGGAATGGACGGCCCGGCCGTGCGGCGGATCGCGGCGGTGGACCTCTGGTACGGCGTGCTGGCGGGGCTGATCCTGATCGTGGGCTTCAGCCGGGCGGTGTTCGCCGCCAAGGGCTGGGCCTACTATAGCCACAACGGCTTCTTCTGGGCCAAGATCGCCACCTTCCTCGTCATCGGGGTGCTGTCCGTGCCGCCCACCATCCGCTTCATCGTCTGGCGGCGGGACGGGGCGAGCCCGCCCGACGCGGCGGTGGCGACGGTGCGGCGCTATCTTTATGCCGAGACGGCCCTGTTCGCCCTCCTGCCGGTGTTCGCCGCCGCCATGGCGCGGGGGTACGGGGAGTTCTGAAGCCGCCCGCGCTCAGTCCGGGACGTTGGCGTCCAGCTCCGCCAGCCAGGCGGCGGGCGAGGCGTCGGACGGCATGCGCCAGTCCCCGCGCGGCGACAGGGAGCCGCCCGAGGAGATCTTCGGCCCGTTCGGCAGGGCCGAGCGCTTGAACTGGTTGGCGAAGAAGCGGCCGATGAAGAGGCGCAGCCACCGCTTGATCTCGGCGAGGTCGTAGGCCCGCCGGTCCGCCGCGGGGATGTCCTCCGGCCAGGCGCCCGACGCCGCGTCATGCCAGGCGCTCCATGCCAGGAAGGCGATCTTGGAGGGCCGGAAGCCGAAGCGGGTCAGGTGGTGGAGGTTGAAGTCCTGCAAGGCGTAGGGACCGACCACCGCCTGGGTGGACTGCGGCCCTGCCCCGCCCTGCCCCGCCGGCACCAGTTCCGGCGAGATCTCGGTGGCGAGGATGGCGTGCAGCACCTCCGCCGTCGCCGCGTCGAACCCGCCCTCGCGGGCGGCGAAGCGGATCAGGTGCTGGATCAGGGTCTTGGAGACGCCGCCGTTGGGATTGTAGTGGCTCATCTGGTCGCCGACGCCGTAGGTGCACCAGCCGAGCCCGAGCTCCGACAGGTCGCCCGTCCCCACCACCAGGGCCCCGCGCCGGTTGGCGAGGCGGAACAGGTAGTCGGTGCGCAGGCCCGCCTGCACGTTCTCGAACGTCACGTCATAGACCGCCTCGCCCCTGGAATAGGGATGGTCGAGGTCCTTCAGCATCTGCTCGGCGGCGGGCCGGATGTCGATCTCCTCCGCGGTGACGCCGAGGCCGCGCATCAGGGTCCAGGCGTTGGCCTTGGTGGCGTCGGAGGTGGCGAACCCCGGCAGGGTGTAGGCCATGATGTTGGACCGCGGCAGGCCGAGCTGGTCCATGGCCTTGGCCGCCACCACCAGCGCCTCGGTGGAGTCGAGCCCGCCTGAGACGCCGATGACCAGCCGCTCGAGCCCGGTGGCGCTGAGGCGCTGGGCCAACCCCTGCACCTGGATGCTCCACGCCTCCTGGCAGTCCTCCTGCAGGCGCGCCGGATCGGACGGCACATAGGGGAAGCGCTCGATCGGCCGCTTCAGGGCAATCTCGCCCGAGGGCGCGTCGAGGGCGAACGCCACCGTGCGATAGGGGAAGGGCGCCGGGCTGACCTGCAGGCCGTCGCCGAAGCTGCCCTGGCGGATGCGCTCGGCGCGCAGGCGCCCGAGGTCCACGTCCACGCTGGTCATGTGCGGGCCTTGCCGGAACCGCTCGCCCTCGGCCAGGAGGGCGCCGAGCTCGAATAGGCCCGTCTGCCCGTCCCAGGCGAGGTCGGTGGTGGATTCGCCGGGCCCAGTGGCGGCGTAGGCGTAGGCGGCGAGGCACCGGGCGGACTGGGCCATGCACAGGAGCCGCCGCATGTCCGCCTTGCCGATGGTGATGTTGGAGGCGGTGAGGTTGAGCAGGAGCTCAGCCCCCGCCATGGCCGCGAAGCCTGACGGCGGGTTCGGAACCCAGATGTCCTCGCAGATCTCGATGTGGGCGACGAAGGGGCAGGTTCCGGTGGAGCGGAGCAGCAGGTCGACGCCGAAGGGCGCGTCCTGCCCCGCCACCGTCATGGTCCGCCCGGTCACGCCCGCGCCGGAGGTGAACCAGCGCCGCTCGTAGAACTCCCGGTAGTTGGGCAGGAAGGTCTTGGGCGTGACGGCGAGGATGCGCCCCCGATGAATGGCGACGGCGCAGTTGTAGAGCAGGCCGTCCGACCGCAGCGGCGCGCCGACCACGAACAGGGGATCGAGGTCGCGGCTGGCGTCGCAGAGCTTGCCGATCTCCGCCTCGGCGGCGTCCAGCAGCGTCTCCTGCAGGTGCAGGTCGTCGATCGAATAGGCGGTGACGCAGAGCTCGGGAAAGACCAGCACGGCCGTCCTGTCGGCGTGACCCTGCCGGACCAGCTCCAGGATCGATGCGCCGTTGGCGACCGGGTCGGCGGGAGTCGCCGCCGGCACGCAGGCGCCGACCCGCACGAAGTCGTGGGCGTAGGGGGAGAAGAAGGGAAGCCCTGGGCGCATCATGCCGAACGTCTAAGCCGCGCCGCGGCGGACGCCTAGCCACCCCCTTATACTTAAACTGAGCATAACTCAAGCGCGGCGATTGTCTCGAAGCTGACTTGGCGGCATCCGTAAATTCTGGGACAAGGCTTCCATGGCGATTGCATGCGGCGGTTCATCGCGATGGGGGGTCCGCTGAAGGCGCTGCGGCTGTCTTGGCGGGAATATGCGATCCCGGCGGCCATCCTGGTTTCAGGGCTCATTTTCACCGCCGCGGCGGCGATGACGGCCGCCCATGTGGTGAAGCTGCGCGACGCCGAGCATTTCGAACGGCTGCGGGCCCAGGCGATCCGCTCCATCGACCACAGCTTCGACAACTACACCGCCGTGCTGCGCACCACCGCCGCGTCCATCGCCGCCGGCGGCTCGCCGGACGTGGATCGGCTGACGCGCTTCCTCCCGTCCGCCGGCGTGCCCAAGGACTATCCGGGGCTGTGGCTGATCGGCGTGGTCTGGTGGCTCGGCCCCGGCGCCGGACCGACGGCCCATGCGGACGCCGCGGCGGCCCTCGCCCGCCGGGCGGGCCATCCCCTCGATCCCGCGGGCCAGAGCGCCACCCTCTTCACCTGGCCGGTCCGCCCGACCGATCCGAAGAGCTTCGGTCTCGACATGTATGCCGAGCCGACCCGCCGCGGGGCCATGGAGTCGGCCCGGGCCCTCGATGCGCCGCGGCTCAGCAGCCAGGTGAAGTCCCTGCGCGATCCGGCCACGGGGCCCGCGCACCTTCTGCTGTTCATGCCGATCAATGCGCCGGACCCGGGCGCGCCCGGCGGCAAGCGATTCCTCGGCTGGGTCTACGGCAACTTCCGCAACGCCGCCCTGTTCGACTCCACCCTGGCGGACCTCGGCTACCTGAACGAGATCAGCGTCCGCGTCTATGACGGCGCCGTCGCGCCCGACCGCCTGCTGTACGCCTCGCAGCCCGGCATGCCGACCGGCCGCGCGGACCTGACGGCGGTCGAATCCCACGAGGTGGCGGGTCGGCGCTGGATCATCCAGTTCGCCGCCACGCCCAAGTTCGACGGCTGGCCCCTGTCGACCACCGTGCTGCCCATCGGGGCGGCGGGCCTGGCCATCACCGTCTCCCTCACCCTGGCCACCTGGTTGCTGTCGTTCGGGCTGGAGCGCGCCCTGGTGGCGGAGGCCGAGGCCAAGGCGGCCCGTGACCACAGCGAACTTTTGATGAACGAGGTGAACCACCGGGTGGCCAACAGCCTGCAGTTGGTCTCGACACTGGTGTCCATGCAGAAGGAGCAGGTGGACGAGCCGGCCGCGCGGGACGCCCTGGACGAGACCCGCGGGCGGATCATGGCCGTGGCGCGGGTGCATCAGCGGCTCTACGCCTCCGGCGAGGTGTCCCGGGTCGCCCTGCGGCCCTACCTCCAGAGCCTGGTGGAGGAGCTGCGGCAGAACGCCCGGCGCGAGGTGAGCCTGGAGCTGATCGCCGACGACGTCTCCGTCGCCACCGACAAGGCCGTGTCGCTTGGCATCATCGCCGCGGAACTGATCACCAACGCCCTGAAGTACGCCTATCCCGAGGGCGAGGGCGCGATCCGCGTCATCGTCAGCGCGCGCAACGGCCAGGGCGCCTTGATCGTGGAGGACGACGGCGTGGGGGTCGCCGCGCCGAAGACCGCCTCCCCCGCCCTCGTCTCCACCGGGCTCGGCATGCGGATCGTCAGGGCCATGGCCGTCAGCCTCAAGGGCGAACTGGTGGTCACGCCGCGCAGTCCGGGGCATCAGGTCGCGCTGAACTTCCCGATGCGCTAGCCGTCTCAGGCGTCGGCGGGGTGCGCCGCCGCGAGCGCGTCGGCGACCGCCCGCAGCACGGGGCCCCAGTCGCCGAAACGGGGGGCGGCGAACACCCGGGTGGACGGGAACCAGGGATGGCGGCCCGTGCCCAGCGTCGGCCAGGCGGCGGGTCCGCAGATGAACCAGGTCGGCGTCCCGGTCGCGGCCGCCAGATTGGTGGAGGCGTTGCCGACCCCGATGACAAGGTCCACGGCCGCGCTCAGGGCCGCCGCCCCGTCGATGTCGTCGGTCAGGTCCAGACCGGGCGGCGACCAGATCCCGACACCCAGGGCGCGGGCCGCCTCAAGCTCCTCGGCGCAGTCGCCGTACTGGAGGTTGACGAAGGCGATCCCCGGCGTCTGCAGCACGGGCGTCCAGTCGGCGAAGGGCGCATACTGCTTCAACCGGTGCCCGTGGCTCATCTTGCTCTTCCAGGCGATCCCCACCTTGGGCCTCGCGCCGAGCCCGGCCAGCCGCTCGCGCCACCGTTCGACCGCCGCCGCCTCCGGGCGCAGGAAGGCCGACTGGCCCTCGAAGTGATCCGCCGTGGGCCGAAACCGCCGGGTCAGCGACCCCATGGGCGTCCAGAGGCCCGCCGTGGGCGCCGACGGCGCCGTCACCGTCACCCGGCCGCCCGTCTCGGCGGAGCCATGGGCGTGAACCTCGGCGTCGGGGAAGGACCGCTGGAACAGGGCGGTCAGGCGCGGCGCCACCGCCAGCGTCAGCCGCCCCTCGGGTCCGAGCGCCCGCAGCAGGTCCGGGACCATGCTGGCGAACATGATCTCGTCGCCAAGGCCCTGCTCGCCCACCACCAGCAGCGTCGCCCCCTCCAGCGTATCGCCCGCCCGCAGGGGACGTCCGGGGAGGTCGAAGGCGGGCGCCCTGGCGAAGCGCGCATGCAGGCGGGCGTCGTAGTCGGCCCAGCCGTCCCCCAGGCGCCCCGCGGCCAACCCGGCCTGGGCGCGGACGAAGCGGATGCCGGGCTTCTCCGCCGCCTTGGCCCCCGCCGCCGCCGCGTCGCAATCGGCGATCGCGCCCATGAGGTCGCCGAGCTCCAGCCTGGCGATGGCGCGGTTGTAGAGGGCCTCGCCCCATCCCGGCGACAGGGCGAGCGCCTGCTCGACCATGGCGAGGGCGTTTTCCGTATCGCCCTGCTGCAGCAGCACGGTGGCGAGGGCGTTCCAGAGGGCGGCGTTGGCGGCGTCCTGCAGGATGGCCTCGCGCATCACGCCGATGGCGAGGCCATATTCGTGGCCGTCGCGCAGGGCCAGGGACAGCTGCGTGGCCAGGAGGGCGGAGCCCGGTTGAGCCGAAAGCGCACGCGCGTAGAACTCCACCGCCACCTGGCTGAGGCCGAGACTGACCGCCAGCCGGCCGAGGTCGGTCAGGATTTCAGTGGACTGGGGATCGATCAGGTAGGCCGACTGGTAGGCGTCCAGGGCGGCGGCGCCGTCCCCCCGCCCCTCGAAGGCGAAGGCGATCAGGCGCCAGGCGACGCCGCACCGGGCGTCATGGCCGAGCGCCTGCCGCGCAGACCCGATAGCCGCCTCGAACCGGCCGTCGGCGATCGCCGTCAAGGCCTGATCGAGATGGGCGCGCACCGCGCCCATGGGATGGCGGCCGATGGCCTGGCGGAGGGCGCCGGCGTGCTGCGCCCAAAGCGGCGCCGGACCGGCCGCCCCTGACGTCGGCCGGCGTGCGCGGGAAGGGTCCCTGCCTCTTACGCCCGAACGTCGCACTCGCTCCCCCGAGACTGGCCGGGATCCACCACATCCTCGGGTCACGCTGAAGCGGGAGATTCACGCCTAAATATGACTACAGAGTGTCGGCCAAGCTTCATTTATGTCAGGTGCAGGCAAGCATTCGGGGATTGCCGGCAAGCCCTCAACGCCACAGCCATGCCCGGCGCCGTCGAGGAAGGGTCCGTTCAGGCCCCGCGAGTCCCTGCCTTGACCTGACAACGGCGGTTCAGATGCCGGCGTACCATTCATAGTCCACCGTATCCTCCCAGTATCCGCCCTTGCCGCGCTGGATCGGCTTCAGGCTGTCGACGGCGACGATCTTCATGACGTACTTGGCCTGCTTGTAGCCGAGCTGCCGCTCGACCCTCAGTCGCAGGGGCGCGCCGTGGGGCACCGGCAGGGTCTGGTCGTTCATCTCGTAGGCGAGGATGGTCTGCGGGTGGAAGGCGTCCGCCAGGCCGATGCTCTCGTAGTAGGGGTCGCCGGCCAGGGCGTCCATCATGTCGGCGCAGTAGAAGACGATGAACTTCGCCGTCGGCTTCAGCCCCGCCTCCTTCAGGAGCGGCCCGAGCCGGGTCCCGGTCCATTTGGCGATGCAGGACCAGCCTTCCACGCAGTCGTGCCGGGTGATCTGGCTCTGCACGCCGCGGCGGCGCAGGTCGTCGAGGGAGAGGCTGAGGGGCCGCTCCACCAGTCCGCCGATCTCCAGCTTCCAGTCCTTGAAGCCGTTCGCCACATGGGCGCGGTAGGCGTCGTCGTCCACATCGAGCGAGCCGTTGGCGCGGAAGGCGGGGGAGATGTCGGAGACCTTGTATTCGGGGGCGAGCTGACCGGGTTTCAGGATCACCCGCTGCACCCGGCGGGTCAGGCCTTCCGCGCCATCCACCACCTTCCTGACCTGCGGCGAGTTGTTAAGCCTGTCGCAGGCCGACAGCGTCGCGGCGCCCAGCCCCGCCAGGGTGCGGCCGAACCAGCGGCGGTCGAGGGAGAAGCCGCTCATGCCGACGGCCCTCCCAAGGTCGGCGCGGGCTGCGGCTCCGCCGGAACCTTGATGGCGAAGCGTCCGGTGATGATGGAGCGCATCTCGTTGAAGACGCCCGCGGCGAACACCTCGAAGATGTGGATGGCGAAGAAGCCCACCAGCGACCAGGCGCAGAGGAAATGGATGGTCCGCGCCGACTGCCGCCCGCCGAACGCGAAGGGCAGCACCGGGAAGGCTGCATCCATCCCCGGAGACATGGTCAGGCCCGTCAGGATCATCAGCGGCAGCAGCCCCAGCAGCACGGCGAGATAGGCCAGCTTCTGCAGCACGTTGAACGTCGCCGCCGCCTCGCCCTCGGGATGCCTGAAGAGGATGTGGTCGAGGATCGAGCGTGGGATCTGCTTCAGGTCGGCGAGGCTCGGCCACAGGTCGCCCCTCAGGTGCCGACCGATCAGGATGTAGGCGAAATAGAGCGCGCCGTTGAGGGCGAAGATCCAGGCGAAGAAGAAATGCCAGCGCCGGCCGCCCTCCAGGTCGCGGTTGGCCGGGATGGTCAGCCAGCTGGGAAAGCCGCGGCTGACCAGATGGCCGTTGAACGGCGAGGCGCCGAGCAAGCCCGTGGTGCGGAACGGGTGGCCGAACACAAAGGTCACGCCCCGCAAGCTGTCGCCCTGCGGAAAGGCGCGCATGGCCAGGATCGGATGCTCGAAGGTGGCGATCTGGCCCCAGTAGAGCGACGGATGGGCGTCGAAGATCTGCAGCCCGCTGACCAGGAGGAAGAACAGGCTGAGGGCGTTGATCCAGTGCCAGATCCGCACCCACAGCCTGGTCCGGTAGATCACCACCTTGCGGGTCGGCGCGCGACGCCTCCGATCAGGGCGGCCTTGGCGGGGCTCGCCGGGCGCCGTCGTCGGCTCGGGAGGCGGCGCGGTCTGCGGGGTCAGGGCGATGTCGCTCATGCGCGCCTCTTGTTGTCTGCAGCGGCCCGTCCGCCGCCCGGTCCGGAGTGAATTCGCCGCGGGCCCGGCCAAGGTTACACGGAACCGCCCAGATTCCGCACCCCCGCGCAAGCTTAGCCAGAACCATTAACGCCGAGGTGGGTTTTGACCCCGTGCGCCGGCTGTCGGCGCAATCATTTGGCTCCCGTCGGGGGAGGGCCGCAGAGGAGACAAGCCCATGAAGACCTTCCTGATCGCCACCGCCGCCCTGTCCATCATGGGCGGCGCCGCCTTCGCCCAGACCACCGCCGCCACGCCGGGCGCCATGGCCTCGCCGGGCTCGACCCAGGGCGCGATGGCCGGGACCGATCCGTCCACCGGCGCGAACGACACCGCCCCCGCCGCCAGCGACAGCACCGCGACCCCGGCTCCCTCGGCCGGCGCCTCCAGCTCGTCGATGTCCGACTCCAGCGCCGCGGCGCCGGCTTCGTCCGCGTCCACCATGGCCGCCAACACCC
>Ga0302314_10021975_pt1 | contig 10484 bp, 14 predicted proteins | sample III_Palsa_N2_3_FD_200533 | JGI IMG/M metagenome (GOLD analysis project Ga0302314, IMG submission 200533) | Peat permafrost microbial communities from Stordalen Mire near Abisko, Sweden - III_Palsa_N2_3 | ecosystem: Environmental > Terrestrial > Soil > Palsa > Peat permafrost | place: Sweden... | reverse complement strand
GCCATCGCCCGCGCGGTGCTCGCGCTCTCCCCGCTGAGCCGACCGCCGCACGACGGCGGCCGGGACCAGCGGTCCGACACCGATCTGAAGGAGCTGTCGATCTGACGATCCCTGCGCGCGAGAGCAACCCGCAACCCCGCGACCCCGCATCCGCGCGTCACCGCTCCGACGCCACACCCCTTGGGATACGCGTTGTGGGCGTTTCCTTGACGCGACGTTGTAGGACGGAGGCCCCAACCGTCCATCCGCCATGGGGAAGCGGACAGCCGGGGCCGAACTCGCGGTGTCAGAACACGTCAGCCGGTGGCAGCAGACTGCGGAAGCGGGCATTGCTCGGTTCGGCGCCCTTCTCCCCGACCTTGGCAGTCCAGTTCCGACAGATGACTTCGATGAACCGTTCCCGGGCCTCCCTGGGCGCGCGTTCCCAGTCAGGGAACCCGGACAGCCATGCGCGGGCCTGAGCGGGCGTACAGCCGCTTTCCAGGAGCCGCACGGCCGTCTGTGCCGGGTCCACCCATGAGGGCCCCAGGGCGGGCATCGCCCAGTCCACCAGGTACCCGCGCTGCTCGGTGATCAGCAGGTTGTGCGGGTTGGTGTCGGTGTGCAGCAGCGCCGTTCCCGCCAGTGCTTCAGCGTCACCCGGGCGCAGGAACTGCCGGTAGCGCGCCGCCAGCTCCGGCACACGGTAACCCTCCGGCGGGCGGCAGGCTTGGGCCCGCTTGAGGAGACGCGCCACGGTTCGCAGATCTGCCGATCCAGGTCCGAGGTCGGCGTGCCTGCCGTCCACGTAGTCGAACGCGATCAGGTGCCACTGGTCGGAAATGGCCTCCCAGCGGACAGCCGGGCTCACCCGCTGCACGCCGCTGTTGATTCCCACCTCGGTGAACTGAGCGTCCAGCGGCGGGAAGTCATCGGTGGGCACCCCCTTGACGAAAAAACGACGCTTGCTGGTCGTCAGGATCAGCGCCGTCCGGCAGGTGATCCCCTCGGCCACGGTTTCGGCGCTGATGACCTCCCCAATCCGGGTCTGAACAGCCTGCCTGACGCCCGCTGGCAGGGCGCCCCAGTCCACATGCGGTTCCACTTCGCTCCGTTCCTCGCAGTGGGAGGGAATCCAGCCATCAACGTGACTCCCTCCCAAGGGTTTTAAGGCTCAGACCAGCGTTGTGCCGCACCCACGGCAACGGGTCGCGCCGCTCCACTCCACCGGATCGTGTTCTCCCCCGGCGGGGCATGTGCCGCTCAGGATCGGCGACGGGATGTTCGGTCGCATAGCCGTTCTCCTTTCTGGTCGCGGTTACCGGACTTCGGAGCCCACCCCGAAAAGGGATGGGTGTCTTGGAGCCCGCCCAGGTCCACGGTGGGGGAACACGTGTCCGGGGCGGGGGTCTGTGGGGGACCGTCGTCCCGTTTCAGCAGCGTGAGAATCGCCTCCCGGACCGGCTCGGCGACCTCTCACGCATGGCTGCTGCCGCTGTGTTCGCGGTGGAACCAGCAGGCGCTACCGGACCCGGCTCGGCACGAGGCGCGCCATTCGAGCCGGTACTCGGTCTCGGTCCAGAGCAGCCAGAGCGTGTCGGGTGCGTCGTCCTGGTCGCCGATCAGCCCTGCGTGCTCGCCTCCTTGGTGCTCGCCCAGGACGCAGTGGACGAAGGTGTCTCCCCACAGTGGATGCGTGCCGTTGCCTGCCTGCGAGAGCGCCCGGGGGGCGTCCAAGCCCGGCAGTTCCCTGAAAGCGGTGCACGGGGGTACGCGGTCGGTCATGGGGCGCCTGCTGTCGGGTTGTTCGGCAGGGGCGGGCGAGCAGGGCCCCAGGGGCGGTCGGGGTCGTGGTCGGACGTGTAGCTGTTCCGGGCGGGCGGGGGGCCGGTGTGGACCACGTCCCGCAGGTGGTCGATGAGCTCACCCTGAGCTGTCCGCCGCTCCCGTTGCGATCCGAACAGTGCGGCATCGCAGGGGACTTGAAGGCGCTGGCACTCGTCGCACCGCCCGCGCACGACGGCGAACTGCCTGCTCTCGGCGGTCTCAAGCCAGCTCATCGGGACTGCCCCCTGCCCGGGGGCACGTCGTTGTCGGTGAGCGGCCCGGACCGAAAGGCGAGTGCTCGGCGACCCCGAGTCGTGTGGCCGGCCGGGTATCCCCGCGGGACGTCGAGTTGAGGTCCCGAGACCTCGGGTAACGCGGGAGCTTGGATCGGGGTCATTGCGTTTCCCCCGTGCTGTGCTCAGCGGCGTGGTGGCGCTGCTGGAGGACCCGGACATCGGTCAGGCGGGACCTGTCGCCGCAGAGGAGAGCGGCGCGCCCCTGCTCGACCAGCCGGTCGCACTCGGCGCACCTGGGATACGGGGCGATCATCGCGCGAAGCTCGCGCGGACTCTTCAGGAACGGCTCACCCTCATCGATCATCACGACGTCCCCCGCTCACGCCGCACCGGACTCAGCCGCGAGACGCAACGCGGGCAGGCACACGGCGGGTAACCCTGGGCCACTACCGCCAGCGGGACACCGTCCGTCGTCCGGTCACTCACCGTCTGCCGCTCGCCGTCCGGGCCGAGGCGGTAGACCTTCATGGTCATGGTCACCGCCCGCACCCCCAAAGGGCAGCCGTGAACGGGCCGCTGCGGCGCGGGTAACCGCTGCGGTAGACGAATGCCCATGCGTCGTGCAAGGGCTCCCCCACAATGTGCTGCTCCTGGTCGTCGTCAGGGGGTTGCTGTTCCGCCGGTGTCTCTGCCATTCCTGCCTCACGCTGTCCGTCGCCTGTTTCGTTCGCATCTCCAGGATTGCCGGACGAAGGGTACGGGCACAGCCCTTGCAGTGCCGGAGTACTCACACTCCGACAATGGCCGATGGCACGTCAGAACGCTTGTACGAGAGAAGGGTTATGAGTCAGCGGAATGGCTCTACAGGGGAGGCGGACACCCCTGGAGCACTTTGGGGAAGGCAACTCAAGCGCGCACGGATGGCTCAGGGGTTCACTCAGGCCAAGCTGGCAGTGGGTCTTGGCTTTAGCCGTACCACGCTGGGGATGTACGAGACGGGTAAGGACGTCCCAACGCGGGAGGTTGCGGAGAAGTGCGATGACCAGCTCCAGACCGGCACACAACTGGCGGACATGTGGGACGACACCAATTGGTATCCACTGACGACCTTGCATCCAGACTGGTTCCAGCGCCGGGCCGATATGGACGCCAAGTTGACCCGTCTGTGCGAGTTCGCGGTTGGTCCCGTTCTAGGGCTGTTGCAGACGGAGGAGTACGCCCACGCCTTGTTCGGGCGTCGGTATCCTGAGATGCCAAACGACGTGGAAGCGAACGTTATCGGGCGTCTGGATCGGCAACGGCGCTACTTCGCCCCGGCTGGCCCACTGCTGATCGTTGTGATGGATGAGGGTTGCCTTCGCCGCGTGATCGGCGGACCTGGCGTGATGGCGCGTCAGCTCGACCGCCTACTGGAGGTAGGGGCACTCCCAAACGTTCGTCTGCACGTGCTCCCGTTCGGGCTGGACATCGAGCAACCCGACACTTCCATGTCGCTCATTACGATGCCGAACGGGCGTGAGTGGTTGTACTCCGAGTCACTGACTCGGGGGTACCTAACGGACGATCCGAAAACGGTTGCGAGGTACGCAAGGTCCTATGATCTGCTCAGGGCAGACGTGCTGTCAGCGCGGGAGTCAGTCGCTCTCATCCGCGAAGCAAGGGAAGGGCACCAACATGAACACCCACAACCTGAGCGTCGCCCCTTGGCGCAAAAGCAGCTACAGCGGAGCCAATGGGGGCAACTGCATCGAAACAGCCCTCGGATTCATCCCCGGAGCCGTCCCCGTCCGTGACAGCAAGGACCCGCAGGGCCCTGCCCTGGTCTTCGGCATCGAGGCGTTTGCGCACTTCGTCCAGGCCGTCAAGGCTGGCGAGTTTCCTACCGGCTGACCAACAAGCGCGCCCCCCGAGCCCCTTACGGCCAAGACAGCCGTAGGGGGCTCAGGTGTCTGGGCAAGGTGAGGGTCATTGCCTGCCCATGGTGACAGCGGGGGTGTGGGTGGGGAGACATAGTCCTGATGTGGTGGTGAACTCGGTTGTCTGGATGGCGAGTTGGCACAGTGCGGGCTGTCGGCGGGGGGCGGTGCGTGTCTGGGGTAGCAGGCTGCCGTGGGTCCTGCGGGGCGGGGTACGCTTCGTGGCACCAGCCGACTACGCAACAACCCAGGCCAGCGCGGCGATTGGAAGCAGAGAGCCCACCCGATGAGGCCGGGTGGACTAGCTCGTACTCGGTGGGTTGACAGACGCGAGCAGGCAGCGCTCGTTCGGCGGCTGACGCTGGGGGTTTCGTCCAGTGGGCGAGGGCGGGCTTGTCGATCAGGTAGCGGACCTGCATCACGTGGGCTGACCACCGTGGCGCTTGGGGGTTCCGTCGGCATTGCGGGGCCCGGTGTTTTCGATGATCTCGCTGAAGAGGACGACCCGCAGGACAAGGGCCCGGCCAGCGCCGTGTGGACCGGCGGCTGGAGCCCCGGCGGCGCCCTCGGGGGAAGGGCGGACGCCGGGGCGGGCCGCGGGGTCGCCCACGGGTGACCCGTCCTCTCCATCACTGCGACCGCTCCCAGCGGGTGGACTCGACGGTTCCCGCCGCTGTGCGCCTACCGCCGGGTATGACGCGGCGGTAGGATGCTGTGACCCGCGGCCGGTGCTGTCTGGTCCCACCCGGGCAGGTCCAGGACCAGGACGTCGTGCAGAGCGGCTCCGGTCCAGGGGTGGTTCTCGCCGACCTTCTCGTATCCCCACGAGCGGTAGGCGCGGCCGGCCGCTTCGGCTTCGGGGCGGGTGTTGAGCAGGACGCGCTCTTGGACGAGGCCGTCCATGAGTTCGTGGTGCACCGCGGTGGCCAGGTGCTGGCGGCGCCAGGCGGGTCGGACGGCGAGCTCGAACAGGCCGAAGGTGCGGTGTCCGTCCTCGCGGCTGACCTCGGCCGGGACGGGTGCGGTCAGGGTGTCCCACCAGCCGGTGGAGGCGGACAGCGGGTAGCCGTAGGCCATGGCTGCGGGCTCGCCGTCGTCGCTGCGGGCCAGCACCGCGCGGAAGCCGGCCTGCTTGGCCTGGGAGCGGAAGCGCCGGAAGTTCGCCTCGACGTCCTCGCTGGTCTTGTCGTAGGGAGGTTCGGCGAACGCCTCGCGGTAGACCGTCCGCAACTCGTCCTCGACCCAGGCGGCTTCCTGGCCGTCGTAGCGTTCGATTCTCATCTCGCCTCCGCGGTCTACTCCAGCAAGGCGACCGTATCGCGGGCGGTGATGGTGTCGATGCCGGCGGCTGCGTGACGGAAGGTCGCCAGGCGGGAGGCCAGGCGGGCGGAGGTGAGCGCGTCGGCGCCGGCGACGACGGTGGCCATCTGGGCGCATGCCTCTTCGACTTCCCCGGCCTGCAGCAGCACGGAGGCGAGGCGGGCGCGGTACAGAGCGGTGTTGCGGGCGTATCCGGCGGCCAGGCCGTCGACGGCGGCGCGCAGGAACGGCACCGCGGCTTTCGGCGCTCCGGCTTGGAGGTAGTGGGTGCCGGTGGCGTAGTCGATCTCGACGGGTCCGGCGAAGCGGACCCAGCGCGGGGGGTCGGGCTCCTCTGCGGCGCGGTCGTGCAGGGCGATCGACGCGCTCAGCGCGCGGCGTGAGCCGGTGAGGTCCCCGCTGGCCAGGGCCGCGCGTGCCTCGCGCAGCGACAGCACCAGCCTCACGCCGGGCCCGGCGTGACGGTTGGCCAGAGTCTGGGCCGCGCCGACGGCCGAGGCCGCCTCCCAGGGCTGGTGCCGGTCGACGGCCAGCAGCGACAGAGTGGACAGTGACCGCATCTCCAACTGGGCGTCGCTGGTTATCCGGGCCGCCGCCATCGCCTCCAGCACCGAGGAGCGGGCCTCTGCGTCGCGGCCGGCGTCGTGGCACAGCCAGCCCAGGTGGCAGTGGATCTCGCCGATCATGGCGTGCAGCTGCACCGCGACCCGCTCCGTGCACAGGCTCCCGGTCAGCCGGCCGCCGATCTGCTCCAGCAGTTCGTGTGCCTGCTGACGGGCGCTCTGGCCGCCGCTGGCGTGGTCGAGCCGGTACAGCCCGTCGATCCGGCCGCGCAGGCCGCGCACCTGTTCCATACCGGTCCTGGGCCCGGGGGCGGACAGCGCCGCGGCGGCGGCCAGGCCGCCGAGGTCCGCGATGAACTCCCTTCTGCGCACCGGTCCATCGTGCCGCAGCCGGGCCACGGGGTGGTGCCGGTGTTCGGGCACGGTGAAGCCCATCTCCGCCAGCGGGATACCGAACATCGCCTCCAGGACGTCCTGCTGGCCGGGGTGGGGCAGCGGCGGCGGGTCCTCGCCCTCCCAGCGCCGCAGCTGGCGCACACCGACCGCGGCGTTCGCCTCGATCCGGTGGGCCCACTGGGCGAAGTCGGCCAGGAACGACTCCTGGGTGTGTCCGGCCGCCCTGCGTAAGCGCGCCAGGTTGCTCCTTGCCACGTCGGCTCCCCGTTCGGTGACGTGCGGTCAGCCCACCGTGTAACTGCCCGCCCGTCCCGTCACCGCAAACGTCCGGTCGGAACGGCCCCACCCGGGTCCGGGCGGCGGTGCACTGGAATCCGCAGCCGCCCGGGGCAACGGCTCCCACTCTACGGGCGGCTGTGGCAACGGGCGATTCCCGCCCATCCGGTGGCCCTGCTGGCTGGGGCCGTGCCTGTCAGGAGTCCACGTGAGCGTGCCGACCATGACATTCCTGCCCACCGCGCCCGGCCCCATGGACGAGGCCGCCGACCACGCCGCCCGGCTGCTGGCCGCCCTGGGCCTGGACCTGAGCGGCCCGGAGCTGGCCGCGACGCCTGGCCGGATGGTGCGGGCGCTGAAGGAGATGACGACCCCGCCCACCTTCACCGCCACCGACTTCGAGACCACCGCGGAGCCCGGCCAGCTGGTCCTGGTGCGCGATATCCGCTTCGTGTCGGTGTGCGAGCACCACGTCCTGCCGTTCACCGGCGTCGCCCACATCGGTTACGTGCCGCGCAAGCGCATCCTGGGCCTGAGCAAGGTCGCCCGGGTGGTGCACCACTGCGCGCGGCGCCTGCAGGTCCAGGAGCGGCTGACCGGGCAGATCGCGGACTGGATGGTCGAGCACCTGGACCCGGCCGGGGTGGCGGTGCTGCTGAGTGCCGAGCACACCTGCATGACCCTGCGCGGGGTCGGGGCGACTGGCTCGCGCACCACCACCTCGTCACTGCGCGGCGTGCTGCTGGACGACCCCGCCGCCCGCGCGGAGTTCATGTCGCTCGCGGTGAGCGCGCCGTGACCGCAGTCCAGGTCAGAGCCCGGCCACTGGTGCAGGCGCGGGTCGGCGGGGCCGGCTGGGACTTCCAAGCCGCCCACACCGGCCTGCACGAAGGGGCGTTCGAGCCGCTGCACGGGCACACCTACCAGGTCGTGCTGGCCGCGTGGGGGCTGCCGGACGCCTTCGGAATGGTCGCCGACTTCCGGGTCCTCAAGCAGCAGTTGCGCGAGGTCATCGCGCCGCTCAAGCGCCGCACCCTGATCGCGGTGGATACCCCCGGCGTCCTGGTCCAGGAGACCGGCGGCGACCAGCTGCGGGTGACCGGCGGCGGGGCCTGCTTCAGCCTGCCGCGCGCCTGGACGGCCCTGCTGCCGATCACGGGCACCAGCACCGAGGCCCTGGCCTGCTACCTGGTCGCCGAGCTCGCCCGTCGGCTGGGCGCCGCCTGCCCCGCCGTCGAGCGGCTGGAGCTGACGCTGATGGAGTCGGCCGAGTGCTCCGCCACCGCCGAGGCGGTGCTGCGGTGACCGCTCCCGTGCCCGGCATCGGCCGCGGGCGCCTGGCCGCCGTTCTCGGCCTGGCCCTGGACGGCCAGCTCAGCGGGGGGCGGTCCGCCGCGCCGAGCCTGCTGGAGCACCCCTGGGACGCGTGGTGGACCGCGGTGCGCTCCAGCGGCCTGGCCCGGCCCGCCGCGGGCACCGCCGGAGCGTGCCCGCAGTGCGCCGAGCGGGCCGCCGCCGCAGCCTCGGCGGCGGTGCCGGAGCATCCGGGCCACGGCGAGCGGGACTGCGACTGCCACCGGATCTGGGCCCAGGCGATGCGCGCCCCCGTGGCCGACACCCAACTCCCGGCACCCGGACAGCGGCTGACGCTGGCCATGCTCAAGCCCGGTGCCCCGGTGCAGGCGATCGGCTCACGGCTGCGGTCGGTGCTGCGCGAGGTCCACGTGACGACGCGGCAGTTGACGGCCGCCGACTGCGACCGGCTCTACCCGGACGCCTACGGCGCCTCCTTCGTCGCCGAGCGCACCGACTACCTCACCGGCGGTAGCGTGCAGATCGTGGTGCTGGCCGGCGGACCGGACGCGGTCCAGGCCGGCACGGCCCTCAAGCGGACGGTGCGCGCGGACCTGGGTGCCGGGATGCTGGTCAACCACCTGCACATGCCCGACAACCCGGCCGAGGCCCTGGCCGACATCGCGCAACTGGCGGGCTGGCACGTACTCGAAGAGGTCTACCGGCGATGGGAGAGCAGTGATCAGCGAGGGGTCGCCGCCCGCATGGCGGGCTACCGGGCTTATCTGGGACCAGGGCACCGCGCTGCTGGAATGGTCGGCCCCCAACGGCGGCACTTCCAGGACGAGCCCGCTGAACATCGGCACTGACCTGGCCTTCACCGCCGGGGCCGACCGGCGCTGTATCGGGGTGTGGGGCTCGGGCAGCCGCCGCCACTGCCCGATATCCGCGCCGCTCGTCCCGACCGTGCGCACCGCCCAGTGCCCGGCCTGCCAGGCGGCGGACCGCGCCGACTCCGTCGCCGCCGACACCCGTCTGCACGATCCGCGCCCCTTCGCGGTCTACCTCGCCCACCACGGGGGCGCGGTCAAGGTCGGCATCACCGCGGTCGAGCGCGGTGATGCCCGGCTGCTGGAGCAGGGTGCGCTGGCCTCCACCGTCATCTCCACCGGCTCCCTGACCGCTGCCCGCCGGGGCGAGAGCCTGCTCGGAACTGCCCTGGGGCTGCCCGACCGGATGAGCGCGGCGCGCAAACGCGCGGCACGCACCCGCCCCGGTACCGCCACCCAACGTGCCGCCGACCTGCTCGACACCGCGCAACGTGCTGGCGAACTGGCCTGGCCGCAGGGCCAGGCCCGCTGCGAGACGCAGGTGAGGGACCACGCCGCTGTCTACGGCCTGCCCGCCGACGGGCTGCGGCCGGACGCCGCGGTGCTGCCGCTCGCCCCCGGGGACGTGATCAGCGGACGGATCGTCTGCCGGATCGGCACCGACCTCTATCTGGATACGGTCTCGGGGCTGGTGCTGCTGGACACCCGACTGCTTGCCGGATGGGCACTGGGCCGCGCAGGACCCGGCAGCGCGCTGACCGCCGCACTCGAACCCCTCGTACTACCTGGCCACCAGGAGGAACAGGATGCTCTCTTCTGACTCGTCCGCACCGGTCACGGTGGTCGAGGGGATGCCGGGCGCGGGCAAGACCACCGTGCTCGCCGCCCTGGCCGAGGCCGGCCGCACCGTCCTGCCCGAGTACACCACCCCCGCCGGCCACATCATGGAGCACGACCGGCACCCGCACCACGACGACGAGGACAGCCATCTGGCGAACTGGCTGCGCAAGGCCGACCACCTGCGCGGCCACCCGGGGCCGGTGTGGGTGGACCGAGACTGGCTCACCGCCCTGGCCTGGGCAGCGAGCACTGGCGGCCTGGCCCGGCGCTCCGACTGGGTCTACCGCCACCTCGCCACCGGACGGCTGATACCACCGCACCGGTGGATCATCCTGGACTTGCCGCCGCCCCTCAGCCTCCAGCGCCGGGCCGACCGCCTCCACCCCGGGCATCCGTGGTCCGATCCCACTGTCCTGGAACGGCTGCGCGCCTTCTACCTCGATCCGCCCACCCACCTCGCCACGGCGCATCCGGGGCTGGCCGAACTGGTCGCCGCCGTCCCCCGGCAGCGGGTGGACGCCACCGCGTCGACCGACCAGCTGGCCGGCGCGGTCGATGCGGTGGGCACGCGGTGAACGCCCCGGTGGTGGCCATCGCCCTACACGACGGCTACTTCAGCGCCGCGACCGGAGCCGGCCGGAGCAACCAGGCCCTGATCACCGCCGTCGCCCACACCCTGGCCACCGGGGTCCGCCTGGTCCTGCTGCCGGTCGACCTGCACCCCACCAGCCCCGAGTACGCGCCCACCGCCCACCGGGCCGTGCTCAACCTCCTCGCCGACGTGCCCCACCAGGTCACCGCTCTGGACAACGGCACCGCCGGACAGCAGCGCTTCGGCGACCTGACCGCCTTCGAGCACCTGGACCGCCACGCCGCCGAGGTGATCAACCCGCTGATGCACCGTCACCCGCAAGGGCTGCTGATCGCCATCGACCAGCCCTTCGCGGGACTTGGCCCCCTGCTCGCCGCTCCGCCCGGATGGCGGCTGCTGTACCTGCCGCGCTCCAG
>Ga0302314_10021972_pt1 | contig 10484 bp, 7 predicted proteins | sample III_Palsa_N2_3_FD_200533 | JGI IMG/M metagenome (GOLD analysis project Ga0302314, IMG submission 200533) | Peat permafrost microbial communities from Stordalen Mire near Abisko, Sweden - III_Palsa_N2_3 | ecosystem: Environmental > Terrestrial > Soil > Palsa > Peat permafrost | place: Sweden... | reverse complement strand
GGTCACCGTGTCCGGGTTCAGCAGCGCCGGGCTGGCGGGCAGCGAGGAGATGAGCCGCTTCCTGTGGGACTCCGGGGTCGCCGCGCTGCCCTGCGACAACCCCTCGGTTGAGGTTGTCCCGGCCGACCCCGCCGACGGTTCGCTGCACCAGCGGCTGATCCCGCACCTGGGCTTCGCGATCGGCGAGCTCTTCGACTTCTCCGGGCTGGCGCGGGCGTGCCGACGGGCGGGGCGGTACGAGTTCCTGTTCACCGGCGTGCCGCTCAACGTGACCGGCGCAGTCGGCTCCCCCGCCAACGCGGTAGCGATCCTGTAGTTACCAGCGACGTTGTCAGACGCCGGGGGCCGCCAGGCAATCGCGACAAACCCGCCCGATATACTCCACGAGCTTGCGAACTTACGCCGCACATCGTGAGGACGAGCATGACCGACGGGACGGGTACCGGGTCAGGCGCCAGCAGCGCACCGACGAGCAGCGCGGTTGCCGGCAGCGCAGCCAACGGACAGCGGAACGGCAGTGGCGGTGCCTTCGCCGCGCTCGCACGGTTCGTCGTCCGCAACCCGTGGAAGGTGATCGCGGGCTGGATCGTGGTCGCGTTCATCGTGATCGCCACCGCGCCGGCGCTGCCGACGACCTCCAACGAGTCGAGCTTCCTGCCCAGTAGCTACGAGTCCATCCGCGCGCAGACTCTCCAGTCGCAGGCGTTCCCGCAGCAGGGGCACGTGACCGCCGACGCGTCCATCATCGTGTTCTCCCGGCCCGACGGCGGGCCGCTGACCGCGGCCGACCAGGCGTCGGTGGCGCGGGTGACGGCCGGGCTGAACGCCAGGCGCATCCCCAACATCCTCGCCGTCGCCCCCGGGGTCGCGTCGTCCAACAAGCTCGTGCAGACGGCCTACGTGGCGATGGACAACAGCGTCGTCAACGGCAGCGGCACCCAGGCGGGCGACGCAATCAAGCTGCTGCGGGCCGACATCAAGCCGCTGATGAACGGGACCGGCCTCAACGAGGGCGTCACCGGCTCGGCGGCGGAGGCGCTCGACAGCACCCAGTCGGGCAATAAGGCGCTGGCGATCGTCGGCGCGGCGACGTTCCTCCTCATCCTGATCCTGCTGCTGGTCATCTTCCGCGCCCCGATCATCGCGATCATGCCGCTGATCCTGATCGGCATCGCCTACGAGGTCGCGCTCGGCCTCATCTCCGACGTCAACCAGGCCCTGGACCTCAACTCGACCGCCCAGGACAGCACGATCTTGCTGGTGGTGCTGTTCGGGATCGGGACCGACTACTTCCTGTTCCTGATGTTCCGCTACCGAGAGCGGCTCCGTCTCGGCGACGACAAGAAGGAGGCGATGGTCCAGTCGGTCACCCGGGTGGGCGAGGTCATCGCCTCGGCCGCCTGCGTGGTCATCGCGGCCTTCCTGGCGCTGACGCTGTCGTCGCTGAGCATCTTCCGGTCACTCGGCCCGACCCTGGCGATCGCGGTCGCCGTCACCCTCATCGCCGCCCTCACGCTCATCCCGGCGGTGGTGTCGGTGATCGGCACGGCCGTCTTCTGGCCGTCGAAGGCGTGGCGGCGAGAGCCGAAGGCAGCCGCGTTCACCGCGATCGGCGGCGCCCTCGGCCGGCGGCCGGCCGTCTTCGCGGCCGCCTCCGGCCTGGTGCTGATCCTGCTGGCACTGGGGGCGCTGTCCCTGCGGCCGACGTTCGATCTGTCGTCGGCCGGCATCCCGTCCACCGCGGAGTCGCAGACCGCGCTGGTCACGCTGGAGAAGGGCTTCCCCCCAGGCGAGACCGAGCCGACCCAGGTCTACCTGCACACGTCGTCCGGCCCGCTGACGACCGCCGAGGTCACCTCGTATGCCGCCAAGCTCCGGGCGATGCCCGGCGTGGGCGCGGTCGCCGCCCCGTTGACCAGCAAGGACGGGGCGACGGCGGAATACAGCGTGTACCTCAAGGAGGATCCGGAGTCGACCGCCGCCGTCAACCTGGTCCAGAACCAGCTGCGGCCGGACGCCCACGCCGCCGCCCCGCCGGGGACCGAGGCGCTGGTCGGCGGGATCACGGCGGTCTACGCGGACATCCAGAAGGCGCTCAACCGCGACTACGAGGTGGTGTTCCCGGTCGCGGCGCTCATCATCCTGGTCATCCTCGGCCTGCTGCTGCGCAGCCTGGTCGCCCCCTGGTACCTGATGGTGTCGGTGGGACTCGGGTTCGCCGCGACCTTGGGCGCGACCGTGCTGGTGTTCCAGAACCTGGCCGGGCAGACGGGGCTGGTATTCATCCTGCCGATGTACATGTACTTGTTCGTGGTCGCGCTCGGCACCGACTACAACATCCTCATGATCGCCCGGGTGCGCGAGGAGATCAGGGAGGGCGCGACGCCTCGGGTGGCGGCGGCGCACGCGCTCGCGCAGGCGGGCCCGGCGATCGCGTCGGCCGGGCTGATCCTGGCGGGCACGTTCGGTTCGCTGACGCTGGCCGGGAACCAGGTGCTGACCCAGGTTGGCTTCGCGGTCGCGGCCGGCATCGCGCTAGCGGCGTTCGTGATGGCCATGTTCTTCTCCCCCAGCCTGACCGCGCTCATCGGCCGGCGGGCCTGGTGGCCGGGGCGCTCGGGCCGTTACGACCAGCGCAGCGGCAGCGAGTCGACGTTGTAGATGCCCTCGATGCCGCCGAGGACCGGGGCGCCCGCCAGCCCGAGGTCGGGCATCCGCGGGGCCAGGAAGGTGAGGGCCTCTTCCAGCTCGGCCCGGGCCAGGTTGACGCCGAGGCAGAAGTGCGCGCCCGCGCCGAAGGTGTAGAGCTTGCCACCCCGCTCGGCGGTGATGTCGAACGCCTCGCCGCCGGGCGTCTCCCGGTTGGCCCGCTCCGCGCAGACCGCGACGATCGTGCCCGCCGGGAAGAGCACGCCCCGGTGCTCGATGTCCTCGAGGACGATCCTGGCGGTGAACGGCGCGATCGGCTCGAACCGCAGCGCCTCCTGGACGGCCGGCTTGACGTAGCGATGCGGGTCGGCCGCGAGCAGCGCCCACTGATCGGGGTGCTCGGCGAACAGCCGGAGCGCCTGCGAGAGCTGGCTCTGGGTGGTGTCGACGCCGCCCGCCAGCAGGTTCAGCACCAGGTTGACGCACTCGTCGTGGGTCAGCCGGTCGCCCTGCTCCTCGGCCGCCAGCAGCGTGCTGATCAGGTCGGGCCCCGGGGTCGCCCGGCGCTCCTCCAGCAGCCGGGTCACGTACTCGTGGGCCTCGACCACCGCCCGCTCGATGTCGGGGATCTGGCTGGACAGGGCGGCGATGTCGAACTGCCGCTGCACCATGCTCGACCAGTGCTCGAGCCGGCCGGAGTCCGCCACCGGGGCGCCGAGCACGGCGGCGATGGTCCTGGACGGGTAGGGCTTGGCGATGGCGGCCACGAACTCCGCCTCGGTCGCGCCGTCCAGATCGCCCCACAGCTGGGCCAGGAACTCGCGCATGGCCGGCCGCCAGCGGTCGGCCGCCTTGGGCGTGAACGCGTGCCCGATCAGGGACCGCAGCCGCCGGTGCTTGTCGCCGGTGAGGTTGAGGATGTTGTTCTCGACGTTCTCGTGCAGCGGCCCGTCGGTGATGCCGAACAGCTCGGCGATCTCCCGCCCGGGAAACGTCGTCTGCCGCGCCCGCAGGAAGAAGTCGCCCGACTCGCCGTCGAGCACGATGTACGCCAGCGGCGAGTGGGCCAGCCAGTTCCGCTCACGGGCGGCGGCGAGCAGCTCGTGGTAGGTGGCCGGCCCGAAGCCGGGCTGGTTGTAGTCGATCTCGGGCAGGTCGAGCTCGGTGACGACGGTCATGCTGCGCGATGCTACTCCCGGGTAGCCGACTGCGCGAGGGGGCTTAGCGGAGGCCGGGCGCCGACCCGGCGGGCCCGGGCGGCCAGGGTGCCGGTGCGGGCGAGCAGCATCGCGACGGCCAGGAAGATCAGCCCGTCGGTGAGCGCGTTCACGGTGATGTGGTTGGTCATCCCCCACTGGGCGAGCTGCGCGCTGAACACGTGCTGCGCCCCGTAGGCGAAGTAGATCCGGGCGCCGACGACCGCGATCCAGAGCAGTGCGTACGGCAACCCGGCGTGCGAGGTGACCTTGCCGGTCCGCCCGTCGACGAAGACCGACATCAGCGCGGCGGCAAGCACACCGAGGACAAGACCGGTCGCGATCGCGGCGAGCTCCAGCAGCAGGCCGTTGCCGGAGGTGGCAACGCCCTTGAAGAAGAACGGGACGATGACCGCCGCCGCGATAAACGGGCGGAGCAGCCGGAACCTGCTGACGGGCCGTCGTCCGAGGTCGGACGCGAGCACGACGACGAGGATCACAAGGTTGGGGATGAGGACGCTGACGTCCATCTGGGCTCCTTAGGGGGTGACGTGGTGACGAGCCACACGCTAGGAATCGGAGCCCGGCGGGCGCGTCGACCCGCGGCTGGAGACCAGGTCCAGGCGGGGTGGAGGGGGGTCTCCGCACGCGGGTGGAGACGGCGGCCTCCACCCGGCCTCCACCCGTGCGCCGGCGCGGATTTCGAGGTCCCGGCGCTACCGTAGAGACGTGCTTAGCTTGATCACCGCGCGCTGGGAGCGCACCCGCTCCGGGCCGGTCAGCGCCGTCGACGGCCCGCCCGCGGCGATCCAGTTCGTCCGGATCATGGTGCTGGTGCTGGTGCTGGCCACGGTGCCGCTGGCCTCGCCGCACCCGGGGCTGAACGACGCCCGCACCATCGCGATCCTCGCCGGCCTGGTGGTCTGCGCGGTTGCCTGGCTCGTCTGGCTGCGGTCCGACGGCCGGCCCCGGCTGATGGTCACCGCGCTGTCGGTGATGGGGGTGACCGGCGGCCTGCTGGCCGGGCTTTCCCCGTTCAGCACGGCGATCGCCGTCTGCTGCGTGGTCACCTCGTCGGTCGGTATCCGGCTGGCGACCGAGCTGTCGCTCACCATCACCGCCGCGTGCGTCGCGGCCTTCCTGATCGCGGGCTTCATCGTCGACGCGCCGGCCGAGACGCTGGCCGGCTACCCGGCGCTGCTGCTCGGGCTGTGGGCGTTCGGCCTGACCCGTCGCGCCTACCTGCTCCGGGCCGAGCAGGCCGAGGAGGCCCTGGAGCAGGCCCGGCGCGCGCACGCGGCCGAGAACCAGGCCGCCGCGCTGGCCGAGCGGGCGCGGATCGCCCGGGAGATCCACGATGTGCTCGCGCACTCCCTCGCCGCCGTGTCGGTCAACCTGCAGGCCGCCGAGGGCCTGCTGAGCGAATTGCCGGCCGACTCCCGCCGGTCCGAGGTGGTGCAGGCAATGGAGTGCATCGAACGGGCGGTGGCCTTCACCCGGGACGGCATGACCGAGACCCGGCGGGCGATCCTGGCGCTTCGCGAGGGCGACGGCGACGGCGACGGCGCGACGGCGACGCCGTCGGCTGGCCCGGCGCCGACCCGGCTGGTGGCGGAGCTGCGGAAGCTGACCGAGGAGCACCGGGCCGACGGCGACGCGATCGTCGACCTCGAGCTGATCGGCCAGCCGCGCCCGGTCGGGGCCGAGGCGGCGCTGACCGCGTACCGGACCGCGCAGGAGGCGCTGACCAACGCGCGCAAGCACGCTCCCGGCGAGCCGGTCACCGTCGGCCTGACGTTCACGTCCGCCCATCTGGAGGTCCGGGTGGTCAACGCGCTGCCGGCCGCCGACGACGCCGGGCCGCTGGCCCACGCGGGGGCCGGGTACGGGCTGACCGGACTGCGGGAGCGGGCGGCGCTGGCCGGAGGCACGCTCACCGCCGGGCCGGAGGATGGACAATGGAGCGTGCACTTGAGGATTCCGGCGTGACCGACACCGACGCCCCGGTCACCGTCGTCGTGGCAGACGACCAGTCAGCGGTCCGCGAGGGACTGGTGCTGCTGCTGGGCACCCTGTCCGGGGTCACCGTGGCCGGGCAGGCGGCCGACGGTGACGCCGCCGTCGCCCTCGTCGCCGCCACCAGCCCCCAGGTCGTGTTGATGGACCTGAACATGCCCGGTTGCGACGGCGTCGCCGCGACCCGCCGGATCACCGCCGAGCACCCGTCGACCCGGGTGGTGGTGCTGACCACCTACGCCGACGACGAGTCGATCATCGGGGCGCTGCAGGCGGGGGCGCTCGGCTACCTGACCAAGGACGCCACCCGGGCCGAGATCGGGCGGGCGATCCTGGCCGCCGCCGACGGCCAGGCGGTGCTCGACCCCGGTGTCCAGCGGCGGCTGCTGTCGGCCGCCACCCGGACGCCCGGGGCGCAGCCGACCTCGCCCGCACCGTCGGGTGATCCCGGCGGCGTCGACGACCTGACGCCGCGCGAGGCCGAGGTGCTGAAGCTCATCGCGGCCGGGCAGTCCAACCGGGAGATCGCCCGGACCCTGTACGTCAGCGAGGCGACGGTCAAGACGCACGTCAACCGCATCTTCGCCAAGACCGGCTCCCGTGACCGGGTCCAGGCAATGCGCTACGCCTACACCCATGGGTACGCCACGCCCAGCTAGGCAAACCGATTCCAGGTTGCTAACGCCCGCACCCAGCGGTTCTTAAACGGGAAAACCGATGCCACACTATTCGTCATCTGCAAACAGGGGCGAAAGGCTAAAGGCGTGCGCGTCGGTAGATTTCTAGGGGTTTTGGCGTGTGCCGGCGGCACCGTGCTCGCCGTCGGCTGCGGCACGCAGCACTTTACGGCGGGCAGCAGCCAGCCGGTCGACCTTGCCGCCGTGGTCAGTCAGACCCAGGCTCAGACTGCTCGGATCGCCGCGACGATCTCCACACAATCACAGGGCATGACGGTGTCGTTCACCGAGACCGGGCTGTTCGACTTCGCCCGGTCACGCGGCATGGTCACCATGCAGAGCCCGGTTGGCATGACCGAGATCTTCGTGCCGCCGACGACCTACATCAAGCTTCCGGCGGCCGACGCCGGCGATGCCGGCGGCAGCGGGCTGCCCAAGGGGAAGACCTGGATCGCGCTGCCCGACGGGACGGCAGGCGATTCGCCCGACGGCGCGTTGCTCGGACCGCTGGATGGCGGCGGCGACCCCGCCGACCTGCTCGCGTCACTGACGGCGGCGGCAAGCAGCGTGACCAAACTCGGCCCCAGCGTCATCCGAGGTGTGCCGGTGACCGGTTTCGCCCTGAAGATCGACCCGGCGAAGGCCGGGGCCACGGTGCCCGGCGCTGATCGAGCCGCGGTCGTGGCCTTCCTCAAGAGCCTCGACGCGGCCGAGATCCCGGTGGACGTCTGGGTCGACGGCCAGAACCTGGTCCGGCGGGAGAGCCTGTCGCTGGCCATGCCCGGCGGGTCAGGGGCGCCGGCCGGCACGAAGCTCACCTGGACCACCGACTTCTACGATTTCGGGGTGCCGGTCCGGGTCTCGGCCCCGCCCGCGTCGCAGGTCGCCACCGAGGGGTCGCAGTTCGCCGCAGCCGCCGGATCGGGATCGGGATCGGTCGGCTCATCCGGCACCGGCGGCCCGACGCCCCCGCCGGTGTCGGGGACGCTGACCCCGGGCCAGGCGGCCTCGGCCGAGCAGGCGGTCACGGCGTTCTGGGCCGCGCTCGGCAGCAATAACACGGCGGCGGCGGCGGCAACGGTAGTCCCGGCGCAGCGATCCTGCGTTCAGTCGTCGCTGGGCAGCGGCGCTCCGACCATCAGCGTGTCCTCGCTCCACATCACGTCAGCGCAGCCCGCTGGGAACTCCAGCGCGAGCGTGCGCTTCACCGTCAAGGCGGAGGCGAAACTCGACGGGCAGGACATCCCGGTCCTCCCGCAGGGACCGGGCAGCGCGCAGTGGCTCGCGACGACCGAGGTGGCCGGCCGCTGGTACGTCAACATCGATGACAGCACCGCCCTCGCGTTCGGCGGCGGCTGCGACTAAAACTCGCCCCGAAATGTCAGAGACCGGTGACACACTGCGATTCTATGGAACCGCGAAAAGGGACGGTTTCCGATTACCCGGGGGAATTGACCATGGTGACGGCGGCGCGAGACAGACTGGCCCGGACGCTGGCCGGCGAGGTGAAAAGCGCGTCCAGCGTCGAGCTGACGGCGGCGCTGGACGACCTGAGCCTGCAGGTCGAGGGGATCGGCCGCCTCCGGTTCCCGCTGACTCCGGCGAAGGTACGCAAGCTCATCGAGTTCGGGGAGCCGGCCCGGTTCGGACGGGGCACGGAGACGCTGACCGACCAGGACGTCCGTGACACCTGGGAGATCCCAAAGCGTCTGGTCAGCGCCGGGTGGAACGACGCTTCGCTGGCGGACATCCTGGCAACGGTGAAGGATGAGCTCGGGCTTCCGCACCGGGCCGAGCTGACCGTCGATCTCCACTCGTTCCTGGTCTATGAGCCGGGTCAGTTCTTCCTCGCGCACCAGGATTCCGAGAAGGACGACTCGATGATCGGCACCCTGGTGGTGACGCTGCCATCCAGCTATACCGGCGGCGAGCTCATCGTGGGGCGCGACGAAGAACTGATGGAGTACCGGGGATCGAGGGGGGCGCTCTCGGTGGTCGCCTTCTACGCCGACTGCCTGCACGAGGTCCTCCCGGTGAAGTCGGGTTACCGGATCGCCCTTACCTACAACCTGCTCCTGCGCGGTGACACCAGTCGCCCGGAGGGCGACGCGGGATCGATCGCCGAGCTGACCGACCTGCTCGGCGAGCACTTCTCCACCCCGGCTCCCCGCTATCACGGCGGGCAGCCGACGGACGTGCCGAGACGTCTCGTCTACCTGCTTGACCACGAGTACACGCTGCGCGCCCTGGGCTGGGGCAGGCTCAAGGGCGCCGACGCCGACCGGGTCTCGCTGCTACGGGCGGCCGCGAGCGACGCTGGCTGCGAGACGATCCTCGCGCTGGCCGACATCAGAACGCAGCACGGCGCTTCCGGCTACGACCCGTACGAATACCGAGGCCGAGAGTGGCGGGACAATGACTACGGCGACGGCCCCGACGGCGAACCGCGGAACCTCCGAATTCACGGGCTGATCGACACCGAGGTCGCCCTGACGCACTGGACCGGTCCTGACGGCACCGGTCTGGAGGAAACGTCGCTGTCGGTGGCGGCCGGCGAGGTGTGCGCGTCTACCCCGACGGACGTCCTGAAGCCCACCGACTCGCAGTACGAGGGCTACATGGGGAACTACGGCAACACGCTTGACCGCTGGTATCACCGGGCCGCGGTCGTGGTCTGGCCCCGGGCGCTTGCCTTCGCGAACCGGGCCGAGCCTTCGCCCGTCTGGGCTCTCGAGCAGCTCATGGCAATGGCCTCGACCGGCAACCTGCCCGGCGCGCGGACCGCCGCCACGACGCTCGCGCCGTTCTGGGACGCCACCGTACGCGGCCGCCTATCGGCCGACAACGACAGGATCTCGGAACTCTTCGACAGCGCGTTGCGAGCGGGCCACGCCGTGGCGGACGAGGCGAGCGCGATGACGCTGTTGCGCCCGTTCCACGTCGAGAACCTGACGGTCGCGGCCGTGAGCCCGCTCGCGGACGTCACCAGCGCCTATGGCGACCGGTGGACGATGGAACTACTGGAGACGTGGTCGGATGAGGCTCGGCCGACCTGGCCCTATGGCGGGTGGGAGCGACCCCGCTGGATAGCAGAATGGCTGCCGAGCGTGTGCGCAGGTCTGCACGCGGCCGGCCGGGCCGGCCCGGTGGCCGCGCAGTACCTGCTCGACCGGGCCCGGCTGTGGGCAGAGAACGCGATCAGGTCGGCGCTTGGCGTGTCGTTGCCCAGCCAACGCGATCATCAGCTCACCGCGCTTGGCGAACCGCTGGCCGCGCTGTTGTCGGCGGCCGCGGCGATAGGGGCGGTGAACACCGCGAACACGATCTCTCACTATGTTCGCAAGCAGGACGACTCCGTCGCCGCGCTGGAGATGTCAGCCCTGCGCGCTGCCGCGGCCCGGTCATCAGCCAGGCTGGCCCTGCGCAGCAATGCCGGGTTCGCCGCCCTGGCCGACGATTGCGCCACTCGGCTCCGTGCGCGGCCAGACCGTCCGTTCCGCGCCCACGACGACTGGTCAATCGAACTGCCTGCCGGCGGCTGCACCTGTGCGCTGTGCACTGTCCTGCAAGGGTTCCTGGTTAACCCGAGCCGACGCACCTTCGAGTGGCCACTCGCTGAGCAGGGCAGGCAGCATGTCCAGTCCAAGATCGACGGCGCCGAGCTGCCGGTCACGCAGGTGACCAGGCGGCAAGGCCGCCCCTACACCCTGGTCCTGGCGAAGACCGACGCGCTCTTCACCGGAGACCTGCAGCGGCGGTCCGGCGCCACGGCAGACCTGAAGTGGCTCGCGGCCCGGTGGCCGGGCAGCGCGTAACACTGCGGATAGGGCAGCCACGTCCGCTCGAATGTCAGTCGTCATCTCTATAATCAAACACATGAGCGACATAAACTTGATTGATGATCAAATATTGAACACCGATCCGATTCCGGTGGAGCAGCTGGAGG
>Ga0302314_10021970_pt1 | contig 10485 bp, 9 predicted proteins | sample III_Palsa_N2_3_FD_200533 | JGI IMG/M metagenome (GOLD analysis project Ga0302314, IMG submission 200533) | Peat permafrost microbial communities from Stordalen Mire near Abisko, Sweden - III_Palsa_N2_3 | ecosystem: Environmental > Terrestrial > Soil > Palsa > Peat permafrost | place: Sweden... | reverse complement strand
CGAGATGGCGCCATCGACATCGACCTCGGAATTCTCGTAAAGGACCTTCAGCTCCTTGCCGGTCGCCGGATCGAGCTCGACCAGGGCCTGCTTGTCGCGGCCGATGTTCGAGGTCGCGATCAGGTTCTTGTTGTCGTAGGTGAACAGCTGCGGGCTGACCGATTCCCGGAAGTTCGTCGTGATCACGGTCTTGAACTTGGACTTGCCGTCCGGGCGATAAAGCAGCTTGGCGTTCACGCCGTCGGTCACGGATTCGATGCGGATCACGCCGTCATGGTCGGTGACATAGCCCGACACGTCGCCCGGGTTCTTGATCAGCAGCGTCGATTTGCCGGTATCGACATCGACGCGGAACACGTCGAATATTTTGGCGTCGCGATGATTATGCTCGATCAGGATATGCTGTGGGTCCTTGCGCGGCACGTCGATCACGTCGGCGCGGACCTTGTCCCACGGTGTCAGATTGATCAGGCCGGTGCCGTCTCGCTTGATCGAGAACAGCTTGAAATTCTCGTCGCCCGACAGATCCTGGCCATAGACCAGGCGATCGTCCGTGGTCCAGGTGAAGGAGCGGATGTCGCGCGTCTCGTCGCTGGTGATGCGCACCGGCTCGCCGCCGGCGATCTTCTTGACCCAGACGTTCAGCCGCTGGTTCCACGGCGCGAGATAGGCCAGATACTCGCCATGGGGCGACAGCTGGTAGCCGGCCGACTGCGGATTCTTGAAGAAGTCCTTCACATCGACGAGCGGCGCCGGCGCGGGTTTGGCGACCGGCGGCGGTGGTGCCGGCTCGGCGGCGCAGCCGGCCAGCAGCGCCGAGAGCGCCGCCCCCGCGGCCGTGAAACGAAGCGATTTCTGCACGGTCGAATTTCCTCCTTGGTGGTCCCTGACGGAGCCCCTTGGGTGCCGAAGCTAGCGGCGGCATCGCGCGGGACAAGTTAAATCGCCGTTAGGTGATGCTTGCCGCCCCTTCCGGGATTCCTTAGAGACTGGGCATTGTCGATCGTCGCAGGAGCACCCGCCCATGAAGAACGCCATCGTCCTGGTCAGCGGCGGGCTCGATTCCGCCACCGTCGCGGCCATCGCCCAATCCGAGGGCTTCACGGTCTACGCCCTGTCGTTCGACTATGGCCAGCGCCACCGGATCGAGCTGGATGCGGCACGGCGCGTCGTTGCGACGCTGGGCATCGCGTACCATGCGGTGACCGCGATCGACCTGCGCCAGTTCGGCGGCTCGGCGCTCACCGCCGACATCGCCGTGCCCAAGGACCGCGACCTTTCGACCCCCAGCGACGAGATCCCGGTGACCTATGTCCCGGCGCGCAACACGATCTTCCTGTCCTTCGCGCTGGCCTATGCCGAGGTCGTGGGGTCGCAGGACATCTTCATCGGCGTCAATGCGCTGGATTATTCGGGCTATCCCGACTGCCGGCCGGAATTCACCGCCGCGTTCGAGACGCTGGCCAATCTGGCGACCCGCGCCGGGGTCGAGGGCAAGCAGCGCCTGAAAATCCACGCGCCGCTGATGCAGCTCGACAAGGCCGCGATCATCCGGCGCGGCACCGCACTCGGCGTCGATTACGCCCAGACCTTGAGCTGCTATGATCCGGCGCCGCCGAACATCGCCTGCGGCACCTGCGATTCGTGCCAGCTGCGCGCCAAAGGCTTCGCCGAGGCCGGCATTCCGGATCCGACCATTTACAAGGCTTGACGACGGAGCCGCCAGGCGACAGTTTCCACCAAACGATCGTTTGAATAAAACGTCAGACCGGGAGGAGCGACCAGCCGATGGACCTCAAATATTCCGACGAAGAGCGCGCGTTCGCCGACGAGATCCGCGCCTTCGTCCGGGCCGAGCTGGATCCGGCCGTGCGCGAACGGGTGCTGAACCACAAGCGCCTCAGCAAAGAGGATTTCCTCGGCTGGCACCGCAAGCTGCATGAGAAAGGCTGGGTCGCGCCCAATTGGCCCAAGGCCTATGGCGGCTGCGGCTGGAACGCGGTCAACCGATTCATCCACGAAGAGGTCCTGGCCGAGGAAGGCGCGCCGCCGATCGTCGCCTTCGGCATCAACATGATCGGCCCGGTACTGATCGCGTTCGGCAGCGACGCGCAGAAGCAATATTACCTGCCGCGCATTCTGTCCGGCGAGGATTGGTGGTGCCAGGGATTCTCCGAGCCCGGCTCCGGCTCCGATCTGGCCTCGCTCCGCACCAAGGCCGTGCTGGACGGCGACCATTGGGTCGTCACCGGCCAGAAGACCTGGACCACGCTGGCCCAGTACGCCGACCTGATCTTCTGCCTCGTGCGCACGGACGCGACCGTGAAGAAGCAGGACGGCATCTCGATGCTGCTGATCGACATGAATTCGCCCGGCATTATCGTACGGCCGATCATCACCATCGACGGCGAGCATGAGGTCAACGAGGTGTTCTTCGACGACGTCCGCGTGCCGAAGGACAACATCGTCGGCGAGCCGGGCAAGGGCTGGACCTATGCCAAGTTCCTGTTGTCGCACGAGCGCTCCGGCATCGCCCGCGTCGGCCAGGCCAAGCGCGAATTGTGCCGACTGAAAGCGATCGCCAAGGCCGAGCTGGTCGATGGCGTGCCGCTGATCGAGACCAAGACGTTCCGCGAGAAGATCGCGGCGGTCGAGATCGAGCTGATGGCGCTGGAGCTGACCAACCTGCGCATGATCGCGGCCGAGAAAAGCGGCCAGGCGCCGGGCGCCGAGGCCAACATGCTGAAGATCAAGGGCTCGGAAGTGCAGCAGAGCCTGACCGAGCTGATGATGGAAGCGGTCGGTCCTTATGCCCTGCCGTTCGATCCCGACGCGCTGGAGCAAGGCTGGAACGGCGAGCCGATCGGTCCAGACTATGCAGCACCCCTGGCCGGGACCTATTTCAACTATCGCAAGGTCTCGATCTACGGCGGCTCGAACGAGATCCAGCGCAACATCCTGAGCAAGTCGCTCTTGGGTCTTTAGGGGAGCGACGCGTCATGGATTTCAGCCTTTCCGAGACCCAGCGCATGCTGGCCGAGACGACCGACCGGCTGGTGCGCGACCGTTACGGCTTCGAAGACCGCAAGAAGATCCTCGCCGGCCCCGACGGGTTTTCCCGGCCGATGTGGGCGACTTTCGCCGAACTGGGCCTGACCGGCCTCGGCATCGCCGAGGAGTATGACGGGCTGGGCGGCAGCATGGGTGACATGGCCGTGGTGGCCGAGAGTTTCGGCCGCGCGCTGGTGGTCGAGCCCTATATGCCGACCCTCGTGCTCGGCGCCGGCACGCTCGGCCTCGTCGGCAGCGACGCGCAGCAGGCGGAAATCCTGCCCCAGGTCGCGGCCGGCACCTGCTTCCTGGCGCTGGCCCATGGCGAGCCGAAATCGCGCTACACGCTGTGCCATGTCGAGACCCAGGCCGCGGCCGATGGCGGGGATTATCTGCTGTCCGGCGCCAAGGCGGTCGTGCTGGGCGGTGATGCCGCCGATCATTTCCTGGTCTCGGCCCGAACCGACGGGACGACCAGCGCACCGCACGGCATCTCGTTGTTCCTGGTGCCGCGCGCGGCACCAGGCCTCACGATCCGGGCCTATCCGAACATCGACGGCACCCGGGCGGCCGAGTTGACGCTGGACCGGGTTCGGGTGCCGGGCTCGGCCCTGCTCGGCCAGGCGGGCCAGGCCTTGCCGACCATCGCCCATGCGATTGACCGCGCCATCGCCTATCTGTGCGCCGAAGCGGTCGGCGCCATGCAGGCGCTGAACGCGCTGACGCTGGATTATCTGAAGACCCGGACCCAGTTCGGCCATCCGATCGGGGCGTTCCAGGTGCTGCAGCATCGTATGGTCGATATGGAAGTGGCGCTGGAGCAGGCCCGCTCCATGGCGATCCTGGCCGCCGATCGCGCCGACGATCCCCATCCGCACGAGCGTGTGCGCGCGGTTTCCGCGGCCAAGGTGCAGATCGGCCGCTCCGGCCGGATGATCGGCCAGGCCTCGGTCCAGATGCATGGCGGCATCGGCATCACCGACGAATATGCCGGCGGGCATTATTTCAAGCGGCTGACCCTGATCGACCGGACCTTCGGCGACGCGGACCACCATCTGGTCCGCTTCGCCGCAGCGGCGGCGTGAACGAAGCCCGCTAAGCGGCCTTCACCTCGGCCAGGAAGCTATCGACCTCCCGGCGGAGGTCGGTGGCCTGGCCGGCCAGGTCCGCCGCGGCACCCAGCAGGGATCGGGCCGAGCCGCGGGTATCGGCGGCGGCGGTGCTGACCAGCATGATCGAGGACGAGACTTCCTGGGTGCCGGTCGCGGTCTGCTGGACGTTCCGGGCAATCTCCCGGGTTGCAGCACTTTGTTCCTCGACGGCGGCAGCGACCGAACCGGTCACGCCGCTGATGTCGTTGACGACCGAGGCGATCTTTTCGATGGCGATGACGGTGGCGCTGGTTTCGCCCTGGATCGCGACGATCTGGCTTTCGATCTCCTCGGTCGCCTGGGCGGTCTGAGTGGCGAGACTCTTGACCTCGGACGCCACGACCGCGAAGCCCTTGCCGGCTTCGCCCGCGCGCGCCGCTTCGATGGTCGCGTTCAGCGCCAGCAGGTTGGTCTGGGACGCGATCGCCCGGATCAGTTGGACGACATCGCCGATGCGCTTGGCGCTTTCGGCCAGGGTCCGGACCTTGGCGGTGGTGTCCAGCGCCTGCGCGGTGGCGCTGCTCGACGACGAGGCCGCGTCGGCCATCCGACGGGTAATCTCATTGATCGACGCGTGCAGTTCCTCCGATGCGGCGGCGACCGTATTGACGCTGGAGGTCGCGGCCTCGGCCGCGTCGGCGACGGCCGTCGCCCGCGACGCGGTCATCTCGGCCGACAGGTCGAGGCTTTCGGCCGATTGTTTCATGCCGCTGGCGGCACCGGCCAAGCTGCGGCAGACACCGTCCATGACCTCGCCGAAGCCGCGGGTCAGCGCCTCCATCTTCTGGCGGCGCGCTTCGCGGCGTTCCCCGGCCTGGGTCTGCTCGCCGGTCAGTCGGTCGGCTTCGGCCGATTTATCCTGCAGCACACCGATCGCTTTCGCGAGCATGCCCATCTCGTCGGTGCGGTTGCGGTAGGTGATCTCCAGGTCCCGCGCACCCTCGGCGATCCGCCCGATGATGCCGGTCAATATCGTCAGCGGATTGGTCACCCGGCGATTGACCAGCATCAGAATGGCGATGACGATCGCGAGGGTCGCCAGGACCGCGGTGAGCGAGGTGATGACCCCGAACAGCGCCTCATCGTAGGCGCTGGCCACTTGTGCCGAAGCGGCATCATAGAACGCATCGCGCAATGCCAGGATATCGGCATAGAGCGGAAAGATCTTGTCTCGGAACACGGCACCATCGTACGGAAAATTCCCGGTCGAATATTCCGTCGAAAGCTCCTTCTTCATCGTGCCGAAGCCCTCGATGAAGCCGGTTTGAACTTTGCCCAGACCATCGCGCAACTGCGCCGGCGTGTTCGCCAAATCGCGAACGGCGACGAGCCGGCTCCAGATCTGATCGACCTGTCCCTGCAGGACCAGCATGGTCGAGCGCTGCTCATCCGTGACGGGTTTGTGCTGGACGACAATATTTTGCAGAGTGCCCGCTTGCCGTCCGCCGATGTCCCGCAACGACGATACCGTATTGGCCGTATCGGCATAGCGGTAGACCGCGCCGTCCAGCGCGGAGAGTCTGGCCAGCTGGTCGCTGATCAACGATGCGATCAAGCCGTTAAGGGCAAAACTCTGCCCGGTCATTTTTTCGACCGCACCGCCACGCTGATCCAGCGGCTTCGACAGGAAATCGTCGCTGTCCGTCCGGCTCTGCCGGAACAGGCTCTCGATCTCGGCCATCTTCGAGCGGACGTTGGCACCATCCGAGACACTATCCGCCAGGGCCGCAACACTGATCTTTGCCGACGCAACGGCGCCGTCGGTTGGCTTGCGGACCTCCACCAGACTATTCAGCGCCGCCGGATTGCCGGGCGCCACGGTGCCGACATCCAGGGTCGCGATCCCCCGCTCCGACGAGATGAAGGGCGGGATTTTGGCTAGACTCCGCAAAGCGCCGAGTCGCTTTTCGGCGGTATTGACCTGGGCGATCCGCTGAATCTGGCCGGCCGCGAGAATGCCGCCCAGCGTGCAGACCAGGACCGCGACGAGAAGGAGTGAACTCCACAGCAAGCGGCGAATCGACATGGTGCCCGCATCAGAAATTGTACGATGTACGGCACTACACCCAAAATTGATTAAACACGGGTGAACAACGGGACGCCGGAATTCGGCATGTTTCGGCGGGAATGCCGAAACATGCTGCCGGAGAGCCGTCCCGTCAGCCCGATCGCCGGGCCTTAGCTGTTCTGGATCTTCCAGGTACCGTCCGGCTGGCGGCAGGCGGTGCCGTAGGCCTGCTGGCTCTGACCGCCGATGATGATGGTCTGTTGGAACTCGCGGCAGAATTGGCCCGGTGCCGGCTGGTAGGTCCTGACCGGCACGATCGTGCCGTAGTGGCCGTTGTCCGGATTGCTCCATTGCATCGGCTGATTGGTCGGCGTGCTTTCCAGAGCGGACTGGGTGCTGCGATCCAGCGCCGCCTGATCGGCCCGGTCGAGCGAGGCGCCGACCGATCCGCCCAGCAACCCGCCCAGCACGACGCCCAGCGCCGTCGTCGCGACCTTGCCCGACCCGTGGCCGAGCTGCGAACCGGCCAGACCGCCGGCCGCGGCGCCGACCAGGGCGCCGCCGGTGGTCTTGTTCATCCCGACCTCGCCCGGCGGCGCATAGCCCTGCTGGCCCGGCTGGGCACAGCCGGCGAGCGCAACCGCGCAGAGCGCACTGACGAGAAGCTTCCGCATATAAACGTCTCCAATATCGCCCTCCGCCACGACCGGCGGGGCTTGCACACCAGGGTGCGAAAATCTGGGCGGATTATGGCGCCTTTAGGGCGTCGGTTGAAGCCCTTGGCGCCCGGCCGGATTCAGCCCCATTCTGCGTGCATCAGCTGTGCGCAATCGCCACATCGGCATCCCTCGCATCCGGGGCCGTCGAGGTCTATTTTTGCTTCAGGATTTTCGCCCGATCCGGCCTGGAGGCCGCCGTCATGACTTTCATCGACACCGTCGTTCGCCCCGGCACCTTTACCGCGGTGCTACGCGGGTTGCGTCGGTCCTGCCCGCAATGCGGCCGCGGTCGGTTGTTCAAGCCGGGTTGGCGCAACGTGTTGAAGCTGGCCGACGCATGCCCCCATTGCGGCGAGCAGTTCGACGGTATCCAGGCGGATGACGCACCGCCCTATTTCACCATCCTGGTCGTCGGCCATATCGTCGTGCCGCTGATGCTGGTGGCCGAGCAGCACGACATGTCGACTTCGACGGCGGTCGCCGTGTTCGGCCCGCTGACCATCGGCCTGACCGCCGTGCTGCTGCCGACGCTGAAGGGCGCCATCGCCGCCCTGATGTGGTCGCTCGGCATGCGCACGCCGACCCCCACGCCCGAGGCGTAACCCCCGGGCGCGGGTCTGCTCAACGCGGAAACACCAGCAGGTACATCAGCACCGTATTGACCGCCAGCAGCAGCAGGCCTGTCGGCACCTGGACCTTGATCACGCCATTGCGGTCGGGCAGCTCCAGCAACGCCGCCGGCACGATGTTGAAATTGGCCGCCATCGGCGTCATCAGCGTGCCGCAGAAGCCCGACAGCATGCCGAGCGAGCCCATGATGGCCGGATCGCCGCCGAAACGCGTCACGATCAGCGGCAGGCCGATGCCCGCGGTCATGACCGGGAAGGCGGCGAAGCCGTTGCCCATGATCATGGTGAACAGCGCCATGCCGACGGTATAGGCCAGCACCACGAAGAATCGGCTGTCGGCCGGGATCACGTCGCCGGCCAACTGGCCCACCACCTTGCCGACCCCCGCGAGCGCGAAGACCGCGCCCAGCGCCGCCAACATCTGCGGCAGCACCGCTGCCCAGCCGACCGTATCGATCAGCCGCCGCGCCTGCTGCACCGGTGCCATCACCGAGGGGCGCAGCATGATCATGGCGATGACCAGAGCCACGACCACGCCCAGCGCCAGGGAGACCAGCGTGACCTGCGCCGGATCGACCAGCGGCCGATCGCCGAACTTGACCGTCTTCAGGAACAAAGAGCCCAGCAGCGCCACGACCGGAATGGTCAGGGCCGGGATGAACAGCCGATTGCCCCAGCGCCGGGCGCTCGCCTCGCGCACCTCGGACGGCGGCAGGTCCCCTGCCCCGCGGCCCAGCCCGCCGCCGAATCCCGCGAGCACCACCAGTGCCAGCACCAGGATGCCGTTGCCGAGATCGCCCAGATAAGAGCCGCCGAGGAAGCTGACCGCGAGCAGGCCCCAGAACGCCGCGTTCTTCAGGCGCTTGGGGTTGGTCCGATCGACCAGGCTGACGCCGGCGATGGCCAGGAACATGAGGCCGGCCAGCACATAGACCGCATCGAGCGTGATCATCGGGCGGCTCCCCGGCCCAGGTCGCGCTTCAGCCGGCGATCGAGCAGCATCAACCGCGTGCCGTGGATCAGCAGCGCCGCGATGGCGGTCGGGATCGCCCAGACCGAGAGCTGCAGCGGCTCGACATCGATGCCGTTCTGATGCAGGAAGCCGCGGATCAGCAGGACCGACGCGATGGCGATGAAGATATCCTCGCCGAAGAACACGCCGATATTATCGACCGCCGCGGCATGGGCGCGGATCTCGAAGCGCACGGCGTCGGGCAGTGCGCCGAATCGCGTCTCGGCCGCGGCCTCCGACATGGGCGCGATCAGCGGACGCACCATCTGGGCATGGCCGCCGAGCGAGGTCAGTCCCAAGGCCGCCGTGCCCTGGCGCAGGATCAGATACAGCAGCAGCACGCGACCGGTCGTGGCCCCCCTGATGTGCCCGATCAGCTGCTGCGCCCGTTCCTTCAGGCCGGTGCGCTCCAGCAACCCGATCACCGGCAGCACCAGCCAGACGATGCTGACGTAGCGGCTGTCGTTGAACGCCTTGCCGAAGGCGGAAATGACCGTGATGACATCGAGCCCGCCGGCCAGCCCGGTCACGATCGCCGCGACCGTCACCACCAACAGCGGATTGAGGCCGGCGACAAAGCCGACCACGACGATGAGAATTCCTGAAAGCGTCAGCATGCCGATCCCTGTTTCGCGGTTTTCTCGTCCGCGCCGAAACTCAAGGGGAAACGGCGGTTTGTCCAATCTTCAAAGCGGATCGGGAATGATCGGCCGGGCTTATCGGCGCGCGTGGAGCGCCCTGGCCTCGATCGCGTCGGCCGCGATCTGCTGCTTCAACTCGTCGAAGTTCGCGAACTTGCGTTCCGGCCGGAGGAAATCGAGCAGGGCGACCCGCACATGGCTGCCATAGAGATCGCCCGAGAAATCGAACAGATGCGCCTCGAGCCGCAGATCGGTGCCGCCGACCGTCGGCCGCGTGCCGATGTTGGCGACGCCGTCGTGCCATTCGGTTTCGACACCACGCTCGAGCCCGACGCGGACGGCATAGACGCCGGCGGCGGGGCGCAGGTAATCGGCCAGCATGACGTTGGCGGTTGGAAACCCGATGGTCCGGCCGCGCGCGGCGCCATGTTCGACCCGGCCATCGATCTCCCACGCGCGGCCCAGCAGGCGCGCCGCGTCGGCCGGGCGGCCGGCGACCAGATGCTCGCGGATCCGGGTCGAGGAAATCACATCCGCGCCGCCATCATCGACCGGGGCGACCACATCGACGCCGAAACCGCGCCGCATCCCCATATCCTTGAGGAACTCGACCGTGCCGGCCCGGCCGCGGCCGAATACGAAATCATAGCCCACGACCACATGGCGGACCGCCAGGGCGCCCACCAGAATGTCGTCGACGAAATTCTCGGCCGTGCGCGCGGCGAACTCCGCGTCGAAATGCAGGCTGAACAGCAGATCGGCGCCCAGCGCCTCCAGCTCGCGCGTCTTGACCCGGAGCGGCGTCAGGCGGAACGGCGCGTCGTCCGGCCGGAACAGCTGGCGCGGATGCGGTTCGAAGGTCAGCACGCCGTGCGGCGCGCCGAGGGTGCGGGCAAGAACGCCGGCCGCCGCGATCACCGTCTGGTGGCCGCGATGCACGCCGTCGAAATTGCCGAGAGCCAGCACGGCGCCGGTCGCGTCGGCTGGGAGGGGGGCATGATGCCGGAAAAGACGCATGGCCTAGATGAGGTAGCCCGAAGCGGCCCGCCGATCAAGCCATTGGCCGCTTCCGTCGGCACGCGGCTGGCTGTAATGTCCGGCCCGACGCTCAATTTGACGAGAGAATCCCTTGGACGCTCAAAGCACGCCGCCACTTCGTGACGCCTGGTACTATGCGCTGCCGAGCGAGCGCCTGAAGAACGGCGACATGGTGCCGAAGACCCTGCTGGGCGAACCGGTCGTGATCGGACGCGACAAGGAGGGCCAGGTATTCG